>Ga0209060_10002326_pt1 | contig 17944 bp, 14 predicted proteins | sample Coa_R1_8_FD_187155 | JGI IMG/M metagenome (GOLD analysis project Ga0209060, IMG submission 187155) | Surface soil microbial communities from Centralia Pennsylvania, which are recovering from an underground coalmine fire - Coalmine... | ecosystem: Environmental > Terrestrial > Soil >...
GAAGCGCCATCCACCAACTATGCGCTCATGGCGAAGTCACTCAAGGAAAACAGTGCGAGCGTGGGCAAGGCTCAAATCGTCCAGGGCTCCTATGGCGGGCTGCTCGCGATGTTAAAGGCCGGTAAGGCGGATGTCGCGATGGAACTCGAACCCGTCGCCTCCACGGCCGTCAAGCAGGGCGCTCACATCGTCTTTTCATATCCGGAAATGTACGGCCCGTTCATGCTGACCGGCATTTACGTTCTGGAGAATTATCGTGATCAGCATGGCCGGGAGGTTCAGGGTGTAGTGAACGCGCTCGAACGGGCGATGCAGTTCGCTCACGCCGACAAACAGGCCGCGATCAAGGTTGCGCAGCGCAAATTCCCGGAGGTCGGTCAGGATGTGATCGAATCGGCAGTCACCAGAATGGTCAATGAGTCTACGCTTCCGAACCACGTTTCGATGGACCCCGAAGGATGGAAAAACACGGTCAAGGTACGTGCGGAACTGGGCGATCTGAAAAACCCCGGCGTCGCGGACCAGACTCTCGATTCCCGCTTCGCAGCCCGCGCCGTAGCCGAGGTCCGATAGAGATGTGCGGCATTGCGGCCAGTATCGCGCTGACCGGTTCCGGCGCGCCTGAATCGGACATCGTCACGACGATGATCACGGCTCTGGCGCACCGTGGCGATTGTCCGCCCAAGACCAGGACAATCGCACATGCCACGCTCGCCTGTGCCCGCCTCGCAATCGTCGACCGCGATCAGGGCGCCCAGCCGATGGTGGACTCTCCCGCCCCGAGCGCAGCGCTGGTTTTCAACGGCGAGGTTTACAATTTCCGGGAGTTACGCGAGGACCTTCAACGGGAAGGCCGGAGCTTTTCCACCTGTTCGGATACCGAAGTGATACTGCAGGCTTATCTGGCCTGGGGGCCAGCTTTTCTGGAAAGGCTCCATGGCATGTATGCGGTGGTGCTGGTCGACGCGGCGAAACGGCGTTTCGTCGCGGCCCGCGATCCGTTCGGGATCAAGCCGCTCTATTACGGCCGGACAAGCCGCAGTTGGTTGTTCTCATCGGAGATCCTTCCTCTCGTCGCGGCCGGCGCCGAGAATATTGCGCATGTGCCGCCGGGAGGATGCATCGACAACGGGTCAGTTTCAGGCCGGACGCTCTATCCCGATTTGACGCCGCAGAAAATGGATTTTGAAACCGCGCGGCAGAGCCTCCGGGCGGGCATTTCCGCGAGCGTCCGGGCTCACCTGGAAACCGACCTCCCGGTTGCCGTCTTATGCAGCGGTGGGATCGACAGCTCGATCATCCTATATGAAGCCAGCCGGGCGCGGCCCCGGCAGATCTCGGCCTTTACAGTCGGGACTGGCGACGCCGAAGACAGGGTGTTTGCCGAGGAAGTGGCGAATTTGTGCGGCGTGCCCTTTCACTGGATTCAGATAGCCCCAGGGGAGATGGTGGACTCCATCCCCGAAACCATCGCTACCATCGAAAGTTTCGAGCCCAATCACATACGCGCCGGGACGACGGGCGTGCGCGTGGCGCAAGCGGTGAGGTCCATGGGATTCAAAGTGGCCCTCTTCGGAGAAGGCGCCGACGAGCTCTTCGGCGGATACGAGGAATTTCCGGAGAGCCTCCGGCGCGGCTCGCTTCGGGACGTTGAAGCCCTCCTCCGCCGGTTCTCATCCGAGTTATACAAGACCCAGCTTCAGAGAGTCGACCGGACCACGATGGCTGTGGGTCTGGAGGCGAGAGTTCCTTTCCTGCACACACCGCTGGCGCGCTTCATCCAAACGATTCCGACAGAATACAAGGTCGCTCGGTTACCGAGCGGGAAAATCGTGGGAAAGCATATCCTCAGGGAAGCCTATCGGGGCATCCTGCCGGATCATATCGTCGACCGCCGCAAAGTCCCGATGGGTGAAGGCGCCGGCATCGGCGATAACGGACCCAAAGGTCCGTTTCATGAGTTCACGGAGGCGCGGGTTTCGCCCGAGGATCTCCGGATTACGCAAGAGCGATTCCCAGAGTTTAAAATCACGACGCGCGAGGAAGCGTATTACTTTGAACTCTACCGGTCAAAATTCGGATGCTTGCCGATGGCCGCCGACCGGCCGCGCACGAACATCATTGCAACGACCTGAGAATATGAACGCACACGCGATCGAATTGCGGAATATCAGGAAGGTCTTCGGCAAGGACGACGTGCTCTTTGACGGCTTCTCCTTCGCGGTGCCACGCGGCCAATCCGTCGCTATTGTCGGACCGAGCGGCGCCGGCAAATCCACATTGCTGAACCTGGCCGCCCTGGTCGACATCGCTGATGCCGGTGAAGTCCGCATCGACGGCGTGGCGAGGGACATATCCGAAGTCGGGTCGCTTTCCCTCGCCTACATCTTTCAGCGCGACGCGCTGCTTCCCTGGAAGACCGTCCTCGATAATGTCATGCTGGGCCTGCTGTGCCGGCACATGGAGACGTCCGAGTGGCGGCAGAAGGCTCTGGACCTCCTGCGCGAAATCGGCCTCGCGGAATATTGCGACCGGCTCCCGTCTACCCTGTCCGGCGGCCAACGCCAGCTCGCCGCGATCGCACAGAACATCCTGCTGGAGCCGGATATGCTCTTGCTGGATGAGCCCTTCTCCGGCCTGGATTTTCAGAACAAGCTGCTCCTTGAACTGAGATTGCTCAAACTCCTGGCGGGCCGCAAAGGCAAGCCCGTCACCAGCCTGTTCGTGACGCACGATATCGACGAAGCACTAGTCGTCGCCGAGCGCGTCATCGTGCTGGGCCGCAGGCCGGGGCGTTCATCGCAGGTGATGCTCGATATCCAGGTGCCGATACCTCTGGCTGAACGGGACCCGATCGCGACGCGGCAATGTCCTGAAGTAAGGAATGCGTTCCAGGAACTCTGGGCGGCGATCCGCCCTCTGGTTGCAGGAGCAACGAACAATGGTTGACTCAAAGCGCTTCCTGCGGATCACATCGAGACGCGCGCTTCAGCTCCTGCCCGGCCTCGCCTTTCTGGCCATCTGGCAGGTTCTGGGAATGCGCCTTTCCGTTGGGTTCTTTTTCTCCACGCCGCTCGATGTGGCCCGCACGATTGGCTCGCTGATAGTCTCCGGTGAACTTCAAAGGAATCTTTGCGTCACGGCGGCCGAGACGCTCGGTGGCTTTGTGCTGGGAAATCTCGTCGGCTCCGCCTTTGGAATCGGACTCTGGTACAGCGAAACGAGCGCTTGGATAGCGAAACCTTACCTGACCATCCTTGGTTCCGTGCCAGTCTTCGCGCTGGCTCCCATGACGATTCTCTGGTTCGGCATCGGCGTCGGCGCGAAAGTCGCGTTGGCTTTTCTGGGAACCGTGCTGGTAGCCGCCGCCCAGGCGCACCGCGGCGTCAGGCTCGCCGATCCGCTTCTGGTGCGCCGGTTCAGGGTCTTCGGCGCGAGCCGAGCCGCCATCTTCCGGCACCTTTTGCTGCCATCCGCCGCACTCTGGATCATCGGGTCCCTGCGGTTGACGATCGGCTCCGCGCTCCTCGGCGCTTTTGTCGGGGAATTCATCGCGTCGGATCGCGGACTGGGTCACCTGATCGTCAGAGCCAGCGGTCTCTATGATGCGGCGACCGTCATCGCCGGCGTGATTACCCTGGGCCTGATGGCTTTAACACTGGACGCGGTGATTGATATGATCGAAACTCGCACGCACGCGCGGAACGGCGCCGGGTCGAGAGACTCCAGCGGCGGTCGCTAGAAGAGATCGAATGCCATGCCAGACAAGAACGGCGGCGAGAAGGACATCCTGGTCTACTCGTGGAAACCGCTCTGGATCTACTGGCCGGTCTATCTCGCGCTTGCGCTCGCCCAGGAAACACTGCGCGCGCTCTTCGGCGTCGTTTTTCGCCTGGACCATCCTGACGATGCGGTAACAGACGTGACGATCCGCGCTGCTTTTGGCGCGGCGATCACCAGCAACCCCGGAAAGCCGGTGGTTGCGTTGTGCGAGCCCGGCGCAGTCCCGGGCACACGGCCTGAGCAACTCTTGCGGATACCCGTTATTTGGCGAATGCCCCATTGGCTCATAGCCAGTCATCCGGGCACGGAGATTGAAGCCCTCTGGTGTTATCCGGAGAAAACGACAAGCGGCGACTATGCGCGCAAGCTGATCGGCGCGGGTGTGATTCGGGCACAGCGTACTCCTGCCTTGCAAGACCAGAATTCAACTTTTCTCAGGGAGCAGAGCCTTGACCGCGCGGGGTCATTGACGTTCACGCCGAGTCACCTGTGGAATCCAGGCCTCCATGCCAGGCTGTTTCCCGGGCCGGATCGCGACATTACCGCATTACTGATACCCGTCGCTGCCCAAATTCCCAATGGCGAAGACCTCGCCGATGTAATTCGCGTCAACTTCCAGAGAGTCATGCAGGGATTGGGAACCACTCACGGCGATCTGCGGCTGGTGAAGGAGTTTATTGAGCGTTACCAGCCACGGGTCGAACCGTTTTATGGCAGCCATGAACACCCCTCTCCGCCGGATGAGCTTGCCAAGGCTCTCGCTGAGTATCTATGCCATGGCTGCTACTTCCCCTACAACGTCGTTCGATCGGCCCTTGACGGCGAACTCCGAAGCATCACCGCCGATGCTCTGGCCCTTGCCGAGGAAACTGCAAAGAAGACCATAACCGAAAAAATCACGAAACTTTTGGGCGAGGAGCGCGATTGGTCCACGCTGGCATTCTCTGAACGCCAGAACGTCTGGCGGTCCGCGCAGGATCAATACGATAACGGTCTCCACGTCCGGATAACGCATGCCGGCCCGGAAGACCTTCCGGCGATTCTGACCGGAACGGGGGTTTCACTCGCGCCGTCGGGATTAAGAATGTCGGTTGGTTCCCTGAATTTCAAAGGGCGACCGCTCCTGTGCGCCCTGCGGGGCAACGAACGGTGCCTGGCAGGCCTGCCCGAGGAGAAGTCCTCCCCGGATGGTCAGGATCACGATCCCTGTTTTGGTTGCACGGTCGGTGGCCTGGTTATGCCGGTTCTCAGATCGGCTGCCACGAGAGTCAAGACGGCGCTCGGCGGGTCTGTTACCTACGGCACCTGCATTACAGGCAAAGATCCGCAATCGATCCTGTGCTGGGAGGACGTTTCCGAACTGGTTAGCCTGTATTGCCGGGAAGGAAAAAGCAGGTCCGGATCGCCTGACTATCATGTCACCTTGTGTCCGACCGATACGGGGGCATTTTCCTTTTCCATCTTGTGGAAAGGCGTTCCCGACGTTGGGGGCAGGCCGGGCGTGGCAACCCAGACCATGACCTCCTGGGCATCCTCGCACAGTCTCGCCCGCCGCCAGGTCGTTGCTGCCGGCTTCTGGCGCAAACCAAACTACGAGCTGATTTTTCCTCCTGAAGCGCCGCCGCGCAGCGTCTGTTCCTGCCATCACGAGTACAACTTTGGTTACGTCGTGTTCTTCGATCCAGCCGGAGGCGCTCCGTGAAACTCGTAATCTTGAACGCCGGGATACGCCTTGAGAAGCATCTTCCCGGCGCTGAGAATGTTGACCGGCGGATCGCGAGCGCCGGCGACTTGTCGGCTTTCGTCTCCAACCAGCCTGAACGCTTCGCTTTGCTCTGGCACGAATCGGTGAGGGAAGCGAGACCGACACTCCTCGGGATGAGCGCCAACTGGCCCGCCCGCCTGGCTGGATGCGCCCTCTTCAGCTCCGTGCCGTATGCTAATGGCACCAGGCAGGAGGCCGAGCAGTTTCTCCGTGAAAATCCCGCTTTGCGCGATCGCCTGCATGTCTGCTCCGACCCAGTCAGAAAAGAAGGGCCTTCAGACGAGGTGAAAGAGAGATTCTCTATCTTCCAGACTCGTGTTGCCATCCTTCAGCCGAGCGCCCCGCCACCCCTTCCGTTCTACTTGCTCGAACCGGAGGCGCCTGACGCGGATGTTTTCACCGCGCACATCGCCTGCCTCATCTCCGCTAACAGCAGGAACGCAAAGACCATCGCATCGTGCCTGGACTGGGATCTGCTCGGGCAACTTCTATCGCTGACCAAATACGATCTTTCCTCCCTGAAGCGCGCGCTGCGTCGCCAGCCAAACCAGATCAGGTGCCCGCTCTGCGCCTACCGGGGCCCGCTAAAGCATACGCTTGAAGGCGCGTCGGATGCGCTGCCGGTCCTCAGCGGTCAAACAGGGCTCAAGACTCTCCGGCAGCTGATGGATCTTGACCTTCGACGAGAACTGGAGATGGCGCTGAAGACACATCTCCGCACGCGCGATGCCTGCAACAAGGATGTGTTCGTCGATCTTGCAACAACTATGCTCGCTTCAATGTTCGAGGGCAGGTGCGCGCTGTTTTGCCGGCGCACGGAGTTGCTGGGACTCTGCGATAAGGTCGAGGCCTGCATCACAAGCGGCGATAGCCCAGGTCTGGAGGCGCTTGTCCCGGCCCTCATAGACGCTTTGTCGTGCGATCAGGGCAACAACCCTCTGATCGAGGAAAACTACAGGATTCGTCTGGCGCAAGCCCTATGACGTTACCACGAATTTTAGTCATCGACGATCAATATGCCGGCAGCCCGTCCGAGCAGGAACTGGTTAAGGAGACGTTCGCCCTGCGAGGAGACGAGACCGGGTCGCCGCCCCAGCTTGGCCATGCCGTGTTCTTTTCCGGCCTTTCCGCGGGAAAGTTCGATGTCGAGGCCTCCCTGAAGGAAGTTGAACGGGGCTGGAAGGACGATGCGGGCAGCGCAAGGTGGGCCCTGGTCGTCGTCGACTATTACTTTGTGGAACCCCTAAGCAAAAAGGGCGTTGAAGGCGGCAAGCACATTGTCCAGGCGATTAAGGCCAGGTACCCCGAAGTTCCCGTCGTGCTGTTTTCGACGAAAGATCCGCAGGCTGTTGAAAAGAACATTGTGGACGGCGTCGCCTTCCTGCAAAAGCCGAAATTGCGGGGACAAAAGCCGGTGCCGGAGGTCCAGGCCGATCTTCGCAGAAAGTTCTTTCGTATTCTCGCGCAGCACGGGCTGTTCCACGATGAAACGGTTCGGTATGTCGACCATGCAGGAGACATCCGCCTGATCGAATCCGCCCGCAGGCCGATGGTGGGGAGTTCGCTGCCATTCCTCAGGACCCTGCGGAACGCCAGGGCCTCGCTCCTGAACAAGCCTTTTGCATCTCTGCTCCTCCAGGGCGCGGAAGGAAGCGGCAAAGACGTACTCGTTCAGTATGTACACGACTGGGGCGAGGCCGTCGAGCGTTCTCGGAGCAGAGAGGACGGTTACAAAACCGGGGCGAAGCTCGAATCCTTTCACGTCGGCGAGATTGCTGAATCTGAGATGACCCAGGTCTCGACGGCCAAGCTGAAAGAAAGGCTGAGTGCGCCGAACGGCGGCACTCTGCATTTCGATGCCATCGAATGCCTGCCTGCTCCCAGCCAGCGATTTCTTGCCCGCTGGATTGAAGAGCGGATGGGAACCAGTGTTGAAGAGGCTTGCGCGGCCCCATCGAGGTTGATCTTTACCTCCAGCCAGCCTGTACAACAACTACTGGAGAGCAACCAGCTCGTCTCCAGCCTCGCCGATCAACTTGACGTGATCGAGATTCCTGACGTTTTCGACCGCCGCGGCGCCCTTGAACTCCTGGATTATTTCTTGAAGGACGTGTGCGCTTCAAAGGCGACGACCGACCTGGACGCCGGACCTGGCGAATTGTCCGTACTTAGGACCGATTCAATGCCGCCCGCCCTCGACCCGGACGCCAGGAACGTTGTCGTCCGGGAGCGAAACTGGCCGGGAAATGTCCGCCAAGTCCGACGGCTCGCCTGGTTTCTGGCGGCGAGGAACGAGTTTCGACGGACGGTCTCGGCGCAGGAGGTACGGACTTGCATCGCGAAGACCTCTTCGTTAAGAATCGCGGGCTCCCGCACTGGCGTACGCGGTTTGATAGACCGGATGGCCGAACAAGCAATAGGGGAAAACGAAAGGCTGGACGGTGTCTTCAAGGAGCTTCGATCCGCAGGATCGAAGCTAGTCAAGCGCCTCCTTTTAATGGAAGCGATCCGGCAACGATATACTAGACAACGTGTCGCCAGGATTCTCCTCGACGACGATAGCATCGAGAATTGGGGCTCTTTCCGAAAGCTCAACGATTGGCGCGTCTTTTTTGAAATCGAAGAGACCGGCGATGAGCGCCTCGACGCCATGCTGGCGAAACCCGAGAAGGGCGGAACTCGTCCGAAATGATGATGGCGTCAGCATCGATATCGCAAGCAGCCCCCTGGCTCTCTGGGCTTTCCGCAGGAGCCTTCATGCCTGACGCGGGCGCCCAGGCGCTGGCCCCTTCCATCGGGTGCCGGTTTTCCAGTAAAGTTCATTCCGTCCCTTCCGCGACGCGCTGCGCCTATGACAACGAAATCCACCGCGCGTCCGAGTACCCGTTGACCATAAGCCGCACCGGCGGGGAGTACTTCTCGGAAGTCATTGGCGAACAAAACCCGGGCCGCCTGAAGTACCAGACCCTCTGCGAGGACTCTTTCGGCGTTCTTGCCGGCTTCATGCAGGAGGACGGCCTTTTGCCATTCCAGTCGCTGCCCGAGGTTGGCGCACGCCTGCAAGACATCGACGCCCATTTCGCCGGTTCACGCGTTGGCAAGCCCCTGGACGCCGTTCACAGCCTGGGCGGTCCTGACGCCGCGCACCCTTACGGAAAAATCATCGTTTGTCGCACCTCCGTTCCTTTGCTGATGCCCGACGGCGAGCGCGCCGCGTTTCTCTTCGAGAAATTCCTGGTCTCATACTTTTACACGGATTCGCAGGGAAAGCGGCGATCAACGACCACGCCGATCCATTCCCACCCGATAAATTTCGAAACAGTCTATTTCGTCGAAAGCGACTCGAGTTCCAAGGTCGTGGAACAGGAGTTCACCTTGGGGTTTGATGAATGCGGCCCGGTTGTCCTTCCCGACGGGCGCGTTTCGCCCGAGTTCATAAAGCGCGCCCTGGCCGGTACCGTCAAGCTGACGCTGACGCCCGCCAACGCCACGACCTTCGGACCGGACACGCCGGTGAGAAAACTCCAGCCTTTCGTGATCGACAGCATTCTTCCCACGTTCCCGCAACTCCTGGGAGTGCTTGACGGTTACTTCCGCCCGCACAGAGTTGCCGTCCACGGCGACCTGACCAGCTACTTCGCCCTGGACAACTACTTCAGTCCGACAGGCAACGTCATCCTCTTCGGTGATTCGGGTCGATCTGTCTGGACCCGCGCCCCCTGGACGCCGCGCTAGGCCGGCACTGCTGCTCGTCCGGGCATTTCCACTAGCGTTTCCGCCAGTGTTTCCCTAATTTCCTGCCCATGTTTCCATTGCACATGCGCAATGGAAACACACCTCCCGCCGGAGGCCCGGCAGCAGGCGGCCGCGAGCCGCGCTACCGCCCGTTCCGCCCGGAGCCATGTGCATTTGTTGCGCGATGAATGCCGGGATTTCAGGAGGGAAATGTGAAAACGATCTGGTTGAAATCTACTGGTTCCGGAGCGACCGACTTCGCCGCTCCGGCGCCACGGACCGCTGCCAGCCGCACATTGGTCAGCAACGGCCGGTGGGTTGTTCCGCCGGAGGCGAGGCCGGCGGGGTGGCAGAACCTGCATGTCAGCGAACCGCGCGAAGACCGGCCTGCCGCCGACACCGAAGCGTTCCTCGCCGAGGCGGTCGCGCGATGAGACGCGTCGGGATCTGCTCCGAATGCGGTGAATCCCGCGAGATGGCGACCAGCCACCTCTGCTTCGCGTGCTACCGCAGGGCGGAACGCGCAGAGGAGCGGGCAGCGTCGGCGGTTGTAGACCGCCATTCCACCTCGATCCGCCGGGAGCACAAGCGTGCGCTCCGCGCCTTCGCCCAGGTCATGGCGGGCCTAGCCGATTTGGGCGTCAGCAAACAAGACCTGGTCGAGATCAAGGAAATCATCACCCCGTACCTGCAGCCGTTGATGGAGTACTTCCCGACGGCGAGCCCCGTGAACGTGAACAAGCAAGCGGGTGTTCACGTTCACTCGGACCCTTCGGTGCCTGGTGGCGAATCGTCAAAGCCGGTCTGAGGCGGCGCAGGGGCCCAACCGATCCGCAGTCTTGAAATTTCGGGAGCAAAGGAGAAAGAAAAAATGAAGACCCTTATTCTGTTGAGCGTATTAGCTGGTCTCGCGTCGGCCCAGTCAGGGTCCGATCGCGCCGATCCGGTAATCCAGTCCGCCGAACTCTTCGAGCACGCGCGCACGCTGCGCGCCGGTTGCGACTACGCCGAAGCCGAGCGCTGGCTGCGGCGCGCCCAGAAGATTGTGCGCCACAACTACATGCGCGCCGGCGAAACCGACGCCGCCGGCAATCTGGCGGCGCGGATCGAGATCGAGATCGCCGGACTGCGCGACCTGCAAAAGCGGCTCGACCGCGAGCAGCAGGCAATCACCCGGCTGATCGATCAGAAGCGATGGGCGCAAGCCCGCCAGCATCTGCAGCAGGCGGGCTTCCCGCGCTGCGATTCACGGTTCGAGACCTTGAAGCAGCAGATCGCAGCCGCCCAGTACCGCGCGGATCATCCCCCGCATTGTGACGCCTGCCGCAAGATCGCCAAGGTCGCGATCTGGAGCGCGATCGCCGGCGGGGTCGGCTATGGCGGCTGGCAGCTCTACGACAAGTACGGCCGTCAGCAAACTCCCGGTTCCGTTCCGCGTTCATCCCCGCGGTGAGTGCATGACCCTCAACCACCAACTTTCAAGTGATCAAAAGGAGATCAGCATGAAGACAATCAGCAAGATCGTAGTGGCCGTTATCGCAGTGGTTCTCCTGCCCGCCTTCGCGGCGGCGCAGGACGCCAAGGCGCCTCAGAACAATCAGAACCAGAACAACCAGAGTCCGGCACCAGCGGCGCCCGCCTCCACGGCTGTGGCGGACCCGTTCCAGAATTTGCTGGAGCGGGCGCACCAGTCGCAGGCGGTCTGGGCCACCAAGGACGACACGCTCGACGAGGCGCTGGCCGCCCGCGGTGCCTGCGACCCCGGCGCGCGGGCCGACCTGAAGGACACGATGGAGGCCAAGCGCGCCGAAATCGCGGCCTGGAACGAATATTACGGAAAGCACCTAGAGTACAACCGTGATCGTGCCAGAGCCACTTCTGGTGCCGTCAACACGCGCGGCCCGCAGCGCTCCGATCTCGTCAACGCCATTCAGATCGAGGAACGCGAGCTGACCGATCTGAAGCGCCGCCTGGCCGACCTTAACCAAACGCTGCAGGAGAAGAACGAGACCGGCAACACCAAGGCGCTCGACAGCCTGCGCGAAATGACCGGGGCCAAAGAGCAGGGTCTGTTAAAACTGCGCCGCGCCCTGGAGCTGTTCGACCAGGGCAGCCATGATCTGGCGGAGATGAAGGATCTCGCGAACAAGCGCATCGGTGATGTTCAGGCGCTGCTGAACGGTCTGCGGATCGAGGACACCTTGTATCAAAACCTGTACAGCGGCATGGGCCATCGGATCGATCTAAAGTGCGACCGGGCCACGCCGGGCGTTTCGGCGCGCGGCGAGGACGAGTGGCAAAAGCGCACCGGTGATCGGATCAAGAAGGACTAACGCGACCGCGATGAATGAGGTGAACACCATGAACAACACGAAGACCATCGTCGCGATCGTCATCACGATCGCCATCATGACGGCGGGCGAGGCGGGAGCCCAGGGCCTCAGCGTTCTGGCTCCCCGCGAACTCGACCGCGCCAGGGACAAGGTTGAAAACTCCTGGCAGGCGTGGCAGGCCGCGCCGCGGCCGGAGGCCGGCATGCTGGACAAGAGCCGCAAGCAGGCCCTGGCTGACATCGACCGCAGCGCCGAACAGGCGTCGCGCTATCTGGATGCGAAGGCCGAGTTCTACGCCAGATTGAGCGAAGCCTTCCATCAACAGGCGGACGCGTTGCGGCAGGATGACGCTCACATGGCCGCCACCGGCCTCAGCTCCACGGAAAGGCAGCGCCTCGACGCGCTGCTCGACCGGGAGAAATCGACACGCCAGCGCATCGACGAACTGGAGAAGCAGGCCAACCGGTCTTCGCGCCAGCAGCTCGAACTGGAATCGCTACAACGCCAGGAAAAGGATCTGGCGCGGTTGCGGGACGAAATCCGCAAACGCATCGACACCCTCGATCAGTCCTTACACGATGAGGACAAGGCGCGGGCCAGCCGCGCCGCCCTGATTGAGCGGCTGAACGAAATCGTCGCGATCCTGGACTCCCGCATCGAAGCCACGGATGTCGAACGGACCCGGTGGCGCGATTACCACCAAGAGCTTCGCGAGCTGGTAATCGAGAAGGGGCGAAAACCATGAAGGGCTTCGCCATCAGTCTGGGCCTGCATCTCGCGGTCCTGTTCGCCCTCTTCTTCCAGTGGCCGGCGGCACCCGCCCCGGCCACTGTGCCGCCCGCCGCCGTGAAGCTGTTCGTTCCGGCGGACGTGGCGGGGCAGAAATCCCCAACGCAACGAAAGACTCCCGATCCGGCGATCCCGCAGCAGCGCGCGACGCCCAAACCGCAGAGCAAGGGCAGGCTGGATCTGGCCATGGTTCAGCTCACAATCGAAGACGATACTCGCGGTGAAATGATCGTGGTCCTCAAGCGCTACGGTGGGAATATCGTTATTCTCGATCCCGCCACTCGTGCCGTACAGGTGGCCTTCTCGGTCACCACCGCGATGCCAGTTTCCGGCGTGGCGGTGACCGATGGCCTTGCGATCCTCGTTGACGATCCGAATTATTTACCCGAGATCGTCACGCTGATCGATCACACCAAAGATGCAGCAGTCTGCGCGCTGTTCCCCCCAGATTTCGCTGAAGTCCTGGGTGCCGCCATTCAGAAAAAGGCGTCCGAACTTGGTGTCACGGAGATCAAGTCGGCGACAGTAGCGTTTTCCGCCAGTCAACCTTCTGGCGTTCTCATCCGCCATGTCAGCTGAGCCGCGAACGAGACGGCCGGCCTCTTTCGTCCTATTGTCAGCGCCACACGATTTCTATTTATGTTTAGGCGGGCCAACCAGGCATTCACCCCGACGCCGGTGGCGGCATCGATACGACTGTTCAGAACGGCTGGAAGCCTCGAAAATCTACACCGAAAATGTGATCTCGAATTCCCGGGCCTCGCTGAGCGTCAACTCGGCAGTCCGAAACTCTCACAAACCAATACAACTTGTTCGCGGACGCCACCTAGAGCCGCTTGGAACAGTTCAACGCCTTCCCGCAGAATTGGTCCGTATTAATGGACGCTCAGCGCTAATGGATCCTCAGCGGGCCTCTAGGCGAAGCGCTTTTTGCAATAATAAGCGATTCAGGCGAACTCAGCGTGCGTGGTTGTGTGGTCTCTGGTGCTGTCCGGTGCCCACTTGCTTTCGTTTGACTATCAAACGGGTAAGCACTGCAGCCAAGGGATCGCACATTTTATCCTCCGGGAGCATATCGCGACTTGACGAACTAACCCAGGCTAAAAAGCGACGATTGAAATCATTCAATTCACCTCTACGATCATGCAACGCATTTCACCACGGAGCACGACCATGGATTTGGTGCCGCCCGGAGTGGGCAGCACGACTGACGTGCGCTGCTTCGCCCAGGACATCTGATGATCGGAGCACTCGTGCGGCACCAGCAATATGGGGAAGGTCGCGTCATCGCGAACAATCGCGGTCAATTGCGCGTCCTCTTTTTTGGCAGCAACACCGCGCAGGAGTTCGGGTTCGACGCGCTTAACCGCGGCTTTCTCAAGCGGTTCCTACTGGAGAAGGGCCGACGGTGCCAAGCAGAAGTCGGGCCTTGTGTGATTGAACAGTTGGCAACGGATGGCCAAGGAACTTTGCGAACCTATCACGTCCAATACGAGAACGGCGGAGGAGCGATCTGCACGGAAGCAGATCTCGAACCCTTCGCTGCCTCCCGAACCCTTCGTCCGAGTGCCCGATTAGCAGAGCGCGATCTGGATCATCTCTTGTCGTTCCGCTGTCGCGAGGCGCTCCGCGGCGCGCATTTGCAGAACCTCCGCCAGGGCGGTCATCTCATGGCGCTCCTTTCGGCGCGCATCGACCTCCACCCGCACCAGGCGTTCGTTGCCGGTACCGTGCTCGATGACCGCCGGCGCCGTTACATTTTGGCCGATGAAGTTGGGCTGGGGAAGACGATCGAAGCCGGCGTCGTTATTCACGACCTGCTCTCCGCCAATCAGGCGGCGCGCGTCCTGATCATCTGCCCGGGCACATTGACCCAGCAGTGGTTCTGCGAGATCTATTCAAAGTTCGGCGGGCAGGTTTTCACACTTTTGGATCTGCACGCTGATGCGAGCGTCAAGTGGCACGCCCTGTCGCACGTCATTGCATCCATGACGCAGGTGACCAGATACGCAGGTAGCGAACTCGCGAAAATCAACTGGGACCTCGTCGTCGTGGACGAGTGCCATCACCTGTTATCAGCGCCGACCCTCTACAACTTCGTCAGGGATCTCGCGCGCCGCACGCCTGCCGTGCTCCTGTTAAGCGCGATACCCGCGCAACACAAAGAAGACGAGTTCCTCCGCCTGCTGGCCTTGCTCGAGCCGGATCGCTTCTCGGCCGAACTCCCGGAGTCGGTTGAGCAATTCAAAACTCTCTACGACAATCAGGCACAGCTGAGCCGACGGCTACAACCCCTCGTTATTCGCCTTCGCGGGATGCAGACGGGTGAGTACACCGCGGAAGACGTTTCACGCCAGACGCGGCGGTTGCTTGAATTGCCCATGCTGGCGCAAGACCAAACGCTCATCAGGCTCGCCGCGACGCTCGATGGCCCTCAAGACCAAGTCGCGCGTATCGCCACGAAAATCATCGATCACGTTGCAGATCGCTACCGCGTCTACCGCAGAATCCTGCGCAACCGCCGCCAGGTGCTCATTCGCGACGGCAGACTCGAACCCGTGCAGCGTCTCCAACAACGTGAAATCTATCCACCGGGCCCACGGGAAGCCAATGCGCTAGCAGCCGTGAACTATCTCTTGCAGCAGGCCTGGCGCGATGCCAAGGACCCGCCGATGATTGCGACCTTCGCAAAACTGGCGTGGCAAAGCATGGCGTCGAGCGACGCTGCGCTCGAATTGCTTCGGCCAATCCTGACCGCCTCACCCGGGGCCCTCAACGCGCAGGGACGGGACCTCCTGCTCCTCGGGCACCTCACCGGCTACGGTGACTGGTTTCTGTATCAGGAGTTGATGCAAGCCGCCGCCGCCGCGTTCCTGCCGCGCGAATTCTTGCGGGAAGCCGTGACTGCGTTAACGCTCTGGAATGAGTCTGACGAGCAAGCAACGCGCATTCGTTATCTGGTCCAAACGTTGAACACGGTCTGGCGACGCGATCGGCGCCAGAAGATTCTCTTATTCGCCGGATTTCCCGGCGTCGCCGAGGAAATTGCGGTGGCGCTGACCGAGGCATTCGGGGCGAGCGCCGTGGCGGAATTCCGCTCCGAAATGCCGCGAGAGCAAAAAGAGGATTCGGCACAACGATTTCAGCGCGACCCGAGCGTGACTCTGCTCGTCAGTGATGAAACCGGTGGCGAAGGACGCAACTTTGCATTCGCTGACGCGGTCGTCCACTACGACCATCCCTGGCAAGTCAGTCGGATCGAGCAGCGCATTGGCCGACTCGATCGCATCGGACGAACAGGATATCGCCCGGATGTCACCTCGATCATCATCAGCGCGGCCGAGGGTATCGAGGACGCGCTCATCAGATGTTACGACGAAGGCTTTGGCGTATATCGGGACTCAATCAGCGGGCTGGAATTCTCCCTGCGAGAGCAGGAAGAGACCCTGACCACCGCTGCGCTGACGGACAGCGCTGAGGGCCTTTGCGCGCGTATCAGCGACCTGCGCCAGAGTGCGCTCGACGAGCGTGCCCGCGACGAGCATGATGCCCTGCTTGACTGGGCATCTTTTCAAGAGAGCCGCACCGAGCGCTATCTGCGCGTCCGCACCAAGCCAGAGGTCGAACAGTCGCTCGAAACCGCCTTCGCGACGTACGTGCAGGCACTCGCTAACGCTAAAGCCGCCACGCCGATCCATGATGAAAAGACCCGGGACGGACTGTGGCGGTTTAAACTCGACGCCTTACCGGCAGGGCAGATTCGTGATACAGGCGGTGAGGTCATCGGCACGTTTCGCCGGGCGATTGCGCAGCAACGCCTGGATCGAGAGTTTTTCCAGATTGGCAATCCGTTCTTCGATGCCATCACAGACGCCGCCATGCGCGATCCGTTCGGCCGCACCTACGCCGTTCACTGCAAGTCGCCGGCAATGGCCGCCTGGAGCGGGTTTGAATTCGTGTTCTCGGCGCAGCCCGATCTTGCCGCCCTAAGCGAGCGCCGCGACCTCGTGCAACTGCTCGCGTCGTATTTCTGGCTGCCTCCCCTGCATGTCTTTGTTCGGCTGGACGGCGGCGTCGAACAGGACGCGCAGCGACTGCGCGCGCTCCGACAATCGCTCGTCCGGCAAAACAAGGACCGTGTCTGGACGAACCTTTGGCACGACCGCGTGGGTCTGCTCGATGCTGTGTTTCCCGCTGATGAGTGGCCTCGGCGAGTGCAGGAATTCAGCAGTATCGCCGAAGACACCGCGCGCGCACTGCTGGGCGAGCGGCTCAATACCCTCCTTGCCGAGCCGCGTACTCGATGGGAGAGCCTCAGCAGGCAGGGGCGCGAAAAAGGATCACGTGCCGCTCTCCAAGAGGCCGAAACACTCGATCTGCTCCTTACGGCAATGAATAACTGGGGCCTCTACCAGGAAGGCGCCGGATTCCTGGCGGTTAACCAATACGAGGGAACAAGGTGAGCATCCTGATCTCGCAGTTGAGTCGCGCCCTGCAGAACGACGACCCGACGCAACTCCCTCAGCACACCAAATCGCAAGCCCATGCAAGTCTCGCCTACCCCATCTGGAGATTGCAGCGCGTCTGGCGTGGTGCCTTCGGTCCCGATGAGGCCGTACTGGTTCGGCAAGCATTACGCTGGGCGGGCGGCCAGATCTTCGCACCGCAACTGCCCGAAAACGTCATAAGGCCGCTCCAGGACGCCCATGTGTACGCCGATGCGGCCGGCAGACTGACGGCTGACGCTTTCGCACCGGCGTGGCTTAAAGAGATCGATACCCACACCGGCATCGACCCGGCGCCCGTATTGCGCGTGCCCCAAGAAGACGTGGCCGCAGAATCCTACGTCACCGCGTCTTTCGGTTACCCTCGGTGGAAATCGCAAGCGCTCAAAGAAGCCTGCTGGCACGCCCTGCGCGCAACACCCGGCTCCACGACCCTGATCGCGCTCCCGACAGGGTCCGGAAAGAGCCTCTGTTTTCACTATGTCGCCAGATTCTCGACCGGTCTCACTTTAGTCATCGTTCCGACCGTGGCCCTTGCGATCGATCAGTTCCGCGCCGCGCGCGAACTCCCCCTCCTGGCTCACCTGGACCCCAAGTACTTTGCAGCCGACGACCCCGACTTTACCGCCCAACAGGTCGCCGACGCCGTGCGGACGGGCGCGACGCGACTGCTCTTCACCTCGCCCGAAGCATGTGTCTCGGGCAGGCTGCGCAACGTCATCGATGAATTGGCATCCCAAGGCCGCCTGGATCACGTCGTGATTGACGAGGCCCATATGGTCGGCACGTGGGGCATCTACTTCCGTGTCGATTTTCAACTCCTCTCCACGCATTGGCGGCAGTGGCGCGAACGTTCGGGACACCAGTTGCGCACGCTCCTGCTCTCCGCAACCTTCACGCCTGAGTGCCGGGAAGGTCTGAAGACGCTCTTCCCCGCGCAGGACTGGTCGGAGTTCATCAGCCAGCGCCTGCGACCCGAAATCGCATACCACGTCCGGGAATTCGACGCCGTCAGCGACCGCAATGCCGCGCTC
>Ga0209060_10002327_pt1 | contig 17941 bp, 18 predicted proteins | sample Coa_R1_8_FD_187155 | JGI IMG/M metagenome (GOLD analysis project Ga0209060, IMG submission 187155) | Surface soil microbial communities from Centralia Pennsylvania, which are recovering from an underground coalmine fire - Coalmine... | ecosystem: Environmental > Terrestrial > Soil >...
GAGGCGGACGTCGCTCGCCCCGCCCGAGATCTCCACCCCCGTCACCCGGCCCTGGCGGAGGTCGACCTCGACCTGAGAGGCACCGCCGTGGAAGACGAGGTCCCAGGCGACGGCCGGGTGCAGGACCAGGGTGGCGCCCACGCGCTCGCCCCGGAGGACGCCGCCCAGCCAGTCGGCGATCCCGAAGCGGCGGTACTGGATCGAGACCTCCTCGCCCGCGACCGAGACGTCCGGGAGGGGCCCGTAGAAGTGCCCGCCGATCAGGGCCGTCTGGTTGGCGGCCACCCGCAGGGAGAGGTCGGAGACCCCCTTGGCGAAGTGGAGGCGCATCCGGGTCTGTCCCTCGTAGGGGATGTCCAGCTCGGGGTCGAACCAGGCGGCTTCGGACAGGAAGTCGTCGACGCTGGCGGGGCCGTGGAATTGCGTGGTCATGGCTTCTCTCCTGGTCATCGGGGTGGTAGGGTGATTGGACTCTCGTTAACCATGTCTCTTAGTGACTAAGATATCTTAGTCGCCGAGATATAAGTGTCAAGTGGGATCGTCGTCCGGCCCTTCGTCCGAGCACCGCCGCCCCCCGCGCGGCCTGGCGCTGGCGCGCGCCCTCGCCAGGTGGGCCGACGCCGACCGCGCCTATCGCGTCGCCGTCGCCGGGCGGCTGCGGATGGGCACCTCCGACGTCGACGCCTTGATCCTGCTGGTGCAGGACGAGGCGCCCTGGACGGCGGGTAAGATCGCCGAGGCGCTCCGCCTGACGACGGGCGCCGTCACCGGCCTCGTCGATCGCCTGGAGAAGGCGGGGTGGGTGCAGCGCACGCGCCACGGCGTCGACCGCCGCCAGGTCTGGATCGAGCGGGCGCCCGCCCGCCGCGAGGAGCTGGACGCGGTGCTGGCAGTCCAGAGCGCGGTCCTCACGGCGGCCGCCGAGGAGCTCGACGACGCGTCCCTCGAGCGCGCCGTCGAGCTCATCGAGCGCGCGGCGGTGGGCATGGGCGTGGAGGCCACCGCCGGGGCGGAGGAGCCGGCGGCGGCCGAGCCCGGCGGCGGAGAGGCCCTCACGAGCGCGCCGATCGACGGCGCCACGCGCGGCACGCTGCGGGTCGCCTCGGGGGTGGCGCGCCTCGAGCTCCGCGGGGGGCGGATCAAGGATCTCTTCCGCGCGACCTTCCACGGCCGGGCGCCGCTGGTCCGGGTCGAGGGCGGCGACGTCCACCTCAAGACGCGGGGCTTCGGTCTGTTCGGCTGGGGCGGCGGCGGCGCGGAGATCGTCCTCACCAGCGCCGTCCCCTGGGCCATCGACGTCCGCGGCGGCATGTCGGAGGTGAACGCGGTCCTGTCCGAGCTCGACCTCGAGCGCATCGACGTCCACGGCGGCGCCAGCAAGGTGAGCTTCCAGCTGCCCGCACCGCGCGGCACGGTCCCGATCCGGATCCACGGCGGCACCAGCAAGCTGGCGATTCGCCGCCCGGCCAAGGCCGCCATCCAGGTCGTCGTCACCGGTGGCTCCAGCGGGCTGCGCATCGACCGCCGCACCCACGAGGCGGCGTCGGGCGCGACTCGCCTGGCGACCGACGGCTACGACGCCGCGACCGATCGCTACAGCGTCGAGATCGCCGGCGGCGCCAGCGACGTCGCGGTCACGCCGGACGACCGCGGCCGCTGACCGCGGCGCCGGCTATACTGCCCCGCCGAGGCCGGGATGGAACTGCATGTGATCGTCGGGGCGGGCCCCGTCGGGACGAGGGTGGCGCGGTTGCTGGTCGAGCGCGGCGAGCGGGTCCGGGTCGTCAGCCGTCGCGGCGCCGGTCCCCGGCACCCGGCGATCGAGGCGGTGGCCGCGGACGCGACCGACGCCGATCGCCTCGGCGAGCTCGCCCGCGACGCCGTCGCGCTCTACAACTGCGCCAACCCGGCTTATCACCGCTGGCTCACCGACTGGCCGCCGCTGGCCGCCGCGCTGCTGACGGCGGCCGAGCGCACCGGCGCCGTGCTGGCGGTGGCCAGCAATCTCTACGGCTACGGCCCCGTCGACGGCCCCATCACGGACACGACGTCGCTCGCCGCGACGCACCCCAAGCTGCGGGTGCGCGCCGACATGTGGCGCGAGGCGCTGCTCCGCCACGAGGCAGGCCGGCTGCGGGTCACCGAGGTCCGATCGAGCGACTACGTCGAGGCGAACTCGATCCTCAGCTTCGTGTTGGCCAGGCCGATCCGCGCCGGCAAGCGCGCCTACGTGCCCGGCGCGCTCGATGTGCCGCACAGCTGGACCACCATCGCGGATGCCGCCCGCCTGCTGGTCACCGCGGCGACCGACGGGCGCGCCTGGGGCAAGGCGTGGCTCGTGCCCAGCAACCCTCCGCTCACGGTCCGGGCGCTCGCCACGCGCTTCGCGGCGGCGGTGGGCGCGCCCGCGCCGAAGCTCTCCTCGATCCCGTACCCCTTGCTGTGGGCCACCGGGCTCTTCGTCCCGATGGTGCGCGAGCTGCGGACCACGCGCTACCAGTTCGCGTCGCCCTTCGTGGTCGACGCCTCCGCGACGGAGAGGACCTTCGACCTCGCGCCCACGGACCTCGACCTCGCGTTCAAGGACGTCGCGGGGTAGGGGCTGGCGCGCCGGCAGGTCACTCGCGTCGTCCCGACTGCTTCACTTTGGGCTCGCGGTAGGGCTCGACTGTCCCGCGGAGCCGGTGGACCCACTGGGCCAGCTCGCGCGCCGCCAGGGAGGCGTTCCCCTTCAGCAGAAAGTCGCACGACACGTCCTCGAGCACCACAGGCACCGCCCCGTTCTTCTCGGCCGCAAAGACGTACGCGCGGAGCCCGCTCCCGCCACCGTCCTTGCACGTGGGATATCGGATCGTCTCGATCGGCCCGGTCTGGCTCTTGGCGGCCAGCGCGAGCGCGTGGTCGACATCCGCGAGGGTGACCCGCAGCGGGAGGGCGGTGGACGCCGCGACGACCCTGTCGAAGTCGTCCTGGGTGACGAGGTGGTCCTTCAACGCAGTTCGGACCGGGTCCCTGTCCTCGGGAGCAGGGCCGCGTTCCGGGTGGGCGTGGAACCAGAACTCGTACTCGCGTCCGTCGGTGTCCATGAACCAGGCGGAGTGCGCGTATCCCCGGGCCCCGTTGTAGTACTCCCAGCCGAGCAGGAGGCAGGGGCCCTGGTGCCGGGGGCCGCAGGGCTGCGCCGGGACGACCTCGCCACGAACGGGCGCGAACGGGAGGGGCGTGTCCTGCCGGTATCGATCGCTCGGCGGCTCCAGATACGATGCCGGCGCGCGCGGCCGGTGGTCGCGGCATCCGACGATGAGCATCGCGAGCCCGATGCCCAGGGCCTGGTGGTGGACGAGTCGCCGCCTCCTCGCCATCCGATACCCCGGTGAGGTCGGGGTTCCCAACATCCGGCTACGATACGCCACCGCTCGAGACGGCGAGGATCGCAGATGAGCCGCGAATCGAAGCCGAGGACGTCGGCCGCCCACGGGCGCCGGGGAACGCGGTCAGGCGCTATCGGGCGACGGCCTGGTTCCGCTGCCTCGTGGCACGCCGGCGGCCGGGCGGATAACCCCCCGGCTACCACCCGACCGCCGGCGCCTAATCATCGTCGTCGCGCGCGGCGACGCACGAACGTCCCCAGCACGAGCAGGAGACTCCCCATCAGACCCGCGGACGGCGTCGTGTCGCCGACGCTGCAGGAGCACCCGGTGCTCTGCGTCTCGCCCGTTCCGGAGGTGCCGCCGGTCGTGCCGGAGCTGCCGCCCGTGGCGGAACCGCCGCCCTGGCCGTTGGCGCCGCCGCTGCCGGTGCCGCCGCTGCCGGTCGATCCGCCGGCGCCGTTGCCGCCGCTGCCCGTGACGGTGGCGCCGCCGGATCCGCTCGACGTCGTGCCGCCGCTGCCGCTGCTGCCAGCTCCGCCGGTGCCGGTGCCGATGTTGCTCCCACCGGTCCCGCCCGTTCCGGTGGTGCCGCCGACGCCGGTGCTGCCGCCGGTGCCGCTGTTGCCGGCGCCGCCGCCGGTCCCCGTGGTGCCGCCCTTTCCCGCGGCGCCGCCGATCCCTCCCGTGCCGGTGGCCGCGCTGCCGCCGCCTCCGCCCGCCCCGCCGGTTCCGGGCGGGGGGCACGCCGGCGGCGTAACCGCGGCGCCGGTGGTCCCCGCCAGCGTGAAGTAGACGCCGTAACGATCGAGGTAGCGCTGGTACTGGGGCGTGAACGTCAGCGTGCTGTTCGAGTCGGTATTCTTCAGGGAGAACGTGAGCGCCGTCGTCGAGGTGCGGACCAGGTTGGTCTTGATGCTGGCCAGCCAGCCGTTGATCGTCGTCCCGCTGTTGATGGTGATGGTGTCCTGGATGCCGGACGGTTTGGTCGCGGCGATCGTCAGCGCGTGCGCGGTGGTGGTCATCTGCGAGGTCCCGAGCCCGGCGCTCAGGACGACGGGCCCGTAGGTGAACGCCACGACGTTCTGGTTGTCCGGCAGCCGCGACACCTGCACCTCGGCCGGCATGGTCAGCGCGATCGTGTCGCCCGCTTGCCAGACGCGGCTGACGCTCAGGTAACCGCTGTCCGGGGTGACGGTGACCGGCTGGCCGTTGACGGCGACGGTCATCGACTGGCAGGCCGCGATCCACCAGGGGATCCGGAACTTGATGTTGACCGCGCTCTGCGGCGCGGTGTTGATGGTGATGGTCGACGTGTTCGAGACCGGAACGTCGGTCGTCTGGGTCAGCGACAGGCCGCGGTCGCTCCAGCTCAGCGTCGAGCTGACGTACCCGATCACGTACAGATCGGTGGCGTCGTGGAAGTACAGGCTGTCACCCAGCTTGGCGTAATTCTCGAGGCCGGTGCCGTTGCAGCACCAGAAGGTCGAGTCGACCGTGCCGTAGGCCTTGAAGTAACCGGTCCCCATCGGCTTGAAGTAGGTCGTCCGCCCGGTCGACGGGTTCATGGCCGACAGCACCTCGTTGATCTGCGTCCGCTCGTAGTAGTCGGCGTACTTGACGTCGCCCGTGATCTTGTAGAGCTCGCGGGCCAGCTTGGACATGTTGTAGGCGTTGCACGACTCGTTGTTCAGGTTGTCGCGGATGGCGTCCAGCTGGCCGGGCGTGTGAAAGTGCTCGTCCTCGCCGTGGCCGCCGGTCACGTAGGTGTGGTCCTTCAGCACCAGCGTCCAGAACTCGTTGGCCGCCGTGTAGTACGAGCTCTCCGACGTCCCCAGGGTCACGTAGCGGTTGAGGGCGCCGATGAACTTGGGGATGGTGGCGTTGGCGTGCAGCCCGTTCAGCGTGTCGTTGCCCGCGGCGATGGGCGTGAACAGCGTCGTCTCGTCGAAGATGTGCGCCGCCGTCAGGTGGTTCGCGCTGTTGGTGTACTTGTAGAGCTCGTACAGGCAGTCGTTCATGCCGCCGTACTCGACCCCCAGCACCGTGGTGCGGGTCGCCGCGCTCCACCCCGAGGCGCGGGCGTAGGTCCAGTCGCCCAGCTTGCCGGCGACGGTCAGCGCGGTGGCGTTGCCCTCGAACTTGTAGACGTCGATGAGCCCCGCGATGATCTTGTGCATCGTGTACCAGGGGACCCAGCTGTTGCCGGTCACCTTCCCCTCGACGACGTCGAACTGCGTCGGCGGCGAGCCGAACAGATATCCCGTGGAGCTCTTGGCCTGGAACGAGGCGAGCTGGGTGATGACGTAGTCGAGCTTGGTCTTGATCTGACCGGCCAGGGTGGGGTTGCTCCCCTTGGCGTTCAGATAGGCGCGCGACAGCGCGGACATGTAGTGACCCATGGTGTGGCCGCGCAGGAGGCTGGAGGCCGCCTCCCACCCGCCGTAGAGGTTGAGCCCTGTCGCCGTCCCGGGGTCCTGTCCGTTGGCGACCGCCTTGAACGGCGCCAGGAGGCGATCGACGTCGAGCGTCGTCATCATGTACGTGACGTCGAGGTTGAACAGGTCCTGGTAGTACGCGTCGGAGACCGAAACCTGATCCAGCGTGAACTCCTGCAGCTTCTCGACCGGCGTGGTGGCCGAGCCGGCTTTCGGCTCCAGCCAGCGTTTCAGCGGCGTGGAGGCGAGGAGCAGGAAGAGGACGACGTAGTAGCTCTTACGCGGTCTCCGGATCATGGGGCTGAGCCTCGGCGTGGTTACCCAGAGAGTTGCCCGTCGCCTGGCCGGAAAATCACAAATTCGGCGTGTGGTTCATCTATGCGGCCGTGGCCTCGCATTAAGAAACCACCTGTAGGCTGAATTTGACGATGGCGCGGCGCAAATCCGGTCGACGTTGGTCTGTTTATGACCTCGGCGGCGACGTCGGCTAGCGGCGCGTCGCGCCGTCGGAGGGCGAGGGCGGGCGCAAGCAATAGGTCTCGAGCTGCAGCGACCAGTCCGGGGGGCCATGCCGGCGGCCCGCGCGCGGGTCGAGACGGACGCCCGCGAGCATCACCGAGCCGTCGACCGTGAACGCCATGGCTTCCTTGACGTTCTGGGTGGCACCGAGGCGATCGATGTCCGGTTGCAAGAAGGTGGTCACCTTGCGTCCCGACGCCGCGAGCCAGTCTTCCCGCGCGCGCTGAAGCCGCTCCTCCCGGTGCACGGTCAAGCAGCCGTCGCTGGCGACCGCGGCGAGGGGTCGCAGCTGCCGCCCGAGGCGCGCCCGGCGCGTCGGCTCCGACGGCGCGCGCGCGACCTCTCGCCAGAGCGGCAGGAAGCTCGCCAGTGGAGGCAGGTATCCCGTCGTCGTCCCGAGGGCGAGCTCCTTGGTGATCGCCTGCCCACGCGACCCGAAGGTGATGCTCGACATCCCCGGGAGAACCCTCCGCGTGACGACGGCGCGCACGCAGGAGGCGTCGGCCGCGGCCAGCCCGGGCGATCTCCGGACGGTCCAGGTCGGCGCCTGGTGGGGCCGGAACCACTCGAATTCACGAAACGCGAAGTCGACCCACAGCGTACCAGCGCGGCCCGCGGCGGCGGTCTTCGCCGAGCAGGCGCCGAGCGCGTCCGCCGCGCTCCGCCAGGCGTCGTCGAGGACCTGGTCGACCTCGAACACCGGCGGCGGCGTGGCCAGCAGCGCCACCAGGATCAGCTTCGCGCCCGCCAGCATGCCCCGGCCGGGAGCTTAGCCCGCCTGACCGCCCGGGACGCGGGTAAGCTCGGTGGCAGTGCCGATCTTCACCTTCCACCTGGCCCGGACGAAGGTGGCCACCACGGCGGGCGCGCTGCTTCGCGCGCCCACGGCCGACACGGTGCCCGGCCTGCGCCAGGCCGAGTGCATGGCGGTGATGGGGCTCGGGTCGCCCATCTTCTCGCCGGCGAGGATGCAGCTGGGGCGTCTCGCCATGTTCGCCCGGTGGGAGAGTGAAGGCGCCCTCGAGGCCTTCCTGAGCGACACCGAGCTTGGTCGGAGGTTGGCCCACGGGTGGCACGTGCGCCTGGAGCTCCTGCGTCGCTGGGGGCGCGTCGCCGGGTTCGACGACCTGCCGGCCAGTGTCGGCGAGACCGATCCGGAGGCCCCGGTCGTCGCGGTGACGCTGGCGCGGTTGAAGCTCCCCGAGCTCGCCCGCTTCATTCGCTGGGGCAAGCCGGTGGAGGAGCTGGTTCGAGATCACCCGGGGGCGACGCTGGCGCTGGCGGCGATGCGGCCGCCTCGCACCTTCAGCACGTTCTCGGTGTGGCGCTCGCTGCGCGAGATGACCGACATGGTCCGGGGCCAGGGTGGCGCGCCAGGCGCCGAGCGCCACGCGGCCGCGATGGTGGAACGCCGGCGCAAGGACTTCCACCACCAGTTCACCACGCTGCGCTTCCGGGCTCTCTCGGAGCACGGGACCTGGGAGGGACGCGAGGGCATCGTCCCCAGCCCGTCGTCTCCCTGATCAGGCGTCGAGCAACGCTCGGAAATCGGGGGGCACGAGCTCGCGAGGGAGCTTCAGCGCGGCGAGGACGTCGCGGCAGCGCGCCCGCTCCTCGTCGGTGACCACGCCGTCGGCGAGCACCTCGGCCCGCACCTCGGCGAGGTAGCCGGACAGGACCTCCTTGACGTCGATGACGGTGAGCAGCGCCTGCCGGTAGAGGCCCTGCATCTCCTCGCGCTCGGAGGCGTCGATCTTCCCGTCGGCCATCACCCGCCTCACCACCTCGGCCAGCTTGGCCTTTGCCTGCGCCTTGTCGGTGCTCATTCGCCCTTCATCGTACCGTTCGGTCCGGCACTTGAGAAGTCAGGTCCCGAATCCCAGGGACGCCAGGTGGGCGCCCAGCGTGGACGCGAGTAGCGGCGGGGTCAGCCCGTCGGAATGTCGGCGCCCAGCTCGGCGAGCCGGCGGCGGAGGAATCGGCCCTCGGCCTCGTTGCCCACCAGCGCCAGGGCCTGGCGATAGGCGGCCGCCGCTTCGTCGAGGCGACCGAGCCGCCGCAGCAGATCGGCGCGCGCGGCCGGGAGCAGGTGGTAGCCGGCCAGCGTTCCCCCGGCGGCGAGGGTGTCGAGGCGGCGCAGGCCCTCCTCGGGACCGTCGGCCATGGCCACCGCGGCGGCGTGGTTCAGGGCCACGACGGGAGAGGGGTGGCGCACGGCGAGCAACGCGTAGAGGCCGGCGATCTCGCGCCAGTCGGTGTCGGCCGCGCGCGCCGCCCGCGCATGCACGCCCGCGATCGCCGCCTGCAGCGAGTAAGCGCCGAAGGGATCGGCGCGCAGCGCCTCCTCGACCAGCGCCAGGCCCTCGCGGAGCGCCCCGGCGTGCCAGCGCGAGCGATCCTGATCCTCGAGCAGCACGACGTCGCCGCCGGCGCCGACCCGCGCGTCGCGCCGGGCGTCGGTGAGGAGCATCAGCGCCAGCAGCGCGCGCGCCTCCGGTCGGGCCGGCATCAGCGCCACCAGCAGGCGACCGAGGCGGATCGCCTCGGCGCAGAGATCGGCGCGCACCAGCGCCGCGCCCGAGCTGGCGGCGTAGCCTTCGTTGAAGATCAGGTAGACCACCGCCAGCACGGCGTCGAGCCGCTCGGGCAGCTCGTCGGGATCGGGCACGCGATAAGGGATGCCCGCGTCGCGAATCTTGCCCTTGGCCCGCACCAGGCGCTGCGCCATCGTCGCCGGCGGAACCAGGAACGCGCGCGCGATCTCCTCGGTCTCGAGGCCCCCCAGCGTGCGCAGCGTGAGCGCCACCTGCGCCTCGATCGCCAGCGCCGGGTGGCAACAGGTGAAGATCAGGCGCAGCTGGTCGTCCTCCACCGTGCGCTCGTCGCCGTAGAAGATGCCGGGCGCGGCCGCCGTGTCGCCCTCGGCCGCCAGCGCGGCGTGCTTGGTCTCGTGCAGCGCGGCCTGGCGCTGCTGGTCGATCGCCTTGTTGCGCGCCGTCCGGATCAGCCAGGCCCGCGGGTTGTCGGGAACCGCGCCGGCGGCGGGCCACTGCGCCAGCGCCGCCTCGAACGCGGCCGCCATCGACTCCTCGGCGAGATCGATGTCGCCCAGGAGCCGGATCAACGTGGCCAGGATCCGCCGCCGCTGCTCGCGGAACACCCGCTCGACCGCCTCGCGCTCGGGTCGCATCGTCGCTGCAATCATAGCCAACCCCGAGGTCGCCGCCGTCCATGGCCAGCGCGGGAGGGCCCGGTCCGCGCCGGGCAGCCCCCCGCGAATCGAGCCTCAGCGCGCGGCAGGCCGCGGGTAGTCCGGCGGCAGCTGCATCACCGGGCGCACCTCGACGCTGCCCGTCTGCGCGCCCGGGATGCGCGCCGCGAGCTTGGTGGCCTCGTCGAGGTCCTTGGCCTCGACCACGTAGTAGCCGCCCAGCTGCTCGCGCGTCTCGGCGAACGGGCCGTCGGTGGTCAGCGTCTTGCCGTCGCGCACCCGCACCGTGGTCGCGGTGGCCGTCGGCTGCAGCCCGTCGCCCGCCTTCATGTGCCCGGACTTGATGATGCTGTCGGTGTATCCGCGGTAGGCGCGGATCATCGCGTCGCGGTCCGCGTCCGTGGCGGACTTCATGCCGGCTTCGTTTCCGTAGATCAGCAACATGTACTGCATGGCGTGTCTCCTGTTCGTTGGTTGAAAGGCACTTCCGCCAGTGAGTCGATCGGCGGGGCGCCGGATCGACAGCCTTTCGACCTTTTTTTACGCCAGGAGCGGCGACGCCGCCCGGGTTCGAAAACCCGAGGCAACACGCAGGGTTGTCGGAGGCGGTCGCGCGCGGGCGGACCAGCTAGGCGTTCTCGGCGTGGCTCTCGCCGTCGTCGGCGCGCTTGCGGCGGCCGTTCCGGGTGCTCGGGCTGGCGTCCGCCTCGGCGGTCACCTCGCCGCCGGCGCTCGGCGTCGCGACGGCGCGGGCGCCCCCGGAGGTGGCCTCGCGGACGGCGGTCGCCTTGTCGGGCGCCTCGCCCACGGCCAGCTCGCATTCGCCGAACGTCACCTCCAGCCGCCCGTCGCTGCGCTGGAGCTTCACCTCCAGCGAGTTGGCGCGGATGATCGTCTTGTCGTGCACGCGGCCGGACAGCTCGACGCTGTCGGCCTCGAACTCGCCGGCCAGCTCGCCGCGCGAGCGCAGCTCCTTCACCTTGGCGCGGCCCGAGAGCACGCCGCTCTCGGCGACGTCGACCGAAGGGCCCGTCATCTGCCCCTCGAGCCGGCCCAGCACGACCACCGGACAGCTCGAGGTGAGCGTCCCCTTGAGCTCCGTGCCCTCCTCGATGAGCGTCCGCTTGCCTTCATTCATGGTCATCGTCATCCGCCTTTCTGAGCCGAGCCGTCATTCGACGAGCCGTTGATGATCTTCACGCGCAGCCGGCTGCCGCGCTCGAACCGGAACCGTGTCACCGCCGGGACCTGCTCGACCGAGGCGACCAGCGCGCCGCCCTGGCTGACGACCAGCTCGCGCGGTCCCACGATGCCCGGGCTCTTGGCCTCGAAGAACTGGCCGTTCACGGTGATCGACCCGGCGCCGGCGATGTTGCAGTCGGCGAGCACGCCCCGGTCGCCGACCACCAGGCGCGTCCCTTCGCCCAGCGTGATGGTGCAGTTCTCGAACAGGCTGTCGATCTCGACCTCGGCCCCGGCGTCGAACGCCAGCGAGGCGTTCCGCAGGACGTCGCCGCGGCCGAAGTAGCGCCGGGCCGGCCCGCCGGCGGCGGCCGCCGCCACCGCCAGGCCCGAGAGCAGTCTGGGGATCTCGCCGTTGGTGATCCGACCGGTGCCGTCGGCGTCCGGGCTCTTGTCGACCCAGGCCACCTGGACGTCGCCCAGCGGCCCGCCCGTTCCGACCAGCCCCGCCACCTTGGCGCCGGTCAGCTTGGCGCCGTCGAGGCGCGCGCCGGCCAGCGTGGCCTGGCGGGCGTCGACGTCGCTCAGATCGGCGCGGGAGAAGTCGGCGCCTTGAAGATCGCTCTTGGTCAGCACCGCACCCGCCAGCGAGGCGCGCGCCGCCTTGGCGCCGGCCAGCGTGGCGTCGGCGAAGCAGGCGCGCGGGAAGTCGCCCTCCGCCAGCGTGGCGCCGCGCAGGTTGGCGTTGCGGAAGTCCGCCTCGGCCGCCTTGGCGCCCCCCAGGGTGGCGTCCTCGAGGTCGGCGTGGGCGACGATCGCCCCGCGCAGGTCGGCGCCGGTCAGGTTCGCCGAGCCGATCTGGGCGAACGACAGGCGGGCCTTCTGCAGATTGGCCCCGGCCAGGTTGGCCCCTTCGAGGTTGGCGCGGGCCAGGTTCGCCCCCTGCAGGTTGGCCCGTTCGAGCTTGGCCCCCTCGAGGTCGGCGTTCTCCAGGTTCGCCTCCTGCAGATCGGCGCCCGCCAGATAGGCCTCGCGCAGGTTGGCGTTCTTGAGCGCGGCCTTCTGCAACACCGCGCTCTCCAGGTTCGCCCCCTCCAGATCCGCGCGCGACAGGAGCGCGTTCGTGAGGTTCGCCTTCGACAGGTCGAGGCCGCGCAGATCCGCCCGTTCCAGCTTCTCGTTCCGCCGCAGCTTCAACAGCACCTGATCACGCGTCAGCTCGCCCATCGTCGTGGTTCCTCCATCAGGGCGCGGCTGGCGCGCCGGAATCCGTTCGTTTCTCGATCTCGACCCGGTCCTCGGCCGGCGCGGTCGCCGCCAGCCGCCCCGCGAGTGCCGCCAGCTCCTCGACGCGCCGCTGGAACGGCACCTTGGCGAGGCGCAGCGCCAGATCGACCTCACCCAGACGGGCCAGCGCGATCGTGACCCGCGCGAAGTCGACGTCGCGCTTGCGGCGCGTCCGCTTCTTCGCCTCGCGGTCGGCCTCGGTCCAGCCGCGCGCCGCCGCCTCGAACCGCCGGTGGTCCTCGCCCAGCTCGCCGACCAGCGCGCGCAGCTCACGGGCCGCCGCGCCGGCGTCCGGCGCCGCCAGCGCCGCCGGCGTCGCGCGCCGGAACGCCTGCACCAGCTCGACGGTGGCCGCCGCGACCTCCGCCGGGACGTCGGCCACCACGGCGATCTCGTCGGCCTTGGCCTGGTAGAGTGCCTGAGGCGACCCAGCCCCGCGGCGATCATCCGCTCGGCGATGAGAGGCTCGAGCCCCGGCACCTGCTCGAGGAGGGCCCGCACGACGACCGGCTCGCGCCGATCCCGCTCCCCCTCCAGCTCGAACGCCCGCGGCATCGCCGCGATGAGCGGCGCGTACGCCGCGAGCAGCGCCTCTCGGCTCGCGGCCTGGACCACCGACGGCGCGCCCGGGCGGAGCAGCTCGGCCAGCGCGGCATCGAAGGCGTCGATCGCCCCCGGCAAGGCGGCGTGCTCGACCTGGCTGGCCATCGCCCGCAGTGACTTCAGGGCCGGCCGCGCCAGCGCGATCCAGCTGGTCTGCGCCTCGCCCCAGCGGACCTCCAGCATGAAGCTGCGGAGCGGCGCCGTGTGGCCGACGGCCAGCTCCTCGAACGTGGCCAGCATCGCCTTTCGATCGGCGGCGGTCGAGGTCCCTTCGGCCCGCTTCGCGGCGGGCGGCTCTGCGCCGGGGGGGAGCAGCGCCGCCTCGAACGCCAGATCGATCGAGCCCGGCGCCGAGAGCGCCTGATCTGGCGCGGCTTCGTCCGTCGATCGCGCGGGCGCGACCGGCGGCGCCGCGGCACCAGCGGATTGCACGCTCCGTCGTTCCGCGCCGGGGGCGGCGGTGGCCGGTACGCCGTTCGCGGCGAGGCGACCGTTCGCCGCGGCGGCCTTCGCCACGGCGGCGCCGATCGACGCCGCGCCCTTGACCTGCTTGTCGTCGTCCTCGCCCTGCGCGGCGCTGGACCGAGCCGCGGCGGCGGGCGCCGTGGGCGGCGCGTTGCGCGCCGGCGCGGGAGACGCCGCCGGGCGTGCCGCTGCGGGCTTGGCCGCCGCATAGGTGCGCGTCGCCCCCACGGGCGCCGCCTTGCTGGCCGCCTTGGGTTGCTCCTCGCGCGACGCGGGCGCCTTGCCGTCGGCGGGCTTCGCGGGCGGCGAATCGGCGGGAGCCTTCGCCCCCGCGCCCGCCTCCGGCGCTGCCGGGTCGTCTGAATCGCGCTTGCGAAGTCGCGAAAAAATGCTCATGCGCCCTCCCTCGTTCGCGACGAAGCCGCGTCTCTCGGGACCGTGACGTCATCGGCCAGTCGGCGGAGCGACTTGAAGCCGTTTTTGCTCCCCACCTGTGGGCGCGGCTGCGACCCGCGACAGCGCGCGCGAGAGGCGTTCCCATCATTACAGATCGATCGCGAGTCGATCGCCGTCGAGCCGGAATATCGACCGGCCGCGACAGTAAGTCGGGAGCGGACGCGACGTGGTCGCGCGAGCTCCGCGCCGGCGTCTACGTGTTCCTCTCGAGCCGAACGAACGGAGGGTGAGCTTCGCCAGGTCACCCGGGACGACAGGCCGGGGCGCGAGCTCCTCGAGCGAGGGGTGCGTGCCGGCGACGTCGGTCTCCTCTGCACGGACGGGATCCGGGGCGTGGTGGGCGACGCGACGATCGCCGCGCTGCCGGGGGCAGTGACAACGAGGCCGCCGTCGTCGCGATGTTCGGCGACGGGGGGTGATCCGCCGATGCCCGCGCCGGACCATGAAACATGGATCCCCGAGAGCTGTAAGGCAAATCCTTAAAATGGTGTACAGTCCCCTGTCATGGCGCTCACGTATTCCGGGTGCACCGCCTTTCGCCGCGACCTGGAAGCTCGGGTCGCCGGGTACTTCCGGGACGGGAACCACAGTCGGCACGCCACCGGCCGGATGTACCTCAAGACCTTGTTTTTACTGAGCTGGCTGGCGGCGTCGTACGTGGGTCTCGTGGCGTGGGCGGCGAACCCCTGGCAGGCGATCCCGCTCGCCGTTTCGCTGGCGCTGGCGATGGCCGGCATCGGGTTCAACGTCCAGCACGACGGCAACCACGGCGCCTATTCTCGCCATCCGGCGCTGAATCGGGCCGCGGCGCTCTCGCTGAACCTGCTGGGCGGCGACGCGTACTTCTGGCGGTACAAGCACAACATCGCGCACCACACCTACCCGAACATCTCGGGCGCGGACAACGACATCTACATGGGTCCGTTCGCCCGCATGTCGCCGCACGATCGGCGCTACTGGTTTCATCGCTTCCAGTACCTCTACGTCTGGGGGCTCTACTCGCTGCTGGCCGTGAAGTGGCAGCTGTTCGACGACTACCGATCGATGATCAGCCCGGGCGTCGCCGACACCCACGTGCCACGGCCGCGCGGCTGGGACCAGGTCTGCTTCTGGGTGGGCAAGACGTGCTTCCTGATGCTGGCCTTCGGCGTCCCGTTGCTCACCCATCACCGCCTCGCCGCGGTCGTGGGCCTCTACTTTCTGACGGCGGCGGTCCTCGGGCTCACGCTGGCGACGGTGTTCCAGCTCGCCCACTGCGTCGAGGAGGCGGAGTTCCGGGTGCCGGCCGAGGGCTCGCGAAAGATCGAGCGCGAGTGGATGACCCACCAGATCGAGACCGCCGTCGACTTCGCGCGCGACAACTGGTTCCTCACCTGGTACCTGGGCGGGCTCAACTTCCAGATCGAGCACCACCTCTTCCCCAAGATCTGCCACGTCCACTACCCGGCGCTGTCGCCGATCGTCGAGGCGACCTGCCGGACGCACGGGATCCAACACCGCTCACATCGCACCATGCGGCGCGCGATCCGCTCGCACGTCCGCTGGCTGCGGCACCTCGGCCAGGCGAACAGCGCCGAGCCGGTCCCGGGGCGGAGGTCGGAGCCGACCCGCGACCTGGAGGCGGCCGGGGCGTAGCGGCAGCGTCCGGTGAGGCGGCCCTTGCTCGCCGCTTCCATCCGTGGGACACGAGCGTATGACCACCGCCGAACCCCTGCCCGTCGAGCCGCCCCCGACCCCCAGCTCTGCCTCCGCCAAGTCGGCGGGGAGCGCCGAGGCGCTGGTCCGCGAGCTGTTCGCGATGGCGGGGATCCGCATCGGCGGGCCGGGCCCGGGCGACATCACGATCCACGATTCGCGCTTCTACGGCCGCCTCTTGCGGGACGCCTCGCTGGGCGTGGGCGAGTCGTACATGGACGGGTGGTGGGACACCGACGCGCTCGACGTCCTGCTGGAGAAGATCATGCGCGCGGGGCTGCGCGAGAAGGTCACCGGCAGCCTGCGGCTGCGGCTGCTGACCGCCAAGGCGTTCCTGTTCAACCTGCAATCAAAGGAGCGCTCCGGCCGGTCGGTGGAGGCGCACTACGACATCGGCAACGATCTCTATCAGCGGATGCTCGATCCGCGCATGGTCTACACCTGCGGCTACTGGAAGAACGCCACCACCCTCGCCGAGGCGCAGGAGGCCAAGCTGGATCTCGTCTGCCGCAAGCTGGGCCTGCGCCCGGGAATGCGGGTGCTCGATCTCGGCTGCGGCTGGGGCGGGTTCGCCGCCTGGGCGGCCGAGAAGTACGGCTGCTCGGTGGTCGGCGTGACGCTGTCCAAGGACCAGCACGCGCTGGGGCGCGAGATGTGGAAGCACCTGGACGTCGACCTGCGCCTCTGCGACTACCGCGACGTCACCGGCACCTTCGATCGGGTGGCCTCGATCGGGATGATGGAGCACGTGGGGCCCAAGAATCACCGGCACGTGATGGAGGTGGTTCACAGGTCGCTGGCCGACGACGGTGTCGCCGTCATTCACACCATCGCCAACAACCGCAGCCGCCGCCACGGCACGCCGTTCGTCGAGAAGTACATCTTCCCGAACGCGGTCGCGCCGTCGCTGGCTCAGCTGGGCCGCGCCGTCGAGGGGCTGTTCGTGGTCGAGGATCTGCAGAACATCGGGCCCGACTACGAGCGCACGCTGCTCGCCTGGTGGGAGAACTTCGACCGCGCCTATCCGGAGCTGCAGCACAAGTACGACCGCCGCTTCTACCGGATGTGGCAGTTCTATCTGCTGGCCGCCGCGGGGGCGTCACGCGCGCGCGACGGCCAGCTCTACCACCTGGTGCTCACGAAGGTCGGCCGCAAGCAGCCCGACTGCCGCGTCAGCTGAGGCGCTGTCATTCGGGCGGCTTGGGGGGGCCCGGCGGACGGCCCCGGCCCCAGGAGCGTCGCGGCTTGCGCGCTGTCTCCGCCGGGCCGTTGAGCCGCTTCTGCTCGCGCTCCGCGGCCTCGCGAGCTGCTTGTTGGGCCACGATCGCCGCGCGCTTGTCCTCTGCCTTCCCCATTACTCTCCCTTTTGCCACAGCGACGGCGGCAGTGCACGAACCTGTGGCGACCGGGCGTAGAATCCTCGACCTTCGATGCCGGTCTCGACCACGGCCCGCGCACCCACCGCGGGCGAGCGCGCGGCGATCGCGCAGCGCGTGGAGCGCCAGCGCCGGGGGGCGCTGGCGACGCTCCGTTCACACCGCGACGGTGGCCTGCGGCTGGGGGTGATGTTCGGCCTGGGCGCGGGCGTGCTGGGCGTGCTGCTGGTGAGATGGCCGTCGGTTCCGCTGGGATATGGCCTCGCGATGGCGCTGGCGTTCGCGGTGATGGCGGGCTTCGGCCACCGGCGGAACCGCCGGCTGGTGGACCAGGAGGCGCGCCGGCTGGAGGCCGCCGAGGCCGAGCGGGCGCGCGAGGTGACCGAGCTCCGATTCGCCGCCGGTCGGATCCTGGTCGTCTCGGGCGACACCGGCGACGGGGAGAGCTGGTGGCTGTTTCGCGCCGACGACGGCGGATGGCTGTTCTTCGAGCGCGGGCAGTGGGAGGAGCTGGATCCCTCGGCGCGCGCGTGGAGGCGCGACGTCAGGTTGGCGCTCGACGGTCACCAGACCATCGTTTCGATGGCGAGCGATGGTCCCCCTGTGCCCGTCGAGCGGAGGGACCTGCAGCCTCCCGATTACCTCCCGACCCCCGACACGCTCTTCTGGTCGCCGCCCGAGGATCAGGACCCGCGCTCGTTCGTGCTGGCCGCCGAGCCCACGCCGCAGACGCGGCCCCTCGGGTAGTTGCATCGGCGCACACGGCCGGTTGACGAATTGCGAGGTCGGGAGGACACTGCCGCGATGACCAGCCAGCGACGTTGGTCGGCGATCGGTGTCCTCGCCTGGGCCGCCATCTCGGCGTGCCAGTCGAGCCTGCCGGGCAAGACGACGCCCCTGGTCTGCAAGTCGTTCTCCTCCGCCGAGGAGCTGTGCGCGGCGCAACCCTGCGATGCAACCTGGGCCGCCGTCGCGACCAACCACGTCTACTGCCAGCCCTGCTCCCTGGTGCCCGGCTGTTCGGCCAGCGACTGCGGCGGTTACCACGTCCTGCACTGCATGGGGCTCGACTCCGCCAGCATCTCCTACTATCGGGCCGATACAGGGACGCTGGCGGCCATCGAGAGCTGGGGCGCCCCGAACCTGACCGACACCTGCATGGCCGTGGGCGCGGAGACGTTCTCGGCCCCCGCCAGCTGCGACACGGACGCGTCTTACACCTTGCCCGGTTGGTGTCCGTCCGACGCGGGCCCCGACCCGGCGTGCGGGGACAGCGGAGCCTCGCCCTGAGGGGATCGCGCGCTTCGGGTCTCCTCGGTCTCCTGGCCCTGGCGTCGTGCC
>Ga0209060_10002331_pt1 | contig 17935 bp, 16 predicted proteins | sample Coa_R1_8_FD_187155 | JGI IMG/M metagenome (GOLD analysis project Ga0209060, IMG submission 187155) | Surface soil microbial communities from Centralia Pennsylvania, which are recovering from an underground coalmine fire - Coalmine... | ecosystem: Environmental > Terrestrial > Soil >...
AACACAATCCTCTCAGCCCCACCACGATAGCGGTGATCGTGGAAGGAGTGAAGACTCAAGGAAAACAGTGAGAAGGCGCTAGCCCGCGATTCCCAGATATTTGTAACCGAATCGGGTTAAGCGGCCGCGATCGAGAGCGTTGCGCCCATCGAGCACGATGCGCGAGCGCATCTTCTGGGCGAGATTTTCCCAGTCCAGTTCCAGATACTGTTGCCACTCGGTGACCAACACGAGGGCATCGGCATCGTTCGCCACTTCTTCGGCGGTTTGGCAGGCGTGTGCAGCCAGATCCGGGTACTCTTGTTGGAATCGTTCGAGCGCTACCGGGTCGTGCACACGCACTTTGCAGCCGCGTTCGATCAGTTTGCGGGCGATGTCAATGGCCGGAGCTTCGCGCAGGTCGTCGGTGTTGGGTTTGAACGCCAAGCCGAGCAATCCGATGGTGCGGCCCTTGAGAATTTTCAATTCGCCGAGCAGTTTGTCCACCACGCGTTCGCGCTGGCGGCGATTGATTTCGCGCGCCGCGTCCACGATGGGCATTTCGATGTTGTACTCTTTGGCGGTGGAAACCAGAGCCGAGGTGTCCTTGCCGAAGCAGGAACCGCCCCACCCGATGCCGGCCTGCAGGAAGCGCATTCCGATACGGGCGTCGAGTCCGATTCCTTTGGCCACCTGCTGGATATCGGCGCCGACTTTTTCGGCGAGCTGTCCAATTTCATTGATGTAACTGATTTTGAGCGCGAGGAAAGCGTTGGCGGCATATTTGATCAACTCCGCGGAGGCGAGGTCGGCCGATATGAGCGGTACGGCTCCCATGTTTTCCGGACGTGGCAGGAACGGCGGCGGCGCGAAGGTCTGATCGAGAATCGGGCGGTACAACGAGTAGAGAACCTCGAGGCAGCGCGGGTCGTCGGAGCCGATGACGACGCGATCCGGATAGAGGCTGTCATGCAAACCAGTTCCTTCACGCAAAAACTCGGGGTTCGAAGCGACCGAGAAATGTCCGTTGGCTTTTTTGCCGTGATGTTTTTCGTAAGACTCGCGAACGATGGAGTCGACCCAGTTTCCGCTGCCGATCGGCACGGTGGATTTGTTGACCACGACGGTGAAATCGCCGGCATAATGTTGTCCGATGCCTTGCGCGGCCGCCGAGACATACTTCAAATCCGGGCTCCCGTTGGCTGAGGGCGGCGTACCGACGGCGATGAAAATGACTTCGGCGTTAGGAACAGCCGAAGCATAGTCGGTACAGAACCGAAGGTTGGGTGCAGCTTCCGCCAGTAGTTCCGTCAGCCAGGGTTCATAGATGGGAGTTTTTCCCGCCCGCAGAAGCGCGATTTTGCGTTCATCCGAGTCAATGCAGGTTACTTTGTGTCCCAAAAAAGCAAGACAGGTGCCTGTGGTTAATCCAACGTAGCCAGTGCCGATAATCGATACATTCATGAGTCAGTTATGTCCCTTAACTACCGTAACAAAGCGTTGGCAGCGATTCAAAAGGCAAAGAGTACCTATTTCTAAGGACCTAAGTACCGGAGCTTCTCGCCTAAGGTCTTCGGGAAATTGCGGCTATTTCCTGACCAGGAATACCGCCACTTCGGCGAGCAAATTGGGGCGCAGCTTGACGGTTCTGGCGCCTGCTAGAAACATGCGGCGCTCAACGGTCCATTTTTCCGCGAGCGCGAGGGCTTCAAAGTCATGGACGGTGAGGAAATGGATGTTCGGAGAATCGTACCAGTCGTAGGGGAACAGTTTGGTTTGGGGGGCACGCCCGGTCAACAGGTGGGCGAGGCGCACGCGCCAGTGTCCGAAGTTGGGGAAGGCGACGATGGCGCGACGGCCGACACGCAGCATATCTTGCAAGACCTTAAGCGGCGCGCGGGTTTCCTGCAGGGTCTGACTAAGGATGACGTAGTCGAAAGCTTGATCGGGAAGGTCCGACAGCGCTTCTTCGAGATCGCTATGGAAAACCGAGACACCCCGCGCGATGGCCTGCTGGGCCCTGGGGCCGGAGATTTCGACACCGCGCGCGTCCACGTGTTTGTTCGCAGCGAGCCATGCGAGAAGCTCGCCTTCGCCGCATCCGAGATCGAGAACGCGCGTGTTGGGCTCGATGAGTTCGCCGATGATGGCGTAATCGCTGCGGCCGAGCAGCTCGCGGACGAAAGTTTGGGTCACGCTAGCGGCGGCGCTCCCTTGCGGTCGCGGTTCGGTTAGGAACGTTCAAGCGCGCTCCCGGAAGGTGCTGGCCAGGAATCCGCGGACCAACTCCGCTTGCTCGGTGACATTCACTAAAAACGCGTCGTGCCCGTAGGTGGACGGCAACTCGCAATAGGCGACGTCGCAGTTGCGGCCGCGCAGCGCACGCACGACTTCGAGCGATTGGTACGTGGGATACAGCCAGTCCGACGTGAAGCTCATCACCAGGAAGCGCGCTTTGACGTTTTCAAAAGCGGAACCCAAGGAACGCCCCCCGGTGAGATCGAAGTAATCCATCGCTTTAGTGATGTAGATGTAGGAATTGGCGTCGAAGCGGTCGACGAACTGGCCGCCGCGATAGCGCAGGTAGCTTTCCACTTCGAACATCTTCTCATCGCGCAGCCGGCGGCCAAATTTTTCGCGCATGGAGGCGTCGCTCATGTAGGTGATGTGGCCCACCATGCGAGCCACCGAAAGACCGCGCGCGGGCGGATGTTGGCCATAGTAATTGCCGTCGCGCCAATCCGGATCCGCCATGATGGCCTGGCGGCCGACTTCGTTGAAAGCGATCTGCTGCGGGCTGTGGCGCGCGGTTCCGGCTATGGGGATCGCGGACGCCACCGCATCCGGATACGCGACGGCCCACTGGAGTGCCTGCATGGCGCCCATCGATCCGCCCGCGACGGCGAGGAGTCGGCCGATTCCCAAGTGATCGATCAGCATTTTCTGCAGCCGCACCATGTCGGGAATGGTGATTGAAGGGAAGGCCATTCCGTAGGGGCAACCGGTGGCGGGATTGATGGATCCCGGACCCGACGTTCCGCGGCAGCCGCCCAGCACGTTCGAGCAGATGACGAAATATTTATCGGTGTCGAAGCCCTTTCCCGGCCCGATCATTGCGTCCCACCAGCCGCCCTCGCCGGCTGCGTGCGCGTCGCCCGAGAATGCATGCAGCACGAGGATCGCGTTGGTCTTTGCCGAGTTCAGTTCGCCGTAGGTTTCGTACGCCACATCGACGGGCGCGAGCGTGGCGCCGCCGTCGAGAGAAATGGATTCAAACTGGACGATCCGGGACTCGGTAATCATGAACGAACGGCGGCTAGCGGAAATCTTCCTGGAACTTATTCAAAGCTTCGACGCCGGGGCACAGCTTCTCGTACGGAATGTTGGTGAGCGCGGTGTCGACTGTCGCATTCATTTCGTGGAGATCGGGTACGGTTTCGTCCACGTAAAGCAGGCCCGTTACGACCTCGCCCTGGTCCTGATGTTCTTCGAGGTAGCTGCGGACTTTGGCGCGATCGGTGGGATCGTAGTTCGGCGGGACGCCTTTAAATCGCACCACACTGCCGTCGTGCATGGTGACGCTGACCGCGCCGTTCTGGCCGATGTGCGCCAGGATTTCGCTGGCGGGCGCGACGAAATCGGTCTCGGTGGCCTTTAGTTCGTGCTGACGCGTGTATAGGTAGCTCTTGGTGGACCCTTCGTGATCGTTGAAAGTGACGCAGGGCGAAATCACGTCAATGAGCGCGAATCCGCGATGGGCGATCGCTGCTTTGAGAATAGGAACCAGTTGTTCCTTGTCGCCCGAGAAGCTGCGTGCGATGAACGTCGCTCCGATGCTGAGCGCGAGCATCACCGGATCGATGGGCGCCATCCGATTCGCTTCGCCCTTCTTGCTTTTGGATCCGACATCGGCGGAGGCGGAGAACTGGCCCTTGGTCAATCCATAAACGCCGTTGTTCTCGATGAGGTAGACCATCCGCAGATTGCGCCGGATGGCGTGGCACATGTGTCCGAGGCCGATGGAAAGCGAATCGCCGTCGCCGGAGACACCGATGTAGGTCAGCTCGCGATTGGCGGCGTTCGCGCCGGTGGCGATGGGAGGCATGCGTCCGTGCGCGGAGTTGAATCCGTGGGCGCCGTTGACGAAATAGGCCGGAGTTTTAGAAGAACAGCCAATGCCACTGAGTTTGGCGATGCGGTGCGGTTCGGTGGACAGCTCCCAGAATGCGCGGACGATGGCGGCGGTGATGGAATCGTGCCCACATCCGGCGCAGAGCGTCGACATGGTGCCTTCGTAGTCGCGAATAGTGAGTCCGAGATCGTTGCGCTGCAGGCTGGGGTGAGTGGCGATCGGTTTTGCGATGGATGGCATTTTATTTCTCGACCGGAATCGGTTCGGCTTCGGGCGATTCCGCAATCCCAAGCGAACTTTGAATTCCGTTGATGACGTGCTTGGCGCTCAGCGGGAATCCGCCGTACACGAGGATGGATCGCAGCTTTTCCTTGGGCACGCTGGTTTCCAGCGTGAGCAGCGCGCGCAACTGGGCGTCGCGGTTCTGTTCCACCACGAAGCAGAAATCGTGCTCTTCGAGGAAAGATTCGACGGTTGCGTCGAAGGGGAATCCGCGCACGCGCAGGAAATCGGCGGCGATGCCGCGCGCGGCCAGTTGATCAAGCGCTTCACGGACCGCCATGTCGCAGCCTCCCATGGTGACGACGCCGAATTTCGCGCCGGGCTTTTTGATGACGATGGGTTCGGGGACGAACTTGGCCGACGCTTTATGCTTGAGCAGCAGCCGGTCCATTACTTCGCGATACTCGTCCGGCGTTTCGGTGTAGACGCCGAATTTATTGTGCCCGGAGCCGCGGGTGAAGAACGCGCCCTTGGGATCGACGCCGGGAAGCGTGCGGGCAGCGACATGATTCTCGTCTTCGTTGAAATAACGCTGGAACTTCGCGATTTTTTCGAGCTGCGCGGAATCGAGCACGCGGCCGCGGTCGGGACGATACGACGCATCCCACTGGAATCGCGGCACCACCCAATCGTTCATTCCAATATCGAGATCGGTCAGCATGAACACAGGGGTTTGGAAACGCTCCGCGAGATCGAACGCTTTCGGGCCGAATTCAAAGCATTCCGCAGGATTTGCTGGAAACAGGAGGATGTGGCGCGTGTCTCCGTGCGAGGCGTAGGCGCATTCCATCACGTCGCCCTGCTGGGTGCGGGTGGGCATTCCGGTGGAGGGTCCGACGCGCTGGACATCGATGATGACGGCGGGGATTTCGGCGTAATAGGCCAGTCCCAGGAGTTCGTTCATCAGTGAAATTCCTGGGCCGGCGGTTGATGTAAAAGCGCGCGCGCCATTCCACGTTGCGCCGATCACCATTCCGATGGCGGCTAATTCATCTTCCGCCTGGATGATGATGTAGTTGTTTTTGCCGGTTTCCGGATCTTTGCGGTATTTCTCGCAGAGTCCCTTAAACGCGTCGAGAACGGACGTGGAGGGCGTGATCGGATACCACGCGGCGACGGTCGCACCGGCGTATAAACAGCCGAGCGCGGTGGCGGTATTGCCGTCGATCAGAATTTTGTCTTTGTTCCCGTCCATGGTTTCGAGATGAAACGGAAGCGGGCACTGGAAATGGTCCTTGGCATAGTCGTAGCCGAGACGCAGCGCGCGATGGTTGGATTCCTTGAGCTTCTTCTTGGCCGCGTATTTTTCATCGAGCAAGCCGGCCACGATGTTCATGTCGACGCCGAGCACCGCCACCAGCGATCCTGCGTAGGCGATGTTCTTCATCAGGATTCGCTCGCGAGGATCGCGAAAGTTTTCGTTGCAAAGATGGGCGAAGGGGATGCCGATGAAGTTAACATCGTCGCGCATCAGCGCGGGATCGAGGGGCCAAGTGGAATCGTAAAGAACGTAGCCGCCGTCGCGGACTTCCTTGATGTCCTTCGCGTAGGTCTGCGAATTCATTGCGACCATCAGGTCGTAATCCAGCGCGCGCGCCGTGTAGCCCTGATGATTGACGCGGATTTCATACCACGTGGGCAGGCCCTGGATATTCGAAGGAAAGAGATTCTTTCCGGAAACCGGAATGCCCATGCGAAAGATGGCCTGCATGAGCAGACCGTTGGCGCTGGCCGACCCGGTTCCGTTGACGTTGGCTAATTTAATCGCGAAATCGTTTACGCTGGCACGCATGAATCGACGTTGACTGGCCTCCCGGCGTAGGGAATAAGAAGTTCAAACTTTTGCATGTCCCAAGCCGCGGTGGGACATCGTTCGGCGCAGAGGCCGCAGTGTACGCAAAGGTCTTCATCCTTGGCCATGATACGTGCGGTCTGCGGCAACGGGGCCGAGACATAAAGATCCTGAGTGAGATTGATGGCAGGCGCGGAAAGACGCTTGCGCAGATCGTCTTCCTCGCCGTCGCGCGTGATGGTGAGGCACTGCACCGGACAAACGTCGATGCAGGCGTCGCATTCGATGCAGCGCGCGGCGGTGAAATCGGTTTGAATGTCGCAGTTCAAGCAACGCTGGACTTCGCGCGCCGTTTGCTCAGCGGAGAACCCGAGTTCCACCTCGATGTTCATCCGCTTGAAGCGCTCTTCGAGATCCACATGGCGCATCTTCTGGCGCGCGGCGGGATTGTAGTCGTTGTGATAGCTCCACTCGCTTAATCCCATCTTCTGGCTGATAAGATTCATGCCTTGCGGCAGGCGCTCGGTGACGGAAGTTCCCCGGCAGTAGTTGTGAATCGAGATGGCGGCTTGATGGCCGTGCTCAGCCGCCCAGATGATATTTTTCGGTCCCCAGGCCGCGTCGCCGCCGAAGAAAATTCCTTCGCGCGTGCACTGCATGGTTTTCTCGTCGACGGTGGGCATGTCCCACTTGTCGAATTCAATGCCGATGTCGCGCTCGATCCAGGGGAAGGCGTTTTCCTGGCCGATGGCGAGGATCACGTCGTCGGCAGGGAGAAACACGGTGTCGATGGTCGTGGATTTTTTCGCGCCTTTGTCCCACTCCAGGCGCTCAAAGTCCATGCCGATTAGCTTGCCGTTTTCGATCACGAATCGCAGAGGCGCGTGGTTAATCAGGATCTCGACGTTTTCCTCTTCGGCGTCTTCCAGCTCCCAAGGCGAAGCTTTAAAGTAACCGCGCGGACGGCGCGCCATCACTTTGATATCTTTTCCGCCGAGTCTTCGAGAAGACCGGCAGCAATCCATCGCGGTGTTGCCGACGCCGATGATCAGAACCTTTTCACCGACCGAATCCGTGTGTCCGAACGCGATCGATTCCAGCCAGTCGATTCCGATGTGAATGCGATCGGTGTCGTGGCGGCCCGGCAAATCGAGTTCTTTGCCGCGCGGCGCTCCGGTTCCGACGAAGATGGCGTCGAAATTTTCCGCGAGCAGCGCTTTCATGCTCTCGATGGGAGTGTTGTAGCGGATGTCGACGCCGAAGTTCAGGATCTGATTGATCTCGTCCATCAAAACGGCATCGGGAAGCCGGAAGGCTGGAATGTTGGTGCGCATCAGACCGCCGGGCTTCGAGTACTTTTCGAACATCACCACTTCGTAGCCGAGCGGCATCAGATCGTTCGCGACGGTGAGCGAGGCAGGTCCCGCGCCAATCAGAGCCACTCGCTTGCCATTTTTCTTACTGGGAATTTTCGGGAGAAGGGCTGTGATGTCGTCGCGCAAATCGGCCGCGACTCGCTTCAGGCGGCAGATCGCGACGGGCTTGCCATCCAGACGGCCGCGCCGGCAAGCCGGCTCGCAGGGGCGATCGCAAGTACGTCCGAGGATCGCCGGAAACACATTCGACTGGCGGTTCAGCATGTACGCGTCGGTATAACGGCCTTGCGCGATCAGCCGGATATACTCCGGCACGTTGGTGTGTGCCGGGCAAGCCCACTGGCAATCCACGACCTTGTGGTAATAATTCGGATTGTGAACGTCCGTGGGTTTCACACGTACATCCTCTCGATCATTGTTGGCGATCGACGGGCCTTGCTACAGAGATGGGACCAGTCTTGTATGATTGTACTCCTTCATGACGTTGAACCAAAATTGACCCGACCCCGGGAAGAGACTGTGATAAGTTGTGAAAAGATGCGACTCGCCTGCTATTTGAGAACCGGCATCTTGCTCGCCGGCATGGTTTTTGCTTCATCGGTACTGCTCGCGCAGAAACCGGACGCTGCCGCGGAATCCGACGCCAAGGAGGCGCAAAGTTCCGCGCTTGGCATGCCGCCGCGGACCGCGGCCACGGAGTACTTAACGCACACTCAGGTGGGGCAATACCTGCTCGGAGCTGAGTTCATGGGGCACTCCGTGCCGACACCGCAATCGACGTATTCGTCGGAGGACTTTGTCATCGTCGAAGTTGGATTTTTCGGCCAGCCTGGCGCACGGCTTCGCATTGCCGCGAACGATTTTTCGCTGCGCATTAACGGGAAAAAGTCGCCGTTGGCAAGCCAGCCTTACGAGCTTGCATTTCATTCGCTGAAAGATCCGGAGTGGGAACCCCCGGCGCTGGAAAAATCAAAGACCAGCTTGAATACCGGTGGAGGCGGGAGTCAGAACGATCAACCGCCGCCGCCTCCGAAGATGCCGCTCGAGTTGCGGCGTGCCATGGAACAGCGCGTGCAAAAAGCCGCGCTACCGGAGGGGGATCGAGCGCTTCCACAAGCCGGATTTCTCTTCTTCGAATATCGCGGCAAGACCCAAGGCATTAAGTCGCTCGAGCTCATTTACGAAGGCGCGGCGGGCAAGGTCACGCTGGCGCTCCAGCCTTAACACCGGTTCTCCCGATGCGGTACGATCAGGCAGTTATGAGACTGCCTTTGGTGTTGTCCGCACTTGCGATTTACCCCGGTTCTCTTTTGCCAGCGGGCGCTGGAACGCCTTGCGCCGAGCTTGCGAAACTCTCGCTTCCCAACACAACGATCGCGGCAGCGGAGGCGATTGCGCCTGGACCTTACACGCCGTCGGGCAGTCAGGCGGTGGGCGATCTGCCGGCGTTTTGCCGCGTGGCCGGTGCGATCAAGCCGGCGGAAGATTCGAACATCCAGTTCGAAGTGTGGATGCCGGCGTCCGGATGGAACGGCAAGTTTCAAGGAATCGGCAACGGCGGATTTGCCGGTGTGATCAACTATAGCGGCCTCGCGGACGCCGTCAAGCACGGCTACGCAGGCGCTTCTACCGATACTGGCCATCGCGCCGGCGGTACGGATGCGAGTTGGGCATTGGGGCATCCGGAGAAGATTACCGACTTCGGATATCGCGCGATTCACGAAACAACCGAAAAAGGGAAAGCGATCACACAAGCGTTCTACGGTGGCACGCCGCGCCGGTCGTACTTCAGCGCGTGCTCCAATGGCGGACGCCAGGCGCTGATGGAAGCGCAGCGTTTCCCCGCCGACTACGACGGCATCATCGCCGGCGCCCCAGCAAATTACTGGACGCATCTGCTCACGACGGCAATCACGGATTCGCAGGCGTTACTGAACGATCCGGCCAGCTATATTCCGGCCGCGAAAGTTCCGGCCATTGAGGCCGCGACGCTGGCCGCCTGCGATGCGCTGGACGGCGTGAAGGATGGAGTGATTGATAATCCGCCGGCTTGCCACTTCGATCCAGCGAAGCTTTTGTGCGACGGTCCCGAGACGAACAGTTGTCTCACCGCGCCGCAGGTGAAGGCGCTTCAGGCTCTCTATGATGGTCCGCGCACGTCGACGGGCGAATCGCTGTTTCCGGGATATTCGGTCGGCGGCGAGGGTGGGGGGCCGGGCTGGTCACTGTGGATCACAGGATCGGGCCCGGAGAAAAGTTTGATGTACGCGTTCGGAACAAATTTTTTCAAGAACATGGTGTTCGACGATCCGGCTTGGGACTTCCATGGATTCAAAGTGGATCGCGATGTCAAGGTGGCCGATGACAAGATGAGCCAGCGGCTGAACGCGACGAATCCGGACTTGAGCGCGTTTAAGAAGCGGGGCGGGAAGCTGATTCTGTATCACGGCTGGAGCGATGCGGCGATCGCGCCGGCGAACGCCATCAACTATTACCAAAGCGTGGTTTCGAAGATGGGCGCCAAAGACAGCAAGAGCTTTATCCGATTGTTCATGGCGCCTGGTTTGCAGCATTGCGCGGGCGGTCCTGGTCCGAATAGTTTCGGCCAATACGGCGCAGCGCAGGGCGATCCGCAGCACGACCTGGCGGCCGCGCTGGAACAGTGGGTGGAAAAGGGCGTAGCGCCGGAACAAGTGATCGCCACCAAGTTCAAAGTTGGGATGAATCCGGCGAGCGGCGTGGCGCGCACTCGTCCCTTGTGCGCTTATCCGAAGGTCGCGCGTTGGAGCGGGCAGGGGAGCACGGACGATGCGGCGAATTTCACCTGCGCGGATCCCGCGAAATAACAGCAGTTTACTGTTCTTCCGCTTTTTGCTCTAACTCGCGGATCACTTGAGTGAACGCATCCACCGTTCTCCGCTCGTTCGCCCGCAGGACTTCGGCTTCGAGCGCGGCCAGCTGCTTGTGAATGCGCGAGGCTTTCTTTTTCCCGTCACTGGTTAGGCAGATCACGAAGGATCTCCGATCGCTTTGACTCGATTCACGTGTAATCAGGCCTCGGGCGTCCAGGCGATCCAGCACGCTGGTGAGGGTGGAGCGCTTGTGAGCGAAAGCGCGATGCAAGGCCGAGAGCGGAGAATCCCCCGATTCGTGCAGATGGCACAGAATGTGCGCCTCCGCTTGCGTGAGATCGGGCGCGTGGCGCTGGATGTAGAGCCCGATGCGGTGGGTGGCGCGGTGGATTCCGAAGATCAGCTCGAGGCGCATTCCATCTCAGGATACGCCAACCGGCTTGACACTCGATAGTACGGTTTCGTATATTACGACAATGAATTACATACTGGCCGCCGCCGCTCTTGCAATCGGGTTGGCGTGGCTCGCTCCGGCACAATCCCGGGAACACTCAGAGGCTAGTTTTACGCTGCGTCTTCCCGCTCCGCCTTCGGTCGTCTTTCCGCTGTTTGGTCCGATACGGGAATCGGAATGGTCGCCGGATTGGAGCCCGACGGTGCTTTATCCGGCGGATCGCATACAAAAGGCGGGCGCCGTTTTCACCACGCTCCAACACGAACAAAAGAGCATTTGGATTCTGACCACGTACGATGCAGCCGCTCTTCGGATCGGCTACGTCATCGTGACCCCGGAGCGTACCGCGGCGCAACTCGACATTTCGCTTAGAGCCCTGGCGGATCGGGAAACCGAGGTCACGGTTATACACCGGCTGACGTCGCTCGGCGAGGCAAGCGATGACCGGGTAAAGCGTTTCGCCCGTGAATTTCCCCAAGAACGGGAGCATTGGCAGCAGGCCATCAGCCGCCGCGTGCGGGAATTGACGGAGTACTGAGTGGATAACCCGCTCGAGTTCATGACCCCGCGCCATCATGCGGTGCGGAACTTCGTAGTGCTGGAACTGCCGCGCAATCATGGGCGTCCATTAAGTCCAGCGCAAATCGGCGCAGCCTTGCACTTGAATCCGCGCGAAGTGATTGAACTACTGGACGACCTCGAGAAGCATCTGTTCTTTCTGGTGCGCGACGATCGGGGCAATGTAAGCTGGGCCTTCCCCGTCGCGAGCGATCGAACTCCGCACCGATTGCGCTTCAGCACCGGGGAGCGAATCTATGCGGCTTGCGGCGAAGATTCCATTGCGGCGCCATTCGTGCAGTCGCGCCTTAGAAAACAGCCGTTGGAGGTCGAAGTTGAAACATCCTGCGCGCACTGCGGGCAAGCGATGCACATTCTGGTGGACGAGCGATTGCGCTGGCGAACGCGAGAGCGCGGCGCCGATCCGCGCGTGTTCTTGCCAAAGATCGACTGGGCGGCCTTCCGCGGCAAAAACATCATCGACGATTATTGAAGGAACTCCATATTCTTCTGGTCAGAAGAACACGTTCTGCCGATGAAGGTAGCCGGACGCGCCGTGGACTTGAATGAAGCGGCGGAAACCACCCGCGCAGCTCAAATTCATCTGTTCGGATTCTGACGCTACCACTTGTCGATGTAGATGGGGTTGGCCGGCGCTTTGCCTTCGCACCAGTAATGATCGAAGTTGGTCACGCCCGCTAGTTCGGTGAGCGCCTCTTCGTCGATCCACTGGCGTCCGGTGGAAGTTCTGGGCTCTTGCGCAAAAATCGCCAGAGAAGCATCGCACAGAATTTCAGGGGTCCGCCACTGGGAGCGATCCGCCATTTTCCAGTTGATGGACGCCTGGCTTTCGATGATGGTGCGCGGCCACAGCGCGTTGCCGGCGATGTTGTCTTTTTGGTGTTCCGCGGCGAGGCCGATCGCGACGCGTGCCATTCCCAATTTCGAAATCATGTAGGCAACTTTGCCCGGCGAGGGATCGAGCGAAAGCCGGGGACACATGTTCAGTACGTGTCCCCACTGCTGCTTCACCATGTGCGGCAGGGCGTAATAACACGCTATGTAAGCGGCGCGGACGTTAATACCCATCATCAAATCGAAACGTTTCGGTGGTGTCTCCAGGATAGGCCGCGTCCAAATGGCGCCCGCGTTGTTCACCAGAATGTCGATGCGTCCGAGTTCAGCGACAGTGCGTTCGATCATGTTGCGGATGGCGTCTTCATCGCGGACGTCAGTCGGGATCGCGAGCGCGCGGCGGCCCAGTGCGCGGACGGCAGCGGCGGTTTCATGGATGCTCCCCGGCAGCTTCTCCGTGGACTCCTCGCTCTTGGACGCCACCGCCACGTCCGCACCTTCTTGCGCTAGGCGAATCGCCAGCGCTTTTCCGATTCCCCGGCTGGCGCCGGTGACGAGGGCGACGCGGCCGTGCAGATCGGGATGCAGCACTTTGTGAGATTCCATGGTTTTCATCAAGGCTATCAGGGAATGCGCGGGAGCGCAGGGGTTACAAGAGGTATGATCTAAAAAACAGTATTACGGAGGTTGCCTCGTGGCGGTGACCATAGGAGTGCCGCGGGAAACATTTCCCGGCGAGCGGCGCGTGGCGTTGATTCCGCGCGCCTGTGACGCATTAGGGAAGCTGGGCGCCAGCGTTGTGGTCGAACAATCCGCCGGCGTCGAAGCGGGATTTCCCGATGAGCAATACGCGCTACGCGGTGCGCGCTCGGCCAGCCGTCGCGACGTGTTCCAGTGCGACGTGATTCTTCAAGTTCGGGCGCTGGGCGCGAATCCGGATGCCGGCCGCGCCGACTTGCCGCTGTTCCGCTCAGGGCAGACAGTAATTGGATTCGGCGAGCCGCTGACCGCTCTCGATCAAGATTCTGAACTGGCGCGCGCGGGCGTAACGTTCTTCGCCATGGAGCTGATGCCGCGGATTACGCGAGCGCAGAGCATGGACGCGCTTTCTTCCATGGCCACGATTGCCGGATATCGCGCTGTCTTGCTCGCTGCTACAGCGCTTCCCAAAATTTTTCCCATGTTGATGACTGCGGCGGGAACCGTGACGCCGGCCCGCGTGCTGATTTTGGGCGCCGGAGTTGCCGGATTGCAAGCCATCGCGACTGCGCGGCGTCTGGGCGCGGTGGTTTCCGCTTACGATGTCCGAAGCGCGGTCAAGGAACAGATCGAGAGCCTGGGGGCGAAGTTCGTTGTGTTGGATATGGATGCCGGGGCGAGCGAAGGCAAGGGCGGTTACGCGAAAGCGATGAGCGAAGAGTTCTATCGCAAGCAGCGAGAGTTGCTGACCAACGTCATCCGGGAGCAGGATGTGGTGATCAGCACCGCGGCCGTTCCTGGAAAGAAGGCGCCGATCCTGATCACAAAAGAGATGGCCAGCGCGCTTGCGCCGGGTTCTGTGATCGTGGATGTCGCCGCCGAGCGGGGAGGGAATTGCGAACTCACGCGCCCGGGCGAGACGGTGGTCCATCAAGGCATCATTGTGCTGGGGCCTTTGAACCTCGGATCGTCGGCGCCATTCCATGCCAGCCAGATGTATTCCTCCAACATCGTTTCGTTCTTGAAGCTGATGTTGACGAAGGATGGTTCGCTGCAGTTGAAGCGCGACGACGAGATCATCCGGGAGACATTGGTGACCTACAACAAAGAGGTGGTGCACGAGCGCGTGGCGGAACTGCTCGGTTTGATGCAAGCCGAGGGAAGCGGAGAGGCGAGATAGCGACATGGGAGCTTACGAATTCGATTTGTGGGTGTTCATGCTGGCGGCTTTTTTGGGCTTCCAGTTGATCCGCGGGGTCTCGCCTCTGCTGCACACGCCGCTGATGTCGCTGACCAACGCGATTTCGGCTATCGCCGTCGTAGGCGCGATTCTGATCGCAGGCGCCAAGGACGCGAGCACGCTCTCGCGGATTCTCGGATTCTGCGCCGTGCTGCTGGCGGTGTTGAACGTGGTGAGCGGCTATCTGATCACCGATCGCATGCTGAAGATGTTTAAACGCCGGGAGCCTGGGAAGAAATGACAGGCGACACGCTCAACAACTTCATCCTGCCGATTCTCTATATGCTCGCCGCCGCGGGCTTCATCCTGGCGATCAAGTGGATGAACTCACCGGCCACCGCGCGGCGGGGCGTGGTGGTGGGCGAGATCGGAATGCTGCTGGCCGTGGTGGGTACGCTGCTGCGGTTCGATGTCGTCAACTATCAGTGGATTTTGGTCGCGTTTGTCCTGGGCACCGCCATCGGAATCCCGGTGGCCTACATGATGCCGATGACCGCGGTTCCGCAGCGAACCGCGTTTTCTCACGCTTGCGGCGCGCTTGCGTCGGCGCTCATCGGCACGGCGGAGTATTACAAAGGAATCAATCAGGGCCCGCGTGTAACAACAGTCGAGATGACTGCGCTGATCATCGAGACTCTGCTCGGCTTTCTCACTTTCACCGCGAGCCTCATGGCTTTCGGAAAGCTACAGGAAGTTCTGCCGCAGCGTCCCATTACTTACAGAGGTCAGAACTTCGTGAATCTCGGCGTCTTCGCGGCCGCTGCAGGATCCGGACTGGCCCTGATCGTTGCGCCGGAACAAACCTATCTGTTCCCGATTTTCACCGCGCTCGCGCTGTTGTTTGGAATTTTGTTGATCATCCCGATCGGCGGGGCGGACATGCCGACGGTGATCGCGCTGCTGAATTCCTACGCGGGACTTTCCGCCAGTGCGATGGGCTTTGTGCTGGACAACAAAATGTTGATCGTCGCGGGCGCGCTCGACGGATCGTCCGGATTTATCTTGGCGGTGATCATGTGCAGGGCTATGAACCGCTCGTTCAGCAACGTGTTGTTCGGGGCGTTCGGACAATTGCAGACCACCACCGCGGCGGCTGGCGAGCGTCCGGTTCGATCGGCGAGTCCGGAAGAAGCGGCGCAGATTCTTGAAGCCGCGCGCAACGTGGTGGTGATTCCGGGCTACGGAATGGCGGTGGCGCAGGCGCAGCACAAACTTCGCGAGATGGCGGATTTGTTGAGCAAGCGCGGGGTCAACGTGGAGTTCGCGATTCATCCGGTGGCCGGCCGCATGCCGGGTCACATGAACGTGCTGCTGGCCGAAGCCGACGTTGCTTACGACAAGCTGCGCGAGATGGACGACATCAATCCCGAGATGCCGATGGCGGACGTGGCGTTAATCATCGGCGCGAACGACGTTGTGAATCCGGGCGCGGAGACGGATCCGAAGAGTCCCATTGCGGGCATGCCGATTATTCAGGCGTACAAGGCTCGCACCGTGATGGTGATCAAGCGCAGCATGAACCCGGGCTTCGCGGGCATCGACAACGAGCTGTACTACATGCCCAACACCATCATGCTGTTCGGCGACGCAAAAGCGTTCGTCTCCAGCATCGTCAAGGAATTGGGCGCTCTTGCGCGCGCGTGACGGCGCTGGCGGTTACACTGAAGTTTGTCCCAGCAATACATCATCGGAATCGATCTTGGAACCACAAACTGCGCTCTCGCTAGCGCGCCGCGCGCAGGCGATCCTCGAGAAACACCGCCCGTTACGATCGCCGAACTGCCGCAGTTGGTAAATCCGGGCGAAGTCCGCGACCAGCCTTTGCTGCCGTCGTTCCTCTATATTCCCGGCTCCTCGGATTTTCCAGCAGGTTCAACGGCGCTGCCCTGGGATGAGACGCCGCGCTATGTAGTTGGAGCGCTCGCGCAGAAGCGGGGCGCGGAAGTGTCCAGCCGCTTGGTCGCATCCGCGAAATCCTGGCTCTCGCATGCCGGAGTGGATCGCACCGCCCCCATTCTTCCGCTCAACGCTCCCCAAGGAATCGAGAAAGTTTCACCGGTGGCCGCCTCGCGCCAGTATCTTGAACATTTGCGCAAGGCTTGGGACGCGAAGATGCCGGACGCTCCGTTCGCCAAGCAGCAAGTTCTGGTGACCGTTCCGGCTTCGTTCGACGCCGTGGCTCGCGAGCTGACTCTGCAGGCGGCGCAAGATGCCGGCTATCAGAATCCGCTGCTACTCGAAGAACCGCAGGCGGCTTTTTACGCCTGGATCGAGCGCCATCCGGATTGGCGGGAGCGCGTGCAGGTGGGCGATCTGATTCTGGTGGTGGACATTGGCGGCGGCACTACCGATTTCACTTTGATCGCCGTGACCGAACAATCCGGCGAGCTGCAACTGGAGCGCGTCGCGGTGGGCGAGCATATCCTGCTGGGCGGCGACAACGTGGACCTCGCGTTGGCGCGCCATCTGGAACAGCAACTCGCGCTGCAAGGAACAAAGCTCGACGCCATGCAATTGCACGCGCTGTGGCAGCAGTGCCGGTTAGCGAAAGAAAAACTTCTCGAAGAGGACAACAAGAAACGCGAGCATCCGATCACGCTCCTCGGCCGCGGAACCGGGCTTGTCGGCGGCACCATCAAAACGAAATTGTTGCGAGAGGATATCGACCGAATCTTGGGCGAGGGATTTTTGCCCAGCGTGTCCAGCCAAGACATGCCGCAACGGCGAAAGATGGGCCTGGCGGAAATCGGACTTCCCTATGCGGCGGATGCTGCGGTGACGCGGCATCTCGCGCGTTTTCTCCGCCAGCAGGCCGCGCAATCCGAGCATGGATCGGTGCGGCGCGGTCCCAGCGGCCTGGCTGCGCCAACGCATGTGTTATTTAACGGCGGAGTGCTGCGTGCAGGATTGGTGCGAAGCCGGATCCTGGATGTGTTGAATAGCTGGCTCGCCGAGGAGGGTTTCGCGGCGATTGTCCCGCTGGTCGGCGAAGATTTGATGCACGCGGTGGCGCGCGGTGCCGCGTATTATGGACTCGCGCGAGAAGGCCGCGGTGTGCGGATTCGCGGCGGCGTTCCGCGCACGTATTATGTCGGCATCGAAAGCGCGATGCCCGCCGTGCCCGGCATGCCGGTTCCGGTGAAAGCGTTGGCTGTAGCGCCTTTTGGGATGGAGGAAGGCAGCTCACTGCAGTTGAAGGATCGCGAGTTTGGACTGACAGTGGGCGAGCCGGCGGAGTTTCGGTTCTTTCAATCCGCGGTTCGCAAGAACGATGCTGCCGGAGCGATGTTGGACGATATCGCGGGCGATTTGGAAGAACTATCCCCGATCGAAGTGTGTTTGCCCGCTGCGGGTAACGCCGGTGAATTCGTGCCCGTCACTTTGGAAACTGTTGTCACCGAGACCGGCATGCTGCAGCTTTGGTCCGTAGCCAGGGACGGACGCAAGTGGAAGCTCGAATTCAACGTTCGGGAAAAGGTCGCGTCGGTAGCGGCGCGGCCGTAAGTTCACAGGTAGCGCAGCAGCTCATTTACGACGTTCTGAACACCTTCATGCGCGTCGCCCGGCCCTTCATATTCGATTGAATAAACGCCCTTGAATCCGGCGCGCTTTGATGCTTGCATGGCCTGCGGAAAATCGAACGCTCGTTCGACGCCGTGCTCGTCGAAATCCAGGCCTTTGGCGTGCGAGACTGTCGGCGCGTGGGGATAGAGCAG
>Ga0209060_10002333_pt1 | contig 17932 bp, 13 predicted proteins | sample Coa_R1_8_FD_187155 | JGI IMG/M metagenome (GOLD analysis project Ga0209060, IMG submission 187155) | Surface soil microbial communities from Centralia Pennsylvania, which are recovering from an underground coalmine fire - Coalmine... | ecosystem: Environmental > Terrestrial > Soil >...
CACGTCGGCAGTCCTGGTCACGGTGCGAGTTCACCTGCGCGGCCAAGAACGCCATCAGGGGGTCAACGATGACCAGCAGAGCACTCATGCGTTCGATTGCCTCCTCGAGATAATCCAGGTCGGCAGGGAGGCTGATCGCGCGTTCCGATTCCCGTTCCTGGATCGCGTCGAGCGCGAGGATGCGCGATAGGTCTGCTCCGGCGGCCAGGAGCCGGGGCACCACGGTATCAGCCAGCCCGTCCTCGGCGTTTAAGACGATCACACCGCCATGCACGCCGTCTGTCCCGTCGGCCATCGCGAAACCCCGCGTCACGCTGGCTGCCAGGTCCATCGTGAGCACACTCTTGCCGAGGCCGGGGTCTCCGTCCAGGATGGTCAGCTTGCCCAGGGGGATGCGACCGGGCCACAGCCAGGAGACCTGCTCGGGCTTGACTGTGGACAGTAGGACACCTGGTTGTGGGTCTTTGGGTTCACTCTGATGAGTCCCGTTGGCGCTCGGAGGCGGTGGCTCCCAGGCGTCACCGCGCTGCTCCTCGGGATACTCGTCTGTGTGGGGTGGCACGCGTCCGTTGCGGTCGTGGCGCTCGCGCAGGATGTCCACCAGACGCGTATGTGGCCTCATAGGTGCGGCCCTCCCTGGGTGAGGTACAGCACGGCATCGGGCAGCTCGTCGACGAGTATCCGCTGCACCTCGGCGCGCACCAGCGCGTGCAGCTCTGCCCTCATGCAGCACGTCTCGGCCTCGTCGCGCGCCTGGACGAGGGCCCGATACCGGCCAGTGTCCTCCCGCTGGCGCCGCCGGATGCGGCGGCGCTCCTCGGCGGCAGCCGCCGCGGAGCCGAGATGCCGGGCGAGCAGACTATTGCCCCGGACGGGGTGGGATGATACAGTCATCGTGACCTCACGTATTGGTACGGCGAGCCGCTGTGCCGGCTGGCTCGCGCTCGATCAAGGCCGGGCAGGTACGGTGAGTCTACGCTGTCACCCTGCCCGGCCTCATTGAAACTACTGCCTAAAAGTAGCTGATGACCTCCGTGTTACGCCGTGGTCCCCCTGAGCGAGGTATGGCCGGGGCGGCACGCCGCCGCTCGAACACCACGATATCGGCTACATCAATGAGCCAGCGAGGGCGTCCAGCGGCAGACCGTGCGGCGTTGATGGCTGGCAGCTCCCCGGAGTGGATCCACGCGAGGATCTTATCGGGGCTCAAGCCCCAGCGGCGGGCCAGCTCAGGCGGGGTCAGCTTGGTCACCTGGGTGGCTCGGCGTCTACTCATCCCCATCTCCGGGCTCGATTAGATCGTGGGCGGCACGTAGTCGCGCCTGGACGATGCGCGCTAGGTCGCGCGTACGCTCAGAGCTAGGGCCGGTGGCACGCTCCATATCATGGAGCGCCACGAGCAGACGCCAGAGTGGCGTCTCCACTAGTGGGGTCGGTCCGGCCCCTCGGGATCGGTGCGTGCTCGCCATATCGATATCATGGCGTGCATTGGTGAGGCAGAGGCCATCTGTCATCCGTCTGTCACTATGACAGACGGGACCCCGCTCCACCCACAGGCAGACGTGACGGGATAGCCTAGCCGACTGTCAGCCGACCGTCATTCGGACACTTGGGGCGGTGCGATGGGACCCCACTTGCGATTGCAGTGGGGAAGCACGAGGGTGGTCACATAGAGAAACTTTGCATCGCGTGCCTGTCTGGGGCTCGGATTGGAGATGCGATAGGATGGATTGCTTTGGGACAAACGCTTCAAATAACACCTGACAGTGTCGTCTGTTTGGCGGTAGATCTGCGCGATCTCCTTCGCGGTCACGAAGGGGGCCAGGGCGGGCTGGCTGCCAGCAGGCATGTCTCCGGTGTGCTTCTCTGGCCGGGCGATTGCTGCTTTCAGCCGTTCCGCAGCTGCCGCCAATGCCTCGCCCACATGCCGATCAATTTTCGGTGGCCAGTCCTTGGGCACCTGCGCGCGAGCTTCGCCAGGCTCAGCCAGCCGGTTCGAACGCCACGCCTTGGTGAGTTTTTGCGTTTCCTTCTCGGTGCATGAGTCAACGAAAAGTACGTCGCCCGTGGCTACCGAATAATGCCGAATGCTCTCGTCTATTAGCGCTTCGAGCCCCCAGGCTTTCACGATATCATCGACGATGGACCGCATCAGGATCAGGTCTTCGTAGACTTCAGCCGGCCACCTGCGGTCATCGGAGGGTGGTTGCTCCGGATGCAAAGCGCGCCTAAGCGCCACGATCGCGCGTGGCAACTTCATCCATCGAAGGTGTGCTACCGCTGGCGTAGGGTCTGCTTGATCGGCGATGCCGCTGGTTGCGTCAATCCCACCCAAGAACGCTACGGCGGCATCAACAATGTTCTGCAGGATCTCAACGAAGGAAAGGGGTTCCTTGGGCATGGTGCACCTAATTTCCCGGGCCGGTCCGGGTAGCCCCGGGTAGGTGCTGCCCAGGGGGTCTACCCCGACCGCTTGGCCTTAGCGTTTCGAACCGCCAAGACCGTTCCGGTTGCCTTTATCCTACCTGTTGACTCGGAAATAGCCACTGCCGGATGTGATCGACCACAGCCCGCAAGCGCTCATCGCTGATCCGCTCCCGATATACGCTGGCCATGTCATCGCGCGCGTGGCCCATGATGGCATCAACGGCGACCTGGTCCCGGGCCTCGCCGCCGATGGTTTCGAACGTGTGGCGCAAAGCGTAAAAGTTTCGATGTCCGTTGAGACCGAGTCGTTTTAACAGCTTCGCAGTCTCTTTGCTGATGGGGTTGTCACTGACGTTTTTCGGCCGGCCGTTGTCATCGAAGTATCCCTGCTTAGCCCAAGTATCTCCTCTACTGGTCAAGAAGACTAATTCAGCGTGTTCTTCCCTTGCCGGGTTGGGGCGACTCGCGAGCCAGTCACGTAGAGCCGCTACGGTCTCCGGCCAAAGCGGGCAGCGCCGTGGAATACCCGTCTTGGGTCGCGGGAAGTCCACCCAGCCGTTTTCCAGATCCAGGGCTTTGGTGGGCAAGCAGCCCACGTCTGCGTTGCCGTAGCCGCAGTTAATGCCCAGCAAGGTCATCGTCCGGAGCGGTTGGTTAGCGGCCGCGAGGATGGTCCGGAGTTCTTCCGCCTCGAACATCCGTAGTCCCTTCTTGGCCCTTTCCTTGCGGAGCGTCTTCTTGTTCGGCCTCTTGAATAACTCGCCAAAGAGGACGGGCTTTTCCAGGAGTCCATTCTTGAACCCGTAGTTGAAGAGGATCCGTACGCGGTTTACTTCGTTGCCAATCCGCACCGGGCCCCACGTTTTCCCAAAGATGACCCGAAGCTTCTCGAAGTCATCGGGACGGAGATCGTTTACCAGGCGCGTCCGGCCGAATATCTGGACAATCCGCTCGCAAGTGGCGTAGTAGTCTCCCCAGCTCGCCATCGACAGCTCGCCGACGTCCAGGCCGTGTTTCTTGGTGGTCAAGAATCGGTTGCAAAGTTCAGCGACCGTAAGGCCGTCCCCCTGGACGCGCGGCGTCCGACCGGCGTGCAAATCGTCCTTCTGGTCCAGGTACTTCCTGAGTGCGCCGTCCGGGTCCGGCCAGGGCCCGAAGTAATGCAGCTTGCCCCGGATCTTCTTGGCCCACCGGCCGGTGGCGTGTGGGAAGAGGGGAAAGTCGGGATACGGTTTGCTTGGCTTGCTCGGGCGAATCGACTTGGTACGATGAGGCATGGTAGGTGCTCCTTGTTAGCACTTGCCCTGCCCTGGGACGGACCAACGTCGCCAGGGCCTTTTGACACCCGGACAGCCTCGGTAGGTGTCACAATAGGTGTCAGATAGATTGTATGCCGGAATCGGAGGATGGCAAGATGACGTGTAAAGTTAGTAATAGCAAGGCTTTGTAGATCGACACGGGCCCATAGCTCAACGGCAGAGCAGGGGACTCATAATCCCTTGGTTCCAGGTTCGAATCCTGGTGGGCCCACTGAAAGAAACCACGGACATCACGCCAGAACCCACGTGCTTTTCGAGGGGCTTCCTTTCTGGCATCATCGCCGCTTGTGTCTTCGCTTGTGTCAGATTGTCTCTGCCAGACTCCTTGTCTGGGACAAGGTTTGGGGTAAGCTTTTTTGGGGGGGGGCAGATGGAGCCAATGACCGGCGGGACTGCTTTTCAGCGTGTGCCGTAAGCAAACGTGAAGGAGACGCAAAAGGTTTGGGATCGTTTTGTCCCTGCGAAGGCCCTTTTGAGTCTTGCGTATTTCAGCTCGGGTTATCGGCTGGCCCTTTTCGGCGATGAGACGGTAGAGCAAGAACGCTTTAGGGTTCTCGAAGGAGTAGCTCCTCTCGTCCAACACGGCAGTCAACGTTTGCTCGTCGAATCGCAGCCGGCTAAGAGTCAGCTCTAGGTATTCCGCGGCAGGTTGCAGTGCTTCAACGATTTCCCTGATGGTCATCCTGTTCAGCGTCTCAGTGTCGTTGTCGGGCAACCCCAGGTGAGCACGGAGGTCGGCGGCCAAGTGGTGCAGTATCTTGATGACGCCGGGGCCGTTATGAAATTCACGCCGGCAGTAGGTAAGCAAATGCCTGAAATCATGCACTTCTGCGAGAGAAAGGGAGCGGAGGATACCGTTCTCCTTCTTTAGGCTGAGGAACAGGTCGCGGAATTGGACCGGCCTGGCTTTCGATGCGGCATCTTGTGTCGGAATGTCTCCCAAGGGGCCGTTTGATCGGCTGCAAAGTCTGAAGGAGAACGCGAGACTCCCGCGATATCGCGTTGGTTCGATTCTTCGTCGAGATGTGCGGTCGAATCCACCACAGTTGCTACTCCGCGGAAGAGCTCGCCGTGCTGCCCGGCGATTGAGTACGTCGGCGGTATGGATCCCGTCCCGCGGCCATGTCCTCAGCACGCAGGCGGGGCGCTTCCTTGAATAGAGTGATAACCCGCTCAAGATTTGTGCTCCAGTCGTCAACGTAGCACCATGATCCATAGGTCGGGTCTTGAGTCGCCCATTCAGGACACATGTCGCCTACATAAACGCGAATTCGCGGCAATCCCTTTTTTCTTGGGTAAGCGTAACCGACACATAGTTTGCCAGCATACAAAGAGATCGCCGATTTATTCGTGTTGACCTTAAGCTCAGGTAAAAGGCCAAGCAGAGGTTTTATCTGCTCTACGGCCGAGGGCGCCGCAGTATCCAGTCCCTCCTCGCCATGCGGTCCGGCATCTTGTGGAGACCCGACGGCGGACTCTTCTTGTTCCCTGTCTTCGTACTGGCCGCGTATCTGTAAGAGGGTGCCAACGTAGTTTCCAGCGCGCAGAACTCGAAACGTTGCCCATCCGTTGACAGCTATACGCGATTTCCCTGCCAGTTCCAAGGCACGCAGTGCTGCGGGAGAAACAGAATCGAAAATTTGGCCTGCGAGGTTGATCTTCCCATCGGGAGTAATGGTCGCCGTTTGTCGTCGTCCTTCGAACCCCTCCACCATCAATACGTCTTGCGGGAGCAGGAGCCCCGCGCTAAGCAGATCGCTCAGCATGATCCGCCGGCCTACGGGTTCCGGGCTATCTACAATGGATTCGGGCTCGGCTATGAGAGATTTGTCCGTCAGCGAGGAGGTCCGGGGGGGGACATGGTCGGCAGCGAGCGAGGAGTCTGCCGGAACGAGTCGGGGCGGTACAACAGGGTCGGAGAACGAATCGCGCAGCCATTTTGCAATCATCTCCTCAGAAACATTCCCATCCGGCAGCTTCTCATTTACCTTCTTCGTTAGCCACTTGGTGTTGTCCTTTAACACGTCTGCAAGCGTCCGGCGTGCAAGGAATTCAACAAGTGCAGAGGTGGGCTGTGCGAGGGCAGGTTTGGCCAAGAGCCAAAGGCGTTGCGCGATGAGCCGCGGGTCATCGGTGAGGAAGGCCCACTCAGCAATCGTGTGGAATTCGTTCGTTCGGTTCAGGCCCATCAGAAGCCAGCGGTTTCCGTCTGTAACAATTCCCAGAACAGTCTTGGGCTTGACGGTTGCCCGGTCGACATGAGCACGGATGTAAGTTCTTAGCTGGTTTGCTGCGTCGTTCAACTCGTCTTGCCCTTTGGGCCCGTCCAGGCGCCCTGGCCGTTTGCACTCGACAAATATGAGTCCATTGTCAAGCACCTCGATTCGCAGATCAGGGAATAGTTGCTTACTGCCCTTTGAGCCTACGGGGGTGCTCCCCTCCCGCGAAATCTCCTTCCAATGCGTGTACCCAAGGTACTCCCGGAACAGGTGTTCAACCCAGGCGGACAGCTGGGCCTCGGATGCCGCTTGCAAGCCTTGCAAGTCAGAGCGCTCCTGTTGGAGCGCACCTAGCAAGGCGGATTCAAACTCGGTGAATGATTTCATTGCTGCACCCTGCCTGATTCGGGCCGCCCGCTGCCCGCTGCCTGCAAGGTGCATCAGGCACCCGGTGCGGACGCTTGGTCGCTAGCTATTTCGACCGTCCCAATGGTGATCTTTATCTGTTCGGTGCTTCCCATTTGCAAGGACATAGACGCGTCGAACAAACTTGGCACTATTGGCCGTTATGCCGATCGTTCTCGACCCTTGCCAGGATAGCCCGTCGGATCAGCACCGATGGGTTGGACCGAGCGTCGATGATCTTGGGACATCTACGATCTGATCATGTTGTCCAACTACACCAGATGCTTCCCCTGCAATCATTCATTTGTCGGTGTGCAAGAATCGAAAGAGCAACCTCTGCTGTCGGATTTAACTTGCTTGCCTGCACAGGCCAGGCGATAATCGGCCCATCAGGAAGGCCCGCGCGGTAGCTTTCGGCTTGGGAAAACCTAAGCTCACTCCTTCTGCGAGGGGATGGGAGCAACCTCGCAGATTTGGTGTGACGTAGCCGTTCGCCGTTCAAGCGCTGACCCATTTATCCCCCCTGCCCTTAAACCACGGAGTAACTCCAAGCTTTGCCGCTTGTGGGTCACAGCATGCCCGGACGAGCTGGCCAGGCTGGCATTTCGCGCCATGACTTTCGTGTTGCTCGCTCTTGGGACTGTGGAACCACATCCGACCCCGCGCCCAATCGGGCCGCCCTCGGGACCATTCCCAGTACTGGTTCGATTGTGCAGTTTGCCGGAGCAGGGCCGCTTGGCGCAGCAGAGTGGCAATCTACCTTCCCCTTCACCATTGCCCACTGAGGAGATCGCAACATGATCGACAGAGCTCAAACCCTCTTGCAGCGCAATCGCGCCCGCCACGACACTTTGATCGGCGGACCGGCCATGGGCTGTGCGGGCAGATCCGGCAATCCAGGTGCGTCACCGAAGCCAACCCTACCCGCACCCGCCAAGAAGTCCCGGACGTCCCCGACAAAAGAGAACCTTATTGTTGGCTGGTTAGCAATTGCCGCCATCAGTGGCGCTCCCGGGAAAATCTATCGAGTGGTGAATCTTCTGCGGCTATTGGCGACGCGGGCCTTGGTCTTGGGAGTGCTGTTTGGCTCCGCGGGCCGCTGGGACCTGCCTTTCTTCTGGGCCTATGCCGCCTTCTTCACCGTCTCCGTGCTGGCGCTGTCATTCACAATCCACCCGGAATTGCATCAAGAGCGTGTTCGGCCCGCGCCAGGCGGTAAGGATCGTTTGTTGGGACTGTTCTTAATCCCCTTCGTCCTGGCCCGTCTCAGCGTCGCCGGTCTGGACGCGGGCCGCTTCCATTGGTCGAACGTCCCCTTCGGTGTGCAGGTGATTGCTTTCGTGGTTCTGGCCGCATTCTCCGGGTTGGCGTTCTCGTCGATGGTGGTTAATCGCTTCTTTTCGCCGACGGTCCGCATCCAGCACGAGCGCGGCCATAATTTGATCACGACCGGACCATATCGGTACATCCGGCACCCCGGTTATGCGGCGATGATCTTCACTTCGCTGTGCAGTGGCCCGGCTCTCGGATCCTGGTGGGCCATGCTTCCGATCGCCCTTTACATTTCCTTGATCGTTCGCCGCACCGCTCTGGAGGACCGTTTCCTGCGCCAAGAACTGAAGGGCTACGCGGAATATGCCAGCCGGGTCAGGTACCGTCTGGTGCCCGGCCTCTGGTAATTTACGCGGCGACGATTCTATTTGTCTATGGCGTTGAATCAGGTTGCGCGTGCTCGCTAATTCGGAAATCAACATCTGTATAATCGGAGGTTGCCTCTATGGTCCCTGCATCATTGATCTTGCACTCTCTCGTGGCCCGCGCCCCACCCATCCGATCAGGCTGAGCGTACGGATGCCGGGTAGCAGAAGGGTGGGGGGATCGTTCTCCGATGTTCCATTGGTCAGCTTCACGAACGCTAGGGACGGTCGCTTTCGAGCTGCCTCTCTCGCCCGCCCGTCTCGGCCAGAACGAGCATCGCTCGGCGGGTCGGGTCCGGCAGCCTCGGCCAGGCGTCGATGATCTTGGCCAAATCGGGTTCGATTTGCGGATTACGGGCCAAGGTTTGGGCTAAGGTTTCCGGGCGTTTCGCTGTAAGTCCTCTGTTAGCATCCCGCTTGTATTTGCCAAAGGAGTGACTCATAATCCCTGGGTTCCAGGTTCGAATCCTGGTGGGCCCACTGAACTTACGTCCGTTTTGACTGGAGATTCCATTTTGGCATCTCAAGTTGGGGAAGCCGGCGTTACCTTCCCGATGCCTTCGCCGACAAAGCGTCGCCACGCTTTCCAGCGCGCTGCGGAGTCCACGGGCCGTGCACGGGAAGATCGAGATCATGCGCGCCTTTGTGCGCCTTTGCGACCGGTGACAACCCCCGCAGTGACTTTGCCCAAAGCATAGCTTGAAACGCGTTTTCGGCATCGTGCTCCTGACGCAAGACACGCCGACACACGCTCAGCACTTTGGGTCCGTGCCGCCACATAAGGATCTCAAATGCGGCCTCATCACCCTCGGCGACAAACCGCTCGAACAATTGAGCGTCGGGCAAGCCGCGGGCATGCTCGGGGCCAACCATCCGGCGCAAATAGCGGGTAACGGGCGTCCGATCTCGGTTTACCATGCCCATGGCGTTGCTCCGCAGCGGCATCCTCCCATTCATCTAGAGACTGCGGACCAGCCCATGCTGCGATTATTCCCTGCCCCGCTGTCAGCGCGTCATCGCGTAGCTGCCCCACCAAATTATTTGTCTGGACAACCATTGTCCAAACGACTATCATTCCAGTATGGTAACCCGGTCGGCCAGTACTGGTGGGCGGTTCGATTCCGTCGAACAGGAGGCCTTCCTCGGCCTTTGGCGGACTTACGACCGCCTGCGGGCGCTGGAGGACGAGCTGTTCACCCGGCACAACCTGACCGCCCAGCAGTACAACGCGCTCCGACTGCTCCGCCGTGCCCACCCGGAATCAGTCCGCACCCTTGACCTCGCCGGCCGACTGGTCAGCCGGGCCCCAGACATCACCCGGATGCTCGACAAGTTAGAGCAGCACGGCCTGGTGGTCCGCGACCGCCCCGCCGATAACCGCCGCGTCGTCCGCGTGGGCATCACCCCCGCTGGCATGGCCCTGCTGGATCAACTGCGGCAGCCGATCCGCGACTGCCACGTGCGGCAGCTCGGCCACCTGCCTCGCAAAGACCTCGAAACCCTCGTCGTCCTCCTCCGCGCCGCCCGGCTGCCCCACGAGGACGTTGACAGCCCCTGGCGGTAACCCCCGAGAGACATGCACGGAGACGGAACCATGGTCGATCAGACGGCAGATGTAGTAGTGGTCGGTGGCGGCCCGGCCGGCAGCACCGTGTCCACCCTCCTCGCCCAGCGCGGCGTGAGGGTCAAGCTGTACGAGCGTGAAAAGTTTCCGCGCTTCCACATTGGCGAGTCGCTCATCCCCGAGACCTACTGGGTGTTCCGCCGCTTGAACATGCTGGACAAAATGAAGGCCAGCCCCTTCGTCAAGAAGTTTAGCGTCCAGTTCGTCAACGCCGCCGGCAAGGAATCGGCCCCGTTTTACTTCCACGACAACAAGCCGCACGAGTGTTCGCAGACCTGGCAGGTCATCCGCAGCGAGTTCGACACCATGATGCTCGATAACGCCCGCGAGCACGGCGTCGAGGTCGTCCAGCCCGGGCGCGTGCTGGAGGTGCTGTACGAGGGCGAGCGGGCCGTCGGGGTCCGCGTGCAGACCGAGGACGGTCGGGAGGACACCGTCCACGCGCAGGTGGTCGTGGACGCCAGCGGCCAGAGCACCATGCTGCAGAATCGCTTCAAGCTTCGCCTGTGGGACCCGGTCCTGAACAAGGGCGCCATCTGGACCTATTACCGCGGCGCCTACCGCGACACCGGCCGCGACGAGGGCGCAACCGTCGTCATCCAGACGACCAATAAGAAGGGCTGGTGGTGGTACATCCCGCAGCACGACAACACCGTCAGCGTCGGCGTCGTGGGGCCGTTCGACTACCTGTTCAAGGGCCGCGGCAGCCACGAGAAGGTGTACGAGGAGGAGGTCGCCGCCTGCCCGGCGGTGCAGCGGCGGGTCGCCGGAGCCGAGCGGGTCGTGGGCTACTTCGCCACCAAGGACTACTCGTACCGCTCCAGACAGGTGGCCGGGGACGGCTGGGTCCTGGTTGGCGACGCCTTCGGCTTCCTTGACCCCCTGTACTCCTCCGGCGTGCTGCTGGCCCTCAAGTCGGGCGAGCTGGCCGCGGACGCCATCGCCGACGGGTTAGCCAAGGGCGACACCTCGGCCGCACAGCTGGGCCGCTGGGGAGACTTATTCAACAAGGGCGTGGACCGAATGCGGCGGCTGGTGTGCGAGTACTACGATGGCTTCAGCTTTGGCCGGTTCATCAAGACGTTCCCGCACCTGCGCGGTAAGGTCACGGACCTGCTCATTGGCGACCTGTTCGACGATAAGGTGGACGAGGTGTGGGGCCCGCTGGAATCGCTCTACCCGCCGGAGAAGTCGGCCATCCCGACCTGGGACGCCGGGGTTACGCCGGATGACGTGCCGGATAAGGTGAATGAGCTGTACCTGCCAGCGGGGGAACTGCGATGATGCCGGTCGCGAACCCGCCTCCGGCGGCGCAACCAGCGGCGAAGTACGTCTAGGTGCGCGTCGATGAACCATCGAATTCATCAGGAGTCTGAACGGACGCGATATCCTTTCAGATCCAGCTCTGCGAGATCGCTTGCGATCAACTCATCAACGAAATCGCCCACAACGGTAGCGAGCGACCACTCTACCAATGGTTGGTGGCTTTCTTGAAGGAAGGATCGGGGCCTTGCAGCCGCCGGGTCCGGCTCCCATGGTGGGAAGACGCCCTGGGGAGCCTCCGCTCCAAGAATAACTGTCGCGTCAATCAGCCTTTCATGGTTGCCGGCCGCCGGCATCGGCGGGACCGGTGGCATGGTGACCAGAACGCAGTTGCTGAATGCGGACGTATTGCCGTCCGAGTCCGTCGCCGTGGTCGCGATGAACGGGCCTACGGGAACGGCATTGGCGAACAGTACCGTGAAGCTTGCCGTGCCGTGGCCATTGGTCGTCACCGTACTAGAGCCCAAAAACTGCTGACCTTCACCAAAGCCGGAAGGATTGCACACCGCATTGGCAAAGAATTCCAGCGTTAACGTCGTGTTCGGTAAACTTTGCAACAGCCCCTGAATCATCAAGGTGCTGCCATCCGAGGTAGCGTTGGTGAGAATAGGAAACGGCAACCGGTTATTGCCGCCGTCGAGGAGCTCGATCCCCAGGCCATTGCTGTGTCCGAAGATGGCGTTGTGCTGGATCGCGTTGCCGGAGCCGCCGTCCACCAACACTCCATCGTAGCCATTGAAGCCGATGACGTTGGCGGCTCCATTCGCTGTCCCGCCGATGGTGTTGCCCGAAGCGTTGAGCAAGTGCACACCGGTATTAAGATTGCCCAGGTTGGCCATGCCGGTACCATCCGTCCCAATGAAGTTCCCCTGGACCACATTCGCGGTGCCGCTGGAAATGAAGATGCCATCGCCCCCGTTGCCTGCGATCACATTGCCGGCAGCAGCCGCCGTTCCTCCAATCGTGTTGTTGGATGTAGCGAGCCGCACACCCAGGCCGTTGCCCAATGCCAGGGTGCCGGTCACATCGGTACCGATGTAGTTGCCCTGAAGGATGTTGCCGCCGCCAGTTTGCACGTCGATCCCGCTCAGTGCGAACCGGTTGATCACCAAATCCCGAACCACGCTTCCCCCGGCCATGATGAATAGCCCGTCGGCGCCGGCCCCCGCGCCGGCACCATTCAGTTCGATGAGGGGGGCGCCGGCGTAGCCTGGCTGCGATGTGCCATCGATGATGGTTGGCTGGGTAATGGCCGGCAGCGGCGCGGCCAGGTTGATCGTCTGCACGCCGGTGCCAATGGCAAAGCGAATGGTATCCGGACCGGGCGTCGCATCGGCATCGAGAAGGGCCTGCCGCAACGAGCCGGGGCCACTGTCCAGGGTCGTCGTAACGGAAAAGATAGGCAAGCCGACAGTGACGGCCACACTGCCACTGATCGAAGGAGCCAACATGTCTGTGGCGGTGATGCTCTGGTTGCCGGCGGTGCGCAGTTTCACGGCGTTGGAGAACAGGTGTACGCCGCTGTCGGCCGCCGTGAAGCCGTAGTTGACCGGCAACACGACACCGGGATCCGTGTCGGTCGAGCTGAGGATCACGGTGCCGAGGTAGCCGGTCGCCGTGTGGCCATAGGCGTCCAGGGCCGTTACCGTGATACTGAACGGCACGCCGGCCGTCACATGGGCGGGAGCACTGAGCTGCAACTGGGTGGCCGGCCCCGGCTGGACCTCGAAGGCGCCGATATCCACGATACCGCCAACGATACGGGCAAACCCAGGACCGCGCTGGTCGAAGGCGGGGACATTGCTATTGTCGCCGGCATCCACCGCAGGACTCCCTGGAAGCAGGGCGATGGTCTGGGTAGGCCCACCGTTATCTTGGAGCGGGCCGAGCAAAGGCTTGGCATTCACCAGGTCGGCGGAGCCGGTCAAGAAGCCCGCCGCATTGTCGCTGCTGAGGTTGTGGCCCTGGGAGAAGAACGTGCCGCCAGACAAGGCAAAGAAGTTGGGTCTTCGGCCATCGCTGGAGAAAATGGTGTTGCGGAAGATGGCCGTGGCTTTGGTCGTGCCAGTGCCCAGGTGGCCGGCTACCAGTTGACTTCCCGTTTGGCTGGTCATGTTGGCGGTATTGTTCGCGAGCGTCGAGTTCAGAAGCAGGACGGTTGCATCCTGAGTGGAGAGCGCAAGATCCGCGATGCCGCCGGCAGCGGTTGTTCCACCGGTGCCGGAGAACGTATTGCTGTTGCCGCTGATCGTGCTGTTGCTAATCGTGAGATTGCCGCGATTGAAGATTCCACCGGCCGAGTCGGGATTATAGACGGAATTACCGCTGATCGTGCTGCCAAGGATCGTAAGCGTCCCGTTATTGCATATGCCGCCGCCGGCTTGCGGATCACGCCCGGAATTGCCGCTGATCGTGCTGTTGTTGATAGTGAGTGTCCCGCCATTGACGAAGATGCCGCCGCCTCCGACCGAGCTGTTGGCCGAAACAATGCTGTTGCTTAGCGCCGCAGTTCCCGCACCGATATAGATGGTCCCAACTGCAGGAGCGAGCGGCTGGTTGCTGGAGAGAGTGCTGTTGTTGACCGTGAGGGTTCCCGAGCAGTCGATGGCACTGCCGAAGGAAGCGGCCGAGTTGCCGGAAAAGATACTGCCGTTGACGAGCACGGTGCCGGGAGCGCCCAGCACACTGAGAATGGCCCCTCCCCCGCCGCTGCTGGCGACGTTGCCGGAAAGCGTGCTGTTATCGACAGTCAACGACCCGGAATTGTTGTCGAGTCCACCCCCCTCGTTTGCAGAATTGCTGGAGAGCGTGCAGGTGTTGACCATGAGGGCTCCCGTGTTCTGAATGGCACCGCCCACGGTGGCGCTGTTGTTCGTAAACGTGCTGCCGTTGATCAGGAGCGTACCGTCATTGCGGATGCCGCCGCCCACTCCATCGCCGGACGAGTTGCCCGATAGCGTACTGTTGTTGACGGTCAACATTGCGGAAGCGCTGTTGAAGATGCCGCCACCGCCGCCTTCAAACGCTGAATTGCCGGTGAGCGTGCTGTTGTTGAGAGTGAGCGTGCCGCTGTTGGCAATGCCACCACCCACTTGGAGCGGCTGGGGCCCTATACCATTTGCAATGGTCAAGCTGGAGATCGTGACTGTTGCGCCACCGTCCACAGAGAAAATGCGGTAACTGCCGCCGCTGTCGCGCCGCACCGTCAGCAGGTTGGCCCCCGGGCCGGCGATGGTGACGCTTTTGCTCAAATCGGGCAGGGCTTTCGTTAGGTTGATGGTGCCGGTGACACCGAAAGCGATGGTGTCCTGACCCGACAGGGCCTGGCTGATGCAATAACGGAGATCGCCGGTCAGACCGGTTCCCTGCCCGGCGTCGGTGAGTCGATCAACCGTGAACGTGGAGAGAAGCGTTCTGTCTTCGAGACGTTCCAACTGAAGGCGCCGGCGATAGCGGCGCGGATCGAGCTCGGCTTTCATGAAAGACTCCTGTACGGAGGGTGTCCTCGACCAGAACACTTGCGGCTGGATGTAGCGGCCAGGCGACACAAGCCCGGAGCGCCAACGCCGGGGTCGGGTGTGCCATCCCGGCGTTGGCGCTCCGGGCTTGTGTCCCCTTGCTCGACGCAAAGCACTCTCGAAAGAAACGGATTGTCCGGTTGCGAAACGGCAGCGTCAAGAGGAGATTTGGTGCGTCGGTTTCGTTCCGAGTCCCCGCCTTGCAACCGAGCCGGCCAGGCCATAGGATGAGGCGACGAGCGGGTCTTGTGCTCTGTGCAGGGGGAAACTCGTGCTGACATTAGAAATGATCTGCCAGGCGCAGCACCGGCTTCGGGAGCTGGTGCATCGCACGCCGCTGGTTCGTTCGAAGACGCTGAGCGATCATCTCGGAGCCCCCGTTTATCTCAAATTGGAATTCCTCCAGAAAACCGGGTCGTTCAAGCCACGCGGAGCATTTAACAAGATGCTCGGACTTTCCGCGGAGGAACGGCGGCGTGGCGTGGTGGCGGTCAGCGGCGGCAATCATGCTCAGGGCGTGGCGTATGCAGCCCGGCAGCTCGGCATCTCCGCTGTCATCGCCATGCCGGCCTTCACGCCGAGAAACTATCTCGATGCCACCCGGCAATATGGGGCGGAAATCGTGTTGATGCCCGACTCCCGCTCGGCATTTGCCGAAGCCTATCGGCTTCACGATCAAGGCCGAGTGTTGGTTCATCCCTTTGATGACCCGCTCGTGGCAGCCGGACAAGGGACCATCGGTCTCGAAATCCTGGAGGATTTGCCAAGCGTTCAGCGTATCTATGTTAGCATCGGCGGCGGCGGACTGATCACGGGCGTCGCCACCGCGTTGCGAACGATCCAGCCCGACATTCAAGTGATTGGTGTCGAGACCGACGGGGCCGACGCCATGGCGCAGGCGTTGGCCGCCAATCGCCTGGTGGAGCTGCCGGCCATCACATCCATCGCCCGGACGCTCGGTGCCCCGAAAGTGAGCGAGTTCACGCTGCACCACGTTCAGCGGCTGGTGCGCGAGGTCAAGGTCGTGAGCGACGCCGCTGCAGCCAAAGCGCTTTTCCTGGTGCTGGAGCGGACCAAGTATCTCGTTGAGCCTTCGGCGGCTTGCTGCCTGGCGGCGGCCGAGCTGCAACGAGATCAGCTGAATGCCAAGGATCCCATCGTGTTGCTGTTGTGCGGAGGAAATGTCTCTGGGGAAGATTTGGCCAGTTATTGGCAACGGTTTGTAGCCTCCGCATGAAGCTGCGAACTATTCCGTGTCATATGCCAAGTTGGGCCCCAGCCACCGTTCCACTTTTGCCAACGGCGTGCCCTTGCGGCCGGCGTAGTTTTCGACCTGGTCCTTCGTGACCAGATCGACGGCAAAATAACGAGCTTCCGGGTGGCTAAAATAGAGTCCGCTGACCGAGGCGGCCGGCCACATGGCGTAGCTTTCCGTCAAGCGAATGCCGGCGGCCTCGTCCACTTCCAAGAGCTTCCACAGCGTTTCCTTCTCGGTGTGATCGGGACAGGCCGGATAGCCAGGTGCCGGACGAATGCCTCGGTATTTCTCCTCGAGCAAGTCGGCTTTCGAGAGATGCTCTCCCCGGCCATAGCCCCAGTCCTGTCGGGCACGCTCGTGCAACAGCTCCGCCAAAGCCTCGGCCAAGCGATCGGCCAACGCCTTCGTCATGATGGCGTTGTAATCATCATGTCTGGACTCGAATTGTTTCACCAGGTCATCGGTACCGATACCGGCCGTCACCGCAAAGGCACCGAGATAGTCGGCGATGCCCGTGGAACGCGGCGCAATGTAATCGGCCAGGCTGCGGAAACTCGTTTGCCCTTCCCGTTCCCATTGCTGGCGGAGCATGTGAAAACGGTGCCGTTCCGTGCTCCGCCTTTCATCGGTGTAGACGATGATGTCGTCGCCGTCCGAGTTGGCCGGATAGAAGCCGTACACCGCATTGGCGGTCAATTGTTTGCCATGGACAATTTGATCCAGGAGCTTGTTGGCATCGTCGAACAATTTGCGGGCCTCACTGCCCACCTTGGCATCGTGCAGAATCGCCGGATACTTGCCGGTCAGCTCCCAGGCCATGAAGAACGGCGACCAATCAATGTAGGGCACGATCTCCGTCAGCGGAACATCACGCAAGATTCGCTGGCCCAAGAATGCCGGCACGGCGACCGGCGCAGCGTTCCAATCGAGGGCCAAACGACGTTGGCATGCTTCGGCGTAGCTCACCAACTTCCGTTGCCTGCGTTTGCTGAAGGACTCACGCTCTTTGGCCTGGAACGCGCGGTTGTCACGATCGAGGATCGGCCTCAGCTCGGGCCGCGTCAACCGGTCCACCACCCCCACGCAGCGCGAGGCATCCTTGACATGAAGGACCGTTTCGTGGTAGCCCGGAGCGATCTTGACCGCCGTATGCTTGGCACTGGTAGTGGCGCCCCCAATCAACAGTGGAATCTGGAAGCCTTCACGCTCCATCTCCCGCGCCACATGGACCATTTCATCGAGCGACGGTGTGATCAGGCCGGAGAGCCCGATGAGGTCGCATTCTTCCCGGCGGGCGGTTTCAAGGATTTTCTCGCACGGCACCATGACGCCCAGGTCGATCACCTCGTAATCATTACAGCCTAGCACCACACCGACAATGTTCTTGCCGATATCATGTACATCGCCTTTCACAGTCGCCATCACGATCTTGCCGCGGGATTTACGCTGCCCATTCCCCTTGGCTTTGTCCGCTTCCATGAATGGCAGCAAATAGGCGACGGCCTTCTTCATGACCCGCGCGCTCTTGACCACTTGGGGCAGGAACATCTTGCCGGAGCCGAACAGCTCGCCGACCACGTTCATGCCGTCCATGAGCGGCCCTTCGATGAGCTGGAGCGGACGCTCATAGTTGTGGCGGGCTTCTTCGACGTCGGCATCGATGAAATCGACGATGCCGTTGATCAGGGCGTGCTTGAGCCGCTCGGCCACCGGCGCCTCGCGCCAGGCCAGCTCCTTCGTCTCGGCGATGCCTTTTTTCTTGACGGTCTCGGCAAACGCGGTCAGACGGTCGGTGGCGTCGGGGCGGCGATTGAGAAGTACGTCCTCCACTCGTTCGAGCAGATCCGCAGGGATCTCCTCGTATACCTGTAGCTGGCCAGCATTGACGATGCCCATGTCCAGGCCGGCCTTGATGGCGTGATAGAGGAATGCGGCGTTCATTGCTTCGCGCACGACCTCGTTGCCGCGGAACGAGAACGAAACGTTGCTGACGCCGCCACTGGTCTTGCACTCCGGCAGCAACCGCTTCAGCCGGCGGACGGCATCCAGGAAGGCGACGGCGTAGCCATTGTGCTCCTCGATGCCCGTGCCCACGGTGAGAATATTGGTGTCGAAGATGATGTCCGTTGCGGCAAAACCGAC
>Ga0209060_10002334_pt1 | contig 17930 bp, 16 predicted proteins | sample Coa_R1_8_FD_187155 | JGI IMG/M metagenome (GOLD analysis project Ga0209060, IMG submission 187155) | Surface soil microbial communities from Centralia Pennsylvania, which are recovering from an underground coalmine fire - Coalmine... | ecosystem: Environmental > Terrestrial > Soil >...
CCACGTCAGCCAGTTTCTCCACGACGAGCCCGAGAACGGGGTGCAGGCAACACCAGGGATCGGGCTCCGTCGAGAGCACCCGGCTGACCTCGGCAAGTAGCATCAACCATTTCTCGTTGCGTTGCCTGATCGAGCCGTCGGTGAGCGTTGTACGGCATCCGATGACCTTCCCCTTGCGGTCAAAGAGGGGAATGCTCGTCATTCGAATCGCCAGAGAGGACCGCTTCCGACGAGCCACGGTCATCATTGTGGCGACCTCTCTATGCTGTTGAAGGCAACTTGACAGATGTTCGCTCAGGCGACGCTGGCCCGGGCGTTGGATGAACTTGGCGAGTGGCAAACGCAGCAAGAGGCCTCTGGGGACACAGAGCAGACGTGCCGCCGCCCGGCTCGCGTCCTGAATGCACCCCGTCGCGTCGAGAGTGAGATACGCGGCGGAACTGGAATCAGAGACCTCCGCAAATCGTTCCGATGACTCTTTGGCCGAAAGGGCCCTGATGCGCTTGCTGCTCTGGCCTTTGGGCCCGGTCCGACCGGGCTCGCGTTCGGACGATCCAGTCTTCGCCTTCCGAGGGCGTCGCCGCTCCCAGGCCGCGGCTGAGTTGATCGATGCCACCCTCGATTTCACCTTCTCGACGCCGTGGTCAGTCACTATTGCCCTCGTCTCCCCGAATCTCCGAGCCCGTTCGAAAAATCGCCGCGCCCAGCTCCGTGGTCAGATTAGTTGACGGCGGCGGATCGCCTCGCGGCAGCCAGAAGGTTGATTCTCCAGCGCGGTGTCCGACGACCACGCGCAGGGCACGCAAGTTTTGATCCACCTCAGTCACTGTCCCCTCCTCCGATCTGCCCTCATCTCTGTTCCTACCCGCGATCGACCTCAAGAAGCGATCAAGACGAGCGCCCTGGTGATCAAGAAGTTGTAAAGACAAATGACTGGAGATAGCGCCGAGCCGAAAGCAGGCAGCTTTTTGCGAGGACGCGCGACCCTGGTACCGGTATGCTCGGCGCCCGGTAGGTGACCCGCTCGCTCCTGGGGTGAGGTCCCCCTCTCTCCATGGCAGTCGGTTCGAAAACCATTCACAGTCGAGCACCGTGGCGCGGCTCGTTGGCTGCGGTTCTGTTGGTCGGTGCCACCACGAGCGTGGGCCTGATCTGGCGCAGTCACCTCAGGCTGCCGGACATGGTCGCGCTCTATCTCCTGGCTATTGCCATGTCCGCGACGTCCTGCGGCCGCGGACCCTCGCTCCTGGCGGCGGCGCTATCGGTTCTCGCGAACGACTTCTTCTTCGTTCCGCCCGTCCTCACCTTCGCGGTCAGCGACCTCAGCTATGTCGTGACCTTCGCCGTCATGTTCATCGTCGGCGTTCTCATCGGCGGCCTCACGATCCGCATACGTCGTCACGAAAGACAGGCCAGACTGCAGGAGGGACGGACAGCCGCCCTTTACGAGCTCAGCCAGGATCTGAGCGAGGCAGAGGACGAACAGGCGGCCGCATCATTGTTCGCGCGCCGCGGCCAGGAGACGTTCGGTTCCGACGTCACCGTATTCCTGCGGGACGGGCAAGGTCGCCTCGCTCCCCGAGGCTCGAGCGTATCGGTGGGCGCGACCCCGGAAGCCCACCAGCGCGGCCTCGAGGACGCGCGAAGTGTCCTCGAGAACGGTGGGGCGACCACATCCGCGGAGGAGACCGGATTCATTCCACTCAAAGCGGGTTCCAGTGTGGTCGGTGCTTTGACCTTCAACCCGCCGCTCAGTTCCAGGTCCGCCGACGACGCGGACTTCCTCGACGCTTTCGCACAGCAGGGAGCGCTGGCCCTCCGAGGCGCGAGCTTGAAGCGGGAGGCGGCTGCGGCGGCGCTCAGAGTGCGCACCGAGGAGATGAAGAACGCGTTGCTCAGCACCGTGTCGCACGATCTCCGTACGCCATTGGCGGCAATCACGGGAGCGGCGACGACTCTGCGCGACGATCCCTTACCGACGAACGGGCTCGAGCGCACGGACCTCCTCGATACCATTTGCGAAGAGGCAGATCGGCTCGATCGACTGGTCCGCAACCTCTTGGACATGACGAAGGTCGAGTCGGACGCGCTCGACATCAAGCGAGAGTGGGTTCCGCTCGAAGAGATCGTCGGCGCCGCTCTGACGCGTCTGGAAAGGGCGCTGGACGGCCGTTTCGTTGAAACCGCGCTGGTCCCCGAGCTTCCGCTGCTCTCGGTGGATCCGGTCCTGCTCGAACAGGTCTTCGTCAATCTGCTGGAGAACGCAGTCAAGTACACGCCGGAGAAGAGCAACATCGAGATTGGCGCCTGCATCGAGGGTGGTCGGGTCGTCGTCACCGTCGGCGATCGGGGGCCCGGGTTGCCGCCCGGGGCCGAGCGGCGTGTGTTCGAGAAGTTCTTCCGGGCGAGCCCGCGCGGGGCGCAGGGAGTGGGCCTCGGCCTCGCGATCTGCCGAGGCATCATCGAAGCCCACGGCGGCGCGATGAACGCGCAGAATCGGCCCGACGGCGGGGCCGTGTTCGCTATCACGCTTCCTCTCGCCGCCGATCCTCCATCCGTTCCGGCCGATGTCGATTCCCCGTTCAGCGGGGACCGCACGCCGTGACGCCCACCGGCCCGCTCGCGCTGGTTGTCGAGGACGAACCCCAGATGCGGCTGTTTCTGCGGGCATCCTTGACTGCCCACTCTTTCCGGTTGACGGAGGCCGGGACAGCGAAGGAGGCGCTGGCGTCGATCACGACCCAGAGTCCCGAGGTGATCCTCCTCGACCTCGGCCTTCCAGATCAAGACGGCATCGAGCTCACCCGCGAGATTCGCGGTTGGTCTTCAGTCCCCATCATCGTGATCTCCGCCCGCGGGCGCGAGGCCGATAAGGTAGAAGCGCTCGACTCTGGGGCCGACGACTACCTCACGAAGCCGTTCGGGGTCGGCGAGCTCCTGGCCAGGATCCGCGTCGCGCTTCGCCACGCCGTTCCGTCCACGGCGGCCCCGACCTTGATTGATCTCGGCCGGCTACAGATCGATCTCGTCCGGCGAGAGGTGGCGTTGGACGGGCGCGAGGTTCGTCTGACACCGATCGAGTACCGCCTCCTGGTGCTCCTGGCGAGGAACGCCGGTCGCGTCCTCACGCAGCGCCAGATCCTCGAGAGCGTGTGGGGCCGTAGACACGTCGATCAGACGCACTACGTCCGCGTGTACATGGCCAACCTGAGGCGCAAGATCGAGGTGGACTCGGCCCGGCCCCAGTTCCTGGCCACGGAACCCGGTGTCGGCTATCGGCTGCGAGACCGGCGCTGAGGTTCTGCACTCCCGTCGAGCCAGCCAACTGCGGCAGCGCCACCGCGCGAAGCGGCCCTGGCGATGGCCTCATTCGAGCGATACGCGGTCAGGCCATCGAAGCAGTCCGTGCGCCCCCCGCCGGACCTCGGCCCGCGATTGACGACCGGAGATCTCGATGCATATTGCGGCAGCGTAGGAGATCACGCCATGCGCACAACCCTCCGCCTTCGCGTTTCGCCGAGTGAGCCTCGCGCCGCGGATCCGCTTCCCTCCGCAAGGACGGCGCGGTTCGGTGGTCGTCATTCCGCTCGTGACACGCACGCCGCGACGGGAAAGGTCGCCGCATGACGAGGGTTGGAGGCTCGTTGATCCAACTACGCCCCCGCAGCCAATGCCATAGTATTAGTCGGGGTCGTACCGTACTGACGACCGCGCTCGACGGCTCGGTGCGTCCGGAGGGAGACCAGGGTCTTTGGGTCTACCAAACCCGCCTGCTGTCGCGGCATCGCTGGCTGGTGAACGGCCGCGCGCCTGTATTCAGCGCTCTCTCGGCAGTCGAGCAGCAGAGTGACCTTGCGTACTACGTCTTTGCGCCGCCCGAATGTAGCGGCGCCCACCTGGCCTGCGATCCAGCCCAGCAGGCCGTCGAGATCAAGATCGCCCGCACGGTCGGCGAAGGGCTACGAGAGAGAGTAACCCTCGTCAACCACACGCAAACGGCAACCACCTTCGATCTCGAGTTGGAGCTGGCTTCGGATTTTGCCGATCCTGCCGAAGTCGACGGCCAGCGCCAGCAGACCGGCGATCTCTTCGTCGATTGCGATCCTCAGCATCCATCGAGCTTCTTGACCTTCGACTATCACGCCCAGCATCGGTACAGCCATCAGGGGGATTCTGGCAATGCTTCCATGCATCGTGCCATCCGCCTCGGGCTGACACACGAGCAAGAGCCGCCAACATATCGGGACGGAGTTCTGCGCTTCCAGATTCATCTCGCTCCGAGAGCCACGTGGCGCGCAACGTTGCTCTGGACGCCGCGGATCGCAGGACGAGACCTCCCCTTCTGGGACGGCGAGGCAGATCGTCGCAGCGAGGCGTTCTACGCGTCTTCGTCACACTACGAGCCTGCGACGGACTCGCGCGGGACCGCGACGGTGATGCAAGCTCTTTCGCGAGCGACCTCGGATCTGGCGGCGCTGCGGCTGCTCGACCTCGATCGCAAGGATGCCCTCGGTCCGACCTGGATCCCAGCCGCGGGAATACCGATGTACGTAGGATTGTTCGGGCGCGACATTCTCTTCTCTGCCCGCCAGACTGCGTCTCTCAACGCGGTGTCCATGCGGGGCGCTCTGTCGACGCTGGCCCAGCACCTCGGAACGAAGGTCGACGACTGGCGCGACGAGCAGCCGGGACGGATGGTGCACGAGGTGCACACGAATCCGCTGTCGGTCCTCGATTTCGACCCGCATGGGAGCTACTTCGGGACCGTGTCGGGCTCGTTCTTTTTCCCCTCGCTGGTCGCTGAGCTGTGGCGATGGACCGCCGACGAGGCATTGATTCGCCCGCTCATCGAGCCTGCTCTGCGTGGACTCCAGTGGGCCGACAGCTCGAGCCGGGACGGAAGCGGATTTTACAAATATCGCACCCGGTCAGAGCAAGGAGAGAAGAACCAGGGATGGAAGGATTCGGATGACGCCATCGTCCATGCCGACGGCTCTCAAGTCGCCGCTCCCCTCGGCACCTGCGAGATGCAGGCGTACATCTATGGCTCCAAGGTCGGTCTCAGCGAAGTTCTCGCCGCTCTGGGCGAAAGGGACCTGGCGACGCGACTGGCGGCTGAGGCCGCCGAGCTCAAGCGGCGCTTCAACGACGTCTTTTGGATGGAGGAAGCGGACTGTCTGGCCATGGGCATCGACGCTGACGACCAGCCCATCCGTTCCATCGCGTCCGATCCGGCTCACTGCCTTCTCAACGGGATCGTCGACGACGCCCTCAAGAGCAAGGTGGCGGAGCGCTTGATGAAGGACGACATGTTCTCCGGGTGGGGCATTCGGACCCTCTCCTCCGCGCATCCAGCCTACAATCCGTTCTCCTATCACCGCGGCGCCGTCTGGCCGGTCGAGGGCGCGACGTTCGTCATGGCGCTCGCGAAGTGCCACCTTCCGGCCGAGATGAACCGACTGGCGAAGGCCGTGTTCGAGGCGTCAACCCTATTCCAGTACCACCGGCTTCCGGAGGTCTTTGCGGGCCATCAACGCGACGGAGACCATCCCTTCCCCGGGCTCTACCCCAGGGCGAATTCGCCGCAGGCGTGGTCCGCCTCGGCACCATTCTTGATGATGCAGGCAATCCTCGGACTTCACCCGGACGCTCCACGCAATCAATTGATCATCGACCCCCACCTTCCAGACTGGTTGCCCCAGATTCGACTTGGCCGGCTACGCGTCGGAAAGGCCACCGTCGATCTCGAGTTCAGGCGCGGCGAAGATGCGGAGACGGCGTGTACCGTTCTTCGCTTGGATGGAGCCCTGTCTATCGTCAGATCCGCCCAATCTTAGATACGCCTGGAAGACCGAACCTCTGAGGGACCAATCACGCCGCACATCCGGCCTTCCTCATCGACCACTATGATGCCCCCCGTCCGCTGTCCGGCGATCAGCTGCTCGGCCCGTTCTGTGGCCTGTTCGCGGCCCACCACTGTCACTGCCGGCGACATGACATCGCCGACAAGGCACAGCGCGGCCGATACGCCAGCCACATCGACACCCATCACGATGTCGCGATAGGTCAACGCTCCGAGCACCCGTCGGTCCGGAGCGCACACCGGCAAGAAGCCGACGTTCTCGTCGCGCATCCGGATGGCCGCCTCCCTCACGGTGGCGGTCGGTTCGATGTATCTGATGGCGCGGCTCATGAGCTCCTCACATCTCACCTCTTTGTCACCCCCGTTCCGACGCTCCCCACGGCCGAGCGTCGCCACCTCGGTTGAATCGGCGCGGTCGGCGAACGCCGCACCCTACACCGCGGAGATCGCGCGTCGCCGAGACCCGAGATCGGCCCCGGAACCGACCAGAGAGACGATGAAGATGGCGACGCCCACCAGCACGTTGTTCCATCTGGTCGCCACCGACAGCAAGGGAACGCTAAAGGCCGAGATGACCAGCCAGACTCCCACCAGCGTGTTCACGAACCGAGCAGCAGGGGAGCCCAGTGCGATGAGCCCCACCACAACCGTGATGACGCCCAGTATCCATGTGTTATTGAACTGCCACGTCCGGTGCGGCCAGACGAACGCAGAGACGAAGAGCCAGATACCGAGCATGATGTTGAGATAGCGAGCCCCTCGGTTGTTCATTGTCATCCTCCTTGCATTTGCGTTTCCGTAGACCTCACGTCGCGGCCCTCGCGCTCAGCTGGCCCCGCGACAGCGGGCGCCTCGCCGCACTTGGAAGTGCGTCCTCTACGAGCTCCCGCGGCTCTACGCCGGTTGATGCCGATCGTTCCGCGGCAGCACCCGAGAGGTGCGCGCGCCGTCGTCGCGTAGATCCTTTTCCAATCGAGCCTTTCGATCTTCGTACTCTTCCGTCGTGATCAGACCCGCGGCGTAGCGGCGCCGAAGAATCGACAACGGGTCGTCGTAAAGACGAGCCTGGCTGCGCCGCACCGGCGTTGCGACAGCGAAGAACACGGCGATTAGCGCAAGCCAAAACAGCCACCACAGGAAGCTCATCCCCCACCAGTAGTACATGGTTCCACTCGCTCCTTTCTCTTCGGCTCAGGCCGTCCACCGTCGCGTGGTGTGTACGCCTCTCCCTTCAATCTGAGACGGTTGCCACCGTGGTCAACACGCATCTCCGTCTCTGCCTCACCCAGCCGCGCGCACCGTTCAGCCGGTGCGAACGTTCTCGCCGGACAGAGCAGCCGAGCGCATCTATTTCGGCGCCGAAAAGCCCTCATTGACCGTCTCGGCCCGCCGGCCGGAACCGGCGCAGCGGACGGCGCAGGCGCCTTCAGCCAGGCCTGAAAGAGAAGTCATCCGGGCGGCTCCCGATGTCGGCGCGGACGAGTAAGCGAGATCAGGGAACGGACCTGATTGAGGTGGTCCTCCGTCCCCGGCACTGTGCCGCCGGAGGCTAGCGGATGCGACAGACCGTCTTCGTGGTCGAGAACGATCCTGAAGTGCGCGCGGCGTTGGGTGAGCTGCTGGAGGACGAGGGGATGCGGCCCGTGTTGTTCCGCGAAGCGGATGAGGCGGTGAGCTCGTTAGCCGACGAGCGTCCGTCCCTGTGCGTGGTTGACGGCATCGGCGGGGCCGAGATGTTTCTCGCCGGAGATGGCGAACGCCCCGCCGACGTGCCGGTCGTCGTCTTCACCAGCTGGAAGGTCGCCGGCCGCGCGCGAGATCGGTTGGTGGTCGTCGACAAGCCCGATGTCGCCGGGTTGCTGGCGAGCATCGAGACGCTTGCCCGTCGACGCCTCCCCGCGCCACTGAAGGTACTCGACCTCATAAGGTGAAGAGCACCCGGCGCGCAGTTTTGCGCAGTGTTCCCGATTCGTCGGTCAAACTCCGAGGCTTATTTGAAGCGGGCACATGCAGCCCCTCTTTCCGCCATGGGCCGACACGGCTTTCCGGGTCGGCCTCATTGGCATCGCTCTGGCGATACCGGGCGTCTTTGTGGTCCCCATCCTGTACTCCCGAACTCCCTACAACCTCAATCGGCATATTCCGATCGAGCAGCCGGTCCAGTTCGACCACCGCCATCACGCGAAAGACGACGGCATCGCCTGTCTTTACTGCCACGACGGCGCCGAGCGTAGTCCCTACGCCGGTGTACCCGCCACCGAAGTCTGCATGGGGTGCCACAGCCAGATCTGGAACACGAGCCCCATGCTGGAGCCGGTCCGGCGTAGTTACTTCTCGGGCCAACCGCTGCGTTGGAACCGCGTCAACCGCGTTCCCGACTTCGTCTTCTTCAATCACGCCATTCATATCCGGCGCGCCGGCGTCGCCTGCGTCGAGTGCCACGGTGACGTAACCGCCCAGCCAGCGGTCGAACGGGCTCGGTTGTTCACGATGGGGTGGTGCCTCGACTGTCACCGTCGCCGTTCGGCCGAGCTTCCGGTCGAGCAACCGATCTCGACGGCGGTAGCACGCGCGGATGCGCTCGATCGAACCCTGCCGCCGGCCGCCGTTGGAATGACGCCCGCGACGGAGGCCGTCTCCCGCATCACCAACTGCACCACCTGCCACCGGTAGCGAGCACTGCGATGGATGACAGCCGACTCTATTCAATCCGACGCCCCCCCGGAAGCGGCGGGGCGGCCGACGCGCCCCCTTGGCGCAGCCTTCGGGAGCTGCAGACGACCGCCCCCCCGGGAACGCGTCGGGAGGAGTTCCCGCCGCCACCACGCGAGCCCCAGGGGCTACCGCGCCGCGACTTCATCAAATGGACCGGGACGGCGTTGGCGGCGTCGTCCGTCGGGTGCGCGATCGAGGTGCCGCGCAAGATCGTCCCCTACACCCGGCAACCACCCGAAGTGGTCCCCGGCGTCTCGACGTTTTATGCGACCTCGATGCCGCTCGACGGCTATGCCTCCGGTCTCCTGGTCGAGAGCCGCGAGGGGCGGCCCATCAAGATCGAGGCCAATCCGGAGCACCCGTCTACGTTGGGAGGAACGAGCCTGTTCCAGCAGGCGTCGGTCCTGCAACTCTACGACGATTGGCGTGGGCGGCATGTGCGCCGCGGCGACGCTCCGAGCTCCTGGGAGGACCTCTTCGCCGCGGTCCGCGCGCCGCGCAAGGACGCCGGGGCGAGGCTGAGGATCCTGATGGAGCCGACCGCCTCGCCGCTGCTGCTTCATCTGCTCGAGCGCGTGCGCGAGCGCTTTCCCCAGGCGCGCGTTGCATTCCACTCGGCATTGCAGCACGACGACGGAGTCGAGGCGACGCGGCTTGCGTTCGGGCGACCGTTGCTCCCCCAGCTCGATCTCGAACGTGCGGACGCCATCGTCGCCCTGGACTGTGACTTCCTCACCGCGCTTCCATTCTCCGTCCGCTACGCCCGGCAGTGGGCGCGGAGGCGTCGCCTCGCTTCGGCGAACGACCGGACGACCCGGCTCTACGTCGCGGAGAGCTTGCTCAGCGTGACGGGGTCGATGGCTGACCACCGGCTACGCCGGCCGATGTCACGTATACCGGAAGTGGCGCTGGCCATCGCCGCCGAGCTGCAGCTACCGTCGCCGCTGTCGGCACTCGCGCGGCGCGCGCACACCGCGCCGGAGGTCGCCGCCTGGGCCAAGGCGGCCGCCGCCGACTTGCGCAATCGTCCCCCGGGAACCACCGCGATCCTGGTCGGCGACCGCCAGCCCGCCGCCGTGCAGGCGCTCGGGCAGGCGATGAACGCCGCCCTCGGCAACCTTGGCAGCGCGCTCAGCTTCATTGCTTCGGTCCTTCCGTTGCCGGGGGGCGGCTTCGAGACCTTCGACGAGCTGGTGGGCGAGATGCACGCGGGACGCATCGACACGTTGCTGGTGGTCGGCGCCAACCCGGTCTACACGGCGCCCGGCGACCTCGACTTCGCGGGCGCGCTGGCCCGGGTGGGCGAAACGACCTACCTCGGCTACCACGAGAACGAGACCGCGGAGCGGTGCCGCTGGTTCGCGCCCGAGGCCCATTTTCTCGAGAGCTGGGGTGACGCACGCGCCTACGACGGGACGATTTCCCTGATCCAGCCGTTGATTCATCCGCTGGTCGACGCGCGCACGGCCGGCGAGCTCTTGGCGACGCTGGCGGGGGAAGGGACGCCCGACGCCCACCGGCTGCTCCACGGCTTCTGGACCGGCGTGCGCTCGCTCTCGGACGTCGCTTGGCAGCAGTCGCTCCAGCTCGGATTGCAGTCCGGGACGGCGTTCGCCCCCGTTTCGGCCGGCGTGGTCGACGCCACGGCGCTCGGCAAGGCGCTGGAGCCAGTTGTAGCCGCCGCGGCGGCATCGCCGCCTGAGGCCTCGGACGCGATCCAGATCGAGCTCTATCCATCGCCCACCGTGTACGACGGGCGATTCGCCAACAACGCCTGGCTGCAAGAGCACCCGGCGCCCCTGGAGAAGCTCACCTGGGACAACGCCGCGTTCGTCAGCCCGACCACCGCCAAGGCACTTGGCCTCGAGAGCGAGCAGCTCGTCGATCTGGCCACCGCGACCGCGACCGTGCGGGCCCCGGTTCTGGTGTCGCCCGGCCTGGCCGATGGCGTGGCGGCGATCTGGCTCGGGTACGGGCGGCGCGGGCAGGAGGCGGTAGCCGCTGGCGTCGGCACGAACGCCTACCCGCTGCGCACCCGAGCGCACCTGCACACGATCCCCGGGGCGCGTCTCCACCCACATCGCGAGCGCTACCCGCTGGCGCTGACGCAGGAGCACTTCTACACGCACGATCGCCCGATCGCCTTGCGGGCGACGCTCGACGAATACCGCCGCGATCCCGAGTTCACGGCGCCATTCCGCGCGCCCGCCTACTCGATGGTCCCCGAGTACCAGTACCGGGGCGACCAGTGGGCGATGTCGATCGATCTGAGCATCTGCATCGGTTGCGGCACCTGCGCCGCCGCCTGCCAGTCCGAGAACAACATCCCAGTGGTCGGTAAGGACCAGGTCCGTAACAGCCGGGAGATGAACTGGCTGCGAATCGACACCTACTTCTCCGGCCCACCCGAGGACCCCCGGCCGATGCACCAGCCGATGATGTGCCAGCACTGCGAGAAGGCGCCCTGTGAGTACGTCTGCCCTGTGGGGGCGACCACCCACAGCCCGGACGGGCTGAACGAGATGGTCTACAACCGCTGCGTCGGCACGCGCTTCTGCTCCAACAACTGCCCGTACAAGGTGCGCCGGTTCAACTGGTTCGACTGGGGCGATCGGGTGCGCGTCAATCGCGGTTTGGTCCAGCTGCAGTACAACCCGGACGTCACCGTGCGCGAGCGCGGCGTGATGGAGAAGTGCAGCTATTGCGTGCAGCGGATCCGGCGCGCGCAGATCGACGCTCAGATCGACAACCGCGCCATCCGCCCGGGCGAGGTGGTCACCGCCTGTCAGGGAGCATGTCCGACGGGCGCCATCCAGTTCGGCTCGCTGGCCCACCGCGATACCGAGATGGTGCGCTGGCGTCAACAGGACCGCAGCTACGCCGTCCTCCAGCAAGAGGAAGGGACGCAGCCACGCACCTTCTACCTGGCGCGGATCGACAACCCAAACCGGGAGATCGGCTGATGGCCGCGCCCTACGACGACGCCCCTACCGGCCCCCTGATCGTCGGGACGAGGACGGACGCGGAGCTGGTCGACCAGCTCTTGTCGCCAATCTGGACCCGGAAGTCGCGCCGCTGGCTGCTGGCGTACGGGATCACCAGCGTCGGCGCGCTGGCGCTGCTGGTATTCGCCACCTGGACGGTCTGGACCGGCATCGGCTTGTGGGGGAACAACATTCCGGTCGCCTGGGCGTTCGCGATCACCAACTTCGTCTGGTGGATCGGGATCGGCCACGCAGGGACGTTCATCTCGGCCATCCTCCTGCTGTTCGAGCAGAAGTGGCGAACGTCGATCAATCGCTTCGCCGAGGCGATGACCCTGTTCGCCGTCATGCAGGCGGGGCTGTTCCCACTGTTACATCTCGGCCGCCCGTGGTTCTTCTACTGGCTCATCCCGTATCCGGCCAGCATGGAAGTGTGGCCCAACTTCAAGAGCGCCCTCCCCTGGGACGCCGCCGCGGTCTTCACCTACTTCACGATCTCTCTGCTGTTCTGGTACACGGGCGTCGTCCCCGATCTGGCTGCCGTGCGGGACCGGACGCCCAAGCGCTGGCAGAAGATCGTCTACGGCGTGTTCGCGCTCGGCTGGCGCGGCTCGGCCAGCCACCTGCGACACTACCGGATCGTCTACGGCCTTCTGGGCGGCCTGGCCACGCCGCTGGTGCTCTCGGTTCACAGCGTCGTTTCGAGCGATTTCGCGATCGCGCAGCTCCCCGGTTGGCACTCCACGATCTTCCCGCCGTACTTCGTGGCGGGCGCGATCTTCTCCGGATTCGCGATGGTGCTGACGCTGATGATCCCGATCCGGCGCGTGTTCGGGTTCACCAACGTGATCACCGATCGACACGTAGACAACGTCTGCAAGATGATCCTGGTGACCGGCTGGATCGTCGCCTACTCCTACTTCTGCGAGTTCTTCCTGGCCTGGTACGGCGGCGAGCCGGCCGAGATGTACACGATGTTCCGGGGCCTGCCGACCGGACCGAATTGCTGGACCTTCTGGCTGACGATGTTCTGCAACGTCGTCATCCCGCAGCTGTTTTGGTTCCGATGGTTCAGGACCCACGGGCTCGTCGCCTGGGTGCTCTCGTTGCTCATCAACGTCGGCATGTGGTGCGAGCGCTTCGTGATCATCGCGCTCTCGCTGCAACGCGGGCACCTACCCTCGATGTGGCACGCGTACCGGCCCACCGTCGTCGACTGGGGGCTCCTCGGCGGAACGATCGGGCTCTTCAGCTTTCTGTTCGTTCTCTTTCTGCGCTGGGTCCCAGTCATTCCGACTTCGGAGGTACGAGAGCTGAATCATGAAATCTCGCGTGAGGGGAAGCGGGAGGCGGCGTGAAGCAGCGAATCGGAACTCCGCTCGGTCTGGTGGCCGAGTTCGCCTCACCTGAGCAGCTGCTGGAGGCGATCGCGCGGCTGCGCGCGCGCGGCTACCGCCAGCTCGACGCGTTCGTCCCTTATCCGGTCAAGGGGCTGGAGGCGGCGCTCGACCTTCGTCGGTCGGGGCTCAACTACCTGGCGTTCGCGGCGGGGCTGTTCGGCGCCGGGTTCGCCTTCTGGCTGCAGTGGTTCGTCAATCACCACCTCTTCCCCCTCAACATCGGCGGCCGGCCGTCGTTCGCGATCCCGGTGTTCATCATCGTCACCTTCGAGACGATGGTCCTGTTCGCGGGGGTAACGTCATTCGCCTCGCTGTTTTGGGTCTGCCGGCTGCCGCGGCTGGCGCATCCGCTGTTCTCCGTCAACGGGTTCGAAACGGCGTCACTCGACCGGTTCTGGCTCGGCGTCAACGCGGACGATCCCACCTTCGACCCGGAAGGGACGGAAGCGCAGCTGACCGAGCTCGGCGCGACGCGCGTCGAGATGGCGAGGGGGCTGACGTGAGCTCCGTCGGGTGTCTTCTCTCGCTCGCGGCCGTGGCGCTCGCTGCGGGGGCCTGCCAGGGTGTCCTGCCCGAGCCTGACTTCGAGCGAATGATCGATCAGCGCAATTACCGCCCGTACACGGAGGCGCCGCGTTTCCCCGACGGCCGCGCGATGCGACCGCCGCCCGAAGGGACCGTCGATCGTCGGCGGATCGTCGGGCGCCCAGCACTCACGGATGGGGTCGTCGAAGGGCGCTACGTGACCGAGTCGCCCATCCCGGTCGACGGCGCGCTGCTCGGGCGCGGGCGCGACCGCTTCGAGGTGTTCTGCGCCGCCTGTCATGGATTGCGGGGCGACGGGAGCTCCGAGGTAGCGCTCCACATGGAGCTGCGGAAACCGCCCTCGCTGCTGAATGACCCGGTGAGGAGTTTTCCTCCGGGCCGGGTGTTTCAGGTGATCTCGCTGGGGTACGGACTCATGCCGAGCTACGCCGCCGACCTGCCGGTCGAGGACCGCTGGGCGACCGTCGCGTACCTGAGCGCCCTGCAGCTGAGCCAGGCGAGCAAGCTTGCCGACCTGCCGGCCGACGTCCGCGGGGCTGTCGAGAGGAGCTTGCGATGACGACGACGTCCCAACTTTCCCCGCCGTCCGACCTCCGACCGGCCCGCCCATTTCGCGGCGGCCAGCCGGCACTGGTCGGCGGTCTCCTCGCCGGTGCGGTGGGCACCGTGCTCCTGGTCGTCGGGCTGTTCTTCGACGCCAAACAGGTCTTCTTCTCGTACCTGGTCGCCTACGCCTACCTCTTCACCCTGGTGCTCGGTGCGGGCGCGTTCATCATGTCGATGCACGCTGCGAGCGCCATCTGGTCGACGGCCATACGGCGGTTGGCCGAGGCGGTGCTGGCGATCCTGCCGCTCGTCGTGGTGCTCGTCATCCCGCTCTTCCTCGGCGCCGACCTGCTCTACCCCTGGATGCACCCCGAGCGGATCGCCCGCGAGGAGGTCCGGCAGGTGGTGCTGCACAAGCGATCCTACCTGAACTTGCCGTTCGTCATTGTCCGCGCGGTCGCCTACTTCGCGTTCTTCCTCCTTGTCGCCAGGCTCCTCCGCCGCTGGTCCCTGCGCATGGATCGGCCCGGCACGCCCGAAGAGCTACTCCGCATCAAGAGCCGGATGCGCGTGCTGAGCAGCATGGCGCTGCCCGCATTGGCCGTGTTCGGGACCATGGCCTCCTGGGACTGGCTGATGTCGTTGTCGCCGGACTGGTACTCGACGATGTTCGGGCTCTATTACCTGGCCGGCGGCTTCGTGGCGGCCCTGGCGGTGATTTCACTCCTCGCGGTGCTGGCGCGACGCGCGGGCTACCTGCCGGAGATCAACGACTCTCACTTCTACGCGCTCGGCCGGCTGATGTTCGCGTTTCTGGTCTTCTGGGCCTACACGTCGTACTGGCAGTACACGCTCTCCTGGATCGCCAACAGGCCGGTCGAGGCCCAGTGGTTCTGGAAGCGGACGCACGGAGCGTACGCAAAGGTCGGCCTCTTCATCATCTTCGGCCACTTCGCGTTTCCATTCCTGGTGCTGCTCTCGTACTGGATCAAGCGCCGCGCCTGGGGGATCTCCACCATGGCGCTCTGGATCGCGGGCGCCCACTACTTCGACGTCCACTGGATCATCGCAGCTGCGCGCGACCGGCCGAACCCGTTCTCTTGGATGGACGCCGCCGCGGTCCTGGCGGTGGGAGGCTTCAGCTTGGCCTTTGGGCTGTGGCGCCAGCGCGGCGTCTCGGTGGCGCCGGTCTATGACCCGACCTTCGCGCGCGCCCTGGAGTACGAGAGCCTATGAGCGTCGACGCGCCCACATCTCCGCCGGACGAGCCGCGTCACCCCGACGTGCGCCCGGAGAAGGACGTGCTCCCGGGAAAGTTCATCCTGCGCACGCTCCTGGCCACCACGATGATCACGATTGCCCTCTGTTTCGCGACCCACCTCATCTTGCGGGCACGCCTGATACAGCTCCGGCCCTCGTACCGCTTCCCGGAGCGCGATCTGCCGGCGCCGCACGACGTGGCCACCGTGCGCCAAGAACTGTTTCGCGTGGCCGACCCTCGCCCGCCCCTCCAGGAAGAGCAGCGCGCCGGCTTGGCGGGTTTCGGGTGGGTCGATCGCGAGAGGGGAATCGTCCGCGTTCCGATCGACACTGCCATGGAGATCGTGGCGCAGCAGAGCGCGAAGAAGCGGACACCATGACGGTCTCGAGACAGGTCTCGATGCTATGGCTGGCGGTGCTGTTGCTGCCCGCCGAGGCGGCGGCGAGCAAGGACCGGCCGTTGCCGCGCGCGGCGCTGGCGGTTCCACCGGCCGTCGCCGCCGTCGATATCGACGAGAAGCTCGGCGCGCGACTGCCGCTCGAGCTCGCGTTCACTGACTCGGCGGGTCGGTCGATCCGTCTCGGCGACCTCTTCGACCAGCGTCGACCGGTGGTGCTGGTGCTCGCCTACTACCGGTGCCCGATGCTCTGTGATTTGGTCCTCTCGGGGATCTCGACCTCGCTGCGCAAGCTGGGCTGGGCGCTGGGGACCGACTACCGCGCCGTGACGGTCAGCATCGATCCCCGCGACACGGCGGTTGCGGCCCATCACAAGCAGGTGGCGGTGCTGCAGGCGGTGAACGAGAGCGGCCCCCTGGCCGAGGCCAATTGGCCTTTTCTCGTCGGCAACGCGGCGTCGATCAGCGCCCTCGCGGACGCTGTCGGGTTTCGCTACGCGCACGACCCGACGAGCGATCAGTTCGCGCACCCAGCGGTAGTCATGGTCCTCACGCCCGACGGTCGGGTGTCGCGTTACCTCTACGGCGTCAACTTTCGGCTGCTCGACGTGCGGCTCGGGATGACCGAGGCCGCGAGCGGCAAGGTCGGCGGGATCGTCGACCGGGTGCTGCTTACCTGCTTCCGCTACGACCCCAGCGCGCGGCGGTACGGGTTCTACGTCTCGACGGTACTCCGCGGCGGCGCCACGGCCGTCATCCTGAGCGTCGGCGGCCTGCTGGGATTCCTCTGGCGGCGCGACGCGCGTCGGCTGCGCTCGGGAGGAGGCCGGTGAACGAGCTTCTGCGCCGGGTGCTCTTCCTGCCGCCGCAAGCGTCGAGCGTGGCGAAGGAGATCGACTACCTGCACTACTCCGTCATTTTGACGACGATGTTCGGCGCCGCGGCGATCACGGTCGTCGGGCTGGCGCTACTCATCCGCTATCGCGCGCGCGGCAAGATCCGACGAGAGGATCCCAACGCCCATCCGCCGCTCTGGGCCGAGATAGGCGTCATCGGTGGCCTACTGTCGCTCTTCTGTCTCTGGTGGGTGATCGGCTTCATGCAGTACGTGAAGATTCAGGTCCCACCGGAGGACGCGCTCCCGGTCTACGTCACCGCGAAGCAGTGGATGTGGAAGTTCGCCTACCCCGACGGGGAGCACACCATCTCGACGCTCTACGTCCCATCGGGAAAGGCGATCCGATTGATGCTCACTTCACGCGACGTCATCCACAGCTTTTATGTCCCGGATTTTCGCATCAAACAGGACGCCGTCCCCGGGCGGTACACGACGGCTTGGTTCCAGGTGAACGAACCGGGCGTCCACTTGGTGATGTGCGCCGAATACTGCGGCACCGGGCACTCGATGATGCGCGCGCAGGTCGTGGCGCTGGCACCCGAGGACTACGCGCGGTGGCTCGCGGGCGCGCGTCGGGACGCCGAGACGTCGCTCCCACACCTCGTGACCGGGGCGCCGCCGGGAGAGACGACCGCCGTCCCGGGCGGGCTGCCTGGCCCCATCGAGGAGACCCCGCTCAGCGTGGAGGAGTTCGTTCCCGCCACGCCGCTCAGCATGGTGCGCCTGGGCGGCCAGATCGCCGGTGATCTCGGCTGCCTCCGCTGCCACACCCTCGATGGCTCGCCGCACATCGGGCCGACCTGGGCCGGTCTCTACCGCGCGGCCGTTCCACTCGCGAGCGGAGGGACCGTCGTCGCCGACGAGGCCTACCTGACCGAGTCGATGATGGATCCACTGGCACGCCTGCATGCCGGTTTCCCGCCCGTCATGCCGAGCTACCACGGCCTCATCTCCCCCGGCCAGACAGCGGCGATCATCGAGCTCATCAAGTCGATCCGCGAGGTGCCGGGCCGAGCGACCGTACCGGTCGCGGAGCCAACGCCGCCGCCGATCTCGCCGCCGCCGGCGGGCGCCATCGGTCAGGAACCCGCCCGGCCGATCCCGACGGAGATGCTGGATCGCGCGCCCGCCCCATCCTCCCAGCCGGCTCCATCGCAGGAGGGCCTGCCGCCGCCGGGCCTCATTCCCAGTCCGGCGCCACGTCTGCCGATCGTCGTCACGCAACCGGTTGGCGCGCCGCCACCCCCTTCGACAGGAGGCTCGCCATGACCGCCGTGCCAACGGAAAGCCGGCCGCCGCTGTCGGAGAGCCCGGTCGAGG
>Ga0209060_10002341_pt1 | contig 17870 bp, 17 predicted proteins | sample Coa_R1_8_FD_187155 | JGI IMG/M metagenome (GOLD analysis project Ga0209060, IMG submission 187155) | Surface soil microbial communities from Centralia Pennsylvania, which are recovering from an underground coalmine fire - Coalmine... | ecosystem: Environmental > Terrestrial > Soil >...
CCGCCTCATGGCGGCGACGATGTTGCTCACGGTGGGCGCAACATGGGCAAAGACACCCGGCACCGATCGTGACGCCGCGGCACGAGCGCGGGCGATTTGGTAATCGATCTGGCGCTGCATACGCTGAGACTGCTGCAGAACGACCCCCGCGGATTCAGTCTCGCCACGACGTTCCAATCGATACGCTTCATCCGTTAGCACTGCGAGCGGCGTTTTCAATCCATGTGCCAGGTTGCCAGCCTGCGCGCGTGCACGCAGTAACATCTGTGCATTGACCTCGATGAGGTTATTGAGGTCGTCAACGAGAGGCTGAACCTCAGAGGGAAAATCTCCAGGCAGCTTATCGGCTCGCCCTGAGCCGATCGCACCAAGAGCCCGCCGGAGCCGGGACATCGGCCGAAGCCCAAACGAGACCTGCAATGCAGCCGCTGCGACAAGAGCCACCGCGAGCAACGCAAGCGAAATCGTCAGCGGTATGTTGAACCTCGGTGCCATTCGGTCGATTACTGCGAGTTCTGCGCCGATTTGAATGCGCAAAGGCGGCACCGTGCCGTCATCCGGTAGGAACATGCGCTCATAGACAATCATTGGCCCCCGCGGGCCATTTAACGTGAGCTTTCGGACTTCGTTCGTACCAAGTGCGTCGTCGGGCACCGGCAATTCTTCGGCGCTGGCGGAGAGAGATTTTATCAGGCCCTTGCCGCTTCGGCTTATTTGCCATGAAAATCCGGAGCCGACCTGACCAAACAACGGGTCACTGAGCGGACGGGGTAGGTGGGGAAACCCCGCGTCATCGACGTCGATGAGCGTCATGAGCTCTTCCAGGTGCCTGCGAAGGTCGCTATCCACCAGGCTCGTTGCGTATTGCCTGAATAGCTCGGCGATGAAAATGCCTGCCGCGTATACCCCAACGCAGATCCAGATGGCCGCTCCTATGATCAGCCGCGCCCTTAGGCTCTTGAGAAATGACCTCCTCATCCGAACCTATACCCAAGACCGCGTAGAGTTTTTATGGACTCGCGTCCTAGCTTTCGGCGAAGGCGCGCTACGTAAACTTCGATGGTATTGGGGTCGCGGTCCGCATCTAAAGAATAGAGATGATCAAGCAACTGCGATTGCGAAATGACGCGCCCCTGTCGATGCATGAAATAGTTTAGAATGCGAAACTCCTGCGCAGTCAATTCGACCGAATTTCCGGCAACCGTTACTGTCCCGGCGGACGGTGAGAGCTCAATATCCTTATAAACGAGAACCGGGGATGGCTTTCCGGCCGCTCGTCGGATCAACGCGCGCAGCCGAGCCGCGATCTCCTGGATGTGAGTCGGCTTCGTGATATAGTCGTCGGCACCTGCGTTGAGGCAGTCGACCTTTTCAGACCAGCTCCCGCGCGCGGTCAAAATCAGCACTGGCATTTCACAGCCAATCAGCCGCCATCGCCTGAGAACGTCCACCCCCTGCATGCTCGGAAGACCAAGGTCCAGGATCGCCGCGTCGAAGCTCTCCGAAAGGCCGAGCCCGTGGCCTACTTCGCCATCGGAAGCATGGTCCACGATGAAACCTTCTGCCTGCAGCCCCTCGACCAGCCTTCGAGCAAGGTCGGGATTGTCCTCGACCAACAGAATGCGTATGTTGACCTCCTATGCGCTCCTGATCAGTGCCAGGTTAGCTGAATGTTAGCTGAATCCAGCACCCTGCAGCAAACCTCGAATGAGAATCCGCGTTCAGTTTGGTGTCTGGTATTGGCGCAGTGCTTTTCGAAGCTCCTCTACGGCCGAAGGCCACTCTAGCGGAGACGGTGATGAAACTCAAAGTGCTCACCCTCGTCGGCATCGTGGCTTTGGTCCCGGAGGGGCCTGCCCAGGCCCACCACGCCTTTGCGCGATTCGATTCGGAAAGGGCCGTGACCTTGCAAGGTACCGTCAGGGAGTTTCAGTGGACCAGCCCTCACGCGTGGATCATGTTGACCGTTGAAGGAAAGAATCGTCCGGAGCAATGGGCAATCGAGATGGATGGCGCAAGCGGCTTGGCGCGTCACGGCTGGACTCCGGGGACGCTCACCCCCGGCATGGCCGTTAGGACGACCATCCGTCCGCTTCGCGATGGAACGAGTGGCGGTCAGCTCCTGGAGATCATACTCCCGGACGGAACCGTTCTGGGGCAAGCGGCGGACGCCCCGTGATGCACAATCCGACCTCTCAATGACTTAACTGACGCTTGCCGCCTGCCGGCTTTCTTTCAAACCGCGACGACGGTCGGCGCGAACCATATTTGCCATCGAAACGCCGGCGCTGCGATGCAGAATGGCTTGAGACTCGTGGTCGCCACATAGCGCTTGCCGCGGCAGCCTCATCGAGAGTTGTACCGGATTGCCACGACCAAGCTGATTTGCGCGCCACCAACCTCCGGAGGAGGGGGTGGGAATGGCTGTATGCGCTGTACTAGCGAGAGCGTCTCGGCATCAAGTGCGGCGGAGCCGGAACTGCCGGCAATGTGAGCCGATGTTACGCGCCCCTGCCGATTCAGGCTGAACGCAAGATTGGATGTTCCGTATTCTTGACGCGCTTGGGCCTCCGGTGGATATCGCTTATGGCGCTCCAGCATACCGATGACTTGGCTTTTCCAATTGGGCAGCGCATTCGAATTGCTCGGCGCGCCTATCGCCGGGGCCTGCGATGTCGTCGCCTGGCGCGCCAACGCAGTCTGCGGCATCGTGGCCGTTACGTTTAGCGCCCGCTTTTGAGGCTTATTCTGGACCGGCTTGACGGGTTTTGGGTGGGCCGTTTGCTCACGCGGCTTGGGACCTTCAGGCTCTGACCGCGACACGTCAGTTCGGCTCTTATCATTTTCTTTTGGCCGCCGGGTCAATTCCACGTCGGACTTTTCCTCAATCTCCACGGTCTCGATCGTTTGCGAGGGAGGCTCAATGCTTTCAGCGTCGGTTTCTTCCTTTACTCCGGACGGCTGATCTAGCGCCACTTCTGCCTTAGCTTCAACTTTCTCTCCGGCTACATCCTCATCTTCCTCGACATCCTTCTCTATTTTGTCCGGACGGTTTTCCGCCTGAACTTGTTGAGGTGTGGGAAGTGTTTCCAACTCCTGCACCTCCGGCAGGGCAAGCATGGGGGCCAACTCGACCACGATGGTAGCTGTCGGCTCCACCGGACCGACCTCCGCGTACCAGCGAAGCACCAGAGCACCAACTAGGCCGTGCGCAATGAGTGCGGTAGCAAAGCTGACTAGCCACCGTAGTCGACCGTTATCCGAGTTGCTGACGTGGGAGCCGCCCTCCAGAGAATCCGACGTCCTCACGGTGTCCAGCGCGGTCATGCGATTGCGTTGTGCTCAGGTCAATTGTTGTTGCGCTGGCGACTGTTTCGCTACCCAAACGCGGTTTCTTTCAAGACGCTCGGATTCGGGAATGATCGGGCAGCTGGCGCAGAAATAACGTGTGCTGCTTTTGAAATAGAGGCAGCAGGCGCTGCGCCGCTGACAGGTCCGCGCGATCGGGCCGCCAGACACGTCGTACAGCATCGGAGCCGCCCGATTTAGCTCCGGAGTCAGTTCGAAGATCTCTCTCGCTTCGCGTACTCCCCGCCGTTCGTCCCCCATTTGTCGAGCTATATTGGCGAATTGCTCAGCCCAGGAAGACGTCACCATTGCCCACAGCGCGTGACGCGAAAACCCGGACCAGGCATGCTGTGTTGCAACGAAGGGCTCTGTGAAGGCGACAAGACTTTCCAATAGCCGCCTTCGGAGATCATCCGCTCCGATACTCTCGATCCATTCGGATCCACCCGCCAGCGGATCCTCGTGCATGCCAACGAATAGTGCATCGCGAACCAGGATCGACTGGAGAAGCATCGTGGGAGAGAAGGAAACTGCATATTCACGCAGCGTCGGCACCCGACGGCATGCAAGATAAGCTCCGATGGCGAATCCGGCGGCCCAGCCAAGGCGCAGTAACAGCGAAGCGGACGCGGCTTTTCGATTGGGCGCAATTCCTTGCCGCTTGAACTCTTGCAACAGGTGCGACAAAGCCTCGCCGTGAGGTAATGCCAGCGCCTGCGCATCAAACCAGCCGGGCCGCTCAGCCGGTCCGGAAACAACTTTCAGGTATAGATCAAACGCCGACAACTTCGCGATAGTGTCGGCGAGAATTGGTCGCGATCGATAGACCGACGTCTGGGCAGTACGAAACGGACCACTCGGCTGGACCATAGTTGCCCGCAGCCTCAACTCTCAACATGACGGGACTCTGGCGACACGGGGCGATCCCGGCGAACAACCCACTTCGATGTCACTTAGGAGCCGTTCATCGGGTTCGCGCGAGGCGGAGCGTCCGGATGTCCTATCCGTGACCACCACGAAAGCCTCGACCTGTCGCGTCGAATTCTTCCGGCTCTCGTCCAAGATAGCGCTGGGCTATATCTCGCCACATGGCAAGCCGTTCCCACATCGGCGCCTCAGTCAGTTTGTCGCCCGCCGAGAGGAAGGGACTTGCAAAAAAGATAGAGATCATCGGCTCGCCGGCTCCATTTTTCATTTCAAATCCCCAGGAGATCGGCGCTCCTTCTTTGTCCAACCGGCGGAAGATCTGAGCTTTCGAGGGCCTTCTCCGTGCCTTGAGGTCTTCCGGAGTGGGATCCTTTGGCGAACCCTTGTTTTCGCCGATGCAAAGATGGAAATGTGGCCCATCGAAGCTGACGGTCAGATAGCCGTCAAAAAGCGAAATCTTGCTTGGCTCACGCGGACAGGTCAATTCGTAGGCGGCGCCCTCGATCAACGGACCAAAGACGATTTGATCCCAGTAGTTCTTGAAAATATAGGTCAGGAACTCCTCTAGGAATGCTTCTTCCAACGGCAGGGGCCACACCTGAAGAGCACGTTTACCTTCGCCAATTTCGGTGACTACGGGGTCTCTTTGAACTTTGACGTTGGCCAACGCTGTCATTTTTTCCTCCAGGTGACATGGGCATGCTGCGCACCTACGCGATGGCAACTGCTCATAGTTATATGAGGCGATAATAGTGTCTAAATCACGGTGGTGAGTCAATGTTCGCGTGGACTGTTAATGAAATTAGCGATGTTCTGTACGATCCAATTTATGCCACATGTTTCCCCAGTAAATACCCCTCTGCGGTATATTGCGGTATTGATCGTAAAATGACTGCTCGTACCTATTATTTCGAATCGAAATTATCTAATACTCCACTATGGTATGACATAAACCAAGTTGGATATCCACCGCATCGCTGTCATTCCAATTCGATTTTGTGGAACGCATCCTTTTCTGATCGGGAGGCGGCTAAGTTCCACGAGAACAACAGGACCGCCGATGTTTCCGATGCGGCCGAAATCAGCCGACTGCCGCCATAGGCGAGCACACTTTCGCCGTGGGAGAAGTCTAAGATCGCATCTTGGCCGGTACGGTTGCAGACGAACAACGGAAGACCGGTGTCAGCGGTCGACCGCTCCCATTCTCCATTGGGGCCGTGTTCGCCCGGCGGCCACGCGGCGGGTGAGACCAAGAGCTGAGCTCCCTTTGAGTGAAGCTTCTTCGCCACGCTGGGCGAATATGCATCGGCACAAATCATCACGCCGACGCTCAAGCCGCCGACCGCAATTGGAGTCACCTCGGTGCCGGGGGTAGACCAAGCCTCGGAGCCAACTCGAAGCGCGTTGATCTTCCGATGCTTGCCACAAATTGTGCCCTCGTGGTCGATGACAAAGGCCGCGTTGTAAAGAAGGTTGCTATCAGCGTCCCGCTCGGGGACCGACAAGAAAACAACGACCCCTAGCTGTGCCGCGAGCTTTCTGATTCTCGTCATCCACGGGTCCGGTTGGACAGAAATCCAGTCTGTGCCAATCGAAGGTTCGAAGGTATAGCCGCAGACTGAGAGTTCCGGTGTGATCACCCAATCCGCCCCCCTGGCAGCTGCCTTAACGATCGCGTCTTCGATGAGAGATTTATTGAACGCGAGGTCGCCGGCCCGCGGCGCGAGATGCAGCAGGGCTACATTCAACAGGTTGTCACTGGTCGGCGCCAACGCGCTGCCCCGTTCGGCCGATCGCGGAAACGGACGATGATCTGCAGCTTGCCGCGGAAGGCAGCCACGGCAGCAGATAAGGAACGCCGTCCTTGTGACCGCGAACTACATCAACGCCGTAAGCCCTGGCGATGTGAGCATCTGTCAACACGTTGTCTGGCTTACCTTCCGCCAGGATGCTGCCGCCCGCCAACAAGACGAGCCGATCACAATAGCGCGCCGCCAGCGCCAGATCATGGAGCACCACGACGACGCCACGACCCTCCCGAGCCGTGCATCTCAATAGCTCCATCACCTGCAGTTGATGCAGCGGGTCGAGTGCTGCAATCGGCTCGTCCGCCAACAGCATTTCGGCTTCAACCGCGAGCGCTCGCGCCAGCAAAATCCGAAGGCGCTCGCCGCCCGACACCTCGCTCATGGTCCGGTCTCGGAATGCGATCACGTCGCAGGCGACCATTGCACGCTCGATCGCCATGCGGTCATCGGAACTGAAACCTCGCATCGGGCGCCGATGGGGCAATCGGCCGAGCCCGACCAATGTTTCGACCCGCATGGGCCAATGGACGTCGGCGGCCTGAGCGAGATACGCAATCTGTTGAGAGAGCCTGCGTGCTCCTACCTCGGCTGCCGAACGTCCGGTGTAGCTTACAGTACCTTCGTCCGGTGACCTCAGATTGGCGAGAATTCGCAACAGCGTGGTCTTGCCCGAACCGTTCGGCCCGATCAGACCGACCATTTCCCCGTCGCGAATCCGCACATTGATCTTGCGCAACAGCGTCACGCGGCCGAAACGCACCGCGAGATCCTTGGCTGCGATCTCCATCACTCTTCCCTTCGCAGCCGGAAGATCAGACTAAACAGGAATGGCGCCCCGATAATCGCTGTTACAACCCCAAGCTTCAGTTCCGGCTGGACAGGCAATAGGCGGATGCCGATATCCGCGGCAAGCGTGAGCGCTGCCCCACCGAGCCCGCTGACCAGCAGCAAACGGCCTGGGCGGTGGGCGACCAACGGCCGGAGGATGTGTGGAACCACAAGGCCGACAAATCCGATCGACCCCGTCACCGCGACCGCGCTCCCAACCGCAAACGCGGTTCCGGCGATGAGTTGCAGTCTCAATCGTGGAAGATTGACACCCAGACTCGTCGCGGTCTCCTCGCCTAGGGTGAGCGCGTCCAGCGCCGGCCCCGAAACGCCGATCAAGCCCCAACCGATTGCCATCAACGGCAGCACCAGCCAGACATAAGGCAGGCTCCGATCCGAAAACGAACCCATCAGCCAGAATACGATTTCCGTCACGGCGAACGGGTTTGCCGCTAGATTCAATGCCAGCGCCGTGAGTGCACCCGCAAAGCTGTTGATCGCTACCCCCGCCAAAATGAGCGTCATCGTGCCCGCACCGCGTCCCGCAAGCATGAACAGCAGTAAGGTTGCTCCGAAGGCGCCGGCGATGCCGCCGAGCGGAAGCGCAAATGAAAACGCGCCCGCAAATCCGAAGTAGAACGTCAGCACGGCGCCGAACGCCGCCGATCCTGACACTCCGATGATTCCAGGTTCCGCCAGCGGATTGCGCATCAATCCCTGCATCGCGGCCCCGGTCATGCCGAGGCTGAAACCTACGAGGCCGCCCAGCAGTGCGCGCGGAAGCCGCAGTTCGACCAGAACGAGCGCCCCAAGCGTGTGGCGGCCGCTCAGGGCATCGAGCAATGCTTGCTTCACATCAAGCGGCGCATAGCCGATGGACAGCGATGCGATCAGCAGCACGACTACTAAAATCGAAAGCCCCGTCACGAGAAGGCGATGAGACGGAGACCGCTCGCGCTCTACCCTGTCGATCGCCGCGACCTGCGTCATTCGTGCGGCTCCGCGCGGCGCACCTCGTTTGCCACATTGTTGAGCAACGCGATTGCGTCGATGTTTCCTGGCCCGGCGCACGCCCACATGCGGGCCGGCACTACGGCGATCCGGGTCCGGTCCGAAATCTTCGTCAGCACGGGATGGCGCAGAATCTCCGTCGCCATCGCGGGCGGCCCTTCGCGGTATGCGCTGAGGATCAGCACGTCGGCCGCATTCACGACGACTGTTTCCAACGATATCTGGCCATAAGTATCGATCCCGAGTGTTGCGGATAAATTCTCCATCCCGGCGCGCGTGATGATTTCGTCGGTGAGCGACCCTTTGCCGATCGTATATCCATTTGCATTGAGCACCATTGCTCGCGGGCGCACGCGCGCCGGGTTGACCCGAATGGCGGCAAGGCGACTGTCCATCTCGGCAATAATGCGTTCCGCCCTCTCCTCCTCGCCCAGCGCTTGGCCAACCTCACGGTATTGTGCCCGAATTTCGTTGAGGTTACGCGGCACGTCCAGGTCGAGAACCGGAATTCCGACTCGCTTAAGGAGGGCTGCCGTCGCGCGTGCCGTATAGATGCCGGCGACGACAAGATCGGGATTGAGCGGAATGACCTCTTCGGCGAGCCCGTGATTGACTGGGATTTGCGTTGCCAGATCCGCAACATTCGAAGCGCTCGATGTCGTCGCCAGCCATGTGACGGAAGCGATGTTCTTGCGATCGGCCAGCCGCAGGACCAGCTCGTCGGTGCACAGGTTGACAGAGACGATGCGCGTTGGCTTGCCCGGAGTCGCAGCCGGGGAGAGCTGCGTGGCGAAGAGCAAGGCGGTTGCAGCGGCGCCGATCAGATGCCCGCCGCAGCGACATCGTCTGTTGGCGCGCCCCGCAGACGTAACCGTCCAATAAAATCTCATAAACCGCGATGCCACTTCTACTGGATGACGAAACGCATTCCGCCATAAATGCCAAAGCCCGGACGCTCGAAGCCGATCGGATCCTGATAATGGACATCGAACAGATTGTCGATCCGACCGAAGACGCTGACCTGGTCGTTGATCGTGTAGTTCGCGGCGAGGTTAACCAGCGTGAACGGCGTAGTGAGAATTCCGCTTACGGTGCCATCTCGGCTGATATCGACCCACGTGCCGACGTGAAGGACGGTCGCGGAGAGACTGAGCTGGTCGACGGGCTTCCAAGTGGCCGTCACGCTTTCCTTGATCCGCGGTCTGCGTAGGAGGTCAAGGCCCGTGGTGTCATCTCTTGCCGTCATATTGGTGTAGTCGGCGCGCAGCGATAGCCGGTCGGTCACCGCCCAGCTCAGAAACGACTCGGCACCATACGTCGTGGCTCGGCCGACATTGAACAGTGAGCTATTGAAACTGTTCGGGAAAAAGCCGAAGACGATCAGGTTTCTGATATCATTGTGGAAATAAGTGACGCCAAAACGTACGCGATCATTGAATAGCGGCTGTTCGAATCCGTAATCATAGCCGATACTCGTCTCTGGCTTCAGGTTGGGATTTGCAAAGAAGAAGAATTCCGGAAAACTGACGTGGAGTTGGTTCAGCGTCGGCGCCTTGAATCCAGTGCCATAACTTGCCTTGAGCTTGGTTTCAGTCCAGGGCAGGATGACAGCGGGAGCGATGCGGTACGTATCGTGGCCACCGAATTGGTCATTCTCATCGTGCCTGATATTCGATACCAGGAAAAGACGGTCGAAAAATTTCGATTGCAGCTCGACATAGGCCGCCTTGTTTGCATTCCGGAACATCGGATTGGCGGTTTGCTCCAGACTGAACTGCTCGTCCTCCAGACCCATCACGAGCGTCTGCCCTTCGGCAAGCGAAGCCACGCCGCGCCAGTCAACCTTGATGCGCTCGCCAACGTTAATCGTCGAGGGATTGCTCGGACCTTCGTTGAGGTTCCACGCATTTGTGTAACCCACGCCGAAATAATTCTTGAACCTGCCATCGAACACTGACCAGACAGCCTCGCCGCGTGTATAAGACTGATGGACAACTGACCGGCTTTGAGACGCAGCGGGGACCGATGTACCGGTTGCTGGATCAAATGTATCTCCGGTGAACCGCAGCATTCCATCGGTGTAGCGCGAAACAACATTTACGCTGAAAGCATCGCTGAAATCGTAGCCCATACGCATCGAATAACTCTTGTTATCGTAGAAATCATTGATCCTCTGCTGTCCGGGTGGAAGGAGGCTGAGCGGCGTCACCGGGGTCGACGCCGCCTGGAAATGCTGGATATTGAAGCTGTAGTTGAAATGATCTTTGGAGCCGCTGAAGTTCGCATTCTGATTGAAAGTTCCGAACGACCCACCTTCCACTGTCACGGTCGCCTTTGGTGGCCCCTCGCCTTTTTTCGTGGTGATCAAAATGACGCCCCCGATTGCGTCGGCGCCATAAAGCCCACTCTGCGGCCCTCGCAGCACTTCGATACGAGTGATGTCGGCTGTCAGCATCTGGCTGAAATCGAACGTCTGATTAGCATTGCTAGGATCCGTCACGTCAATGCCGTCGATCAGCACCTTGACGTGATTCGCGTTCGTCCCCCGCATGAACACGGACGTCGTTCCGCCGGGGCTTCCCGTTTGCACGATGTTGAGCCCCGGCACGGTCGCCAGCGCATCCGGCAGAGTGCGCCGCTGATCGCGCTCCATCTGCTCTGAGGTGATAACGGTCACCGAGTTGCCGATCTGGCTTTCTGGTGTAGCCACGCCGGTCGCGCTGATAACGTCGATCGTGCCGAGCTGAATGGGAGCCGATGCGGGTTGTTGTGTCGGCGCCGGTTGGGCAATCGCTTTCCCAGCATGGCCAAGAACGACAATCGAAGCCAACAACACGCGGACGCGAAGCCATAGCGACCGCCGCGTGTGCGCGCCGCTGCCATACAAAGTAGACATGTCGCTAGTGCCCCTCCAACTCAAACCGCGCCTTGAGCAAAGACCGTCGCAAGCTCTGCGAGGAGACGATCAAGGCTGCCGCGCAGTCGCGCCCTGCCATCGCCGGGCACCTCATCGCAGCATGCAGATGAGCAGCCTTTCGCTACACGCGGAGCTTCGACGGTGAGCTTTTTCCTCCCAACATAAACTGCCGAGATAAAAATAGTTAAGCTAAAACGTTGCTGTCAATCGACTGATGATTCACCGATCGAAAATGTACTGTATCCGAATGTTTTTGTTGCCACGGCAACACAATTGTCAGCATTCATTCAGACATTGAAAGCGAGTAATAATGGGGACGGGTATCAATACGAGAAATCGAATAATATACGGAGATAAGGTATGATCAGATATCGTCGAAAATCAGACGAAACCCGCAACGCGTATGCCTTGGAACATGAATACGATTAGGCGGTACATACCGTAGTAGAGTATCGTTTTTATAAATGGGAAGGCACTTGGTGTTGACCGCTATTTCGCCGACCGTTACGTTCGTGCCTCACTTTGCCAGCCGAGGATTTTTTCCGTGTCGGAGTATGAGAGCCCTAAGCACCTTTCCACTGTGAAACCTGGGTGCTCTGCAATCGTAAGCGTGTGCGCGACCTGTCGAGTAGCTTCTTCCAGCGATGTTCCCCGTATTGGCGAGGTGATGCTGGCCGCGCTTACGCCCGTATTGCAAGACCGGCTGCCCGATGTGCTGGTGCGAACGGTCCAGTGCCTCGGTGTCTGCAAGCGCCCAGCCACGGTCGCAATCTCGGCACAAGAAGGATACACCTTTGTTTTTGGCGACCTTGACCCGCAAACCGGTCCGGACGCCATAGCGGCTTTTGTCAAGTCGTATCGAGATGCGGACTACGGCTTCGTACCCTGGGCGGCCCGCCCGGAGCTGCTTCGGAGCCGGCTCGTCGCCCGAATTCCCTCCGTCCTTTGGTCACCGCAAGATGGCCGACCGCCCGCATGACGCAGGCGAGTGTACGTTGCACCGGCGGAGCGGGGGACGACCGTGAATTGGGAAGTCTTGTCAGAAGCCCCGCACGCCGTGGTGCGCCGAAGGGGGCGGTTTATTGCAGTAGACCTTAAGGTCCCGCATCACACGATCAGCACATCGCTCCGAAATGGCGGCCAGACCGATTACCTACGCCACCTCATCAATCATCAAAGTTGCGAAGGGTCCGGTCACAATATCGTTTTCGACCTCATATCGGTCCACGGAGAAGAAGCTTATCACGACGCTGTTTGCGCCGAGATCGGTGTGCCTCCCGGACAAGCAGCCGTGATGGGGACAGCAGCCAACATGAACTATGCGGCTGTGGTCCGTCGAACTCACGCGGATGTCGAGGCCTTGGCCATCGTGACGGCAGGTGTGCAGACAAACGCAACCTGCGCGGGCGATCCTGCGGTATGGTGCGAGACTGAAGATGGATTCCGCCACCTGACACACGGGACGATTAATACGATTCTCGTCATCAGCTCGCCCGTCACCATACCGGCTTTAGCCAAGACGATAGCCGTGATGACGGAGGCCAAGAGCGCGGCGTTGCAGCGCCTCGCGGTGCCCAGTTGCTACTCAACCGACATCGCTACGGGAACAGGCACGGACCAATATTGCGTTGCCGCACCGACGACAGGCGGAAGGCCCCTTACCTCTGCAAGCCCCCACACGAAGTTTGGAGAAATTATCGGGTTGGCGGTGCGAGAAGCGACGCTCGAGGCCTTGCGCTGGCAGAATGGACTGGAAGCGAGCTATACACGCAGTCTGTTTCACGCGCTGGGCCGATACGGAGTGAACGAAGAAACGGTCCTCGGCGGGTTGGCCGATCTCCTTAGCGCCGAGGATTTCGAATTCTTCAAAAAGAATGCCAAGGCAGTCTTTTTCGAGCCCCAGGTGGGAGCTGCCGCCCACGCCCTCGCCGCAACACTCGATCGCGCGCGGCACGGCATGCTGCCGCAATCGTGCGTTCGCGATGCTGTGGTCCAGCAGGCAGCGACCCTGGCGGCCAACCTCGCTGCGAAGCCCGACAACTGGCCCGAGTTTCGCTACCGTTTGCAAGCGGCGTCAGATGAGCCAGGGAGATTGGTGACTGCCGCCATTGCGCTCGGATGGGGCGAGAAATGGCGTCGGAGTTGATGCCGCTGCTTGCTCCGCAGCCCGCTGCGCTGGTAATCGCCGTCGTCGCCGATCTCGCAATAGGAGATCCGATTTATCGCCTGCAGCCGCTTAACATCGGCAGGCCGTTCAACGGGAACGGATAGATCGTCGATGCGACTCCTGTCGGCCGTTTGTCGCGCGGGTGATTGATTGCGGCAACGACGACGCCGGCGTCCGCCAGCGCTGCCGCCTTCATCCTCAGAAGTCCGGCTTCTCAGCGTGCGGAACGTCGGGGTCGCTGTTATCGTCGTAATATCGATGAACGTTTTCTGCACAGACGGCTTCCCCCATGACAGCAGGTCCCGGCACATAGGTCAGGGTCGCGGTCCACGGTGTCGTGAAGACGCCCTCGTCCTCGATCGTCACGTGCAGCTGCAGGAACTTGCCCCTGTGGTTGCTGAAGACATCGCCGTTGAAGAGCCAATTCTCTTTTTTATTCCTCTCGATGGCGTCCTTCACGTCATCGTATTCACGCAGCCGATAGCGTTCGACGATATGCAGTGATTTTGTGTAGGGCGTGCCGAAAAGGTCGATCATCGCATAGGGCCGATCGGTCTTGACGCCGACGGTGTCGATCACGAGCGTATCGCCCTCATAGTGGCCGACCGAATCCCCGTACCACGACGGAGTGAGCGGCTCGGGATGATGGTCGTTCAGGCGCACACGGCGCACATCCGTGCTCGGCGCAGTGTAGATGAGCAGGACGCTGTCCGGCCGCTGAATAATCTGCACCAAGAATTGTTTGTAGATGAACGGCATCGGCATAGGCCAACATTGGTTGGAAGGGTTGCCGTAGGTGATGCCCGCGATCGACATTTCGCCGAACTTCTTCACCAACTCCGCTGCCCAGGGCTGCAAGATCGGATTGGTATAGTCGCCGACCAGCTGGTCGTAGTCGCTCACGCCTTCCACGCCCGGAGGAAGTGGGGGAAGGGCCACCGACCCCGAAGCATCGCCCGGCCGCTGCGGCCAGCGCGACCTGTTCGTCACCGGGCCGGGACCAGATGCTGGCGGCTCGAACCAGGGGAAGGCCGGATGAAGCCAGACGCGGGAAAAGTCCGGGATCGATATGCTGCTGTTCGTTACAGCGCTGGTGGGTCCGTCCCCTGATGTCACGGTCTGTCCCAGAGCGGGGATCGCAACCACTACTGCCAACGTAAGGGATAAAAGCAAATTCCGCTGCCCGCGCATGCCGACCTCCCTTTCAATGGTCTTCCATGAGGAGTCACAAGGGCGCTCGCATGGATTCGGGTTGAGAGATGGCTGCCCGCGGTAAGTGACTCCCCCTGCGCCAACGCGACTTAGGCGCGTCTGAAGGCTACACCTTTTTCGCTCGCTTACGAAGAGGCCGCGATTTTCGGGTCATGTCCGACCCCGCGTACTTCGCGGGTGCAGTAGCGCGGCTGCTAACTCGAGAACAGTGGCCGAGCCACGAACGGGGCTGGAATGCAACTCCGATATTCGGCCAGCCGCCAAGTCGCGCGCATCGGCGGACCATTTCGCGCTGGTCTTCGCGGCTTCTTCCAATGCATTTCGATTCCGATCGACTGCCCCCTGCAGTCGGTCTCGATGACTACAATTCAGCATTCCGGAGGCCGCTGCGCGGCTGGCTGCTTGCACGCAGCACGCACCCTGGCAACCTGGATGCAGCAGGCCGGGACAGGTTCAAATTCGGGCGAGACGATGCTCGCCCGAACGCAATGTGTTGTTGAGGGCCGTATCAGCTCCTCAACCCCCGTCACCCTGCTGCGGGGTCCGTGCCGCGACCGGCCCGACGATCCGCTCGAAATCGGCGTTCGAGCCCGGAATGCCGTGGATCGGCACGTGCGTTGCCACATCGAGCTTCAGCCGCTTGAGGTTGCGATAGAGCACCACGGCGTTGTTGCTCACATTGGCCAAGTTCCCTCCCGCGGGCGGCGGGCCGTAAAGGTCCGCATTGATCACGATCTTTTCCTTCGGGAGATAGGCAATCGCCATGTTGTCGCTGTGGTTGAGACCATCGACGTGATAGAGCTCGATGATCTGATTGCCATCGCTGATCGTGTAGTGGTCCGTGAACGTCTGCAATTCGAGTGTTCCGGGACCGGTTGGCGCAAACGGCCGTTGCGACAGCCGATCGGGCTGCAGCGACCGCGGCTGCGGCGCCAGGACGACGCGCGTGTAGAAATTTCGGTTGCGGTCGTCGGTGATGACCGTCGCGCCTTCCGCCACGAACCCGCGCACGCCACCGAGGTGGTCGAAGTGATTGTGGGTGTTGACGAGGTAGCGGATCGGCTTGTTGGGGAAGAGCTTGTGGACTTCGGCGACCACCGCGTTGGTGCGCTGATTGCTGAGCGGCCCCTCGATCACCGTGACATAGTCCTTGAATTCGACCGCGACGCTGTTATGCGACCCGCCAGCGACGAGGTAGACGCCAGGGGCGAGTTGGGTCGAGGCCACGTTAGTATGGTTGGGGACCGGGGCGTTGCGCACAGCGTCCGGAACGGCCTGCGCAGCGTCGGCGACGTTGATCTTCACGTCCTGCGTCCGCAGATCGAGATAGTTGTGGCCGCCCGGGATCAGCGGATGGTCGCCCATGTGAGCGTGTAGCCGGAACGGATACTTCACGCCATTGCCGACATCGCGATAATCGCTCCAGCGGTATTCGACCATCTTGTCGCCGAGCACCGGGTCGGGAACCCAGGTAACCACGCGCTCGAGCATGTTGTCGCTATTGAACTCGCCGGTCAGGCGGCGGGTGCATTGGGGCTGCGGGCCGTCGCAGACCTTCACGGAGAATGCTACGACTTTGAGGGTGCGGTTGGTCCGGCCGAAATAACGGTCCGTCGCCGCCGCGTTAGGCGCAGCGAGGCCCGCCTTGATGAAGCCGATCGGGTTCGACCAGATGGCAAGCTGACGATCGCCCGCGTCAGTCGCCAACACCCGGACCGGCTGCCCTTGTGCGTTTAGGTTCCAGCCGATATCGCCGTTGACGAACTCGGTAAAGTGCTGCTCGCCCTGGACCGGGAAACCGGCGCCGCCGCCGCGCGGAATATTGTTGCCCTGAACGCGGACATAGTCCGATTTCGCCGACTTGCTGTCGAAATCAACGCTCTCGACATCGCTCTTCAGGTCCGTACGCGGCAGGTCGCCCTGAGCGAACTGCTGGCCCGGATATCCCCGCCAGCCAGTCGAGGAAGCCACATACGAATGCACTTTGCTGGCGCCGATCGCGGCGTCGGCGGCTTGCAATATCGCCTTGGCGGCAACTTGGTTGGGATTCGGCTGGCCCTGCTGCGCCGCTGCCGGCACCACCAAGGCACTGGACGCCAACAGGAGCATCCCCACTCTGGTCTTCATGCGATTCTCTCCCTTGTGAAATGATCCCAAGCGCTGGCTACTGAATCGAAGGGTTATGTGACCACGCAGTTTGCCTGAGCGTTGGGACTTTGGGCGTTTCCCCGGCCCGGGGGAGAAAATATCAAATCGCTACTACGTTGGAAAGCTGCCGCAGAAGCGGTTTTGTAAAAACAGAAAGGGCTGAACACGCGGACGCAATGTGCGGGTCGCGCTCGATGCAAGCGTGTGCAAGCCGAAACGCAATGAGAGTGATCGCAGTATCACCTCAAGCCCGAGATCAACGCCCTCTTTGACGATTGGCAGGCGGGCGGGAGGACAGCTCTGCCCGCCCGCCCCTTTTCGCTCGTTGCCATTATAATATCACTGCGGCGGGGGGATTTCCTTTTCGACCTGGATCGCCGCGACATCGAGTGAGCCATCGGGCAGCTTTGGAGCATTAGCCACGAATACCTTCAAGCCTGGCTTGAGATCCGCCTTGGTGCCCGGAACCGTGGTGGCGATGATGGTCTTCGGCGTCACGATGAGCTTCTTCTCCTCATCTGGCTTGCCCACGACCTTATACTTCACAGTCAGCACCTGGCCGTCGACGCCGGAGATCGAAGTCTGCAAAGAGCCGTTGGTCATGAAGCTGTTCGGCATCAGGTCCCACTCGCTATGAAAGGAGTTGAAGGGCTGCCCGGCGGGAGCGATGCGCAGCTCGAACGCCTCAAGCGTTCCATCGGCGCGTGGCCGCGACGTGATAGCGACGTTGGACTCGGGCTTGACATCGGCGAGAGCGGCCTTGACGACACCGGCGATGCGCACGTTGTCCTTGAGCACGAGCTTGAGTTCAGCTCCGTCCCGCGATTTGACAGTCAAGGTGTTGCCGTCGAGCTTCTCGATGGTGCCGCGCACGCGCACGTTCTGCGCTTGCGCCGCGACCGAGCTCAGCGCGAATGTCGCCGCCAACGTCGCGACGACGAAAGCCTGTGATGTGATTCTCATACGGTTTCTCCCTTCATTCAGGTGCGCACGGTCGAAGCTTGCGCATCCAGTTGTTATACCAACAGTTGCTGGTCCTAGACACGGTACCCTCGTGTCGGACTGGCAGGCAATCTAATCGGGGCAGCCCCCTCGACGAAGACCCGAAAAGATAGCGGACAAGAGCGCTCTTTGGAAGCCATGTGGTGCCCGTGGTGGCGCGAGAGCTTCGTGTGAGCACAAACGGTTATTCATGGCGACAATTTCAGCCGCAATCCGGCTCGGATAGGGGCTTTTGGGGTCCTGCGGAATTCCGACGAGCCGGCCCAATTCTTCTCCGCCTTAGATGCAAGTTGGCGCCCATGGCTCGGTCCGGCGCTCGGGGTGCCTCGCCCGCCGATTTGGATTTGCCCACCGGGAATCCCTGCACAACGAGGTGCTCGCAAGTATTCCCACACTCGCGTTAGGGAAGCGCTCCTGGTAGAATGCGCGGTATCGAGCCGCGCATTGTTCACGAAAGAAAATCGAGGGAGGTTGTCATGAAGCTACGCATTCTTGCATCGAT
>Ga0209060_10002342_pt1 | contig 17868 bp, 13 predicted proteins | sample Coa_R1_8_FD_187155 | JGI IMG/M metagenome (GOLD analysis project Ga0209060, IMG submission 187155) | Surface soil microbial communities from Centralia Pennsylvania, which are recovering from an underground coalmine fire - Coalmine... | ecosystem: Environmental > Terrestrial > Soil >...
CGCCATGTAAACAGCGCCTTCCCCGCGCTCCCCTGCGCCGCTTCCTGCCCCCACGCCGTCCCCGCCGCCAGCAAAAACGCCGCCGCCAAAACTCCCGCCGCCATCACAATCCTCATCGTCCGCGCCACCCGCAATTTCCGCACGCCACACCTCTCTTTCGCGCGCCGAGCATAACAAATGGACGCATACATCCCAACATCGCCTTTGTAATGGCAGGTCTTAAGACGCGTGGCCTTTTCTCATTGTGGCGGCGTCTATGCCTCTTTGTCTTGCAGTGCTGCCGTGTATGTAATACACTCGTCCCATGAAATCGCTCACTGTTCGGCTTCCTGCTCCGCTCGTTGCCGATATCGAAGCCGAATCCCGCGGCAGAAAGATTTCGAAGTCTGATGTCGTCCGCGAACGCCTCCAAACCGCTCCTCGGAAACGGCGTCGCAATGGCAATCTCGAAACCATCGCGGACCTGATCGGGTCGGTGCATGGCCTGCCGGCGGATCTCTCCTCCCGCAAGAAGGACTATCTCCGCTCGACCGGCTATGGCAAGAAACGTTCTCGTTGACGCTGGCTTTTTGGTCGCTCTGTTAAACGCCCGCGATTCCCATCACGTTTGGGCAGCTGCGCAGGCCGCAGAGTTACCTCCGCCCTGGTCCACTTGCGAGTCGGTACTGTCCGAGGCGTATCACCTGCTGGGTGATCGCGGCCACACCAGCGTTAGCACCATGCTTCGCCGCCGTGCCCTTGTCGTCTCGTTCCATCTTTCGGAAAATATCGAGCCTGTCAGTCGGCTCATCGAGAAATACTCCAACATTCCCATGAGCCTCGCCGACGCCTGCCTCGTTCGCATGACGGAATCCCTCGCCGATCCGCTCCTCCTCACCACCGACTCTGATTTCCGTCTTTACCGCCGCCACAGCCGCCAAGTCGTCCCCTGCCTGACTCCCAATAGCTGACCTCCTAAAACGTGCGCAGGTAGCCGTCGTTGTTCCGGCGAGTTCTCCAACGTGCCATTCCTCATCGTCGTTCGAACGAAAATCACAAAAAGTACAGCCGTACAAAATCCATCACTCCGACCAGTCGTTTTTCCTTACCCATTTCTCGTAAGCTATTCCCAAACTCAGCGCTCGCAAAACTCCGCGAACGCGCCTGCTATGGAAGAAAGGAACCAGCGCCGTGCCCGCCGTCGCCATCTCGATCCCTCGCCGTTGCCATGCCACGACAACGAGCGTGCGCACGGGCCCAGTACCCACCCCCTACCCTCCGCCTAACTCCTCCAGAATGAATACTTACGAAAAACAGGGGGAGGGGGGGCCCCCTCTCGAACATTCTCACATTCGCTCTTCCTTGCCCCGAGCGATTTCTGCGAGGGGTGCACGCGCGGCACGCTCTTTTGCCGTGCACGGCAACTCATCTCTCATCCTTTCAATAACTTCCCCACTCTTTGCCAAAACACCCGGGGTGTACCCCCACTCATTTCCATTTTGCAATTTGCCTCGCGCATCCGACTCTTCTACCGTCTAACAACAACATGACCACCATCCTCAAACTCCGCCGCCTTCTCCTCTTGCTCCTGGCTACTCTCGCGCTCTCTATTCCCACCTTCGCCCAGCAAGACGAAACTCGCGGCGCTCCCGCTGAACCCACCGACGCCGCCGAAACGCGCGCCCAAATCGCCGCCATCGAAAAGTTGCTTCCAACCTTTCCCGACCGCGCCGCCGCTCTCTTCGTCCTCGCCGCCGCGCACCAACATCTCGGCGAAAGCCGCGACGCCATGAAACTCCTCGGCGAGTGCCTCGCACTCAGCGAAGGTTTCGATCCTTCCGGCGGCCCCGAATTTGCCGCACTTCATTCCGACAAGGAATTCTCCAAGCTCATCGAAAAAGTTCATCGCGATTTTCCCGTCGTCGCCCAGGCGCGCCTCGCCCTCGTCACCGAAGAAAAAAATCTCATCCCCGAAGGCCTCGCCTGGGATTCCAACCGAAAAATTTTCTATCTCAGCTCTCTCGCCCAGAAAAAAATCGTCCAAATTACGCCCGACAGTCACGCCTCCGATTTTGTTCCCGCCAATCGCGACCGTCTCCTCCCCGTCCTCGGCATCCGTCTCGATCCCACCGACTCTTCCATATGGGCCAACACCGAAGACGATCGCGGCAACGCCGAACTCCTCCATTACTCGCCCGACGCAAAACTTCTCGGCCGCTTTTCCCTCGACGATCGCGCCAAACACGGCTTCAACGATCTCGTTGTCCGTTCCTCCGGCGAAGTCGTTCTCACCGATAGCCTCAACAACTGCGCCTATCGCTTCGATCCCGCCAAAAAAACTTTCGCGCTTCTCCCCGTTCATCGCGAACTCATTTATCCCAACGGCATCGCCCTCGCCTCCGACGACAAAACTCTTTTCGTCGCCGACGCTCTCGGCGTTCTCTCCATCGATCTGCAAACTCTCTCCAGCCACGACATCAATCCCGGCCCGCACTCCACGCTCGCCGGCGCCGACGGCCTCTACTGGTACAACGGCAGCCTCATCGCAGTTCAAAACGGCATCGGCTCTTCGCGCATCGCCGCCTTCAAACTTTCCGCCGGCAACACGCGCGTCGCAAAAACCACTGTCCTCGAAAATCGCTCCGCTTTCACCTCGCTTCCCACCACCGGCGCCATTCGCGGCTCCGATTTTTATTTCATCTCCAACAGCCATCTCGACAATCTCAACGACGGAAAAATTCTCGACGTCACCCAGCTCGAACCCGTCCGCATCGCCGTCGTCCATCTCCCCTGAATTTTTTCCACGCCGCTTCCCGACTTTGCACTTGCCTCCGCGCCTCTCGCTTAGGCAGAGTTGTGAGTCATGATTCTGCGGACTTCGCCCCGCGCCTCTCGCGGATTACTTTTTCTCTCGCTCATCGCGTCCGCATTTCTCGTTTACTTCAGCATCCGCAACGCGCGCGCCGCTCACGCCGTTGACCTCAACACTCGCGCCGGTTACGAACAGGCGGCTCGTCTCGAACCCGCCAACGCTCGCAATTGGTTTTTGCTCGGCAGTTTTTACCAGAATGATTTTGAAAACGCCGATCCCGAAGCCGCCCTTCACGCTTTGCTCGTCGCGCGTTCTCTCGATCCTCTCTCTTCGGAAACGCTTCTCGCCCTCGCCACGAATTATTCCGACGCCGGCAAATTCGACGACGCCCGCGCATCCTACGTCGAAGCCGAACGCGCCGCTCCCTTGTCCGCTGAAGTCCACTGGAGTTACGGAAATTTCCTTCTGCGCCAGAATGAAATTCCCGCTGCGTTTTCCCAAATCAAAAAAGCTGTTCAGGCCGACCCCAAGCGCAGCGCCGAAGCTTTCTCCCGCTGCCACCGCGTCGTCCCCGACGTCGGCGAAATTCTCGACAACGTCATTCCGCGAAATCTCGAAGCGTATCTCGACATAATTTTCGATCTCACCAACGATGGCCAGCTTGACGTCGCTCTCTCTGTCTGGTCTCGCGCCGCCGCTCTCCCCGGCGCTCTCCAAGTCCTGGACGTCACGCCCCTCGCCAACGCTTTGCTGCAAAACAATCGTCCGCGTGACGCCGCTCTTCTCTGGCAGGAGGCGATGCAAAAACTCAAAAAGCCCATCCCGCCCGACGCCTCTGGTTCGATTTTGTGGGATGGCGGTTTTGAAGCCGGATTCCAGCACGGCGGTCTCGGCTGGTTTTATCAGCCAGTCATCAAGGGCGTGCAGATTCAAACCGATCCTCAGGAAAAACATTCGGGCGAACAATCTCTGCGATTGATTTTCGCGAGCAGAACGAATCTTGCGTTCGACAACATTTGTCACGTCGTAGTCGCCGAGCCCGGCAAGACCTACGAATTCTCCGCCTGGATTAAAACGAAGTCCGTCACCTCAAACGAAGGACCGCGCTTTGTCGTTGCCGCCGGCGTCGGAAATAAAGTTTTCAGCGCGCACACAGCCGATGTTCACGGCGATCAGCCATGGACCAGAGTCTCCCTGACCTGGACTCAGCCGCAGGACACCGAAATAGTGCGTGTCTGCGCTGCGCGTTATCAAAGCGATTTGCCCGATGGCGAAATTGCCGGCACCGCCTGGATTGACGATGTTTCGTTTGTGCCCGTGGCCGCGGAGCACGCGAATCGATGAAACTCCTGCGCATCGCGGTCTGCGCTCTCCTCGCGTTTGGCGTTCTCGCGCACGGCGGCGTCGAGGAATGGTCCATCGCGGTTTTCGAAGCATCCGCCGGAATTTTGTTTTTCTTCTGGGCGGTGTTTTTCGTTTTGTATCAGGAAAAAGAAATCACTCTGCCTACCATTCTCCCGCCGCTTCTCGCGTTTGCCTGTGTCGTCCTCGCGCAAATCCTCTTCCACCGCACCGCGTCGCTCTTCGCCACGCGAATTGAATTCCAGCTGCTGCTTGCGGACATCATTCTGATTTTTCTCGCCGCCCAGGCTTTCCGCACCGTGCAGGACTGGCGCGAATTTTTCTGGTTCGCCATGCTGATGGCTTTTTTCGTCTGCGGCTTCGGAATTCTGCAGCACCTCACGTTCAACGGGAAACTCTATTGGTTTCGCGAAATGCGTTACGGCGGAATTCCGTTCGGTCCCTACGTCAATCGCAATCATTTCGCCGGATTCGCGGAGCTCGCGATTCCCATCTCTCTTGTGCCTCTTTCTCTTGGCAAAGTCCGCAAGGAACGCCGCGTCGTGATCGGTTTCTTTGCGTTGGTGCCCATCGTTGCCATCGTTCTCTCCGCCTCGCGCGGCGGCATCGTCAGTTTCGCCATCGAACTGCTTCTTCTTTTCTCCGTCATCCTCCTCCGCCGCGCCGGCGGCAAACATCTCCTGACCGGCGGCATCGTCATTCTCGCCGCTCTTTCGTTTGTTTCCTGGATCGGCGTCCGCGAAGTTCTCTCCCGCTTCGGCAGCCTGCAGTCGATGGAGGTAAAAGAAGGAAAGCGCGCCTCCATGCGACACGGCGCGTGGCGTATCTTCCTCGATCATCCCGTTCTCGGCACCGGGCTCGGCACCACGCAAATCGTCTATCCGCCCTATGAAACGCTGTACGACGGAAAAATCGTCAACCACATTCACAACGACTATCTCGAAGCCCTCGCCGAAACCGGAATTCTCGGAGGGATTTGCTGCGCATGGTTTGTCGGCATTCTCCTGATCTCCGGATTGCGCGCGCTGCAGGATTCGAAGCTCTCCTTCGTCTCCGCGCTCCGCCTCGCCGGACTTGCCGGCTGTTGCGGCCTCCTCGTTCACAGTCTCGTCGACTTCAATCTCCACATCCCCTCCAACGCCTACTTCTTCTTCCTGATGGCCCTCCTCGCCACCTCCACCTTTTCCGTCGCTTCTCCGCAACCCATCCCCGCCGCCGCGAAACATCGCCGCTCGCGAAATCCCTGATTCACCAGCGCTTACACCCTGTATAATCAGCCTGGGGGTATCAACTAGAATGCAGCCAGCCAGACTGGGTGCGCGCACCGTTTGTTTCGTCGCGACCGCCCTGCTTGGGATACTGGTTCTGGCGCCGACCAGCCGCGCGCAGGCCGTCCTTGAAACAACGCAACAGACAAACGAACGCATTAAGGCGCTCTCCGCGTCTTCGCGCACTCCTTCAGGGGATTACGTCATCGGCCGGGGCGATTTGCTCGTCGTCGAAGTTTTTGATGTGCCCGAGCTTTCTCGGGAAGTTCGCGTCAGCCAAACCGGCTCTATCAGCTTGCCCTTGCTTCCTCTTCGTCTTCAGATGACCGGCCTTACCGAAATACAGGCTCAGCAAAAAATCGCCGAAATCCTCGAAGCCAACGGCCTCGTCTCTCACCCTCAAGTGAACGTCAGCGTAAAGGAAAAGAAGGGCCGTCCCATCACGATTCTCGGCGCGGTCAGTCACCCGATGGTGTACGAGGCGGATCGTCCCGTCACGCTTCTCGAAGTGCTCGCGGAAGCCGGCGGCATTTCGAGTGACGCGGGCGACTCGGTTATCATCACCCGCGGCGAACAGACACCGCTCGCATCTTCCACCGAAGCGCCCGAAATCAGTCCGCAGGACGTCGTGAATTCTCCCGTGCCTGCAAACGGCTCAGCTTCCGCTGCCGCAACCGAGGCGACGCCGGCAAAGACACCGGAGTCCGCGCCCATGGTACCCGCTGCGGAACCTCCACCGCTGGCAAACACCATCACCGTCAATCTCAACGAACTTTTGGAAATCGGCGACACCCGCAACAATATTACGCTTCAGGGCGGCGACATCGTCACCGTTCCTCATGCCGGCATCGTCTACGTTTTGGGAGCCGTTCAGCACCCGGGTGGTTTTGTCGTTTTGAGTGATAGAGAACAGCTCTCCACCTTGAAAGCGCTCGCGCTGGCAGGCGGCTTGAACGCGACCGCGCGCAAGCATCAGGCTGTGATCATCCGCAAGGATTCGACAGGACAGCAGCATCAGGTCATGGTTGATTTGGGAAAAGTTTTGAATCAAGAAACCGAGGACGTAAGGCTCCAGGCGAGCGACGTTCTCTATGTGCCTCAGAGTGGCAGCCGCACTGCTCTTCTGCGCGCGGCGGAAGTTGGTCTGGGTATCGGCACCGCCGTCGCCATCTTCCGCATCGGGCGGTGATAGTGAGTTCGAATGACTGACGACAACAAACTTGTGCCTCGCGAAAACGGTTCGAACGGCAACGTCGAAGTGCTTTCCTCCGCTTCGCGTTTCGTTCCCATCGATCTTTCTCCCCGCGAGCCGCACCTTTACGATTACCTTTTAATCCTCCGCAAACATCAGTGGCTGATTCTTTCTTTTCTCATCGCTGTCGTCACGATCGTTTCCATCGCCACCTTTCGCATGCAAGCGGTCTATTCCACGACCGCCAGAATCGAGATTGACCGCGAAAATTCGAATGTCCTCCCGTTTCAAGGCGCGGAATCGTACGACTACCTCATGGACACGGATACCTACATCGAAACCGAGTCCAAAATTCTGACGAGCGAGACGCTGGCGCTGCAAACCATTCGCAGCACCGGCCTCGCCAACAACCCCGAATATTCGTCCGGTCAGGCTCCTTCGGAAGCGATCGCGTCGGGCAGTCTTGCCAACCACAAGCGTCCGGGTGAACTTGCCGCGTTTCTCGGCAGCCTGGCGGTGCGTCGCGTCCCCAACTCACGCCTTCTCGATGTCACCTTCGAATCTACCGATCCGCAGCTCGCGGCCCGTATCGTAAACGCGCACATCGAAAATTTCCGCGAAGACAATTTCCGCAGCCGCTATCAGGCCATCGCCCAGGCTTCTTCCTGGCTCGCCGATCAACTCGACGATCTCAAAGTCAAGGTTCAGAAGTCCGAAGACGCCCGCCTCGAATACGAACGCAAGAACCAGATTTGGGAACTCGACGACAAGCAGAACATTTCCACGCAGCGCCTCTCCGATATCAACAAGGAACTGACCGACGCGCAGAGCGAGCGCATGAAGCGCCAGGCTCTCTATGAGTTCGCAAAGAGTGCCGACGCCGATTCCGTGCCGGAACTCCGGTTGGACCCCACGCTGCAGGATCTCAGCAAGCGTCACAGCGATTACAACACGCAGCTTTCGGAAGCACTGGCGCAATATGGCCCCAATTTCCCCAAGGTCCAGCGACTGCAGGGTCAGATCAAGGAAACAGACAAGCTCATTGCCGATGAAAAGAAAGCCATCATCGACCAGATGGGAATCGACTACAACGCCGCCCGCCAGCGCGAAATGCTTCTGACGCAGGCCCTCGATCAGCAAAAGGCGGAAGTGAATCAGATGGCCGAGCGCCTCGTCGAATACAACATTCTCAAGCGCGAAGCCGAAGCCAACAAGACGCTTTACGATGGAATGCTCACCAAGCTCAAGGAAGCGAACATCTCCGGCGCGCTGAAGTCTTCGAATATTCGCGTCGTCGATCCCGCCATGATTCCATCCACTCCCACGCGTCCGGCAAAAGCGCGCAACATTGCCCTGGCGTTTATCGTGGGCCTTTTCGGCGGAGTCGGATTGGCATTGCTTCGCGAATATCTGGACAACACGGTGAAGACTCCTGACGACGTCGAGACTCTCGCCCGCTTGCCTTCTCTCGCCGTCGTGCCGGCTTTTGCCGATTCGAGCAGCAACGGCCGCCGCGGTTTGCTCAAGGGAGTCTCCAGCAACGGGCACGACAAGCGCATCGAGCTCGTCGCGCAGCATCTCCCCAAATCGCAAATGTCCGAAGCCTTCCGTGCGCTTCGAACGGCCCTGCTGCTTTCTCAGGCCGATCATCCTCCGCAAACCATTCTTGTGACCAGCGCTCTTCCGCGCGAGGGCAAGACGACTGCCGCGGCAAATCTTGCCGTCACTCTCGCGCAGCTCGGCGACCGCACGCTTCTGATCGACGCGGACTTGCGCAAGCCCGGCGTCGGCCGTTTGCTCAATCTCACCGACGGTAAGTATGCCGGCCTCAGCTCTTATCTCGCGGGCGTCTCGAGCCTCGATCTCGTCACCGTTCCGCATCCGGCGATTCCCAATCTCGCGGCGATTCCAACGGGGCCTCTCCCGCCCAATCCCGCGGACCTTTTGTCTTCTCACAAGATGGCGGATGCGCTTGCGGAGCTCCGCACCAAATTTAAATTTATCGTCATAGATTCGCCGCCGATCATGGCTGCGACGGACGCCGTCATCCTGTCCGTTCTTGTCGACGGCGTGCTCCTCGTTGTTCGCAGTGGTGAAACGCCGAAAGAAGCGTTCACCCGCACTCGCGATCTCTTAAACAGCGTGAAGTGCCGGATGCTGGGCGTCGTGCTGAACGCAGTCGATTCCAGCGCGCCCGACTACTACTATTCCTATCGCTACTATCCTTATTCCTACGGCTACGGTCCCCAGGAAGCCACGGATCTTCCTCATATGCCTGAGGAAGAGATGCACAAGTTGCGCAAGTCCAATCATTCCGACGATGACGAACTGGCTCTCTAGGCATTCGAAGGAGGTTTCGTGCGTTTTCTGATTACCGGTGGAGCGGGCTTCATCGGCTCGCATCTCGCCGAGCGGCTGCTCGAACGCGGCGACCACGTCGTGCTTCTCGACAATCTTTCCACCGGAAGCATGGAGAACATCCGTCACCTCAAGTCTTCCGACCGTATGGAATATCATTTGGATTCCATCGAAAATCGCCAGCTCGTCGCGGAGCTCGTGGACGATGCAGACGTCGTCGTGCATCTTGCCGCCGCGGTCGGCGTTCGCCTGATCGTGGAAAGCCCCGTTCGAACCATCGAAACCAACGTCAACGGTACCCAGATGATTCTGGAGGCCGCTGCCAAAAAAAGAAAACTCGTTGTCACCGCCTCGACTTCCGAAGTCTACGGAAAAAGCACGCAAGTTCCGTTTCGCGAAGAAGCGGACCTCGTGCTTGGCCCCACCACCAAGGGACGCTGGAGCTATGCCGCTTCGAAGGCGCTCGACGAATTTCTCGCGCTTTCGTACTGGAAAGAAAAGAAAGTTCCTGTCATTGTCTTGCGTTTCTTCAACACGGTCGGCCCGCGCCAGACCGGCCGCTACGGCATGGTGCTTCCGAATTTCGTGCGCCAGGCGCTCGATAACGGCACCATCGGTGTGTACGGAAACGGAAAACAGTCGCGCTGCTTCTGCGACGTCCGGGATACTGTTCACGCGCTCATTAAATTGATCGATTCGGACCGCGCGATCGGAGAAGTCGTAAACGTAGGCAATACCGAGGAAATTTCCATTGAAGATCTTGCGCAGCGTGTGATCGCGCGCACTGGCAGTAGCTCGTCCGTTGAGTTCATCCCCTACGACAAAGCGTACGAGCCGGGATTCGAAGACATGATGCGCCGTGTGCCCTGCGTCGAGAAGCTGCAGGCCATCACGGGATTCCGTCCGCAGACGCCGCTGAACGAAATCATCGACCGTGTGGCTGCACACATGAAGGAAAAGAGCGTTGCCGCCACTCGCGTGGCCACCGGCAATTTCGCTTAATCCACTTTTTTCTGTTTCTCTTCGCGCAGATGCGGTATCGTTTGGTTACTTAGTGGTCGCGGCATTTGCTCGAACATTTCGATCCCGCGCACGGGTCACGCGGATCGCTATTTCTTGGACAGATCAACTGTAAGTGGAAAACGACTCAAGCGTGTTCCGCCATTTGCGCCTTCTCTCCGTTTCAGAGCGCCTCCTCGTCCTTTTTTTCCTTCTCACGCTGCCTTTGTCGAATCCCTGGGTGCGCGGCGACGGGGTCGGATATTACGGATATGCGCGCGCAATTTTGATTCAGCACAATCTCGATTTCGCCCCCGACTACCAGCACGCCAACACAAGTTTTCGCGAAAGTCGCCTCGATGAATCCGGCCAGCCGCGCAGCGAATACCGCACTGCGACGGGCCATCTCGAAAATCACTTCACCATTGGCCCGGCAATTTTGTGGGCGCCATTTCTTTTCGCCGCGCACGTATGTGTTTTGATCGCCCGTTCTTTCGGGGCTTCGATTGCTGCGGACGGTTTCTCCGCGCCCTATCGTATTGCCATGGCGTTTGCCACTTCGCTTTACGGATTTTTCGCGCTGTTCCTCGCGTTTCGGCTCGCGAAGAAATTTGTCGCGGAGCGCACCGCCCTCCTGGCCACGCTCGCCATTTGGGGCGGAAGTTCGCTCGCGGTGTATATGTATTTCAATCCGTCGTGGTCGCATGCACATTCCGCGTTTATGGTCGCGGTGTTCTTCGCGTACTGGCTGCACACGCGGGAAGGCCGTACTTATGCGCAATGGATTCTGCTCGGCGCGATTGCGGGATTGATGCTGGATGTTTATTACGCAAACGTGATGCTGCTTGTGCTTGTGGCGGTCGAAGCTTTGTTTGTACTTCGCGATTCGGTCGAGCGGAATCGTGCCGCGCAAATCCCATCACTCCTTGTGTCTTACGCGCTTTTCGCCGTCGCGTTACTTGCCGCTTTTCTGCCGACGCTGATTACCAAGCGAATTATTTACGGCGCTTCCACCGAAACGGGATACATTCCGATTTCCGCGTGGCATTGGACTTCACCCGCGTTTTTGCAGGTTTTGTTTTCCGCGAACCATGGACTTTTTTCGTGGACGCCGCTTTTGCTGATTTCGGTCGTGGGGATATTTTTGTTTTCGCGGAAGGCGCCGCGGGTGGGCGTCCCCGTGCTGGCTTCGGTGCTGGCGTTCTACTATTTCATCGCTTCGTATCCGGATTGGGCGGGCATCTCATCGTTTGGAAACCGGTTCTTCGTTTCGCTGACGGTTTTCTTTGTGATTGGCCTGGCGATGATTTTGCAATTTCTTTCGGATAAATTTTCGTCGCCCCGATCCGCAATTTTTGCGACCGTTCCGCTGCTGCTTTGTTTTGTGATTTGGAATTTGGGATTGATGTTCCAGTGGGGCACCCACCTGATTCCGGCGCGGGGCGCCGTTTCGTGGAGCGAGGTGGCGGAGAACCAGTTCAGCGTTGTGCCGCGACGTGTTAGCGGACTGCTCGAACAATATCTTTTCCGGCGCAAGGACATGATGCGGAACATCGAGCGGGAGGACATCGAGCAACTGAAAGAGCATCCGACGAACTAGCGCGCGGTTTTTTCGATTTATCGTCCGCGGCATCTTCCGGCGTCCGGTGCGGCGCTTCTCTGGTAACCTTAAGAAATGTTTTTTCCTCTCCAGTGCCGCCGGAGTTTGCGCTGATGGTGTCGGTACCATCGTCGCCGTCCGCGGCGGCCCTGCCGCCGGGGGCGCCCGCTTCGTCGGCGATTGTGACGCGGATCGAGCCGCCGCGCGGGCTCTTTAATTTGCGGCTCGGCGAAGTGTGGGCGTACCGCGAACTGCTGTACTTTTTCGTGTGGCGCGACGTGAAGATCCGCTACAAGCAGACGGCGGTGGGCGTGCTATGGGTGGTGCTGCAGCCGCTGCTGACCATGCTAGTGTTCACTCTGTTCTTCGGGCGGCTGGCGAAGCTGCCGTCGGAAGGATTGCCGTATCCGGTGTTCTATTTTGCGGCGCTGGTGCCATGGATGTATTTCAACTACGCGCTGCAGAACGCGACGAACGTCGTCGTGGAAAATCAGCGGATGATCACGAAAGTTTTTTTTCCGCGGCTGGTGCTGCCGCTTTCCTCGGTCCTTTCCGGGCTGGTGGATTTCGCCATTGGGTTTGCGGTGCTGATCGGTGTGACGCTGTATTACGGAATGCGGCCGACGATTTCGTTTGCGCTGCTGCCGTTTTTTTTGCTGCTGGCGATTCTGACGGCGCTGGGCGTGGGGCTGTGGCTTTCCGCGCTGAACGCGCTGTATCGCGATGTGAAGTACGTAATCCCATTTCTGCTGCAATTCTGGATGTTCGCTTCGCCGGTGGCGTATCCGAGTTCGCTGGTGCCGGAGCGGTGGCGGTGGCTGTACGGGCTGAATCCGATGGCGGGGGTGATTGACGGGTTCCGGTGGGCGCTGACGGGACACGGAAGGGCGCCGTCGGCGAGCCTGCTGGCGTCGACCGCGGCGGTGCTGCTGATCCTTTTTGGCGGGGTGGTGTTCTTCCAGAGGATGGAAGGAACGGTGGCGGACCGGGTGTGAGGGGGGTACCCCCCTGTTTTTCGTAAGTGCTGAATCTAAAGGTGGTTACAGGTTCACGCTCTGTAAGTGCTGATTCTAAAGGGAGTTTAAGTCTCTTAGAATGAGCAGATACAGAGAATTTTGTAAGTGTTGAAAATAAAGGCGGTTGCGAGGCGGGGGTTTTGCAAGTGCTGAATCTGCGGGAGTTAGCGGGCGGAGGTTGGGGCGGAAGGGTGTAGTGCGAGCCGAACATGGGGTATGTTAGCACAAACGTAACGTAATTGCAAGGGAAAAATGCAAGACGAGGGTGGAAACGTGCGGGATGGGAGCGGGGAGCGGGGGCGGGATTGATGGCGACGGTGGTTCGCGAGGCGCATGCGGGGGCCGGGAGAATACCGGAGCTGGATGGTCTGCGGGGAATCGCGATATTCATTGTGGTGTTGCTTCACTATTTTTATCGCGTCATGGCTCCAGCGACGCCCTCTTATCAGCGCTTCCAATCCATTTTTCGGCTCGGTTGGACCGGCGTAGACCTGTTCTTTGTTTTGTCCGGTTTTCTCATCGGCGGTATCCTTCTCGATGCGCGCTCCTCGCCAAACTATTTCAAGACTTTCTACATTCGCCGTTTTTTCCGCATCATTCCCATCTACTACCTCTGGATTCTCGCTTACATCGTGTTGATAGCCGCGGGCGGATCTCTTCTGCGCCAGCATATGAACTCCCATCAACTGCCCGGTCTCGGCTTCCCGGTCTTCGAGCACTTCTTTTTTCTGCAAAATATTGTTGTCCCCGAATATCAGACTATCTTTCTCTATTGGTTCGGCGTTCTGTGGTCGCTCGCGGTAGAAGAACAGTTCTATCTAGTGGCGCCACTGGTCATCCGATTCTTGAAACGCCGCTCAGTATTTGTGTTGGTGACCATCGTGATCATCGCCGCACCAGCGCTGCGAGTTTACGTGCGCTTGATCAATCCCGGCCTGCACGTCAACCCTTACGCGTGTACGCTTTGCCGCGCGGACGCACTCTGTTTGGGCGTGCTTGCAGCGTTACTGTGGCGCGAAGATCGCTTTCGGGCTTGGATGCAACGCGGGGCCGTGATTGTTTATTCCGCACTGACTGTGCTCGGCGCTGGCATGTTCGTTCTTTGGTACAAATTTTCCGATCCGTTGGTGACGTTGACGGTGACAGTAGGCCTTTCGTGGATCGCGGCTTTCTATTTTGTCCTGCTCCTAACGGTATTGGCGTATCGCGAAAGCGCTATCGCCCGTTGTGCCCGCGCCGCTTGGTTGGGCGAATTCGGCCGCGTCTCTTATTGTGTCTACGTTATTCACTTTGGAGTTTCGTACGTTGCCTTCGGCCTCTTCTTTAGAACCATCCCGTATCTCTCCGACCGGCGGAGCCTCCTTCTGACGCTCGCCACTGCCGCCTTCGTCTATATCTTCGCCCGCCTCTCGTGGCAGTATTTTGAAAGCCCACTTGTGCAGTTGGGCCACCGCTTCACCTACACCCCGCGTGCGGCAATCGCAGGGCCGCCCGTGGCCGGTGGCGCAACGCAAGGGGTAGCGGGCCTATGAGCAAACGCGTTGCTTTGAGCGGGATGTGCTTTGTCGTTTCGAGACATTCAGACGTTCCAACTTGGCAGCGCGCCGACCATGAATGACGTCGTCATAAGGGGCGAGGGGCTGGGGAAGCAGTACCGGCGCGGGGTGGCGCAGACAGGATTGCTGCGTGATTCGCTCGGGCGGATTCTAAAGGCGCCATTCCGGTCAATGCAGGGCCCGAAGCAAGAAAGTTTCTGGGCGCTGAAGGATGTGTCGCTGGAAGTGCGGGAAGGAGAAGTGCTGGGGCTGATCGGGCGAAACGGAGCGGGGAAGACGACGCTGCTGAAAATACTTTCGCGGATTACACAGCCGACCGCGGGGTGGGCGGAGATTCATGGACACGTCGGAAGCCTGCTGGAAGTGGGCACGGGATTTCATCCGGAATTGACCGGACGGGAAAATACATACCTGAGCGGGGCAATTCTTGGGATGAGCAAGAGCGAAATCAGCCGGAAATTCGATGAGATTGTGGCGTTCGCTGAACTGGAAAAATTTATTGATACGCCGGTGAAGCACTATTCGAGCGGGATGTACGTGCGGCTAGCGTTTGCAGTGGCGGCGCACCTGGAACCGGAGATTCTGCTGGTGGATGAAGTGCTGGCCGTCGGGGACATCAACTTTCAGAAAAAGTGCCTTGGAAAGATGGGGGACGTGGCGCGGGCCGGACGGACCGTTGTTCTGGTCACCCATCAGATGAATCAAATTCGGCGGCTGTGCCACCGTGTAACGTGGATTGATGGGGGAGCGGTGAGGCAAACCGGGCCGGCGAGTGAAACGGTGAGCGCGTACGAACTTGCGATGAGCACGAGCGAGCGCAATTCCGCCGCGGAGGGTTCGCGCGGAAGTTCGGGAGCGCAGTTCAGAGGATGGCAGATGGATTCGCCAGAAGGAGGGCAAACGCTGCATTCTCTGGGGCCAGTGCGAATCAAATTCAGGCTCGATGTCCATCAAGCGCTTCGCCACATTCACCATGGCATTGCTCTTTTCAATTCCGAACGGCAACTGGTCTGGGCGTTCAGCACCGACAATCTGACGTTTACGCCGGGAACAACGTATCTGGGCTACGAATTTCCGTTCCTTCCAGTTCGTCCGGGGGTCTATTCCTGGCAGGTGAGTTTGTGGAGCGACGAAGGAAACGTGGATCTGTGGGATGCGATGCCAGAAATGATTGTGGCGACGGAAAATTATCAGCACGCGCGCGATGAGTGGAACGGAATCCTCAACGTGCCGTGCACCTTTGAAACTCGGAAGGAAAATGAAAGTAACTGAGACCAATACGCGAATTTTCGATCAGGCGCATTACCAGAAGCTGATTGAAGCTCGTGGCGCGACTATTCGTTCTCTTGTCACTGAATTGGGCACTAAGTTGAAATTTGCTACAGCTCTTGACGCAGGTTGCGGCCTGGGATTTTTTGCGGAAATCCTTCGGTCGGCTGGCCTTGCCGTCACCGCTTTTGACGGACGTCTCTCCAATGTAGAGGAGGCTCGCAGGCGTTATCCTGGTGTGGCCTTTCTCGTAGGCGACGTGCAGGATTCTCACGTACTCGATCTCGGATCGTTTGATCTGGTTTTGTGTTTCGGACTCTTGTACCACCTGGAAAATCCCTTCGCGGCAATCCGGAATCTTCGCCGCCTAACTGGAAAGGGAATGCTTCTGGAAAGCATGTGCCTTCCGACCGAGCAGCCGGTACTTCAGCTACTGGAAGAGCCATCTCTGGAAGATCAAAGCCTGACCGATATCGCCATGTATCCGAGCGAGGGCAGTTTGGTGAAAATGCTTTACCGATCTGGTTTTTCCCATGTGTACAAGATAGATCCGATGCCGGACCATGAACAATTTTGCGAAACTCCGGCGCAAGCTCGCAGAAGAACCGTTCTTTTCGCGTCATTTGAGCCCGTAAGCTCTCCGCACCTCATTCCTTTTCCTGAACCGATTGTTCGGACTGATCCTTGGGCTAAGCCAGTTTCGCTTCCCGCGAAAGCAATTCGTCGAGCGGCAAAATTTACCAGGAAGCCCCGCGAGGAAAAATTCCGCTCCTTTGCCTTTCGTTGGATACGTTGGTTTCCACTGCCGATTCGTCTTCCATTTGGCTCGCGCTGGATTGCCAGGAATACCGTTCTCGATCAACGAATACTGAATGGGGCCTTTGAAGAAGATGAGGTGGGTTTTGTGCAAAGGTTATTGCGCCCAGGTCAGACTGTGCTTGACGTGGGGGCGCATCACGGTTTCTACAGTCTCCTATTCTCTAAATGCGTCGGACCAAGCGGCAAGATTTTCGCCTTTGAGCCGTCTCCGGGCGAGCGAGAAAAGCTGAAATTCCATCTCAAGTTGAACTCCTGTTCCAACGTGCGAGTCGAGGTGAATGCCCTCGGCAGTGCGGTGGATGATCTCGACCTATACGTGGTGAAAGGCGTGGAAGATAGTTGCAACAGCCTACGTCCCCCCGCCGTCACAGACCCGACAGAAAAAGTTCGCGTTCACGTTTCCACACTGGATGAATTCTTGAATTCCCGGTCGCTCACGGAAGTGGACTTTGTGAAGGTGGACATTGAAGGCGCAGAATTGGATTTTCTTCGCGGAGCGCGCAAGATTTTCAGTTTGAGCAAACGGCCTGTATTTATGATGGAAATATCGGACGTCCGAACGGGACCGTGGGGCTACAAGGCTCAAGAGATTTTGAATTTTCTTCAAGAAAAAAACTACCTTTGGTTTGAAATTCAGGAATCTGGAACACTGAGCTTGGCCGATACGTCTCGCGGCGCATATGACGCGAATTACGCGGCAATTCCGCGCGAGCGCGCGAGCGAGTTCGCTAGTTTACAGAAGCGAAACGAAAGTTAGCCTGCTCGAATTAGAGCGACAAGGATAAAGCCATAATCTCCATGAGTAGCAAAACTATTCTCGTCACAGGCAGCAGCGGACTGATCGGGTCGGAGGCGGTGGAGCACTTCGACCGGCAGGGGCATGCGGTGGTTGGGATTGACAATAATATGCGGCGGGAATTTTTTGGGGCGGCAGGGGATACGCTATGGAATCTGGAGAGGCTGAAGGCAGCGACGAAGAATTTCACGCATTTTGCGGTGGATATACGGGACCGTGCGGCGCTCGGGGAACTTTTTGGTTCGCGGCGGTTTGATTTGATCGTGCACTGCGCAGCGCAACCTTCTCACGACAAGGCGCGGGACATTCCGATTCTGGATTTTGAAGTGAATGCGCTGGGGACGGTGAATCTGCTGGAAGCGACGCGGCAACATTCGCCGGAAGCGGTGTTCGTGCTGATGAGTACGAACAAAGTGTATGGCGATGCGCCGAACGAAGTGCCGTTGAAAGAGGTGGAGACGCGGTGGGAATACGCGCGAGCGGAAGATTTTGAGGGGATTTCCGAGAATTGCCGGATCGACCGGACGCTCCATTCTTTGTTTGGGGCGTCGAAAGCGGCGGCGGATCTGGTGGCGCAGGAGTACGGGCGCTACTTCAAGATGAATGTGGGAGTGTTTCGCGGGGGATGCCTGACGGGGCCGTCACATTCGGGCGTGGAGCTGCACGGATTTTTGTCGTACCTGGTGAAGTGCACGGTGACGGGCGGGAAATACAAAGTGTTCGGGTACAAAGCGAAGCAGGTGCGCGACAACATTCACAGCCACGACGTGGTGCGCGCGATTGAAGAGTTTGCGGCGAATCCGCGGCCGGGCGAAGTGTATAACCTGGGCGGGGGGCGGGGA
>Ga0209060_10002344_pt1 | contig 17864 bp, 14 predicted proteins | sample Coa_R1_8_FD_187155 | JGI IMG/M metagenome (GOLD analysis project Ga0209060, IMG submission 187155) | Surface soil microbial communities from Centralia Pennsylvania, which are recovering from an underground coalmine fire - Coalmine... | ecosystem: Environmental > Terrestrial > Soil >...
GTCTTCGTACGGTTGATCTTTTTGCGGGGGAGAGAGCGGTTCGGGCTTGGTCAAAATGAGGATCGCACCTTTGAGCTTGCCGCGAAATTTTTCGAAGTCTTCCTTCTTTTGCGCATCGAAATAAACGACGGGACCGCGAACCGGGCCGTTCGTACCGGGAGCCCACCCCGCTGAGGCAATCGTCAACGGATGTTCTGTGGGAGCGACGATGCGAGCCTTGGCCGAGCCGCGCGTCCAGGCATGCCCGATTTTCCAGGATTCGAGATGAACGTTGGTCAGGCCGTATTGCTTAAATTTTTCGGCAGTCCAATCGTTCGCCGTCTTGAGCTGCGGAGAACCTGTGAGGCGGGGGCCGATGTTGTCCGAAATGTATTCGAGATTTTGCGCGGCTTCGCTGTGGTCGGAGATTTCGGCGAGGATTTTAGCGTCAGCAGCCGCGAAGGGTGATACATCGTCCGCGTAAGATGAAATCAATCCCTTCGACCCAAGCCCGAACAACAAGACCGCACACAACACGCCCACTCGTTTTGCGTTCATTCCCTGCCTCTTTTTGCGTATCTTCGGAAATTGAATTCTAAACTTGCCGAACGAACCGACCCGAACTTTGCCCTGCGCTTAAGACGTACGCTTGCGACGGTGCGTTACAGTCTTACGCCGTTTCGAGCGCTTGCGGGCCGATCGTGGCGCGGGCTGGCACTTCGGACAAAAATAACTGCTGCGGCCCGCGACAATCGCGCGGCGAATCCCCGTTTTGCAGCGATAGCAGGGTTTCCGTTCGCGACCGTACGCCCGATGGCGGCGCTGATATTCTCCCGGCTCGCCATCGGCGTCAAGAAAATCGATGATAGAGGAACCACGTAGCGCGATGGCTTCACGTAAAACGGCTTGCAGATTCTTGCGCAGGGTGCGCGCTTCTTTCACGGATAGATTCGACGCGATGCGCATTGGATGGATGCGCGAACGCCACAGACTTTCGTCGGCATAAATATTTCCGACACCACGCAAGGCCGTTTGGTCGAGCAACAGTGCTTTGATCCTGGAGTTATGCGAGCGCAAAAGAGTTTCAAATTCTGCTTCACCGATTTCGAGCGGGTCCGCGCCGAAGCGCCCAAGTTCTTTCAGCAAATGCTCGGCCGCAAGATAGGCAATGCGACCGAAACGGCGAGCGTCTGTATAGCGCAATTCCCGGCCATCATCGAGCAGGAAACGGACGTGCGTGTGCTTGGGAAAAGGCTCCGCGGCGGCGTGGGGGGACAGATGGCCGGTCATGCCGAGGTGCACAAGGAGAGAGTCTCCCGAAGTGGCACTGTTGCTGCCGTCTGCTTCCCTGCTCAACCGCACCAGCATGAACTTCCCGAAGCGCTCGATGCGCGAGATGTGCTGGCCGGGAAGCTGTTGTTCCAGTTCGGCGGGGTTGTCGATGAAATCCGTTTTACCGAGCGTGACCGAAATGATTTTCCTGCCAGCAACAGTCATCTGGAGGCCGCGCGCAACGGTTTCAACTTCAGGAAGTTCGGGCATAGCGTGCAGCAATCACGCTAACACATCGAGCTGACAAGATTCATCGTGCGATGGCGCGCTCGCAAGCAAGCGTTACATTTTCCGCTGGTAAGTCGGATACGGCGGATGGTCTGGAATCACGACGGGATTCTTCTTTAGCGCCTCGAGCGTCACCTGCACGGCTTTTTCAAGCTGCGCATCGTGGCCCGCGGCAACGGATGCGGGGTCGTTTTCGACTTCGATGTCCGGCGCAATGCCGTGATTCTCCACTTCCCATTCGCCGTGCAGGCCGTAGATTGCGGCGCGCGGTGCTGTGACTCCGCCGCCGTCCATCAATGGTGGATAGTTGCTGATGCCGACAAGGCCGCCCCACGTGCGTGTCCCGACAAGAGGGCCGAGCTTGTCCTGCCGGAACATCCACGGCAAGGCATCGCCGCCGGAGCCGGACATTTCGTTGATGACCATCGTCTTCGGGCCGTAAATTTGCTGCAAAGGCGAGCACCACTTTTCGCCCTCGCGCGTGATGGCGCAATTGCGCAGCGGGCGGCCGAGCAGGTCGATGATGTAATCGGCGATGGCTCCGCCGTGGTTGTAACGTTCATCGATGATGGCTCCCTGCTTGTCCGTTTGCGCGAAGTAGAAGCGATTGAAATTGATGAAGCCGCCGTTGGCGGTGTCCGGCACATGAACGTACGCGAGTTTGCCGCCGCTCAGCTCGTCAACCTTGCGGCGATTGTCTTCTTCCCAGGCGCGATTGCGCAGAGGAAATTCATCGTCGACTGGAACGACCGTGACGTCGCGGGCGTCTTTTCCATCGGCGCTCGCTGAAACTTTGATGCGGATCTGCTTCCCCGCCGTGTTTTCAAAGTAGCGAAAGACTTCGGTAGTGGCGTTCACGTCGTTTCCATTTACTTGGATGAGATAGTCGCCGGTCTTAACGTCGACGCCGGGCTGCGTAAGCGGAGCGCGAAGATCGGGATTCCAGTTTTCGCCGTTGAAGATTCGAGCGAAACGGAAACGCCCATTTTCGATTTTGTAGTCTGCACCGAGAAGGCCGACTTTCACTTCGGGCGCTTTGGGAATGTCGCCGCCGAAGATGAACATGTGCCCGATGGTGACGTCTCCGAGCATTTCGATGAAGAGGTGGTTCAGGTCGCTGCGGCCGCCCGCGGCTTTCACGTACGGCGCATATTTCTTTTCGGCAGCCGCAATGTCGAGCCCGTGGAAATGCGGGTCGTAGAGGAAGTCGCGCTCAATGCGCCAGACTTCGTGATACATCTGTGCCCACTCAGCACGTGGATCAGAATAAACCTGCATATCGTCAAGTTTGAGCGCACCATCGCCGGGTTTTGGAACGGCTGCAGTAGCCGCGATAAACCAGGACGCAGGTCCCATGCGATAAAGAATTTTTTCACCGTTCGCGGAAATGGCGTAGCCGCTGATGCCGCTTAGGAACGGCTCCAGCTTTCGCGTGGTGAGGTCAAACTTGCTCATTGTGAGTTGCGGGAACGGCGGGCCATCGAGAGGCTGAATGATCGGCGTTTCCGTCACGAAAAGCGTGCCGGCTTTGCCAGTATCCAGCGAAGCATAATTCGCGGCCTTGATTGGAAGAGAAACGATGCGCTGGCCAATTCCGTCGAAGTCAATGGTGACGGTAACGGCTTCTTCTTTTTTCTCATCCTTCTTGTCGTCTTTCTTTTCGTCTTTTTTATCAGCGTCCTTGGCCTTCTCTTTGTCTTTGCTCTTGTCCTTGTCGCCGTCTTTGGACTTTTCGTCGGCTTTCGCGATTTTTTCATCGTCGCTTTGCGGCTCCATGGGATTCGGGTCGCCCTTCTTCAGTACGATGGCGTAAACACTGCGTGTGACGGGACGTTGAAAACCGGACAGATCCAACCACGTGCCGGAAAGCGCGACGTCCGTGCTGGCCGCGAAGAAAAGATATTTGCCTCCCTTGTCGAAAACAGGGAAACGCGCGTCGCTCAGGCCATCCGTAAGCTGAGTGCTCTTTGCCGTTTCGAGCGAGTAGACAAAAACGGCGCGCTGGTGATTCGGCAGAAACTTTGAGAACGTAATCCATTTGCTGTCGGGCGACCAGGAAGGCGTAAACGCGACGCCCCACGCGTCGTAAATGTCCGTGACGACTTTGACGGGCGTTCCTTTGTCGATGTCGACGTACCAAACGTTGAGGCGCTTGTCCGTGAAGGCAATTTTCTTGCTGTCCGGCGACCACGTCGGCGAATAGAAGAACGACGGCGGATTGCCGAGATTGATTTTCTTCACTTCGCCGAGACCGGATTGTTCGACGAGGTGCAGCGCATATTCGCCCGACTCGTCGGAGAAGAAAGCGATCCATTTCCCATCGGGAGACCACGCAGGGTCGCGCTCGACCACAGCGGTAGTCCGCGTCAGGTTGCGAATATCACCTTTTTCCGCCGGAATGCTCAGGATTTCGCCACGCGCTTCAAAAACGGCACGCGCACCGCTCGGAGAAATGCTTGCGTTCTGAATTTTGTCGGCGACTTTGACCCAATGCGGCCGGGTGGCAGGCAGATCGCCGGCTATTTTGATGTCGACGTGAGTACTCTTGCCGGACTTTGGATCGAATAGATAGATGCCGCCGAACTGTTCGTAGACGAGAGCGTCCGGGCCGCCGCTCACGCTCTTCAGGTCAAAACCTTTGTTCTCGACCACCTGCTTCACTTGCTTGGTTTTTGTATCGTAGGCGAAGAGAGTCACCGGGCCGTTGCGATCGGAGAGGAAATAGATCGTGTCGCCGATCCAGACCGGCTGGTCATCGTTCGAGTTTTCGCGAGGCAATTTTTCCAAAGCAAGATTTTTCAGTCCGACGACGTAAATCGGCGTTGTTTGGCCGCCGCGATAGCGCTTCCAAGCTTCCTGCCACCTAAGGTTTGGAACATAAGCGATGCGTGCGCCGTCCGGCGAAAAAGAGGCGGCTTCGCCGCGCCACATCGGCAAAACTTCGGGGACACCGCCGCCAACTGGAACGGTGTAGAGCCGTTCGAAATCGGCGCACGCCTCGCGTGCCGACGTGAACAAGACTTTCTTGCCATCCGGCGACCAGCCGACGACTGCGTCGGGTGCCGGATGCCAGGTCAGGCGACGCGGTTCGCCTCCTCCGGCCGGAATCACGTAGACATCTGCGTTGCCGTCGTACTGGCCGGTAAAAGCAATCCACTTGCCGTCGGGCGAATAGAACGGCGTCGTTTCGTGCCCACCTGTAGTGAGTTGGCGCGCTTCGCCGCCGCTGCGTGGAACGGTCCACAGATAGCCGCCGTACGAAAACGTGATATCTGTCTTGTTGACAGTCGGCCAGGTTGCGAGCAGCGGAGCATCATCCGCCAACGCAAGGGTTGCAGTGGCCAGAAACAGCAGCGACAGTAAGAGAGCTACGCGAGCGCGCATGATTCCTCCAGAAATGGAAATTTTCCCAGGGCGACCGAAATATTCTGATTACTTGGCCGGCGGCCAAAAACCGGGATCCGAAATCTTCCGCTCATCCATCTGATCGGCGTATTTCTTTACAGCCGGACGGATTTCTGCGGCTTTGCCGATCAAAACAAACACCATGTTTTCCTTGGGAAAATGCTTTTCGATCATTTGCCTGGCGGATTCGAGAGTCACGGCGTCGATACGGGCTTCAAGCTGGTTGATTTCGTTGTCGTCGAGACCGTAAAACTCGCTCGTCGCGATTCGCGAAGCCAGTTGGCCGGAGGTTTCGATTCGCGGCGGGAATTGTCCCTTCATGTATTTTTTCGCTGTGTCGAGTTGCGCGGCGGTAAGACCGTTCTTGTGCAGGTCGTCGAGCACTTTCAAGGCGAGATCGATTGCGGGAACGGTAGTTTCGTTCTTCGTAAAGCTAGCAATGGCAAACGGGCCGGCTACTTTTTGTGGCTGAAAGAAAGATTGCGCGCCGTAGGTGTAGCCAGAGTCGATGCGCAGCGCGGTGTTGAGGATCGAAGCAAACGTACCACCGAATGCCGTATTTACGACGCGGATTGCGACGCGATCCGGATCGGTCGCGCTGACGCCCACGTTTCCGATTTCGAAATACGTTTGTGAGGCGTCGGCTTTATCCACGAGCAGCAAGCGCTTGCCCTTGACGGCAGTTGCAGCCGGAATTGGAGTTGCCGGCGCGGGTTTTGCGGGCCACGTCGCGAACGCATCGTCGAGCTTCTTCTTAAGCTCCGAAGGATTGAATTCTCCCGCGACAGCAAGAATCGTGTTCGCTGGAACATAGTTCGTGGCGTAGAACTTGACGATCGCATCGCGCTGAATACGCTTCAGCGTAAGTTCGTCGCCGCCTCCCGGGCGGCCATACGGGTGCGCGCCGTAGAGATAGCCGGCGTAATAAGTGCCAAGTACTGCTTCGGCTTCGTCCTTCGAAGCTTTTACGCCATCGATGCTTTGTGCGAGAAGCTTGTCCACTTCGGCTTGCGGGAAAGAGGCGTGAAGAACCGCGTCCGTGAAGAGATCCAGGCCGCGATCGAGATCTTTCGTCAGGAACTCGGCAGAGATCGTCGTGTAGTCGGTGTCGGCGCTGGCATCAAACGAACCGCCGATGAAATCCAGATCGCCGGCGAACTGTTGCGCGGTGCGCTTTTGCGTGCCTTTGCGGAGCAGGCCGGCGGTGATCGTAGCGAGGCCATCTTGGCCTGCCGGATCGGCCGCAGAACCCGTCTTTACGATCGCGGAAAAACTCACAATGGGCACGCCGTGCTTTTCCATCACGAGGAGCGTCAAGCCATTCTTCAGTACGATTTTTTCATGCGGCGGAATTTTGAGCGTTTGCGCGGCGCCCAATCCCGCGAGAACAAGCGCGAGAAAGGCGACAAGGAGGACTTTTATGAAGATGCAAATGGTTTTCATTGCTTCGCCTTCTCCTCATTTTCCGGAATCAATGTCGCCACGGTGCGATTGTTGGCGCCGAAATATTTTTTCGCGACGCGCTGCACGTCGTCTTTGGTGACAGCGCCGTAATTCTTTGCCGCGTCAAAGAGGCGCGTATAGTCGCCGAAGAAAACCTCGTACGTGCCGATCGTGTTCGCGCGGCCATTGATCGTGCGCATCTGGTGATAGAACTCGACGAGCCGAATATTCTTCGCCTTCTCGAGTTCCTGGTCCGAGATGAGCGCGGACTTGGCTTTGTCGAGTTCTTCGTAAATTGCCGTCTCGCACTTCGCGGGATCAATTCCCTGCTTGGGCTGAGCAACAACGATCGCGAGCGTAGGATCGAAGGACGGTTGGACATACGCCGAGACGTCGAGCGCGATCTGATCTTTGTCCACCAGTCGCTGGTACATGCGCGAACTTTCGCCCTGGAACAGAACCGTTCGCAAAATGTTCAGCGCGTAATAATCGGGACTGTTCGTTTGCGGAACGTGATAACCGATCATCAGCAGCGGCAACTCCGCCGGCTTGTGCACGACCAAACGGCGCTCGCCCAGTTGTTCCGGCTCGAGGGTCGTGACGGGTGGAGGCGGAGCGTGAGTGGGAATTGGCTCAATATACTTTTCGCAAAGTTGAAAAATTTCGTCCGCCGTAATGTCGCCAACCACAACCATCGTAGCGTTGTTTGGCGAGTAGCCCATTTCGAAGTGATGCTTCAGGTCGTCCATGGTCCAATGCTCGATGTCGCTCATCCAACCGACGACGGGCCATTGATACGGATGCGCGATGTAGGCAGTCGCCCAGAGTTGCTCATCCAGCAATCCGCCATTGTCATTGTCGGTGCGCAGACGGCGTTCGCTGGCAACTACTTCGCGCTCCGAGGCAATCTTCTTCGCATCGAATTGAAGATATTGAATGCGATCGGCTTCGATATCGAAAATCAGCGGCAGGGCTGAGCGCGGAAACCAATCCTGGTAGACGGTGGTGTTCTGCGTGGTGTAAGCATTGTTCTCGCCGCCATTCGCTTCCATCACTTTATCGAGCTCGCCCGGGCCATATTTTTTTGCGCCGTTGAACATCATGTGCTCGAAAAAGTGTGAAAGCCCCGTTGTGCCGGGATGCTCGTTGCGAGAGCCAATACGATAGAAGATGTAAAGCGCCACGTTGGGAATGCTGTGGTCGCTTTGAACGAGCACTTTCATCCCGTTTTTAAGCGTTTTTGTCTCGACCGGAAATAACTTGGCTTCGTTCTGCGCCTGAACGGCACCGGAAAAGCCAAGTGCGCAGAACAATGCGCCTGCGGCAAACAAACGGCTGCTTATTCTCATAGACACACCCTCAGAGCGAACTATCCCTCTTTGAGACGTATAAGCGACCCAAAAAGTTCGTAACAACTACTTCGAAACCAGCGCAAAAACACGGACCGCGCCTCCCGAGCCGCCCTCCAGCTTGATCGGCGCGACGACCAGAAAGGCTCCTGACTCCGGCAATGCGGTCAAATCGCGCAAATTCTCCAATTGATAGACCTCTGAACCGAGGACGAGGTGGTGGACGGGAAAGTCCTTCGAATTGCCAGGGTCGATGCTAAGCGTGTCGCAGCCCAGTCCACTGATTTTGCGGTCGAGCAGAATTTTTGCGGCATCCACCGAGAAACCCGGAAAGTGCATGTCGCCTTTGGCGTCGGAGTTTCGATAGCGCTGCGTATCGGGCCACCGGAAGGCCCAGCCCGTCCGCAAAAGGACGATCGCTCCGGCAGGAATTTTGCCGTGGCGCTTCTCCCAGGATTCGATCACGGATGGCGTAAGTTGGTAATCGGCGTTCTTTTCGCTTTCGGCGCGCACATCTAAGACCACCGCAGGACCGAAAAATTTCTCTGGCGCGATTTTTTCCACCGTCGCTTTTCCCGGCGGAAAGTGGGCCGGCGCATCAAGATGCGTGCCGTAGTGTTCGAGCATCCAAAAGCTGCGCGTGAAATAGCCGTCTTTTTCTACGGTGCCGTTTACTTTCGCTTCAAACACTTTCGGATCGCCGGGCCATGCGACGAGTTTGTCGTTGATGGCATAACTCAAATCGATGAGGCGCGTCTTGCCAGTGGAAAGTCCTTCCACCATGCCGGACTTCTCTTGAGCCAACGTAAAGGGGGAACTCGCGACGATTGCGATAAGCGAGAAGAGCAACACGGAGCGGCGCGGGACAATCATCCTTCACCTCAGTTTCTTTTGCCCGCGGGAAACAGGGCAGGCTCCCGGAGATTCGGACTTACGGAAGCGGAATTCCGGGCTGCGGCACAATCCCGGCCATGCGCAGAATTTCCTGGTATTCGACGTCGGAAATGGAAGAGACGATCAGCCGCACATTTTTCAGGAATTTCACTTTGCGCAGCGCGGAATTGGCTCGCAGTTCAGTCAGCGTGACCTGGCGGGGCAGCTTTTCAAAGGCGCGCAAATCCGCGACGAGATTTTTCCCCTCGCGATCATGCGGGTCTGGGTACGGATCGCGCGAGACTTCCGCAATCGAGTAGAAAGAACGGTCCGGCGCGGAATGGTAGCAGAGTACGCGGTCACCCTTGCGCACTTGCTTCAACGCGCGAATGGCGTCGGGCTTCGAACCTGCGCCATGCCACATTTCCTTCCCTTTTACGAAAAGGGTGTCCCAATGATAGTGATGTGGGTCTGCGGTAAAGATCCAGTAGTGTCGAGTCGGAGTCGGAGTGGTCATCTAAAAAGTTCGGCGGTACTATACACGCCAGAACCCGCAAAGCCAAACAAAATATGAGGGTTAGACGAATAGGGCGAGGAAAAGTTGTTCGCGGTTAAAATGCGTGAAAAACACTAACTCTTTTATTTACAGTAAGTTATACGGATACTAACCAACGTCCACGAACACTTCGTTACCACGAATCTCGGTCGGATAGCATGCGACTCCTGTATTGGGGTTCATGCTCGCTTTGCCTGTCGTTACATCGAACTGCCAGCCGTGCCACGGGCAAGTGACCGTCTTGCCCTCGAGCGAACCCTGGCCCAGCGGTCCACCTCGGTGCAAGCAAGTGTTGCTGATGGCGTAAAACGAACCACCGACGTTTGCGAGCGCAATCGTCGCGCCGCCTACCTTCACTTCCCGGATTGTGCCGGGAGCGACGTCAGAAGCCTTTGCAGCGAGCGCAAATGCCATGCCCTGCTCCTTATGCGTTTCAAATGCGACCTGGAGTATAGAGTAAGTTTCCGGGGAAAGAAAAGCGTCAGAACCCGTGGGCTGGCGAGCTCAGACCGATCGGCCGCAGGAGGCACAGAAATGTGCACCGCTCACGCTCAAGTTGCCGCATTGGCAGCAGAAGCGTCCAGAGCTGGCCACCGGCACAAACTGCACCGGAACGGGCCGAACGTCCGCCGCGCAGGCCCATATAAGCGCCACGAACCAGCCGATCAAAGTCCACCCGAGAAACAGGTTCACGACGAAAATGAGGCCCGCGTCCGACTTATTCCGTCCGATGATCGTGGGCAGGAAATAGAGACAACCGAGGAAGATCAGAAATAGCATGACGCACCTCTTTTCCGGCGGTTCATGCGAGGCGTGCCGCCGCAACTCGCGCTTCCAGGGAAATATACGCCAAATCGAGTGGAAATGTTCCGTTTGCTAACAGGTGGCGAGTTCGACGCGATTTCTGCCGGCGCGCTTCGCAGCGTAGAGCGCCTCATCGGCTTGGCGCAAAAGCTGCGAGAATTCCGCGCAACCTTTCGCTTGAAAACCGGCGATTCCAAAGCTGGATGTGACCGACGCGGAGTTTCCACCAAATCGAAATACGAGCGATGCAAACTGCTCCCTGAGCCGGTCAACGGTCGGAAAAATATCCTGTTCGTTTACATGCGTCAGGACCATTACGAATTCTTCGCCGCCCATTCGGCCGCAGATGTCCGAAGCGCGTGTCGTGGAGCGCAGCACTTCCGCGAATTTCTGCAGCACTAAATCGCCTGCATCATGGCCGTAATTGTCGTTGACGCTCTTGAACGAATCGAGATCCGCCAGAACCACCCAAAGCGGATAACCATGGCGGCCGGCCCCTCGAATCTGGCGTTCGGCCCATTCTTCAATCGCACGGCGATTGGGCAAGCCCGTCAAAGAGTCGGTTCGCGCGGCTTCTTCGAGCAGCAAGTTTTTGGCTTCGTTGTCGCGCTGGAGGCAGATAATCCGGCGGCCGACGCCGATCCGCGCGTTCAATTCGCCGGGATCGAAGGGCTTCGTCAAATAGTCATCGGCGCCCGCGGCGAGGCCCTTTACAACCATGTCCTTATCGGAAATCGACGTAAGCAGAATGATGTAAGTATAAGAAAGTTCGTCGCTGCGAATCCTTTCGCAAAGCTCGATACCCGTCACGTCCGGCATCATCCAATCGGTGATGACGATGTGCGGCGCGCTCTGCGCGAAAATTTCCAGTGCTTCGCGGCCACTCTTGGCGAACGAAAGCGAATACTCCTGCCCATCGAGGGCAAGCGCGACCAGCTTGCGATAAATCGGAGAATCGTCCACCACGAGGACGGACAATTGCGGCCCAGTCTGGCTCATGCTGCGCGCGAGGCGCGAAATCCTCTCTGGAATGGGTGTGGGCAAGGGGAACAGGGCTCGCTGTGTTCCCAACAGCGTACCAGAGGAACCGCAATACTTGAACGTTGACTATGCGGGGCTAGCCAAACAGTAACACTGAGTTACGAACGAACGTGCCTAGGCTCCTTGAACCTTGACAAGAAGTTCCGCAAACTTCTGTTTGCGCTCGGCTTGATCCTGGCCGGATTCAGCTTCGGCAAGCTGTGTAATGTTCATGGAACAGAATTTCGGTCCGCACATGGAACAGAATTTTGCTTCCTTGTAGAAGTCGTCAGGCAAGGATTCGTCGTGCATCGCGCGCGCGGTTTCAGGGTCGAGCGAAAGTTCAAACTGCTTATTCCAGTCGAAGAGAAATCGCGCATAGGAAAGCGCATCGTCTCGATCGCGCGCGCCAGGACGGTGCCGTGCCACATCGGCCGCATGCGCGGCAATCTTGTAGGCAATGACGCCTTGCTTCACGTCTTCGGGATTTGGCAAGCCGAGGTGTTCCTTGGGCGTGACATAGCAGAGCATCGACGCTCCATGCCAGCCGATCATAGCCGCACCGATTGCACTGGTGATGTGGTCATAGCCCGGCGCGATATCGGTAACAAGGGGGCCGAGCGTGTAAAACGGCGCTTCATGGCACCATTCGACTTCCTTATCCACCTGCTCCTTGATCTTGTCCATTGGGACGTGGCCGGGGCCCTCGATCATCACCTGAACTTCGTGCTCCCACGCCTTCTTCGTCAGTTCACCGAGCACTTTCAATTCAGCGAACTGGGCGTCGTCGCTGGCATCCGCAATGCAGCCGGGCCGCAAACCATCGCCAAGTGAAAAACTCACGTCGTGTTTCTTGAAAATTTTGCAAATGTCGTCAAAACATTCGTAGAGGAAATTCTGTTTTTTGTGATGCTCCATCCAATGCGCCATCAATGACCCGCCGCGGCTCACGATGCCCGTAATCCGTTTGCGAACGAGCGGTACGTGCTGGCGCAGCACACCCGCGTGAATCGTCATGTAGTCCACGCCCTGCTCGGCTTGCTCTTCGATGACTTCGAGCATCAGCTCCGGAGTCAGGTCTTCCGGCCGGCGTACGCGAGAAATCGCTTCGTACACGGGAACCGTTCCGACTGGCACGGGCGATGCGTTGATGATCGCCTTGCGAATCGTCGGAATGTCACCGCCCGTCGAAAGGTCCATGATGGTATCCGCGCCGTAGTGCACGGAGTGGTGGAGCTTCTTCAGCTCCTCGTCGATGTTCGAAGTCGTGGCGGAATTTCCGATATTTGCGTTGATCTTGCAAAAGAACGCCACGCCGATTCCCATCGGCTCCAGGTTTTTGTGATGGATGTTCGCGGGGATAATCGCGCGCCCACGGGCAATTTCGCTGCGCACCAGTTCCGGCTCCAGCTTCTCGCGCTTCGCAACGTACTGCATTTCTTCGGTAATCACGCCGTGCCGCGCCAGATGCATCTGCGACATGTTGCGGCTGCCGTTCTTTCCGGCCGCTTCGGCCTCTCGCTTTTCAATCCAGCTGTCGCGCATCGCCATAAGTCCCCCAAAACTTCGACCAAGTCCCGCGAATGGAAAGTCAAATTATGGCACCGCGACCCACAGCCAGCAACTCGCGGGAATGCCCAGAGGGAAAAGACTAAGGAAGCGAAAGTCGGCGCTTGAGTTCGTTGAGGATCTGGTCAGGGCTCAGAGTCACAGCCACGACGATCGCGTTTTGCGGCTCTTCCAGGTCACGGAATTGTCCGGCCAGGATGCCCTCGCCCGCGAAGTGGCCGTGGCGCGCCAAAATGTGCGCGCGCATTTCCTCGTAGGTCCCTTTGAGGTAGACGATCTGCACATCGAGTCCGGCGCCGATCGCATCGCGATATTTTTGCTTCAGCGCGGAGCAGGCAAGCACGCAACTGTTGCCGGCTGCGTTCTGACGCACGAGTTCCTCGTGCATGGCCGAGAGCCACGGTACGCGGTCCGCGTCGTCCAGCGGAATTCCCTTCTTCATTTTTTCGATATTGGCCGCGGGATGAAAATCGTCCGCGTCGAGAAACGTCCAATGCAATTCGCCGGCAAGAAGTTTGCCGATTGTCGTCTTGCCCGCCCCTGTCGTGCCCATCACGAGTACGATCATGGCGAGTCGCTCCGGATTACGCGCGACGTAATGTAATGAGCGTAATTTCCGGCGGTACGCCCAAACGCACGGGAGCACCAACCGTGCCCAGGCCGCGATTCACGTAAAGGTGCGAAGCTTTCATCGGAACATCCGTGCCGCTCACCGCTTTGCGCATCGGCAGCGTGTACAAACCCGCGATGTAGTTCGTGATGAATCGCGCCGGACTCAACCGGTGGTCCAGGATTTCCACTTGCACCTGGCCGCCATGCGTGTGACCGGCGAGCGAAAGCTCTATACCTAGTTCCGCCGCACGGTCGAACGAATTGGGATTGTGGGAGAGCAGAATATTCGGCATGTCGCGGCGCACTAACCTTTCCACGCCAGCCAACGTTTGAATGCGCCGGCCGCCGGGGCCGCGTTCGCGTTGGTAGTCCACACCGATCAAATTCAATTGTGCGCCACGGAAATTCACCGTGGCGTTTTCGCTTCGGAGCAGCTTCATTCCGGCCTGCGTAAAGAGCCGTTCCGCGGCATTTTCCGCTTTTGCATATATCTCGTGATTGCCGTTGCAGCCGTAAACACCGAGCGGCGTGGACAATTTGCGAATTTCCGTAATGCAATCTTCCAACGGATCACTCGCGCCCGTAATAAAATCGCCCGTAACGACCGAAAGATCGGCCGAAAGATCGTTCGCCATGTCGACAGCGCGGCGAACATCGTCCCGAGAAATATAGCCGCTCAGATGAATATCGCTGAGCTGCGCGATTTTCATTCCATCGAGCGCTTCCGGCAAATTGGCGATCGGAATTTCCACACGGCGAATTTGATAATTCAGCCGTTCGGCGGCAAATCCATACATCGCACCAAGAAAAGGCGCCGCGCCCGCGGCAGCTGTCGCTGCTTTGAAAAAGTGGCGCCGCCCCGGATCGGCGACCAATTCCGCAGCCTCCCGCTTCGCCGCCGCATCCGGTTCTTTCGCAGCGGACGTGTTTCTGAAGCGAGCCGCGCTCCATCGCCAGAGTCGCTCGAATCCGCGGACCAGTTGCACTGCAAGAAAGCCAAAGAACGCGCAAGTGAACCACATCCCCACAAACGAAGGCAGAATGCTTCCCCGCGGAATCCAGTGGCTCTGCCCCATTCGGATGCCGTCAATAATGGCCAAGGCTGAAATCGCTGCCAGCGCCAGGCAAAGCAGCCGCGCGCCTACTCGCAGCCCTGTGCTGCCCCAGTTCGCCGTCAACCGCCAGAAGCCGCGATACCAAAAAAACTGGGAATAGATGATGAGCGAAAACAGCCCGGCACCGATAACCAACCGGGCCAACAACCAGCCTACGTTCACAAAGACTCCTCTTTCGTGCACTTTTAGCTTACCATGCGCAGCGCGAGAGACAATTTGGCACGCCGATGCCGGTTTCCGCATCGCCAGTGGTATCCCGACACCGAATCGCCGGAGTAGAATTTGCGACGCCGCTTGGAACACTTCTTTGCCTGGAGTGCGTCTCAAGCATAGACCGCGCCCGACCGGCGCGACGGAGGATGGAATGAAGAAATTGTGGTGGATGGCAGGAATCGCTCTTGCAACAGCTCTTACGGCGCTGCCGGTGGTCGCTCAACAGGATGCAGCCAAGAAAGCGCCGCCCAAGCCCGCGCCGAGCCCTTCTCAGGCCGCTCTGGAATCCTGGAACGACATCGGCCGCAAGCTGATCGCGATCGCAGAAGATTTGCCCGAGGACAAATACGGTTACAAACCGCATCCCGATTCGCGTTCGTTCGTCGGCAACCTGCTCCACGCCTCGGCGTCCATGTATTTCTTCACGGACACGGCGGAGGGCAAGAAAGCGCGATTCGGCGACGATCCCAAGCCCGATGACCTTAAAACAAAAGCGCAGGTTGTCGCGTTCGTGAAGAAGTGCGTCCAGGACGGCGCGGAGTTAATCAAGGCAAAGGGCGATAAGGGCATGAACGCGGAAATCGAGGACGGCGGCCCGACGAAGACTCGCCTGTATGACCTCGCCTACGGCTTGATCGAGCACTCAGGCGAACACTACGGCCAGCTTGTCGTCTACTACCGCATCAACGGCATGGTGCCACCCGAGTCCCGTCCCAAGAAGTGATTAGCAGTCTTGATTGCAAAATTGCTGTAGGGGCCGCCTCCCGGGGCGGCCCTTTTCGTCTCTAAGCTAAATTCCTGCCGCTCCCGCCACGCCATTTTCCAAAATGGTTTTCAATTTCTCGGGGTCATTCGTCGGCGGTAAGCAAGAATTGCCAAAACAGACCGACGCCATCGCTTTGTCGGCGGCAAGATGCGGCAACGTCTCGCGCAATGCCAGCGGCAAATATTCAGCGGCGAGTCCCGGCTTCACACGCAACACGGCCTTGCCAAATCGAAAAATGGAGTTCGCCGCCTCCTCTAACGCGTTGGCCGTGGCATCGCTCTCGGCGCCGGTAATCACGACTTGAATCGGATGGTTTGCAAACAGCGTCGCCGCAAGTCCATAGGTCGCGGCAAACATGCCAAACTGCGGCGCGATTCCGGCAAACGCTTCCAGTGTTTTCTTGGCCCAGTCGTAATATTTCTGTTCGCCGGTGTAATTGTGCAGCCGCGTGAGCGCCATCGCCGCCACGGAATTCGCTCCGGGCGTCGGCGAATCTTGGAACGGTTTTCGCCGCACATCCAGCCCGCCCATTGGCGGCGCATCGCTTGCGCGATCGAAAAATCCGCCGCGTTCCGCGTCGCCGTATTTTTCAATCGCGATGTCCATCGTCCGCTGCGCCGCTTGAAAATATTTCGCGTCCAGCGTCGCTTCATACGCATCCAGCAGCGCCATCGCGCCAAACACTTGATCGTCCAGCGACCCGCGTAGCGCTGGCCCGCCAATCCGATGCGCGAACCCCTGCTCCGCGGTCCACGTTTCACGTAACATTCGGTCCAGCGTTTTGAGGGAAAATTTACGGCATGATTCCGCAATCTCGCCTTCAAGCATTCTTCCCGCTTCCAGATACGCCGAAACGAACATGGCGTTCCAACTCACATACATAGTTTTATCTACGTAGGGAGTCGGTCGCGGCAGTCGAGCCGCAAGCAACTGGGCTTTTGCACTCGCAACCATAAGCCTAACCGCCGCTTCGTCGACTTTCAGCGTCTCGGCAATTTCCGCGGCATCCCGCGCGATCCATAAGACATTCTTTGCCGGGTTGTGATGCATCTCGCCTTGTGCTTCCACGTCATAGTGCAGCTCCATCACTCGCGCTGTATGAAGCGGCAGCGAAGCGCGCAATTCGTCCAGCGTCCAGGTAAAGTAGTCGCCATCGTCGTCGAGCGAGTAGTCGGCATCCTGGCTCGCATAAAATCCGCCGTTCTTTTGGTCCGACAAATCCTGGTTCACCCAACCGATAATGCTTCCCGCCGTTTCGCACAAAAACCGGTTCCTCGTCGCGCGCCATCCATGCAAATAATTCTTCAACAATTCCGAATTGTCGTAACTCATCTTCTCGAAGTGCGGCACGAGCCATCGCTCGTCCACCGAGTAACGGTGAAATCCTCCGGCGAGCTGGTCATAGACACCGCCAAGTGCCATTTTTTTCAACGTCGTCTCCGCCATCGCCAACAGGTGCCGCTCTTTCGTCTGTTGATACCGCTCCAGAACCAAATCAATCGCCGAACAGTGCGGAAACTTCGGCGCTTTCCCAAATCCGCCATTCTTGATGTCAAATAGTTGCGTGATCGCCCTCACCTGCGAGTCGACGATCTCCGCATCGAACTTTCCATGCGCGCCGGTAAACACTTCCGCTTGCGCCACGGAATCCGCCAGTGACTCCGCCGCCTTCAACAAATCCGCCTTCTTGTTTTTGTAAGAGTCCGCCACCGCCAGCAGCACACGCCGGAATCCTGGGCGGCCAAACTGATCCTCCGGCGGAAAATACGTCCCGCCGAAAAACGGCTTGCCATCCGGCATCAAAAATCCAGTCAGCGGCCAGCCGCCTTGTCCGGAAATCGCGCTGATTGCCGATTGATAACGCGCATCCACGTCCGGCCGCTCATCGCGATCCACTTTCACCGGCACAAAATGTTCGTTGATGATTTGCGAAATGACCGGGTTTTCGTAGCTCTCGCGATCAATCACATGGCACCAGTGGCACCACACAGCGCCGATATCGAGCAGCATCGGCTTGTCTTCTTTTTGCGCGCGAGCAAACGCTTCTTCGCCCCACTCGAACCAATCAATCGGCTGATGCGCCGCCGACCGCAAATACGGACTGGCGGAATCCTTCAACCTGTTTTCCTTTTTCTCGCTCACCCCGCCCCCAAACTTTTAGGGGCACAGCATGCTGTGCCCCGCTTGCCTCGAATCAAATTTTCAAAGAATTTCTCGCGCGGACTTATGTCAGCCTTACTGCACCTGATCTCCCGGCCCCAAATCCCGCGGATCGAGCGGCTTTCTTCCCGCGAATCCCTCACTCTGTCGATGATAAAAACGGATTCGGTCTTCGCCAAGCTTCCAGCACAAATACACTTCTTCGTTGTCGATCACCGACGGAAAATCGAGCAAGCCAACGTCCAGATCCTTGATCACGCAACCCGTTTCCAGAATCTGATCGAGCGCCTCTTTGAGACTCTGCGCGAGCCGCGTGTGTTCCAGCCGCACAAGCGACAACTTTTCGTGGGGCACCAGCACACCGCCCATCATCATGATGCGCGCGGCAACCGCGGAGAGTTCCGCATCCAGGCCCGACAACTTCTTCCGGCAATCCATCG
>Ga0209060_10002346_pt1 | contig 17857 bp, 19 predicted proteins | sample Coa_R1_8_FD_187155 | JGI IMG/M metagenome (GOLD analysis project Ga0209060, IMG submission 187155) | Surface soil microbial communities from Centralia Pennsylvania, which are recovering from an underground coalmine fire - Coalmine... | ecosystem: Environmental > Terrestrial > Soil >...
CAAAAGCATTTTCGCGGCTGGACAGGGTCGCTTTGAGACGCAGCGGATCCGCGAACTCTTTGATCAACTCCGAAAAGGAACCGAGGAGCTCGTTGACGTCGAGATCGAGTCCCCATTGACAGGCGCTGCAGTCCGCAACATATTAGTGAACGCCCGCCGGCTGAAATCGCCCAATCGGCAACAGCTGATCCTGGTGGCCTTCGAGGATATCACGGAAAGGAAGCGGGCCGCCAACGCCCGTTATCGGCGTCTTTTTGAGACGGCCCGCGATGGAATCGTTATTCTGGACGCTGCCACGGGCGAAATCGTCGATCTGAATCCGTTTACCGAGCGCCTTCTGGGATACCGACGGGACGAACTCGTTGGAAGGAGGATCTGGGAAATTCAACCGATGCTGGATGTGCCGAACCTTCGGGCGCTCATCGAACGAATCTCGGAACGCGGCGTTCTGCGATTGGATGACCTCACTTTGCGAGCGAAGGGCGGCATCAGCCGGGTTGTGGAAGTACTGGCGACCATTCATTCGGAAGGAGAACAGCGGGCGATTCAGCTCAATATGCGAGACATCAGTGAGCGGAGAAAGTTCGAACGCGAGTTGCAGGAAACCCAAAAGCTGGAGACCCTCGGCATCCTGGCCGGTGGCATCGCCGATGATTTTAATAACCTGCTCACCGGGATTCTCGGCAACGCCAGTCTGGCGCTGACAGAGACCTCTCCGGAGGAACCCGTTCGAGTTCGGCTACGGGAGATCGCGGAGGCGGCCGAACGCGCCGGATTCCTGACGCGCCAGATGCTGGCCTATGCCGGCAAAGGCCGATTCGTTACCTCCAGGATCGACCTCGGCGACCTAGTTCGCGAGATCTCGGCACTCTTGCGAACGTCCATCGCGAGATCGGTGGAGTTGAAGCTGGACCTGGCTCGCAATCTTCCGCCGATCGAGGCTGACCCCTCCCAGATGCAGCAGGTTGTAATGAACCTTGTGCTGAATGGCGCCGAAGCAATCGGCAAGAAAGGGGCGGGTACGGTGACGGTCCGCACGTCAGTTCGTGAAATGGATGCGAGCGAGGCCGCCAGTCTGTTCATGCCTGAACCGTCTGAATCGGGGCGGTACATCCAGTTGGAAGTAATTGATACCGGCGCCGGGATGGACGAAGCCACCCAAGCGCGGATCTTCGATCCGTTCTTTACGACGAAATTCACGGGGCGCGGGTTGGGGCTGGCAGCCGTTCAACGCATCGTAAGACGGCACGGGGGCGCGATCGGAGTCCATAGCGCACCCGACCGCGGAAGCACTTTTACAGTCTTGATTCCTGCCAAAGGCGAAGGCGCTTCGCACTCCCAGGCGCCCGAAGCGAACGTCAGGTCGGTTCCGGCCGGATCGATGGCGCTGGTCATCGACGACGAAAAGGCCGTTCGAACGCTGGTGGAGGCCGCGCTATCCCGCCAGGGCATGAAGGTATTGGCGGCGGATACCGGGAGGAAGGGCGTGGAGGTTTTCCGTGAACACGCCAGAGAACTTTCAGTGGTGATTCTGGACCTCGAGATGCCCGCCATGGGAGGCGAAGAGGTGCTGCATCAATTGGTGGAGTTGAACCCCGAGGTTCCAATCATACTCTCCAGCGGGTTTGGCGAAGGCGAAGCCGCCGTGAAATTTTCCGCGCTGCCTCAAGCTTCGTTTCTGCAGAAACCCTACACCGCCCAACGGCTGGTGGAAGCCGTCAGCGCGGTATTGCCGCGCACTGATGGGTCCGGTGGCGCCGCGAACTAAGCTGGCAGAAGAGAAGAACTCATTCGGCTTGCCTTGGCGTTTCATCGTTATACCGCCGCAGGACAGCACGTGCCTCAGCGACTAGTTCCGGACTGCGGCTTTCGATGAGATCTCCGGCTTCGGCGATGAGCGCTTCCAGGATTTCCAGCACTTCCCGCACACCAGTCTCCCGGTCAATGAGTTCTGGAAGCGAGTTGAGAAGGGATGTGTCTTGCTCGATTGCTCTAGCGGCGCGCAACGCACCTGCCGTGGGTCTGTGTTTCGCTGGACTGGGCGTCATATATAGATCCTCCGCTTCTGCAACCTCGAGCGCAAGCAGACTTTCGGCGACGGTGCCAGAACCGGCACGGCCGATTGATTGGGACGATCTCGGCCTTCATCGTCTCGCCTTGACGGTCCGTGCCCTCACTTCGGCAAGACGTTTCTGCTCCCGGGCGTGCCATGCTCGTTGATTGAGATCCTTCCGTCTACGCCTCCGTCAGCAGCGTTGAGTGAATCATGTGGGCACTCCTCGCCCATTTCCGCTGCCAATCAAGGCCGGAAATTGGGAATGTTCTTCGAGCGCGCTTGTTCGCTCTTCACCCGTGCCGCATCGGCTTCAGCCCGAGCGCGGGCAACTTCCCGTTCCGGAGCCTCCTGTACGTCAAGCCGCTTAGCAGTCACGATTGACGACTCTGCGAGCGTAACCAGTTTCTTCTCCACCATAATTAGAGCGAATTCGTGACTATAAGCCCGGCGCACGAGTCGCACGGAATCATCATTATTTTCCCAAGAGGCCAGGGTCTCATCAGTCTCGCCGTACTGTTCCGGCGTTTTCACCGGCACTGGTGGAGCCGCGGCCGGGCCGTAGTTCGCGGCGATAGCCTCCACCATATCACTGGTGCTCATCCCCTCTGTACGGTTCGAATCGTAATCGATCCCGATCTGGTACAGTTCTCCGTTGTAAAAGCTGAACAGCATCGATCGTACCGGCTCGGTTGGGGATCCGAACGTTTGAGGCCTCCACGTCAGCTCTTGGAGGAGGGCAGGCCTTTGCTGAATCACCTTGGCCGCCGGGGGTTCGGAATGTGCCTGTTTGGCAACCGCAGCCAAGTCTGTTCCAAGTTGAAACTCTCGGTATCGGGAAAGATCGTTGGCAGATAGCGCCGCTCCGGAAAGCGCACACAGAATTGACACCACGACGAACCGACTCGTCTTCATTCAAAGCTCCTGTTCCGAAAAAAGGCGGGCTACTGCCCGATTGTTGACTGAGGTTGTCTAAGGGATGGATTTCAGGAAATCTGACTTAGTTCAGACGACCCGAAGAGGGAGTAAATTCTCACTTATCTGCAGTATACACGAACCTACCGGAAAGAGCAATCATCGTTTGTCTTGCGTGCCTTGCGCTTAAGCTCGTCGTTGGCGTAGCAGGGTTCCAATCTGGCCTTGGCGCACCCGTCGAATCGCTCAGCAAATCTCTACTACAGTCTGGAACAGTTGGGGCGCCAGCGAGATGCCGCACGTCTTGAGCCGGTCGTAGAATTTGGGACGGATGCCGGTCGCCCGGAAACGCCCCAGAATTTTGCCCGATTCGTTGACGCCGGTTTTCTCAAACAGGAAGATGTCCTGGAGCGTAATGATATCCTGCTCCATCCCGACCACCTCGGTAATATGGGTGATGCGGCGAGTTCCGTCGCTGAAGCGCGAGGTCTGGATGAACAGATCGACCGCGGAGGCGATCTGCGAGCGGATCGAGCGGATGCCCATATGGGAATTGGCCATCCCCACCATCACCTCGAGCCGCCCCAACCCATCGCGCGGCGTGTTGGCGTGAAGGGTCGTAAGCGATCCGTCGTGACCCGTGTTCATCGCCTGCAGCATATCGAGCGCCTCCTCGCCGCGAACTTCGCCGACGATGATCCGATCTGGCCGCATCCGAAGCGCGTTGATCACCAGTTGCCGGATGTGGATGGCGCCCGTGCCTTCCACGTTGGCCGGACGCGTTTCCATGCGCGCCACGTGGGTTTGCTGGAGCCGCAGTTCCGCGGCATCTTCGATGGTCACAATGCGCTCGTCTTGCGGAATGTACGAAGAAACGGCGTTCAGCAGCGTGGTCTTCCCGGAGCCGGTACCGCCGCAGATCAGGATGTTCAGGCGAGCTTTGACGCACCCTTTTACCAGCTCCAGCATGCCTTCGGTGAGGGCGAGCTTGGCCACCAGATCTTCGCCTTTCAACGCATGCCGTCCGAAACGGCGGATGGAAAGCAGCGGGCCGTCAACCGCCACTGGCGGAATAGCCGCATTCACGCGCGAGCCGTCGGGCAGGCGGGCATCCACCAATGGCGAAGATTCGTCGACCCGTCGCCCAATCCGCGACACGATTTTTTCAATGATGCGCAACAGGTGCGCGTCGTCTTTGAATTCGACCGGAGTACGATAGAGTTTGCCGCCGCGCTCCACGTAGACCATATGCGGCGTGGTCACCAGGATGTCCGATACGGACGGGTCCGCCAGCAGAGGCTCGAGCGGACCGAGGCCGAAGACTTCATCCAGGATCTCTTCGATCACTCGGTCCTTTTCCACCAGGCTGAGGGGTGTCTTCTGTTCTTCGACTAGCCGGGCCACGGCCGCGCGAACTTCCACGCGGACGCGCTCGCCCGCCATCGACGAGAGTGCTTCGAGGTTGATCCGGTCCAGAAGCTTCCGGTGCAGCGTGAATTTCAGCTCCTGATATTCCGGCGTGGATTCTTCATTGCTGAAGAGCCGGTTTACCCAACCAGTCTCGCGGCTCTCGTGTGTTCTAGAGAACGGATCTGATACCGTTTGCATGGTGCTTTCCTCTTTTCCGACAGCGCGAAGCGGCTTGCTTCGTCTTAGACATCGCGGACTTGCGGACAGGCGGGCTGGAGTCTCAAGGTTGGGCGTCAGAGAAGACGGGAAAAACTGTGCCGACGGTGCGGAAGAGGACCAGAGCGAAGCCGGCGGTCTGGATCACTACCCAACGTAGGCTGAAATGCTGGACCGCACAAGTAGGCTTTAGACAACGTCCGCCGATGTCCAGCTTCTTTGCGCGGTAAAGGAACCGGAGTTGCGCTGGGATCGGTTCCCCGAACGGGCCGGGATGCAGCGCCGAGTTATGAACAACTCTTCCCGCCGGTTGCAACGAACGCCGGCATCCTGTACTTCGAGATGCGGGCTGCTATACTTGGAGCAGCATTTAAGACTCGTAACCGCTCAGAACCTTTGCCCCCCAATTTCGGCCGGCAACCACATCTCTGGGTCCGAGAGTACGGATTTTGTCTGCTCAAAAGGAATGGCGATGCGTCAACTGTCGGACCTTATTGCACCGCATCCTCTCACCGGGCTTGCAGCATGAGCTTAATCTTGCACCGCCTGATTAGGAGCGCCACCAAGCTGGTGCCGAATTTCAATCACTCCGATTATGGCTACGGCGCTTCCGGCGCGGTCCAGCCCGGAAACATTGCACTCGTCCTTTCGATCGGGCCTTATCGGCCGGAGCAGGGCTTTGTGTGGTTGCGGGACGACAACCAAAGTTTTTGGGAAGTCACCGACGAGGAACTTCAAAAAGCTCTCCGAGCATCGGCGTAAGGTTTCCAGGTTAGAGCAGTAAACGGGTGCAAACAGGACATTCACACGGCTACCCTGTGGTGTAAGAGAGAACCGGATTTGAAAACAGTGGGGATAGAGAAAAGGCTAAATGATTCCACATTATGAGGCTAAGCCTGGGGAACTGGAGGTCGCCGAATCAGCGATTCGCCTAAATGAAGTAGGTGCGCCTCCGAATCGGGAACATATTTTGCATCGGGGCCAATGTGCCCCGGACTCTTCCGCGAGCCGTACGCCTATTCAAGGCGTGACTCGTCATCTTGCCCGTGAGCGCAGAACTCGATTTTCACGACATCATGGTTGATGCCAAAAACGGCACTTTCGGGGGTCAACTCGTACGATGCCCGCCACGCGTTCCGCCGGTGGTCAAACGCTTTCAACTCGATGAGGCCGCGCTGGGCCCAATGAAGAATCATCTCTCGGGCACGCGCGCCTTCGTAACCAACTTCCTTGGCGAACACGAACGGCGACATCTCCCATTGCCCACCAAGTAACTTCAGCCGGGAAAAGAAAATCGATTGGAAACCTACCAGTGGAATCATTTAGACCTTTCTCTATCCCCACTGTTTTCGAATCCGGTTCTCTCTTACACCACAGGATAAACGTCTAACCTGCCCTGGGAATATCGCCGCCTAACACAAGCGGTCGGAAGACCTCCAGCACAGGGCAACATTCCGACGAAATCACGTTCTGGCTCACAAAATCGTCCTTTCCAAGAGGGTGATCGGGCCTGACGATCGTTTATTCAAGAGAAACGACCGACACCCTCTACTCGGCCGGTCACGCGATTGATCGCCTCGTTTTGGAGCGCCACTTTCTACTAGCGCGGCTCGCGGCCTTGCCGGTATGATCCGCCGCCAGAGCCGCCGGAGTGTGGTTTCGGTCTCACCTCGTTTACGTTGAGGGCGCGGCCCCCCAAGTCGGTTCCATTCAGTTGGCTGATGGCGTGCTCCGCCTCTGATGCATCCGTCATTTCCACAAATCCGAGGGCGCGCGCGCGGCCCGTATCCCGATCAGTTACTAAGTTGACGCATTCGAAAGTTCCATACTGCTCGAATAGTGTTCGAACGGAGGCCGCGGTCGCGCTGAAGTCCAGATTGCCTACAAAAATATTCTTCATCGTATGTTTCCTTCTGTCTTTCACTTTCGCGGGCTAGGTGAGGCAGAGTGGAGGTCAGCCTTGGTGGTGCGGGCCATCAAAGGCATCCCCACTATAACACGTGGCCGTGGAGAAGGCACGGTAAATCAGAACGGCCGCGCGGTTGTATGTTACTGAACATCCGAATTCTTGCAGATTATGTGGGCGCAGGCCGGACGGTTACATCGTCAAAAGCAGCTGTTGCGTCAATGCGCTCACGGAGTACCTCGGAGTGATCGGATGGAAGATTCAGATCGAGGAGTCGGGATGACCGTTGGTTCCTGTATTCTGAGTGAGGATGCTTTCCCCCATTGACAAATGTCCGCGGGAAGTGCACAATCAAGCAACACTCATTATTATCCGGAATGCTTCGGAAGTGACGTTTATTCGAAGCCGTGAGGTCGGGAGGCGCGATTTGTTCCTCTTCGACACGGACCAGAGCGTCGGCACATTTCTTAGCGGCCCGAAAGCCGCTCCAAGCAAAAGGAATCTCACAATGGATGCCCCCAACAAAAAGGCCACCGGTGTCCCGCGACCGATTGCGACGCCTTCAAAATCATCAGCCGAACCTGCAGAACGACTCGATAATCGAAGCTCTCCGGAAATAGCTGCTTTGGCGTACCGATATTGGCAAGCCCGCGGGTGTCCAAATGACTCGCCGGAAGTAGACTGGCTGCGGGCCGAACATGAACTCGCGTGCCGCCCGTAAGCATGCCGCCCACGATCGAACCCGGAAGCTGGGACATCCCGGTAGTTTCGGTAAGTTCGGTTCCGGGCGATCACGTGGAACTGGAACGGCTATTGCCGACGCCGCGATGGAAGGTTTATCGAAGCAGCACACTCCGGTCGGCAGTACAGTTACTGCGAGCACTACAGCGCGTCCCAATCGTGGTTTGTGACGCGAACCTTTTCCCCACAACCTGGCAGGAGTTATTAGCGCAAATTGGCTTATTCCCGGAGTCGCCGCATTTGATCGTAGCAGCCCGGATTGCCGATGATCATCTCTGGGCGGAAGCCCTCAACCTGGGGGCCTACGACGTGTTGGAAAAACCTTTTGATAGAACGGAACTGACGCGTTCGCTGAGTTTGGCATGGCTTCGCACCCAGCGCGAACACGGACTCGCGGAAGCGCACGTGATCGCGGCGGTGGCGTAGAAGCAAGCGTCTGCCGGCGCCGCCGGCCGCTATTCAAGGGATCCCCATTGCTCGTCGAGGTCCGGTGGCTGCCTTCCCGCACCAGCCTTCTCGGAATGGCTTCGCTTTAGTGCCCCTGGTAAGGAATTCGCATGTTCAGGAGAGGCTCTAGCTCCAGAATCAAGTAGTCCTGGCGGTGGCACCGGTCAGCCGGAGAGCAGAGCTCATAAGCAAAGCCCTTTGGGTGCTGTGCCATGAGGAAGGCGCGGCGCTCGGTCAGATGAGCGAGCAGCGTGGCCCGAATATCATCGGCCTCACCGATAAGAAGCCAGTAATTAAAGTTATAAATCCCGTATATACCCGACCGCGCAGGGGCATTCCCTTCGACCGCTTCGGTGGTAAATGCATGCAGATCGGAATCAAAGGGCATCGTTCACTCAATCGCGGGAGGACTTTACCGCGCTTGTCGGCCATCCCCCCGTTGGTTCTTCACAATGTTGCTTGAGTATCCCGTGCATTCGCTGCGGACCGGGGGCGCTTGCCTCGCGATTCAAGTGCCTCGGCGTTTGTACGGGCTTGCAAGTGTGCGATTAGATCGTCATTCGTTAGCTGGTGCTTACCTAATTGGCTATGGGCGAGATCGGCTGCGAGTTTGCCCGCGCACAGTGTAGGGCCTTCCTGAATTCGGACGCGGTGCTCCAGAAAGAGTGCGAGATCCGCCGTGATCGTCAACCGCACCGTCGGCTCTCCCTTCACCATTTGGTCGAACCGGTAGCATCGCGTGTTTTGAGTCTGTTCGAATCCCATGTACCGCAATTCCATGATTTCCTCCCGTGCGATCACAATCCGTTTTGCCCGGTAAGGGCTCATTCAACGCGAACGGATAACTGCGCCATTGAACTCGTCAATAGAACGTCTTAGGTCCAAATGGATTTCTCTGGCTTTCCGGTCGATCTGAATGGCCTGTGCAATCGCTTGCCTCGCCCGAGCAAACACCTGATCAGCTCGGCACTGAAGCTCCCGGAGTGTGGGGGCAGGTACGTATGACTTTCCCGGCATGGAATATCCTCTCCCTGCAAAAAAGAGAAGCCAGCCGGTCTTGGCGGTTTAGACGGCCCTTTGCTGCTTTTTCTAGCATAGCAGAGTTCTGCACACATCGCCGGATCACGGACTCGCACTTAGAATCAGCGGGTTCTATCTGGACTGGACTTTCATCAGGAACAGGATGAGTGTCTCAAACGGCATCAGGAATTCCGTTCGAGGCGGGAGAAAGGTAACTGGGAGCGTGCCTCGATGCCGAGTCGGCCGCCGATCCCGAAGCTTGCCGCACGATAGACTTCAAGCGGAGAACCAGATCCTTGCCCATCGCCAATTCCGCAGGGTCTGCTTTGTAGCCCGGCATTTTCGGGTCGATGAACTCCCGGCGGAACAACTGATCCGCCATCAGAGTGGTTACGAGCAAAAGCTCCGGTAGGGTCACTTCAACTTTGATATTTTTCATAAAGTCGGCTCCAGCTCGGGTATGCGGCGCTGCGCAAACCGGTCGAGCATGCTACCTCCTATCTTTTGTTACAGCGATTCACTGCCTGGATTCCGATCCGTGATGGATGGTATCGGAAGCAGCGGTTGCGACTTCAGCGCGGTCAATGATACAGCAAACGCCGCAGCGGCGAGTACAATGGCAGCGAGGCCGAACCCGCCCGCAAGCGGGAAAAGCCGAATTGCTGGATTGAACAGAAATGCAATCACAACGAACGCGGCCGTCCAACGATGCCTGGCCGCGCGGAATGCCTGAACCGTCACAACGGTGGCACCTCCGCATACCACTAGTCTTATCGCGAATTCGTAATTCGCTATCAATCCCCATAACACGAAAGCGACGAGGAGTACCGCGATACAAAGCCACTTTACAAGGCGTGTGCGCATTCAACCTCCCCGGTTGTGTGGGCGGCTAAGAGGTGGGACAGATCGTCTGACTTAGTTCAGACCATCTGCGAGTGAACGATAATGTTCACTTCAGTCTTATTATGGTCCCTGGCTCCGACGGTGTCAAATCGGGATTCCTCATTTCGAGTGGTCTGTTCGCGGCGGGAGTTTCCGCCGGGAGTTCGGAGAGGTAACGTGGTCTGCTTGCCTATCGGCGGGCTTAGTCGGAGTAATCCTGTGCGGTCCCCCGGTGTCATTAAAGCATCCGCATTGTTTACATTCGATGATCATATTAGTAAGGTGTCAGCGATCAACCGTAACAACGAGGGTCCGATTCACAGCGGCCGCAACACAGAATCGGCGCGACAACGTTTGTGATCGCGTTTCACAATGCTCAAAAGGATTCTGCGCTCCATGGCCCTCCAAGAAGCCGCCCCCGAAACTCGTGTATTCCAACGCCGAGCGGGGGCTCAGTTTCACAAGCTATCAAGACTGTTGAGAACGCGGATCATCCGCAATGGCCGCCATCGGGCTGCTGTCGTTGTTTCCGTTCAACTAAGTAAAACTCCACCCGTAAACGCCGCTCGCTAACAATAGCAACGCGCCGACAACGCCGCCGATTATCCGCCACCGGCGCTTTTGCACCTGGTCCCGCAGCTTTCCCTTTTCGACCCACTCTTGCCAGCGTTGTTCGTCCAATTCGACCGTTTCTACTTGCACTCGATCCATTCAGTCTCTCCTTGTGGTTGGTATTTCGGTGACGAAAGAACCCTGCAGCGCAGGTACGTGGTTCTTGTCTTCATGTATCCACTCTCCGTTCTCGGCAGAGAGTGGCGCGCCCGATCGGGCCGCTCGGTGGAGAGAACCAGCCTCAGTATCGCACGAAATCGCCCCGTAAGTTCCCTAAACTGTTTTTTTTAAAAGTAGAGGTCTATTTCTGCCAGATTTCTCTCCGCACCGATCGCCGGTTCGCCGATCATGCCGCGATCCCTTCAGTGGCAGTCGTTTGCGACGGGGCGCCGGAGACATCCCGGCGGGCTGTGTAAATCCTCGCGGTCTGCAAAGGCGCGCAGCCAATGATTGAGCGGGAACCACAAACGGGGAAACCGTAGGCGACGGGGGCTTCGGCCGAACTGGCATGGTTCCACTCGCGTTTTCAAATCGGCCGAGACGCACGTCGTCGACATCGCGCGAGTATGCACCCTTCCGGCGAAACGGGCGGCCGGCGAAGGCCGGTCAGAATGGGATCGGTGGCGTAGATCTTGCGAAATTCTTCTCGGATTGACGCGATCTCGCCGACGGCGCGCTCACGGTCCGCAGGCGAGAGCCGCTTCTCGTATTAATGGCTATGTTGGCGGGGTAAAGATGCTAAACCAGATTTTCCGCACCTCGGGGCGGTCTGTCCAGAACGCGGCGAAGTCTCGCAGGTATCCTTCGCGGCTCACCATCTGGCGCGCAAGCGTGCAGTGAACGACGACCGTATAGCCACCGATGTGCTTGAGGATGCGATCGTACGTTTCAGGCGCTCTCCGCCTGTGGTCACGACCATCCGTTGAAATCTGCACGCTATACGGCGATTGTTCGATTGGCGGGTTGTTTGCTGCACTAGATTCCGCTGACCCGACGGAGTGCCAAGTCGCGCGCTGCCGAACCGAGATTGGTCGGTATCCGCCCCAAGCATTAGCAATGGCCAGAGTATACCGCTCGGAAAATCTTTCGCAGCTGATTAACGTGTCCGATCGGACGATCGCGGCAGATTGCACCCAGCTTTCCAGTCGATCTCGAATCAGGCGGGATCCGGCCGGTGATATGATGGCCGCAGGGTCGATCGAGTGCGCCTCGTTTCGGAAATAGAGGTCCAATGAACGACGGTCGTCGAGCTCTGGAGAATCTCTGGAAAAACCGCTCTGAGGACGCCAAGCTTAAATTCGACCTGGCCTGCCGGGAATTGCGCGAGGTCGAACGGGCAATCAGTTCGGGAACTGCGGAAGAGAGTGCGTATGTCTATAGGAACGCCGTGCGAGCCGAAACAGCCGCTCTGGTCGAGTATGCCAGAGTGTTGCGAGCTTATACCGATCTGGTGGCGCATGGCAGGATCCCCGACGACGAACCCCGCGGATGAAGGCTTGGGCGGGAACGCGAAGTCGGACACAATCTAGCGATATGGCGACGATCGCGGGTGCGAACGTTCCCAGCAGCAACAGCGCATACCCGGCACCCCCGACTGGCGCCCTGCGGGCCACGATCGCGAGCGTGCTGAAGCAGCTCCAGGTGACGGCGAAGGTCAGCAGGAAAAATCCGATCCTCTATAAACTACGCGTGATTTTGTTCAGCGTCCAATGGCTCTCATTGCGCCGAAGGCAGGCCGCGCCTGAGCGACGTTTCGGCGATCTTGCTAACGGGTCCAGGTGCTAACCTGAAGCATGGCCCCGAAAGACAGAGGCTAAGCACATTTACCGGTAGCGGGTCGATCTCGAGGGAACTCAATTATGCAGCTCAAATCCATCATGCTCCTCCTTCCGGTGGCGTTCGGGGCCTCCGGGCAAGTCCTTAAAGTAAGTCCACTGCCGAATCCGTCGGGTGCAGAGAGTCTTCAGGCCCACTGGGGCACGGCATCCGATGGCAGCCCGTTACTAAGCTGGCTCGAGAAATCCAAGGATGGCTCGCTTTCGTTGCGCTATGCCGTCCGCCACGGCGCCCAGTGGTCCGAGCCCCGTACAATCGTTGGCAATCGACAATTCTTTCGCCAGCCCGCGGAATCGCCGGCGGTAATTTCCTTTGCGAACGGATCTCTACTCGCGGAATGGGTCGAATTACCTCCGGGATCGGGAGAAGCCGAAAACCTCTATGTCTCCGCCTCCAAGAACGGAACGCAATGGACAGCGCCGGCATTGGCCCACAAGGACAGGAGCCCCGTTCAGCATGCGTTGGCGTCGATGACGGCCAGCGGTGACACTGAGGCATCCCTTGTTTGGTTGGAAGCGCTGAAAGGCGAAGACGCTCCGTCCGCGCTGAAGAGAACCGTAGTCAGCAGTAGCGGCGCCGTTCTCAAAGAGGAAACACTCGACTCCGACGTCTGCACGTGTTGTCCAACCAGTATTGTAAAGACCGAAAATGGATTGCTGGTGGCTTACCGGGACCACAGTACGCAAGATATTCGCGACATCGCGGTGATCCGTTTCGAGAACGGCCGTTGGCAGCCTTCGCGGATTCTGAATGACGACAAGTGGGAAATCAACGCGTGCCCGGTGAACGGAGCAGCGGCCGCCGCGAGGAACAGCCGTGTGGCCATCGCCTGGTACACCGAGGCAGAAGACAAGCCCCGCACGCAGCTTGCGCTCTCCAATGACGGCGGCGCCAGTTTCACGAAGCCGATTCGCGTCAGCATAGGCAATTCTTTCGGCCACACTTCAGTGGCGCTGGACGACAATGGGAACGCGGTGGTTTCGTGGCTGGAGGAAGGCTCAGGAGGTGCCGTTCGCCTTCTGGCCCGGCAGGTGACGAGCGCCGGGGTCACCGGCCCGGTGGTCGAGGTCGCCGTGGGCGCGCAGCGGAGTATCGGGTATCCGCGGTTATTGCAGGCCGGCAACGAAACCTTAATCGCGTGGGGCAACTCCGGCAGCAGCAAGGTCCAGACGGCCCGGATTTCGAAGTAAGGCGCCGGAGCGGATTATCCGTTCTGTTCTACTGGTGTGGGCTGTGACTGATCTTTTGCGCGTAGCCCAGATTCGAGCCGTTACGAGCCGGGTGCGCGCTCACCGTGACCTGATCGCCCTGCCGCAGGCTGTCGATTTTCAGACCGCTGAGATAAAGCAGATTCGGACTCGCCATTTCGAGTTCCCAGTGCATCACGTCGGCGGCACCCGATCCAGTGGTACTTAAATAGAGGCGCACATGGGGATTTCCCCACTCTATCCTCGTTACGGTTCCTGTGACTGTGATCGATCGATTCAGATCATACTCGGTTGCCAACGCATGATGCGCCAGTGTGGGGCGCGCCCCGGCCAGTATACCGGCCGCCAACAAGAGAACATACCGCGTCGATCGCATCGGTTCCTCCCCGTTGTCCAGCACTATACTGAAGCCGTCAATCGGCGTCAAGCATTAACCTCCGGGTAGGCGAGCCGACGAAGTTCAGAACACAAACTTAAGCCCGGCCTGCACGTGCCGCGGCGGTGCTGCGTTCACGACATACCCAAAACTAGTGCTGCTGAAGTCGCCGCTCACCGCTGCCGGACCGAAGAACTGGGTGTGGTTGAACGCATTGAATGCCTCCAGACGGAACTGAAAAGACTTGGCCTCGCCCACCCGAAACGATCTTAACAGGGCCACGTCGAAATTGAACTCGCTCGGCCCGTAAAAGAAGCGCCGCGCAGCAGTGCCGGGAGTTCCCAACGGGTTTGGGCTGAATAGAGGTGTTGAAATAAGGCAGTCTCCGTTCCGCGGGTTATGGTTGATCATCAGATTCCCCGGAGTGTAATCCGGACGATCAATCACGTAATTGTTCACTCCGTTGGGCGCGCTGCCCTGCAGCGAATTGTCGGCACTGGAATGCATTGTGACGGGGAAACCTGTGCTAATACGGGTGATACCAGAGATCGCCCATCCGCGGGTGAGAGCTTTGGCACGGTTGAAAATCCGCTCCAGCGGGAGATCGTATCGATAAGTGGCCACCAGGTTATGGGTCAGATCGAATTGGGAAGGCGCCCGCGAGAGTTTATAGTTAAACGGATTGACGGGGTCGGAAAGCGCCGATGCCTCATCCATCGATTTGCTGAAGGTGTAAGAGAACAACAGGTTGAGTCGCCGCGAGGTGTGCCGCAGACTCACCTCGAGAGCATTAAAGGCTGAATTGCCGACGCTGCCTTCGTAGTCGTCGTTGCCAAAATTGAATCCGAACGGGCTCCTTGTGCCGTAAATTGTCTGGCCCGAAGCCGTAGTGTAGACGGCGCTCTCCGCAAACGGGCCGCATGTCGAGGTACCGGGGGCGATGTTTGCAGGGTTACTGAGAAACAGGCACAGAGCCGGATTTCCGGGATTGTTGGAGTATACCATCAGCAGGTGGTGCGCTTGGGAGCCTACATAGCTCAAGTTCAAAATGGTGTCCGGCAACAACTGCCGCTCGATCGAGAAGAAATAGCTCTCGTTGTAGGGATAAGTGTTGCCCTTATAGGGTGACGTCATTCCAGCCTGGCCCACATACGGTGAGTAGTCTATGTTCGGATTTGGATGATCGACCGTGGCGTTCAAGGGCGGAAAGACAATGGGATATGGCTGCAGGTGTTGCTGCCCGCTGGCCGCAGCGATAAATGGCTGGGCGAAGAGCGGCGGGGCCGGGCTGGTGTAACTCAATCCATAGGGAGGCTGCGGTTCGTCGATGCCGATCGTGTTGCCTTGAATGACCGAATAATAGATTCCATAGCCTGCACGAATGCTCGTTTTCGGAGTAGGCGCATACGCCAGTCCCAAGCGGGGAGAAAAGCGGTTGCCCAACGGGACCAGGGTCGGAGGGATTCCTTTGTCACTTGGATATACCAGGCCAGTGAATGCCGTAGGGTAGACCTGCGATTGCTGCCCTGCGATCATCTCGGGAATCTGATTGTATTTTTCTGACCAATACTCCAGCAACTCGTAACGCAATCCCACATTGAAAGTCAGTTTGGGTGTGGCCTTCCAGCTGTCCTGCACATAGCTGCCCAGGTACTTGTGCCGCGGATAATACTTCTGAGAATCGGTCTGGGTAAAGTTACTCGGCGTGCCGATCAGAAAGTCGGCAAAATCCAGTCCGGTCTCCCTGCCGGAGAAAACAAACGTCCCGTTGAACGTGGCGTTAGGAGAGACGTTAACCTGTTCCAAGCTGAGTTCCGCGCCGGCTTTGATGGTATGGTTTCCGAAAACCTTCGAAAAATTGTCCGTCGCCGTGTAGGTATTGTTTGCCTGCCACAGGTTCGTGATCGGCATACCCATGACAAAAGAATTGAAGACGACGTTCTCCGGACCTACAATGCTGGGCGCCAGAGTATATATGCCACCCTCGTCCGGCGAGGCAAACCCTTGCTGAGCGTGGGTAATGCCGACATTTTGGGTAGGTTCCCCAATGTTATTGGCGCCCCGCATCGCGGTCAACCGCACCTCATTGACCATCGTCGCGCCAAACGTTCTCGTGTTACCCAAGCTGATCAATTGCGACCGTCCCAGATTCAGAGCGCCAAAACCGGGAACGCTGGAGCCTCCTTGACCTGTCGGGTAGGGATTGGTGAGGCGGTAATCGTCGAAGAAGTAATACCCGGTGAACAGCCCCCAGCGCGCCGTATTGTCGTCGATCCGGCCACTCAATTTGTCATCCCGTATCTGGTTGCCGTATGCGCCTGAAGTGAAGATATTATCTCCCTGGTTGGGTGCAGGCATGTATGGCAACAGAAATTTGGACGGAGCCGACCACGCGCGCTGCGGAATTTCGGCATTCGGAAACACGCATGATTCCGGCGTGGTGCAACCCCGCCTATAGTACGGCTCGCCAGCCGATACCCCATAGCCGAATTTTTGGGTTAGCTGATTTGCCAGGTACGGGCCCGACACGGTTCCGTTGAGTTGGCCGGCCACAGCGCTGAGATCCCCTTGCCGCTCGGCAAGTGTGGGTACGGGAATAAGGCCCGAATCAACTCCCTGGAACGTACGTGTCCCCTGATAATCGCTGAAATAGAAAATTTTATCCTTTTTGATCGGGCCGCCTACCGTGCCGCCGAACTGATTCTGCCGGTAAACGCCGCGCTCCGGCGAGAAGAAATTCCGGGAATCGAGAGCCGTATTCCGCAGGAACTCGAAAGCGTCACCGTGAACGCTGTTGGTGCCGGACTTGGTCACCACATTCACGATTCCCCCGCTATAGTTGCCATACTGAGCATCAGGGTTGTTTGTGATCACCCGGAACTCGGCAATTGAGTCCAGGTTCGGGACAATCAGCGTGCCACCGTTCATCAACTCTTTGACATCGCCGCCGTTCACGATGTAACCGTTGGCATCCTCGCGTTGGCCGCTGATCGACTGGTTACCGGCATTGAGGTTGCCGGACGGAGAAATGGCAGTCGTCACCCCGGCCATCACGACCGAGGTGGGTAGTTGTGTGCTGACGGGGACAATTCCCGGCTGGAGCGCCAGCAGGTCCGTGTAGCTCCGGCCGTTCAGGGCCACCTCGGTCATTTGAGTGCCGGTTACCACCTGGCCGACCTGCGTACTGGCGGTTTCGACCTCCGCCGCGTCGCTCTGCACTTCAACCGATTCAATCCTTTCCGCAGTTTGCAGCTGGCAGTCCACCGTCAGAGCGCTGTCGGCATCGATGATCAACCCGGTTCGCTTGAACAGCCGAAATCCGCTGGCTTCGACCTGAAGATCGTATGTGCCGACCGGCAGGCTGGGAAACGTGTAGGCTCCCCTTGCATCGGTCGTCGCCTTCCGCTGAATCCCTTGGGCGGTATTGGTGATCGTGAGCATCGCCCCCGGGATTACTCCGCCGCTTGGATCCTGAACCGTCCCCGACGCGCTCCCGGTGACCGCCGCCCAAGCCAATCCACCGGTGCTGATCAGGACCGTCCCGATCAAAGCCGGCATCAGATTAGTTTTCAGGCTGTTCAGGTACATTCGTTGGCAAACCCGGAATTTCCGGTGAAGCACGCAAAGGCCCCTCGTGGGTTGGATAAGGAGAAACTAGCATTAAAAAACGAGAACTGCATGCCGGATACGGTCAACTGTCAGTCTAGTGACCGGTCACTCGCGGTCACAACCCTGGCGTTGGAGGAGCGATTCCGTGTTGAACGTCTCGTTTCTGGCAGCGCTGGTTCAAAAACGCTCGTTTTACGGCCGTGATATGATGACCTAAAAGCTCTCCGAACAGGTCAAGCCGGAGCGGAGCGTGGCCTGCGCGGCGTAAGCGCGTCCTGCTGTCGCTAAACTTCAACGGGCTTCCAAAACCGGTTCGTAAGCACAAAACGGATCTTCAGCTAGCGAATTGCCGGTCGCGCCAAACGCCCGCGCGCGCGAGCCGCCACACAGGGTCTTGTATTCGCAAAATCCACAGCGGCCCTCGAACCGGGCCGGGTCATGCAGCGACTGGAACAAAGGAGATCTTCGATAGATATCGGCAACGCGATCCCGCCGAACGTTGCCGGCCACCTGCGGCAGGAGCAGCCCATCGTTCTTGAGCTTGCGGCTGGCGCGCACCGCCAGCGCGTCCTGTCCTTGCAGACGCGTTTCTTGCCACTCAACGGCGGTGCCCTGCGGCTCCTGGC
>Ga0209060_10002350_pt1 | contig 17842 bp, 11 predicted proteins | sample Coa_R1_8_FD_187155 | JGI IMG/M metagenome (GOLD analysis project Ga0209060, IMG submission 187155) | Surface soil microbial communities from Centralia Pennsylvania, which are recovering from an underground coalmine fire - Coalmine... | ecosystem: Environmental > Terrestrial > Soil >...
CCCGATCCCTCGATCCCCAGGTGGACGAGCCGGTGCGGGTGACGGGCGAAGTCCCCGCCCGCACCCTCAAAGAGCCCAAGCCCGGACACTGGACCTACGACCTGGGCCAGAACATGGTGGGTGTCGTCCGCCTCAAGATCACCGCTCCCGCCGGCGCCCGGATCACCCTGCGCCATGCAGAGATGCTCAATCCGGACGGCACCCTCTACACCACCAACCTGCGCGGCGCGCCCTCCGTTGACAACTATACCGCGCGTGGGACCGGCGTCGAGATCTGGCAGCCCCACTTCACCTTCCATGGCTTCCGCTATGTGGAGCTGACCGGTCTGCCCGCCAAGCCGGCGCTGGATGCCGTCACCGGCGTTGTGCTGGGCTCCGACACGGCCCGCAGCGGCCAGTTCGCCTGCTCCGATCCGCGCATCAATCAACTGCAATCCAATATCCAGTGGGGCCAGCGCGGCAACTATCTGAGCGTGCCCACCGACTGCCCCCAGCGCGACGAGCGCATGGGCTGGATGGGCGACGCCGAGGTCTTTGTCCGCACCGCCACCTGCAACGCCGATGTCGCCGCCTTCTTTACCAAGTGGCTGGTGGATGTGGACGACGCCCAGACCCCCGAAGGCGCTTTCAGCGACATCTCGCCCAGCTATGGCGGAGGCGGCACTCCCGCGTGGGGCGATGCCGGCGTCATCTGCCCCTGGACCCTCTACCTCGCGGACGGCGACCGCCGCATTCTGGAGAGGCATCTGCCCGCCATGACGAAATGGGTCGAGTGGTGCCGCGAGCACAGCACCAACCTGATCCGGGATAAGGACCGCAACGGCGACTATGGCGACTGGCTCTCCATCGGAGCCAATACCCCCAAGGACCTGATCGGCACGGCCTACTTCGCCTACTCCACCCATCTGGTCGCCCAATCCTATAAAGCGGTGGGCGACACCGCGCAGGCCGCAAAATACGAACAGCTCTTCGAGGAGATCAAAGCCGCCTTCAACAAACGCTATGTCGCCCCCGATGGCCGCATCAAAGGCAATACTCAGTGCTGTTACGCCATGGCGCTGAAATTCGATCTGCTCTCCGAAGAGCTACGCCTCAAGGCCGCGGAGTATCTGGAAGAGGACCTCAAAGCCAGGGGCATGCACCTCTCCACCGGCTTTGTCGGCGTCTCCTACCTGCTGCCGGTGCTGACCCAGGCCGGGAAGACCGACACGGCCTACAAACTGCTGTTCCAGGATACCTTCCCCTCCTGGCTCTTCTCCGTCAAGCACGGCGCCACCACCATCTGGGAGCGCTGGGACGGCTGGACCCCCGAAAAAGGCTTTCAGGATCCCGGTATGAACTCCTTCAACCACTACTCGCTGGGCTCCTGCGGCGAATGGCTGTTCGACGCCGTAGCGGGCATCGGGATGGATCCCAACAGTCCCGGTTACAAACACATTCTGATCCGGCCCCGCCTCGATCCCGCGCTGACCTGGGCAAAAGCCTATCACGACTGCCTCTATGGGCGCATCGAGAGCCACTGGGCTATCGGAGAGGGCAATGCCCTCACTCTCACCGTAACGATCCCTGCGAACACCACGGCCACCGTTTATGTGCCCGCCTCCGACCCGAAAACGGTCATGGAAGGCGACCTGCCAGCCGCGAAATCGCTGGATGTGAAATTCCTGCGCATGGAGAACGGATCCGCCGTATACGAAGTACCGTCCGGCTCCTACAAATTCCACACCCTCCTGAAGCCCTGATCCGGCTCTCAGCATCCTCTGTCCTAAGAGGTTGCTAACTGGTCGGCTGATCGATGGCGCCCAGGAACAGGATGACGCCGGTTTTGGTGTCGTAGATGGCGCACACAAACGGGCGATTGACGGTCATCATGGTCGGCTCGGGCATGCCGCCCGCACCGGCGCCGATCGTCGTGACGGCCGCGGCTTCCGTGCCCTCCTCATCCACCGCGACGAACGACTGATGCGTCGCCTTGGTAAGGGCGATCTGGGAGGCCGGGGACAGAGCGCTGAAGTCGGCCTGACCGTGGATGAAGGCGATGCCCATGCCCAGCGTGGTGAGAGGTGCGATGAGATCCGTTTTATATTTGGATGTGAAGCGCGGCAAGCCGAGGGATACCAGTCGCGGCGTAAATTGGGGTATCCAGGCGTTCCAGTTCTGCAGAGTCAGGCCAGTCAGAAAACTGCTCAGGGACGTGTCGGCAGCCGGGAGGAGGATCACCATTCCGATCCGCTTCTGTCCATAGGGCAGCCGGATCGCCTGGAAGTGATCGCCCTGGAAATAGTCGAAGGTTCCGGTCTGATTCATCAGTCGGTCGGGGAAGCTGCTGCCATCGGCGAGGGTGAACGTGCTGTCGGTGGTCAGCGTGGCGTCGAATTTGGTGGTCCACTGCCCCTTGAAGTAGACGGCATTGGCGATAATCGCGATGAGATTGGGGTCGGCGATATCCGCCGGGGTGACGATCTGCGTAATCTTCCCATGGGTCGCCCCGGAGGCCCAGGCATTGATGTTATCGGGAGCGCCCGCCAGGTCGCCGATCTCACTGCCATAGTAGGCGGTGTTGGTCTGCACAAAGGTGGGCAGCACCTGGCCCTTATCCTTATGAAACCAGAGGGAGTTGGCGATGGTCAGCGTCACCTGCGGGTCCGGGTTGAACAGGCTGGCCTGCAGCGCGGCATTGCCGTTATTCAGGTCCGCCAGGCTCATCCCCTGCAGTCCCAGCGTCTGCGCCATCGCAGTCTGCGTCTGGCCCTGCGCGCCATTATAGGCGATCTCCAGGGCCAGAGACAGGCTGGTCGGAGAGATAAAGACGTTCTTACCGGCATCCGTCTTACGCAGTTCGCGGAAGAGTTGAAAGCCAAATGTGTTGTTGGCAGCCACCAGGCCGCCGTTTACGGGCGTGGCGCTGCGCGCGGCGGCGGCGACCGCCGGTGGCAATGCGTCCAGCGGGGAGGCAGGGGAACTGTTGCCGGAACCGCATCCCCACAATCCGCCCAAGACCAGGCTCACTCCCATCAAGAGGGCAGCGGCCTTTTCATGCAGAGACTTGACGTGCATAGCGATCTCCTTTTCGAGGCATACGCAAAGCGCAGGGGGAAAACAAGGGGGTAGATTGAGTATAGCACGCCCCGGCATTTCTGTAAAGCCCCTCCGGCAACGATGCCACAGGAACCATTTCTACCAATGCTCGTCGGGCGGTTCGTTCCTATCAGATTTTACCGCGCCTTTTAGAGCGAGGCAAGGTAGAAGGCTCATTCACGGGCCTTCTTGACATTCCTTGGGAATCGGCGCATAATAGCCATGACAAGCAGATGTCATACGTCTTCGACTAGACATCGGGATTATCTTGACAATGTCACATTAAGGTCGGGACTAGAAATGCAGCCCGTTGAACCAGAATTGCAATCTTGCCTGATGAGATAGGATTTATGGCAAGCAAGAAGCGCAGTTTGGAATGTGACATTGTCAAGATAATAACGGTTGGGCCGCACTTTGCGGACTTTGTGTGTTAACGGAGGCCCTTTTGGATCATGGAGCAGACAATGCAAAAACGTCAAAAGATAGGTGGGATATTCTTTTTGGCTTTACCGGATTTTTGACAGTAATCGCAACTGTTATTGTGGCAGGTATTGCATACAGACAGAGTGTTCTTGTACAAACGCTGCTAACCAGATCAGCAGAGTCCATTTCTTCAGAACAACTGAGGTCGGCGTTAGAAGCACAAAGGCAAAAATATGAACAGGATTTGGTTTTGCAGAGCCAAGGCAATAAATCGACTCTTACAATCGCTCAAGTTAATAGTGAGGTAAGTAGGCAGATTGCCCGCTTGACAGATGAACGGGAACGCTCACTCAATCTGCGTGACAATCAATTGAAGCGGTATATGAGCGATGAAAACTTCAAGCTTGGACGAGATACAAAACGAGATGAAGTACAATCGCGTTTCGTCGAATTGTCTCTGGATATTTTAAAGGCATCGCCATCAGCGGATAATCAAGGACTGCGTCAATGGGCGACTACAGTAGTTGACACTTACTCTGGTGTAAAGCTCTCTCCACAAGCCCGGAAAGAACTACGAGAAGCTCCCTTATTAGAACCTACCGAACCGCGCGCCGATAATGATAGTGCGTGGTCGATAAAATATGAACCAGCTCCGAACGTGGAACAGAATCTGGACTCATATTATTTCACGAAAATCCGCTTTGATCCAACAGATCATAAAATATTGATACTTACAGTCGATACGCGCAGAATGGCCCAACGCTACTATTTATTAGGTGGACAATTTAGTGTTTCATTTTATGACAATAATAATAAGCTAATAGGAAGCAAAAACTATGGCTCTAATTCCTACTTTGGAGCTGGGACATTATATACGAGAAAACTTCACAATCCTTATATTGATGCTAAAAAATTGAAAGCAGAAGACGATTTCTCTTTAGCAGACGACTAAACAGCTCAATCACATAACCCACCAGGAGTAGCGGTGCAATAATCGGTGGATCGCCGAAATGAATGATGATCTTCAGAAATTGGCTGCCCAATCAGGAAATACACTGTCGTTCAGCATGGCGTTGTTCACCAACACTCCTCATGCTTACGGCGAATCTAGGCAACTATAGTGGCCCAGCGATAATGAGCGCATCTGGTGCGCTCACTGAGAGGGATCCTTCGGGGCCGCGACATCTGCAGCCCGCTCCACTGTACCGTCTGGTCGCTCCTCCCAGATCACTCCATCCCGCGCATAGACGACATTGACCCCATGTTCCTGCAGGGAGTGACGCGCCATCTGGGTAGCATGTTGCCCCGCAGCCTCCCAGCGCGCCCAATCCTCCGCCTCGGCGAGCAGAGCGTAGGCCGGATGCGTCGCTTCCGTGCCGCAAAGCGCCAGCGCTTCATGGAGCGTTCCACGGCACCAGGAGCAGCGGCAAAGATGGGGTAAGACTACCTGGATGCTGCCCTCATCCTCCGGTGTGACGATCACATACAAGGCAATGGATGCCGTGAGATGCGCATCCGCATTTTCCCGCATCAATACCAGGTCCTGTGCAGTCTCGGTTTCCGCTTCCGTCCCAGCGCCCTGGGTAGACCGATCCAGAAGTTCCAGTGACGATGCGGCTGGCGAAGAGGCTTCCTTCTGTAGCACTATGTGGCTTTGCTTTGTTGTCAACATGGTATTGTTCCTTTCCGTTGTTTCTCTGCCTCGTCCTATTGCCCGGAATGACAAAGAAAAGACTCCCACTTCGCGAGAAGAGGCAGCCTCATTCAAGAAGAAAGAATGGGATGGCGTCTTCGGAAAGGAATCATAATGTTATGACGCCAAAAAACCGGAGATGTAGGCAGCATCGCCCAAAATGGCGATACGGGCTTGGGAGCAAAGGACGCAAACTAGGAAACTTCGGTTCAAGGGCTTCCTTGACAGTCTTGAGGAATCGGCGCATAATAGCCACGAAACGCAAATGTCCCCGCCCTCGTCGAGGCCGGGATAATGTGTGAAAAGGGAATGAGCATGGCGACTACGACAACACAGGAGCTTACTTTCCACCTTCCGCAAGATATTATCGAATTGTTGGGAAAGACAGCCGAAGCACGCAGAGAATCGCCCGATCGGATCGTGGAGGAGGCTTTACGCTTCTCGCTGCAGCCGATGCGTCAAGAGGCATTACAGCGACTGAATACGCAGATTCGTAAGCAGCAGAACCAGTCCAAACCAGAGATACGCGCTCACCTGGAGTCTCATCTCACCACCACAGAACAAGAACGACTATCTCAACTTCTGGAGCACAATCGCGCCGAAGGACTCACTTCGGAAGAAAAAGCCGAACTTCAGCAGATTTTCGACCGGATCGAAGCGGTGGCTACGGAAAAAGCCGCTGCCATCTGGCTGCTTTCGGGGAAATCGTCGGAACCCAGCGATAGGAAATGAGCAAAACCTATATTCCGCAGGCGTTACGAACAGAAACCGAAACCTACTTCCAGGGCCGATGCGCCTATTGCCAGAGTCCGCAAGCGCTTATGAATGTTACCTTTGAAGTGGATCATATCATTCCCGAGAAAGAGGGCGGCCTAACATTACAGGATAATCTGGCGTTCTCCTGTCCGCTCTGCAATGGATCGAAACGTGCGCAAACTCGTGGACACGACCCCGTGACCGGGAAAGAGGTTCCGTTATATCACCCTCGACGCCAGAACTGGTCGCGGCATTTTTGCTGGGCAGAGGACCTCTACACTATTGGAGGACGTACGCAAAGTGGACGCGCCACAGTAGAGGCGTTACAGCTTAACAATCCCAATCTACTCCGATTACGCATTATCTGGCTGGTGATCGGCTCGACCCCTCCACACTGGCCGGCGCCATCCCTCCTTGGTTTTTAGATTAATTGATGACAAACTCGATCGAACTCGTCTTCGAGGTCCTTTCACCTCACCGTTCACACAGTGGTTGAAAAATAGGTAATTGACTGGGAAAGATACGAAACAGTAATAGCGGAGGTAATGGTATTGACAACCTATTGGCAGATTGCAGCGGGCGGCCTTGGCCGTGAGTTTAGCAATGAGTTTCTACGATATGGCTTGGCGTTCGCAGGCACACCCCAGAGATTGATGCTGGAACAGGTAAAGTCGGGCGACGTTCTCCTATTGAAGCGTGGACTCTCGGTGATTGTCGCTGTCGGTCGTGCGGTTGAGCGCGGAGGTAAGTGTGTTGGTTACGGCGATAAGCCCTGGCTCAGCGACTTCGATGGATGGAATTTACCAAGCTATTGCAATGTGGAGTGGCACCTGCGCCCGCAGAATAAATATCCACTAGATCCACACAACGTTGAGGGTTGTCTGTCCGTGTTGAAATGTTTATTGCTACGCCCGTGGGCGTAAAGCTGGGCATCATATTGTCGCAATGCAACTCGACAAGTCTTGTGAAGCCTGGCGCCAGCTTATCGGGCCGGCAAATAACCAGAGCGGTAGGGCGCAATACCTACGCCCCGACGCGGATCGGACCAGGCGTATGTGGATGACCTGATCCGGCAGGCGCAGGAGCAGCTGGGGAAAGAGGTGTTTGCGGTTATGTGGGAACAGGGCCGCCAATTGATCTCGGCAGAGGCGCTCGTCCAGGCCAGAAAGACGGTGTAGTGATTTCTAGTTGTTCAGAAGATGATGACCTACGACTACATATATGCCAGGTGGAGTTTTAGATGCCAAACGCCCCTAAGTTATTCATCAGTTATGCACGCAAAGATGAGAAATGGCTCGATCAGTTGTTAGAGCATCTCCGATCGTTAGAATTGCATGGAAGGATCACTCAATGGACGAATCGCGAGATTACGCCTGGTAGTATGTGGCGGACGGAAATAGCAAAAGAACTAAAACACGCCGATATTGCCGTGTTGCTAGTCACCCCTGCCTTCCTCGCTTCTCAATATATCCAAGAGAGCGAACTACCTGATCTTTTGAAAAAACGTGTTCTCTGGATAGCGGTTGAATCGAGCCTCTATACACATACTCCATTGGCAGATCTTCAGTGTGTCAATCAACCTTCTAAACCTTTGGGCGGCTATTTCGGAAATGCTCGCCAAAAAACCTGGGTTGAGATCTGCGAGAAAATCCTGGAAATAGCCCATACCTTTCTTGCGCCTAATCACGAAGAAGTTGAGATGGCACTTACTATACCACCTCGAAATGCCAGATTAGGTGATAAATGGAAGAATCCGAAGGATAATGCTACCCTCATCTATATTCCCGAAGGCGATTTCCTCATGGGTGACGATGACATGAGCGACAATCCCCGCCGAACTGTTACTTTGGATGGCTATTGGATCTACGAAACACCAGTCACAGTTGCTCAATACCACAAGTTCTGCAAAGAGGTTCATCGCTCTCGACCTCCAGCTCCGGATTGGGAATGGAACGATAACTACCCAATCGTTAGAGTGCGTTGGTATTATGCGAAGGCTTATTGCGATTGGGCAGGGATGAAATTACCAACAGAGGCGCAATGGGAAAAGGCAGCGCGAGGTACCAATGGCAGAAAGTATCCATGGGGTAACGAATGGGATGCCAGCGCATGTGCGAATAGCCGCAGGCTTGATGAAGGTGCTGCTTCGGTTAGAAGTTATCCCGTAGGAGCTAGTCCCTATGGGGTTCTCGATATGGCGGGAAACGTATGGGAATGGTGTGCTGATTGGTATGATGAAGACTATTACAAAACCGCGCCTCAACAAAATCCGACTGGACCTGAACAGGGTATGCGACGCTCCTTACGTGGTGGTTCATGGATTGAGACAGATCCACATTACTTCCGATGTGCATTCAGAAACGGCTATATTCCTGAAGGCAATGGTTATTTCTGGGGTTTTAGGGCTTGCATATCTGTACCATCGATTTAGTCTCTTACACAAACTATCTCTAGCAGGTAAAAGATCCCAGTCTCTATTCCCCTTATACAAAGAGGTCTTTATGGATGACGGCCTCGTCGGAGGGGCCGATGAGCCGATTGTTCAGGCCCTGGTACTTATAGGTGAGGCGATAGGGGTCCATGCCCATGGCGTGGAGGATGGTCGCCTGGAGGTCGCGGATGGTCACCTTGTCCCGGACGATCCGGTAGCCGAACTCGTCGGTCTCGCCATAGACCACGCCCGGCTTGATGCCGCCGCCCGCCATCCAGGCGCAGAAGCAGTGGGGATGGTGGTCGCGGCCCAGATAGGTCGAGCCGCCCCGCGCCTCGTTCATGGGAGTGCGGCCAAATTCGCCGCCCCACACCACCAGCGTCTGCTCCAGCAGACCGCGCTGTTTCAGATCCTGGATGAGCGCCGCTGCGGGCCGGTCCATCTCCTTGCACTTGTTGGGGAAGGCGTTCATCAGGTCGTCGCCTGTGCCGGTGCCGTGGATGTCCCAGCCCCAGTCGTAGAGCTGCACATAGCGGACGCCCTTCTCGATAAGCCGCCGCGCCAGCAGGCAGTTGTTGGCGAACGAACCCTGCCCCGGCTTTGCGCCATACATCTCCAGGGTCTGCGGCGACTCCCTGGCGATGTCCATCACCTCCGGGACCGCGATCTGCATCCGATAGGCCAGTTCGTACTGGGAGATGCGCGTCAGGGTCTCCGGGTCGCCGTACTCCTTCGCCTCCTGCGCGTTCAGCAGGTCCAACGCATCCAGGCTATCCCGGCGCGACTGTCGGCCCATGCCCGCCGGGTCGTTCAGGTACAGGATAGGCTCGCCGGTGGAGCGGCACTGCACTCCCTGATAGACCGAAGGCAGGAACCCGCTGCTCCAGAGGCTCTTTCCGCCCGTGGGGTCGGTTCCCCCGGAGATCAGCACCACAAAGCCGGGCAGGTCCTGATTCAGTGAGCCCAGGCCGTAGGTGAGCCAGGAGCCCATGGCGGCGTTCCCCGCGATGGCGTTGCCGGTATAGAGGAAGAGTTCGGCGGGCGCGTGGTTGAACTGGTCCGTGTTCATCGAGCGGATAAAGGTGAGATCGTCCACGATGCCCGCCGTATGGGGCAGCACCTCGCTGACCCAGGCCCCGCTCTGCCCGTACTGCTTGAACTTGTAGGGCGTGCCGAGCATCTTCGGGACGCCCTTGATAAAGGCGAACCGCTCCCCTTTCATCAGGGCGTCCGGGCAGGGCTGCATGTTCAGCTTGACCAGTTCCGGCTTGTAATCGAACATGTCCAGCGTGGGCGGCGCACCCGACATATGCAGATAGATGACGGCCTTCGCGTTCGCCGCATGAACCGGCGGCTTCGGAGCCAGCGGACGCGAAGCCTGTTGCATGGCGGCAGGGCGCTCCTGCGCGCCCCCCTCACGCTCCAACAGCGCACTCAGCGCCATCGCGCCCAGGCCCAGGCCGGCCTGCCCGAAGAAGGTGCGCCGGGTGATGGCGCGCGCCTCTGCATGATCCATCCGCATCGTGTTTGCTCCCTCCGTAGCTTGAGCACGCCTCCGGCTCAGACCTTCAGATCGACGACCTCGATCTTCGTCCGGTCGCTGATGCCTGCCTTATACCGGGTATCGGCCAGGACCCGATGATATTCGGGCGGAAGTTCGCCATAGGTCTTACAGCTCTTCAGGAAGACCTCCAGCGCGATCATGTCGGTCGCGACCGGATCGGTGCCGAAGATCAGACTCTTCTGGTAATACTGAGGACCGCGCGTGGTCTCGCCGAAGCGCAGCGCGTCCACGATGTAGAGCTGCTTCATGTGACCGAACTCCGGCACGATCACCGAGCCCGCCGTCTCCATCGCGTTGGCATGATGCGGCGAGGGGCCGCCCTTGCTCATCGTCGCGAAGTGCTTGATGATGCCGGAGACGCCCGCGATGCTGTGGCTTTTCAGGGTGGGGGTCATCACCAGGTTGGTAAATGCCTGCTGGTGGTATTGGGATCGGATGGTGTAGATCGAGCCGTCCATCACCTCCTCCGGGATCGCGGCATCCTTCAGCCCGCCCCGCACTCTGCCCATGAAGTCGGTATGCCCCTCGTCCAGCGCGCAGTAGGTCAGCTTGGCTGCGTTGGGCGCTGCCAGCGTGATGCCGCGCATCACTTCCACCAGCACCTCCGGCACATTGAGCAGCCAGGTGCCCGCATCGGCCAGCGCCACCTGATCGGTCGGCTTGATGAAGGTCTTCCAGGCCCGCGTCACATCGCGCGTGCCGGCCAGGCGAGTGATGCCCGCCTCCATCATCTTCCGCACCGCGCCCGCGATGACGGGCTTCTCTTTGTCGATCACATCCGGGCATGTGACGATCACGACGCGGGTTTTCCGCTCCGGCGCTGCCAGCAGGCCCGTCTGGAGTCCCGCCGCCAGCAGGCCCGCCGCTGCGGTTCCCCGCACAAACTCCCTCCGGTTCATCTCGCTCATGACGCTCGCTCCTTTTGGAATCCTGTTCCTGACGCACGGATGTACGAACACCGTCCGTACGGCGGTCTTGCTCCCCATGGAAAACGCTGGGGACTAATGGTTGGTGAGAACCGCATCGAGGTTCAGAAGCACATTGGACAGAACAGTCCAGGCGGCCATCTCCGCCGGGTCCTGCCCCGCCGGAAGCGGCCCCAGCGGGTCCGTCGCCAGCTTCTTCGCGGCCTCCGGCTCAATCCGGTAGCGCGCCTCCTCCTGAGCCATGAGCGCCAGCAGCGGCTTCACCTGCTCGTCTCGCGGCGGGCGACCCAGCGCCAGCCGCAGCCCATAGCGCACCCGCGATTCCACGGTCGGCCCGCCCTCTTTCACGATCCGCCGCCCCATCGCCTGCGCCATCTCCACATAGGCCGGATCGTTCAGGGTCACCAGCGCCTGCAGCGGTGTGTTGGTGGGGAAGCGGCGGAAGGTGCAGATCTCGCGGCTGGGCGCGTCGAAGGTCGCCATGCCCGGCGGCGGCACGGTGCGCCGCCAGAACGTATAGACGCCCCGCCGATAGCGATCCTCCCCCGTGCTGGTGGGATAGTTGCGGTCTCCGTTGAAGGCCGCCTGCCATAGGCCCGCAGGCTGCGGCGGAAAGACCGATGGCCCGCCCATCTTGTCGCTCAACAGGCCGCTCAGGGCCAGCGCCTGATCCCGGACAAACTCCGCAGCCAGCCGCCTGCGGGGATACCGCGAGAGCAGCCGATCCCGTGGATCCCTCTCCAGCGCCACCGGAGAGACCCGCGAATCCTGCCGATACGTCGCCGACGTCACGATCAGCCGCAGCAGGGCTTTGATGTTCCAAGCGCCCCCTCTGGGCGCAGCAAGCAGCGCCCCTACACCTCGCTGGGGAGAGGGGGAGAATTGAGGGTTTTCTCCTGGCTTCTTGCTTTCCTGGGTTTCTGCTTCGAATGTGACCGCGAGCCAGTCCAGCAGTTCGGGATGGGTGGGCAGCGCGCCCTGCGTGCCGAAGTCCTCCTCGGTCTCCACGATACCGGTCCCGAAGAGCTGCGCCCAGAGGCGGTTGACCGCGACACGGGCGGTGAGCGGATTATTCGGGCTGACCAGCCACTGCGCCAGGCCCAGACGGTCCATCGGCGCGCCCTCCGGCATGGGGGGGAACGCCGCCGGGACCCCCGGATCGACCGGTTCGGCCCGGTTCAGGAAGTTGCCCAGCACCAGTACATACGATTGTCGCCGCTTCTCCTTGGGCAATTCCTGCATCACCGGCAGATTGACCGGCTTGATCTCCGCCAACGCCTTCTGCTTCTTCTCCAGCTCCGCCTTCGCGTCCGGGGTCATAGGGTTGGTCTTCTGCAAGCTCTCGATCTCCGCTTTCAGGGCCGCCATGCGGCTCTGCTGCAGTTCCGACACCACAGGCAGCGTAGGCGTCTCGCTCGGCTGGTCGTTGTCCCCTGTCTGATTGAAGAACGCGACAAAGCGATAGTACTCCTTATTGGTGATCGGGTCGAACTTGTGGGAGTGGCACTGGGCGCAGCCCAGGGTCAGGCCCATGATCGCCTGCGCCGTGGTGGTGGCCCGATCCTTGACCGCCGCCGTGCGGAACTCCTCCCGGTCGGTGCCTCCCTCGGTATTGGTCATCGTGTTGCGGTGGAAGGCGGTGGCGATCATCTGCTCCTGCGTGGGGTTCGGCAGCAGGTCCCCGGCGAGCTGTTCGATGAGGAAGCGGTCGTAGGGAAGGTCCTTGTTGAAGGCGTTGATGACCCAATCCCTATAGGGCCATAGGTTGGGCCGGAGCGGATCGGACCCGTACCCGGCGGAATCGGCATAGCGGGCGACATCCAGCCACATCCGCGCCCACTTCTCTCCGAACCGGGGCGAGGCCAGCAGACGGTCCACCACTTTCTCATAGGCGTCGGGGGAACGGTCCGCCACAAACGCCTCGACCTCCTGCGGGGTGGGCGGCAGGCCGATCAGATCCAGCGAGAGGCGGCGGATGAGCGTATACCGGTCCGCCTCCGGGGAGGGCGTCAGGCCCTCCTGTTCCAGGCGCGCCAGTACGAACGCATCCACGGCGTTGCGCACCCAGGCGGCGTGCTTTCCCTTCGGCAGCGCCGGGCGGACCGGCGGCTGAAATGCCCAGTGGGGCGTATAGGGCGCGCCCTGCGCGATCCAGCGCTTCAGGAGCGCGACCTCTGCCGGGGCCAGCTTTTTCCCGCTGCCCTCGGGCGGCATCTTCAGGCCGTCCTGGCTCGTAATCCGCACGTAGAGCGCGCTGGCCTCCGGCTTGCCGGGCACGATGGCTGTGTGCCCCTCCGCCGACTTGCCATAGGCCGCCTCGCGCACATCGAGACGCATACCCGCCTGGCGCTTCTTGTCATCCTGCCCGTGGCAGGGGAAACAGTTGGCTGCAAGGAGGGGCCGTATGTCGCGCAGATAGTCCAGCTTCGACGCCGGAGGCGCCGGAGACGTGGCGGACGCCGGTCCGCCCACCCCGATGAGACAGGCCAATATCAGCCGGAAAACCACCGAACCGATCCCACTCCGTCCGGGCTGTGACAGCCGTGTCGCAAGCTCCCGAGCAATCTCCATACGGATGACCTTCCTCACAACCGATCCGCGCCACCCTATGGAAGCGGTCCGCGCTCTACCGGGTTCTGTTGTGGGAATTATACCATAGCAGGCCCCTTGCAGATCGTCATCGCGCGTCGTCCGGAAGAAGATGGTGTGTATCGGGAGAGGGTCTAAGCCGCTTTTTCCTGATCCTCCGGCCTGGATCCTCGCTTTGCCCGGGTGTTCCTGGTCCAGGAATCCACGGCTGCCTTCAGGATGGGCGTCTTACGCCGGTCCGCAAACTGATGCGTCTGTTCCGGGGTCTCATGCTTGCGGCGATCCCAGTTGGTGCTGACCTGCGCCACGAGTTCGCCCACCGTCTCCGCCTGTGTGAGGTTCTTCGAGACCGCGATGCCGGCGCTCTCCATGTTTTGCGATTGCAGCTTCACAGACGTTTTGACCTGCTCGGCGTGATGGGAGACCTCCTGGGCAGAGGCACTCATCTGTTCGGCTGCCGCTGCAGTCTGTTCGCTGATGGCCGCCACGGAGGTAATGCTGGCGCTTACGTCTTGCGAGTCCGATGCCATCGCCTGGATCGCCTCCTCAGTCTGTTGCGTGCCCAGCAACATCTCCTGCATCGCATTCAGGGCGGATTGCGTGGAAGAGGCCATGGATTCGGCCTGATCGGTCACCCGGGCGACGTTTTCGGTGGCGGATTGGACTGCCGACAGGATACGGGACAACGCCTGCCCGGCTTCCTGGCTCTGCGCCGCTCCTGTGGTCACCTCCTGACTGCTGATCTCCATGGCGTGTACCGCCTCCTCGACGCCCACCCGCACCGCGCCGATCAATGCCGCGATTTCACGGGTCGCAGAGGTGGCGCGGTCTGCCAGTTTGCGGACCTCGTCGGCAACAACGGCGAACCCCCTTCCATGCTCTCCGGCGCGGGCCGCCTCAATCGCGGCGTTCAGAGCCAACAGGTTTGTCTGTTCGGCGATCTGATCTATCGTGCCGACAATGGCGCCGATCTCATGCCCCTTCTTGCCGAGGTCGGTCACCTTCTCGGAGGAGCCTTCGACCTGGGTGCGAATGCGGTCCATGGTGGCGATCGTCTCCGTGACCGCCTGCCCGCCGGATTGCGCCACCTCCGAGGCATCGCGTATGGTGGCCTCCATCTGTTGTGCGGAAGCGGTCATCTCCTGAACCGCCTGCATCGTCTGCTTCAAGTGGGCGTCCAACTGGGCCACCGCCCGACGCTGGTCGTCGCTCACGCGCTTGACGCGGGCGATGGTATCCTGCAGCGTCTCCATCGCGTCGGCGGCCTGTACCGCCGTTGCCGCCAGTTGTTCGCTGCCGGTGGCGACCTCCTGGCTGGCGGAGGCGGATTCCATCGCGGCGCATGCGACGTGCGCCGTCGCCTCAAGGATCGTTCTGGCCGCCTCTTCGGCCTCATGAATAGAGGCGGTCAGCTCCTGGCTGGATTGGACAAGCTCCGTGGAGCTCGTCGCTACGGCCCCGATCATCAGCCGGAGATTATCCACCATCTTGTTGAAGGCCTGGGTCACCCTATCGTTGGGATCACGCGCCACAACATTGATGGTGAGATCGCCTGCGGTAATCGCTTCGGCGGCGCCGGCAATCTCCAGGATGGTACGCGCCCGGGCAGCCATTTCGGCCAGATCGCTGGTGGCCATCTTTCCGATCTCGTCGCGCAGGTCCAGCCTAATGGCTTCGTCAAAGCCCCCATTCGCAATCGTTTTGGCCAGCGCCAGCATGCTGGAAACCCCGCGCAGAGTGGAGAGGGCGAAACCGATATACGCATACGTGGCCAATACCAGCATCACCGCAGCGAACACATCCACAAAATTACGCCGGGAGATATATCCGTTCAACCGCTTTTGCAACAACACATCCAGCTCATCGTTGCCCGCCTGCACATAAGCCGCCGTGGCGTCGTGCAGCGCCTCTCCTGTATGGGCAAGCTCGGCAACAGTCGTGGTGGATTTTTTGGCCGCAAGGATCTTCTTGTTCAGCAGGGCGAGGAAGGCGTCTACCGGCTCTTGCCAGGCTTTTGCGGGGGAAGAGAGCTTCCCCTCCACGGTACCATTGAACTTGATGGCCTGGCCCAGATCGCTCTGCACGGTCTGCTCCGGGGAGGAGATCTGCCCGGTCAACACCGTCAGATCCATGTTATTTCCGTCGGTTCGTTCTCCGCGCTGCGCGACATCCGTCGCAATGGTCTCCGCCGCGCCGATATTGACGACTGCCGTCGGAACCTGCGTCAGCAGCGTATCCATCGTGTAGTAGCTGTCCACGTCCGGGTCCAGAATGAGGTTGGAGTTATTCCCGAGGGTGGTAATAAAGGCGGTGAGATCGTCGAAATAGCCTTTGAAGGCGTCGCTGGTTTTCGCGGCATCAGATTGTCCGGCGGCGCTCCGGACGCCGGCCCATTTGGCCTTCAGGTCTTTCCAGGGCGCGCTAGTTTTCAGGGCGGCGCCGTACCTGGCATCCACCGCATCTACCGCGTGCATGTCCTCTTCGATGGCGCTCTGCGTCTTATCCATCAAGCCCGCTTCGAGCGTGGGGGCTACCCGATGCAGTTGGACGGCCTGCCGGTAACGCCAGGTATCCAGCATGAGCTTGGAGACGGGACGATAGTACTCCACCCCCTGACGCTCCAGGGTGCTGAATTCAATGCTCAGGGTGACCTCATGTTGAAAAAAGTACATGACGACCCCCAGTGGCAAAAGAGCAAGCAGGCCGATCAGGGTGAGTTTGACAGGGTATCGCAGGCGATTCATCAAGAAGATCACAGGTTTGAACATGGCATTACGCTCCTCGCGAAAATAGATGGGAACAGCGACGATGAGGCAGAAGTATCCCCGTCCTCGCTGCAATGTATTTCCCTTAAAGAGCGGCGAGGCTCGTATAGAGTGGAAACTTCGAGGAAGATTATCGTCAGAAGGAACAGTCAACTTTACCTGATATGCCGGTCAGCAGCTCGCGCCATTTCCTGTACCTGGGGAGTCGGCAGCCCCCAGGCCGCAACAGCTTTACCCTCCTGTATCTTATCGACACTACCGATAATCCGTTCGCGGAGTATGACCAGGTATCTCCCACCGCTTTATTCGACCACCTCTGGAATCTTAAATACGGCATCAACGAGTGGGAGGTTATTGCTGTGAGAGCACCCCTGCCTGAAAATGAAGCAGCGCGTTTGGCCTGCCTTCGCGCCTACCATATTCTCGATACTCCTGCCGAACAGGCCTTCGATGACATCACGCGGCTCGCCTCCACTATATGTGGAACTCCTATCAGCCTGGTTAGCCTGGTGGATGAGACGCGCCAATGGTTCAAATCCTCCGTGGGACTGGAGGCGACTGAGACCTCGCGCGATCTGGCTTTCTGCGCCCATGCCATTTTGCAGGACGCGGTATTGGTCGTTCCCAATGCACTGGAAGATCCCCGCTTTGCCGATAACCCGCTGGTCACAGGAAATCCTGACATTCGCTTCTACGCCGGGGCGCCCCTGGTGACCCCCTCCGGGTATGCGCTTGGAACGCTGTGCGTGATCGACCGTGTCTCCCGCACGCTCACCCCGGAACAGGAGGAAGCGCTGCGCGCTCTCAGCCGTCAGGTCGTTGCCCAACTGGAACTGCGAAGCAAAATCGCAGATCAAGATCGCGTGCTGATGGAAAAGGAGCGCGCCGAACAGGAACTTCAAGAGGCAAAACACTTCGCCGAGAAGGTGACGGCAAACTCCACGGCCCATATCTACGTGTTCGATCTCAACACCATGACCAATGTCTATGCCAACCGAGATATCGGGGAGTTCCTGGGCTATACTCAGGAGCAAGTGAAGGGCAAAGGTGCAGAGTTCTTTCTGGAATTGATTCACCCGGACGACCGGGACTATGCCCGTGAACACTTCACGCTGTTTTCCGGCCTCAAGGATGACGAAGTCCTTGAATTCGAGCAGAAGATCCGCCATGCGAACGGCGAATATCGCTGCTTATGGCATCGCGAACGGGTTTTCAACAGGAATCCGGACGGAAGTCCAGGCCAGATTATGGGAACAGCTCAGGAAGTGACCGAGCGCAAGCAGGCGGAGGAGGCGATCCGACTGGCGAGCGAACGGCTTCATCTGGCCACAGAGGCAGGAGAACTGGGCATCTGGGACTACGATATTGTCACCAACGCGCTGACCTGGGATGCGCGGATGATGCAGTTGTACGATTTCACCCCGGAGACCTTTCCCGGCGCCTATGAGGCCTGGAGCGGGCGGCTTCATCCCGATGACAAAGCGCACGTGCTGGCCGAAGAAGCGGAGGCGTTTGAAGGGATCAAGGAGTTCGATACCGTGTTTCGCATTGTGCTCTCGGAAGGGGAAGTCCGATACATCAAAGCGAATGCCGTTGTTGTCAAGGATGATCACAATA
>Ga0209060_10002353_pt1 | contig 17817 bp, 16 predicted proteins | sample Coa_R1_8_FD_187155 | JGI IMG/M metagenome (GOLD analysis project Ga0209060, IMG submission 187155) | Surface soil microbial communities from Centralia Pennsylvania, which are recovering from an underground coalmine fire - Coalmine... | ecosystem: Environmental > Terrestrial > Soil >...
AAATGGCCTCGCTTGTGTTGCGGAATGTCTCCCCAGCCTTGCTGAACCAGTCGTTGGGTAACATGGCATGGACTAAAGCTACGAGCCTGACGACGACGCCTCGCCTTTCGCTAGACACGCGCCAGTTCCTCGACCAAAACCTCCTGCATCTCGAAGTCGATGGCGAAACCGGCTCCACCACAAGCCCTGTAGTAGTCGGCGAGAGCCTCCAGGGTTGACCTGACCTGCTGCGCGGATAAACGGCTATCAAATTTGATATTGAAATCTGCAGTTTCAGGAAGCGTAAGGCGCCTGTTCTTGAGTAGGTCCACTACTGCTATGAGCATAGCCGCTTGGCCGAGCAAAGCGACGTCTTGGTCCGTGTAGTTGCGGGCATCGAGCGTTTGAACGACAAGGACGCCTACCACAGCGTTGTCGCTTGACCTGATTGGGGCCCCTAAGAACGACCGGTAGCTGCGCTCCACTGGACTGACAATTCCGCGCTCTGGCCATTGAAAAAGGTCGCTGACGCAGAGCGATTGGGAATGCAATGTGACGTAACCCGCGAGACTCTTATACTTGTGGAGACGCCGCGATACCAATTGGGGCGGGGGCCCAGAAAAACCAATGAGTTCAAGCCAGTCCGAGCCAAGAATGTATAAAAAGCAGGCGTCGGCCTTGAGTTCCCGTGCAATCAACGAAGTGAAATGTTCGAGTGGCACTGCGGGGTTTTCGGCAGCTTTATTGGCGAAATCGATGATCTGATCGCTAAGTGAATGCTGATTAGGAAAACTTTGATTTGTAGGTTGGCCCATTTCGTTGTGCCTATCGATCGACCTCTAGTATTGGCTTTCTGCGGTTGCCAAGTTTATCAGAAGATCACCGCACAACAGAGAAGCATCGTCGGACGCGCGAGCGTTAATTGAGACGATGTCAACCACCGGGGAGAATGCCGAGGTGCTTATCCCGACGCCGTTCCGAGATGTCGAGCGCAGGCGGGGTTCACCCTGATTCTGCGAACTATTATCGATAAAATACATTATCGGGTTTAAACAATTACTTGCGCGGCAACGTCTTCACAAAAGCGATGGCCAGCTCCGTGTGCCGCTGCAGGTCGGCGTCTTGAGCGACACCTTCCGGCGCGATCATGGCCCATCCCTTCATCGGCTTGCCGGTAATGTCCATTGGCTTCACGTGTTTTTCCTTGAATAGTTTCGTTCCCGCTGGTTCTCCTACGCGCGTGATAAGCCAGTCTTTATAAACACCTACGCACATGTTTCCATTCAGCATCCAGCCGATGCCGCCAAACATCTTTTTCTCCTGAAAACCAGCGCGACCTTCGAGGACATCTTCTAGTCGTTCCGCAAGTCCGCAATCGTAGGGCATAGTTAATCTCTCTCGGATGAGTCCATAGTCCGGATCAGTCTTCACGCAAGATTACGGCCCGCCCCGTGAAGATGCAAAGAAAATTGCGGTCCGCTAACACGACGTTTGAATGCCGGCCGGAAATTTTCGGCTGTTCAGCTTGCCGACAAACGGCGTGCGAGGATGGCAATGATGGCAATCATGAGCAATACGGCGCAGAGCGCCGCAACACCTTCGGTCGTTTTCACGTTCCTTGGAGTTTGCGGCCCACCTAGCAGCATGTCGGCTGTAACCAGGGCCGCTTTGGCATGGCTCGCCGGATCGTAATGCACGGCGATTGGCGTTCCGGCGGATGCGCTCCCACCCAATCCTGCATTTTGTCGAACATATCTTGCGCCTGCCCCGGATGGAATTCCCAGAACACCTTTTCCGGCGCGGGCCAGCTCATCGAACGGACGTGCGACTTGAGCGTCTCGCCGCCCACGATGTAATCGATCCGGCTCAATGATGTTGGAACTCGAACGGTTGCTCGCTCTCTCCACGCTGCATTGGCGGATGGTTGCGGTCGCTTCGGGCCAGTGCGCCTCGCGGCATTCCTGCCACGCCAGCTGTTACGACCAGCGAAAAAAGAGCGCACAATGCGACAAAGCATCCGAACAGCAGCAAGATGCCGGTCCATCTCGGAGGGCGTTTTGTTTCGCCGGGCATCGTTGTAGGTTCCATGGCGAGGAGTTGCTCCGTCATCGGCGTGAGCCGGTGTTGCGCGGCGTGAGTCCATATCACAATCGTTAACGAATTGTAATTGTCAGGATTCCGCCGTCAGATGCTTGAGTTTCCAAACCGCGGCGCTCCCGCTCGCACCCTAGTGTGCGCCCCTGGAGGAATTGTCTTTCGCAGCTAACGTAAGGCCCGCGATGTAACAGGTCGATGGGGACGGAGCTTTCTTATTCTGGCCATCGAGGCAGGCCTCCGCGATACCCTTGAGCTTGCGGGCGTTGTCCTCCGTATCGGCCACTCCGAGAGAGGCCATCGTCATCTTGTCGAGAACCGCCTTCGTATAACCTGCATCCAGGGTGAGAGCGGGTGCTGTTTCGACGACCTCTCTTCCGATGGTCACTTCCGGCTTGTCCGCCATTGCCGCCTTGGCTATGGCGCTCAGCAGTTCCTCCGGTTTCTCCGTGCCTTTCCCTTTTTTGACAAGCTGCTCGTATAACTCCAGGGACCTGCCGTCTTCCACGTCGCGCCTGAGCACTACAAGCCAGGTGTCACTCGCATCGGGAGTGAAATCCGCGCCTTCGTTGCGCCCGCTCCTCACCCGTTCCGGTTCTGTGCCTTGGGCCATTAACAAGCGCCGCTCGGCGATGGAAGGAGGATCTTCGGTCCGTATGGCTTCAAGCATTTTCCGCCGCTGCAGCGAAGTGTCGTTGGCGGAGCTCGTTTGAGAGGCTTTCTCTGGCGGGCGGGTTGCACCCGATTGCGCTTGTGCCTGTTGGGCCTGCAGGCCGGGGGAAAGCGAAAGCAATGCGATCAAAATGCCCGCTGAAGATGACTTCAACCCTGACACTTCACACCTCCCGGTTGATTGAGCATTGTAACGGAGCCGCCTTCTATGAGGAATCAATCCTATTTATATGAGTCTCGGCAGACCTTAGCGGCTGAATTTGCTGACGTCAAAAGGATGGGATCGCAATGTGCGATCTCAGGATTGAAACGATTTGTCTTGCTCCCGGATCAGGCTCAGGATAATGAATAATAAAGGACGTTTGCTTCAACGATTTTCAGTCGCTCTTCCCAGTTTCCCGAATTGCGTGTTTTTTATGGATTTTAATCGCGGCGAGACCGCCCGAAAACCCGGACACGGGCAGCTTTCGATTTTCACGAGCAGGTCTTTATCCAGACTCTAAGGTTCTCCGCGGACTCAATGCCTTCTGGACTGATAGGGACGACAAGCTTGTGGTATCAGGATTTCGGTGGACTGGGGGACACTTTCACCCTTCCCTGAACACAGAGTTAAAACAATTTCACCTAGCGTCCATTTCTCCGTTTCGGTACGGACAGCCATTTACCGGCCGCTAAATCGAAAACGCCTTTGTCTTTCGGAAGACCAGGCGAAATTGAGGCGATTACGATGCTGCCCCAATCTCCCGGATTCATGGTATAAATTTGAACCACGACTTTACCCTGAATCAGAGTCAGATTGGCACCTCCGCAAACGATTGCTGCCCGCCTAAATTCCATGATGGCTTTCAAGAAATCAGAGGACATCGCCTTCAACTCCTCCGGTTTAAGATCGATGTCAAATACATTGCTTAGCACTTGAAACAAAAGAATCATGTTCGCTGCATAGCCATTCAGATCTTGTCCGTTCAGACGGCCTTGCGGATCGTTGCCAAACAGCCGGAACGTAAGTCTTGCGTATTGCAGGTTGTCCGCCGGTCCAATTATTTCCACGAAACCCGGCCGACCATCCGTGAAATGTCCGACCCAGCAATCCAGTTTTGCGCAGTTCACAGCCTTTTCAAATTGAATTGCGCTCGACAGATCTCCCAACAAATCTTTTAGTCTAATCTCCGTTTGTGGAGCCCCAGACGGTACCATGCGTATCGCACTGACATCGTCCCGCCTCATAAGGCGCGGATCATTGGCGATTACCGCTTCCACCAGATTTGCCTGCTCATCCACAATCCGGTGCCAACCAAAGTAATCATGGCCCCCGATCTCTTTTTCAACATCGTCGGCAAGCCGCTTGCTGCGAATAAACATGTGAGGATGCGTCGACCGAATTGCTGGGAGCATGGCATCGCGTACTGCAGCAAATTCGCGCGAAGTCATCAGAGGCAAGGCGTTGATGTATCCATGATCGATCTCGTCATGTTCCTCGAAGTTCCAGGATTTTCCGCAGGGCTTATGGAAAAGACTTATAAAAAGTTCACGCAACGTTAGACCGCGAAAACCGATAAAGCCCTCTCCAATCGCCTGATTTTGGATATACCGAATGGAAGCCAAAAAAGGAATTGCCGCGATGGCTCTCTTGCCCGGCGCCATGTTTGCCAGCAGATGGCTAACATGCTCCAGCATAAAGTCATCGGCGCGTGTTTCAAACCGGCGCTGAATTGGTCCACGGATTCTGCCAGCCAGATCTGCCGAATAACCAAACATCGCACCAGCGCCACCCGATTCCAAATGCCCGATTTCATGGAGTACAACAGGGGCCAACAGGCAAACAAGCTGTTCGGTTGTCCATTCCTTAAGATATGAGTCGGGCCCTCCCAGAATTTGGTCGTTCGATAAAGGAATGTCATCATCCTTCCAGCGGTCTTCTTTGCGTGCCAAGTCACGTTGAGTTTGTCCAGCGTCGATGTCTCCGAGTCTGTAGTATTCAAGGAATGCTTCGTCCGCCAAAAGAAATGGTGTCTTTGTATTCAGCGAGAGTTTCGGTTTCCCTCCAAGCTGATTCATTTCGACCATCGAGTCGGCGCTAGCGATATTTTCCTCATATTCATAGCGTTCGAGGTCTCTTATGAGATCGGAATCGATCAGAACGATGTTGGGTTGAACAGCCTCTGCATTGGGCTGCGACCCGAGTTCGCTGAGAGCATTGGAACCGGAGCTTCCCTGCGCTTGAGGCGCGTTCTTCACAACGTACACATGCAAGTGGTTCGAGTCGTAGCGTGAATTGACGACGATTTCGCGCGAATATGCACTCTTCTCTGCAAGATATTTGAATACTTCCGATAGAGTGGCGTCGTGCGCATGGTCCAGATTTGCATCATTCTGAACAAAGGTCAGGACTTCACGGAGGCGGTTTGCCCTTTGCGTGCGAGCCGTGTACCACAAAATGAGAAACGCGGCAGCAGCTAACAGGAGAAATCGAAACAGGTATTTGAAGTCTCTACGATCCATTTGTCTTGGAAGGTAGCACCGACTGAAAAAAGAAACCATTCTGGTAGGCAAGCAGCAGCACAATTTTGAAATCCGCGATGTGCTGAATGGCCTGAAGCAGCGCCAGCAATATAACCGGCGAGAGCAAAAGAGCTCTTATAAGATTGCGCAGAGCGAGACCGTTAAAGATTCGCTTGAGGATGCCTTTGCCGCGTCGTTTTCCGGAAGATTCCTGAATAGCATCTGAAACGACCTTTGAAGAGATACCCAGCACGCAAGCCGCAGCTATCCAGAATAGATTCCGCCCTGAATCGCCGGCCGAGAATGTGTTGTGCTGAAGAACCAGCGTGTCCCATAGGACCAAAGCGATCCCAACCACAGCAACAGCTAAAACCAGGATCAAAACTCTGCTAAACACATGAGGTTTGACGTTATCTTCTGCAATCGCTGTTTCATTCGGTTCTGAGTTTGGCATCTCCATGGGACGATGACTCCAAGAAAATCAAGAGATAGATTGCATTCTGGCGAAGCGTAAATTTCCGCCTATCCTACCTCACTCTCAGATTATTGAGCCGTAAATTTACCAGATCATTTGGATGAAGCTCCGGACTTGTCCGGAGGGACCGTCTGGTATAGCCCAGCGCTTTCAACGCGGAGTGCTCGCACACAAAAAACGGAAAGGCGTCCCGTAGGCACGCCTGAAATACCCGCGCCCATTCATTGGTAGAGAAAGTTCAGGCGTCCCCTCCGGGACGAAGGCCGATTTTCAACTCTTCGTTTCTCAGATGTTTCATTCACGCTTTTCCCTCCAACTCCTCCCTGCTGCGGGCGCTGTTCCTCGAAGCTCACCCCACTTCAACGAGCACAGGTATAGTCCGGGCTGGAATGCCACTCGTCCCCGGAACCCGTCTGGGTCCCTATGAAATTCAGTCCTCTGCCGGAGCCGGCGGGATGGGCGGAGTCTATCGTGCCCGTGACACACGCCTTGACCGTACGGTAGCCATCAAAGTACTGCGCGCACATCTGCGCGCACATCTGAGTGGAAACGCCGACCTGCGCGCGCGCTTCGAGCGCGAGGCGAAGACGATAAGGAATGATAATGGACGCTATCTTTCGCAAATGGCGGTACGGACGAGGCATGTCCTGGCCGCCGTTTCGGTCGAGACAGCCTGCTGCATAGGTCGGTGAGAACGTCCGGCCTTCACATTAGCGAAGGCCGGATTGGTCCTATGCGGCCACTCGCTCACTTTTCTTGAGGAACGTCAGTAGGTCGGCGTTAATCGTGGCGGCCTCAGTTGTGGGCATGCCGTGAGGAAAGTCCTTGTAGATTTTGAATGTGCTATTCCTCAGCAACTTTGCCGACAGCGGTCCAGACGCGACATAAGGCACGATTTGATCATCCTCGCTATGCATGACCAGGACTGGCACAGTGATTTTCTGCAGATCCTCGGTGAAGTCCGTCTGAGAAAACGCGACAATTCCGTCATAGTGCGCCTTGGTGCCCCCCATCATGCCTTGGCGCCACCAATTCCAGATGACGCCTTGGGAGGGCTTCGCACCGGGCCGGTTGTAACCATAGAACGGTCCTGCGGGCAGATCGTAGTAGAACTGGGCTCGGTTGGCGGCCAGTTGCGCCTGTAATCCGTCAAACACCTCCTTGGGCTGACCGGTCGGATTGGCCGCAGCCTTCAGCATCAGGGGAGGCACCGCGCTGATGATGGCCGCTTTTGCCACCCGGCTTTCACCGTGGCGGGCCAAGTAGTGCACCACTTCGCCGCCGCCAGTGGAATGGCCTATATGAATCGCATCCTTGAGGTCGAGATGTGCGGTCAGCGCCGCTAGGTCGTCGGCATAGTGATCCATGTCATGGCCGTCCCAGCCCTGGCTAGAGCGCCCGTGTCCCCGACGGTCGTGAGCAATCACACGATAGCCGCGTTGGCCGAAAAACAGCATCTGGTTGTCCCAATCATCGGCCGACAGCGGCCAGCCGTGGCTAAAGACTATGGGCTGACCTTTGCCCCAGTCCTTGTAATAAATTTCTGTTCCGTCTTTTGTCTTAATCGTCGGCATAAATGCTCTCCTTGGTAGTTGCGATTTTCTCTGCCTTCAAGTCTTCGTGGTTTGCTCTTACCAAGTCACGCGGAGCCGTCTCACCTCAATTTGGCTCAGCCGCCGGGCGTGCCCCACGTTTCGCTTGTTATCGCACATAGCCGAAGTCAGGATAAATCCCGCAAGTCTCTCCTGTCGCGCTCCTATGTGTATCCCCGCCGGGTCGAGGCAGGCTCTTGGCTGTAAAGCACTGATGCTAAACTCTGTTGGACCGACGGAGGGCTGGCTTGGAGAGTTTTCGATCCTCACATGCTGTCGTTTGTTTCGGAGGCTTCGAGCTGGAGCAGCAGTCGGGAGAGGTGCGCAAGGAGGGTACAAGAATCAGACTGCAAGCTGCACTTGCCTCCTAACTCGATAAAATACATTATCGCGTTTAAACAATGGGTTTCTCGGCCCGATTGTCTTGTCGGCAATCGCGGGCCGATAAATCGCTATGACCGCTCCACGGCTTTTTAAGAAATGGTAAAGCTCACATAGTGAGCTACAGAGCAATGCCGTGGATTTTTGCAATTAGCGTAACAATCTGCCCACCGATGGTGACGGCTGCTGGCACAGAGTCCTTGAGGAAATCGGCCGTTTTCTTTAGCCCTTCGGCAATTCTCTGCAGACGTGGCTTGTTTGGCTGCGGTTTGGCCGCTTCTTCGACAATCTCCTTAGCTTGTCCTGCGAGATCCTCGGCTTGATCAGACTTATCAAAGGAAGTCTTCGGTAAGACATCCTGCAATTGTTTCAACAAGTCTTGAAGCTGTTTTCGCTGCGAGGCGTCACCCGCCGGAATCGTACCTGCAACCAACTGCGCGTTCGACAGGGTTGACTGAATTACTACGTTAGTGGAATTGCTGACGGTAATGTTGTTGTTGGTCACAATAAGATCTCCCTGATGTTCGACATAGCTAAACCGATCTAGTTGGCTCCAGTCAAAATATCCATAAAGAGCTTTTAGCTTTCCGATTTTGTCAGCCAGATCGGGGCTCGTTAACACCTGGTCGAGGGTGAACAACGAATCAGCGAACAGGGGAGCGCGCTGATCAAAATCCGTCAGGAGCGACCCCTCATACAGGCGTTCGACGTATTCCTCCTTTAACCATTGGGCAGCCGTCTTGCGCGCGCCCTGAAGGCCCGGATCGAAGGTCACGTACGATGCGTATATCTTCGATTTGCCTTCGAAAGCGCTCAGAAAACTGGCGGCGACGGAAACTCGGCCCGACATGGTCATTTTGCTGACGGGTTTTATTTCCGAGACCTCGATATATAGGCGGGGAATACCAAATCTTATGCTGAAGAGGTCGCTGAATTCCTCGGCGACGAATCGCGTCCGGCCGATTATGTCGCAACAAACGCCGCCCTTTCCCTGTAGCTCCTCCTCGAGAATCTGGTAGTCGTAGCTTCCAACCAACAGTGGAATCCCTTCATCCGGAGAATTGGTAGATGTCGCCGACATCAACCAGCCCGTTCCGCCTGCTTTCAACTCTAACGGCTTAAACCGAACGCAACCGACGCCACCGCTAAGCATGGAGAGTTTTCCCTGAGGAGTGTAGATCAGAGTTCGCGCGGAGCCCACACTCGCGGTCGCTGAGCGAAACGTTGCAGCCGCATCAGGCGGCGCACCATCCACGGTGACGTAGTCGTCAAATTCACGTCGATCGAGCGCTCGAACATGGTACTGGGCTTCCTCACGAGCGCATTTTGCATCCGGCGTGTGGTACAGACCAGGATTCCGCGGAACCCAGTCGAAAACATTGAAGTTGCGCAGAAACACGTTGCGCTCAGCTGTGATTCGCTCCGTGAGCACGTCAGTCCAGAAGCCGGAATTGTCAATGAATTCCTTGTCCCCGATATGGTTACGTGAACTGGGACGCATGTAGAAGGATCGACCCATCGTATGGGGTTGAACGAGGTGTTCCAGAGCCCAAGGAGGATATTCCTCGGCTATGCGCGGAGCATTTTCCGACATAAGACCTACCATTGTGGGTGCACATTATAACCCTACGATATTAGGTTCGCTACGTGGCGAATACCAAAAACGCGGGCCGCGCATTCATTCAGGGCGGCAATCGTAACGTGCGCAAACTATTTTAACGCTGGCGGATTACTACCCATAAAAGAGGTTATGGGTCGTCATAGACCTTCAGCAAGAGCTCTTTCGCAATTCGCCCATGCTCATCTAAGGCGCGGTTGTTGGTGAGGACAACCTCACCGGCCGATGGCGGTATCGGGATCGAATATTGTCGGCGTTTTGGACTTGGCTTTCATTCGGCATGTTGTCAATTACGCAGAGCGAGAAGATCAGGACTGTGAAGTATCTCGTAACCAATCTGACGCAAGGTCGCAACACTGTGGCTCTCCAGCGGCATCTCCACCGGAGTGCCACCTGCTGGCAGAAATGTCGCAACAAGGCCGCTCGCTGACTTGGTCGCAGTGTAATTTGATGGCAGCTTCGCATCGACATGAGCGCCGCCATCCTTATTGGCCACTGCCAGTACTAGCTCCCTCCTTGTCATTTGCACTCCGGAGGTCAAACAGACAACCTCCGTCTCCCACCAATCAGTGAACAGGATGAGTCGCCTCTTCGATGCGGTATCAAGAGGCGCATTACTCTTAAATGTGGCGCCTTTATCCGTGCACTCAATCACAAGCCTTGCGAGGTTGCTCTGGCCTCCCGGACCAAGGGGTGAGTCCGTCGTAGAAAGCATTGAGATGCCGGTTGCACCTAGGTATGTAAGCAATGAAGTCGAACTGTTCGTTTGATGGCAAATCACCCGAACATGGGTGGCAATGTTCTGTACCTCTGCCTCATCGCCTGCATCAAACGCCTGGCAGGATCTCTCGATGAACCGCAACTTATCCGCAAGGTGCACTTTGAATCGGTCCATGTTGATATTCTCCTTCCTGAAAACCCCAGCGCCACATCGGTCAGCGATGTGAACGCTATTGTTGCATTTCAGCGTCAGGTGTTAACGAATTTCCCCGGGAGCATACACGGTGTTAGCGCTTGGGTGTAGGGTGTGATAAAGGACGCTATCGCCAACATCGCAAGCGGCCAGCGTCTGAAACCCTTCAGGCGATGTCGCATGCGACTGAGATCCCAAGTCGATCATTCACCGCATCTTGAAGTTTCTGTTTGCTTCCGATGTACCGTTCCGTGGTCTGCACAGAAGCGTGGCCAAGGAGAAACTGAATCTGTTCCAGTTCGCCTCCACAACCATGGCACAGGCGCGCGCAAGTGCGGCGAAGGTCGTGAGGTGCCAGATTGGTTATGCCAGCTTGACAGGCACATCGCTTCACCGCATACCAAACCACATTGGCCGTCACACCAGCTTCTCGTACTGTTCCGCCTTTCAAAACACGCCTGAATACTTTTCCCTCGCGCACTCCAGAATGCCGGAGCCAAGCGTCGAGTAGCTCCTTGCTCCACGACGGTACGGGTATCGTTCGTATCCGTTTTCCTTTCCCGATCAAATTGACGATGACCCAACGACCCTCCCTCGATTGCAATTGGTCGAGGTTCAAACCCACGACTTCCGAGCGTCGTAGTCCACATCCCAACAGCAATCCGAGCATTGCGCCATCTCTCCAACCCCGTAGACTATCCCTCGATGCAGCGTTAACTAACTCTTGAGCCTGATTGCGAGTAAGCCAGTTGCCAATTTTCCGTCCGAGCCGTTTGACTCCTTTAACACGCCGAATTCCAATCGCGTGTTCCGGGCTCAGCCGGCCGCTCTCTGCAGACTCATCGGCCAGCCTCCGAATCGCGGAAAGATGTAAGTTGATCGTAGCCGCTGACAAGGAGCGGCGTTCTAGGAATGAGCGGTACTTCACCACGACAGAGCGGTTGAACGTCAGCCTGGGTTCGGAGCAGTACCAGGTGATGAACCTTTCGATGGCGTACTCATAGCTCCGCCGCGAGTGCTGAGAAGCGAGCGTATTGAGCACCGCCGCCTTAGATTGTTCCAGTTCAGGGATGGTTAGGATCGCAGAACGACCAACAGATTCGGGCTGGTTTTCGGAGAGCATTGGAAGTGGCTCCTTTTAGCCACCTCCGGAGTCTCGTGATCGTAAGAAGGTCCGCGCAAATGAGCAGTATCGGTTCCTGAAAATAACGTCCTTTATCATTCGCTGTTTTGCTTGACAAGTTCGTCGAATACAACGCGGGTTTCCGTAAGCCCGTTCTCGCCCGCGAGCCGGCAGCCTAACCGCTGGCTCGCTGGAGCAGGGGCTAAATTCACCCGCTCCCACCTGATGAACCGCAGTCTAGCTGCCCCGAATCGTCAAATGATCGTAATCGTCCGACCCACATTCAACCCACAAAATGTCTTATCGGACTACCGGCAAGAGCAACCGCGATGACGAAAAAATAGTATTGAGAGAACTGGTGCCAATGCTGGCGTGGCGGAATTCAAGCGGAGCTGGTCTGTCTGCGTCCTGATCGTCCGAAGTGAGATACAGACGAAGTTTGTGGCCAGCATGGAAGCGGCGCGCATTGGGCACAAGCGGAATCCGGTAGCTCACTCTCTGCCCAATAGGCACAGCTTCGAAAATCCGGCATGGCAGGAAAGGGGCGCTAGGCTTGCTGGCGGGTTCATCGACTGCCCGCAAGCCCGCCCGGAGGTATCCGGATGTGATATTGGTGGTGTTCCCGTTTTCGTCTACATCCTGCAAGACGGCGATAAATGCCGTGTCCGGAGCGGTGCTCGCGGCGTGGAGTTGCAGTTCGACTGGGCCTGTCAGATCCAGATCATGGGGCAGGGGCGGGGTCGTCCATTGCAGGAACCCCGGAGGGTCCGTCTCGCTCGCGCGCGGGCGATTGAGGCCGCCGCCGAGGTTCATGTAAGTCCTGGAAGCCGCTTCACCTTCGTCTTCACTAAGAATCGCATCGGCCCGCAGTGCATAGGCACGATGCAACGCTTCACGAATCGGCCAGGCGTCGCTTGTTCGCCAGCCCTCGGCCTCCGGCACGACGTATCGAAAGCGTGGGCCGTCGAGAATGCCCGTGTCCTGCCCCTTGAGCCAGTGATCGAACCATGCGAGCGCCTCGATGTGAAGACTCTCCCACGGCCAGGCGAGGCCATGCTCTCCCATCATGGCGACCTGCACATGCTTGCTGTTGGTCAGCCGCTCGTAGGCCGTGAAGGTGTGCGGAAGGTGCAGGGGCACGTTTTGCCAGTCGCATCCCAGATAGACGGGCACCTCGACGCGATTGAGTAACGGAAGCAGGTTGCGGTCCTCCCACCACTCGTCGCGTAGCGGGTGCTCAGCGGCGATGGCGCGCCAGAGATCATCCCAGGGGCGCGGCTCGTGGTGCAGCTTGAGCAGGACTTTGAGACCGGCGATCGCTGCTTCTCCGTTCGCATGCTCGAATTTCTTGTGAACGCCCGGAGTCAGCAGGAGAGCGCGCATTGCGTCGATCAATTTGCTGCGCCAGAGCTTGTTGGTGTGTCCGGACGTCATGCCGATCATGAAGAGGAAGGGCGTGACAAAGCCGCTGCTCATCAGTCCGTGGTGTGTCGCCGACTCAAAGAGATCGAATGTACCGGCGATGGGCATGATGGCTTTGAGGTGCGCAGGCCGTTCCACCGCCGCTTCCATCTGCGTTCCCGCGAAATAGCTGATCCCGATCATGCCGACATTGCCGTCCGACCAGGATTGCCGCGCGGCCCACTCGACCAGGTCGTGCATGTCACGGCGTTCCTGCCCGTCAAAGAAACCGAAAGTGCCACCAGATCCACTGGTGCCCCTGCAATTGGCAATGACGTGAACGTAACCACGAGGGACGAAGAAATCACTGGCACCAGCTTCTATGAATCCGGCCGGAGCGCCGAGGTTTTGAATCTGTCGTGGATAGGGAGAGGCGGCCACCAGTACCGGATAGCGTCCTGGTTCAGTCGGGCGATACACGTCCACCAGCAGGTTGATTCCATCGCGCATGGGCACCGCAACGTCGTCATCCTGCGCCATCGCGTGAGTAGGCTGCGATAAATTGCGATATTCGCGGCCGGTGGTCTGCGGTCCGTTCAGTCGGCGTTGACCGGGTTCTATTCCGGATGCTGGAGCGTTGGCCATGCTATCTCCTGCTGGCGAGAGGTAGAGTTCATACTCTAGCCACGCGCCGATTGGAGCGTCAAACTGAAATATGCCGCGATCTGCCTACGACAAGTGCGCTTGTGGGTGACGGATTGGCTCATGCCTTGAAATGCGAGACGTTGCAAAGGAGGGCAGGGGCTCTATTCGCAACATTCGCGTTATAAAGCGCAGTCAGACTGCGCGCCGAGTCGCGTGATGGTGTTTGTTTAAACCCAGCCCACAATTCGTGTGTTCTTGTATGAGTTGCGCTGCGGATGGCAACCCCGCGTGCCTGCAAAGGGTCAACTCTTCGCGCATTGGGTGACCGATACTATTTCCCACTAACTGACTCCTTTCGTGTGTGAGTTGGGCTCCCGAAAATTGTGCTTGGATAATCATTACACCTTATGGTGTAATGAGTGACATGGATCAACTGGCGGACATATTGACTGCGATTTCGCACCCAACCCGGCGGGCGATTATTGGGCAATTGGCAAACGGGCCTGCTCGTTTCCTGGATGTCGCAAAGCGGTTCGACACTGCTTTAAACGCGGTGACGAAACACCTGAAGCTGCTCGAAAGAGCAGGGCTTGTCGAACGCCGGAAACAGGGCCGGGAAGTCTTCATATCTTTTCGAGGGGAACCACTTCGACAGGTGGCGGGATGGGTTCATGAGTACGAGCGGTTCTGGAACCAGCGCCTCGACGAGTTTGAACAGTATTTCAAGGATAAACGGAAGAAGGAGAAATAGTAATGAAGAAATCGGTGAAGACCATTGAGATCAAGGTTGAGCGAACAATCCTTGCTCCGCTGGACGAGGTGTTCGATGCGTGGCTCAATCCAAAGATCCCCGGCAATCCCTGGAATGCAGCCGAAAAGTTCATTTTAGATCCAAGAGTAGACGGGCTCTTCTACTGGCTCTTGAAGGAAACGGCCCATTACGGACGATTCACGAGAGTAGAGCGACCGGGGCGGATTCAACATACCTGGGTGTCGCCGAATACATTGGGACAAGAATCGACGGTTACTGTGACCTTCAAGAAGCAGGCAGAAGACACCCTGATGACCCTCGTGCATTCCGGCCTTCCAGACACTGACGAAGCGAGAGACCATGAGCGAGGCTGGAACTACTTTCTGGGAATTTTTCGCGAGCAATTCGGAAGTGGCTCACGCAAGGACTACCGATGGGAAGACGCTCACACGAAAGAGGCAATGAAAAAATGAGTTGCCTCAAGGTAAGCGAATCCGCCGATTCCGCGTGCAATGCTGGTGCCGTTGCTCGTGGCTTGCTAAGCAGGACGACAGAGGAGAGGTGATTGTATGTCCGGTGTGTTTGGCGGCGATCCTGGCCGCGACCGCAACGTCAGGCGGCGGGCTCTGGGCGCGCGCACGAGTTGTTAAAGATGATCACAACGGGGAGGAATTATGGCAAAGGTCATTTTTGGAAATCATTCGTCGGTTCTGGTTCCGCGGCAAGATCGGGACAACATTCGTAAATTCTATTGTGATGTCCTTGGCAGCAAAATCATGAAAGTGGACCCGGAAAGGGACTTCGTTCGCCTGGGGGACGACTTCTACATCGGATTTCTCTATGGAGATGTCCCTGATGAGAGCGAGTTCTTACGGAGTGCCAGATCAATCTGGCTGGAAATCAAGTCTGACAACGTGGAGGAAATGAGGCAAAAAATCCTTGAATCCGGTCTCGTGAGAAAGCTTGAGGTGCCGGACCCACATCTTTACTTCCAGGCTCCGGGAGGTCAATGCCTCCGGTTAGTCGGAATCGACGAGGACATGTCCTTTTATGAGGGGGCCGGAGCAGGCCCGGACGTATCAAAGGTAAAAGATGCCATCCAGAAAGAGGCAAGGGAAAAATGAGCTACAAAGGGTATCAGGGGCAGAGAGCAAAGTTCCAACCCACAATTCGAGTGGTCTTGTGTGACTTACGCTGCGTTTGGCAGTCCCAGCATGCTTGTAAGTTGTTGTAAAACCATTTCACGCAGCGCTGCCACGGCACGGCCAGATGGAACGGCAGGGAACGGGAGGACACGAGAGGGAGTCGGGCGATATCAGATGACACAATAATAAGGTGTCCGATGCGGGGACGTAGTTCAGTTGGTTAGAACGCCTGCCTGTCACGCAGGAGGCCGCGGGTTCGAGTCCCGTCGCTCCCGAATCGACGCCGCATATGTTTGTCAAAACGTGAAAGACCAAAATGGCACGGATCAACAAGAGGCCGACGACAAGCATCACCGCGCAGGTTACGCCATGAATTAGAACGCCGGCGACTTCGACCCCCCCCCGGCCACAGAATGATTGACATGTCGCCAAGAGGGCTGATGGCTTGAACCAGTAGAGCTATGCCTACCACCGCCCGTCCGCGGTCACTCAAAAGCGATACGTTATCCACGGCGATATGTAACTCATGCTGGTTGTCGCGTGGATGGACTGTTCTTCAAATGAAGCATTGAAAACGTAGATGTAATTAACGTGAGCTGAGAGATGACGAGTGATCTGCCAGTCCAGTTGCGCGATGGGACGGCTGCCTTCGTATCGCGACTTCACGCCATTGCTGGGTACGATGAGGTTGCCTGGGATTCCATACAGCCCGTCGTTCGAACTTTCACGCCAAAAGAATCCCCAGCCCGCCGACAGCGTCAGACGCTCAGAAAAGAAGAGACCAACTGAAGGTTCCAGGCGGATGGCGTTGTCTGGCCCTAAGACGTTCGCGCGTCCAGAGTATGTGCCGCTCTGGAACAGCGAATTGAATGTCTGGAGATCGGGGTTTGCTGGATTCTTATCTCCGCTCGCGAAATCGGTTGCCAATCCGATGCGCGGACGCCAGCGCACGGATGAGAAGGAGTACCAATTATCGGCCGCTACTCGCCACGCGTTGATTGTGCCGACGCCAAAACTACCGAACTGATACATCGCTTCGGCGTCGTAAGCCCACGGTCCACGCTCTCCCCAAATACGTGCACCCAGAGTGTGCCGCTTCTCATGGCCTGACCCTTGGTTAAATACCGCTTGTTTTAGATCCGAACCCAGATAGTAGAAATCGAGCGTTTTTCGTTGCGTCTGACCCAGGGGACGAGTTGCATAAAGGCCCCAGAAAGCGAAGTCGTGCTGAGGCGGATCGTCGAAGATTCCGGGCTCGTTTTGAACCGGCCGGGTTGCGAATCCGTCAACCTGCCACTCTGGAGATTTCCAGGACAGCCGAAAGCCGTCGAAACTGAGTGGCACATTAGGCCCTTCCCGCAAGTCGATCATTCGACCGGAGCCGAAGGCCATCTCCTGTCGCCCAATGCGCAGGGTCAGTGAGGAATTCTCCCGCGGCTTTAGTACTACAAAGTCGACGAAGCCTTGGTGCACGTCGAGTTTGTCTTTGTCTAAAGGGCGCGGACCTCCGGTTCGCCCGTCTTCGAGTGAGCTGTTGAGTTCTCCGAAAAATCGAAATCGCTGTCCCGCGTGGAAGTCGACGTGAAACAAATAGCGCTGCAGAAGATACCCGTCCGGGTCATCGGGGCTAAGCCCAAAATTCGTATTGTGAAAGCGCTCGTAGGTCTCGCGCATCTCGCCACCGAGCGACAGGAAAACGTTTCTATCTTCATTAAGCGGGATGAATTTGACCGGATCCCAAAAATCGTCGCGTTTCGCCGGATCGGACAGAAAGCTCCAATCCTCTTCATAACGAGGAAGGGAATATAAAGGGCGCGGAAGCGAAGCCGGTTTTTCTTGTCCTATCATTCGATTCGTCCCTGCAATAACCACAAGCAATACCAGCGCCTGCGAGATCCTGAACAATGTTTGCACTCGGCTCTCACCCGTCCCTCAGAAATGGCTCGCATTTTTCGCGGCTACGCGGTTAGCGCTTCACGAGCCGAACGACAGGCCCGCCGGAGTATTGCTGCTGCCCGGTAATCAGGTGGAATCTTCAGCAACGGCCACGGTGTTTGGGAACGCAATTGCCGTTCCAATGAAAGCGACTGAATCTGAAGGATGTCAGTTCATGCCAGACGGACGAGATCTCGACAATGGCGAAAAACTGGACAGTACCTGCGTTATGGAATCTTTGCGAGCGTGCGAAAACGCCTCTTGTCAATCTTTAGCGCGCGAATCCTCGATTCAAGCGTCGAACGCGGAATCCCCAGTCGGGCCGCTGCTCCTGAAGGCCCGAATACGCGCCCGCGGCTTGCGCGCAGCGCATCCTCGACGATCGCCTTCTCGTGCGCGGCGAGCGAGCTGGACAACCCGACCCCGGCTCCTGATCGCCGACCCCGCTGGGACAACCAGCTCTCGTCGACCGTGAATTCGTCGGTCTCCGAGACGATCACGGACCGCTCGATGACGTTTTGCAGCTCCCGAACGTTTCCGGGCCATGGATAGGACTGCAGACAGTCGAGTGTCCGCTTGTTGATCCGTCGG
>Ga0209060_10002358_pt1 | contig 17798 bp, 19 predicted proteins | sample Coa_R1_8_FD_187155 | JGI IMG/M metagenome (GOLD analysis project Ga0209060, IMG submission 187155) | Surface soil microbial communities from Centralia Pennsylvania, which are recovering from an underground coalmine fire - Coalmine... | ecosystem: Environmental > Terrestrial > Soil >...
AGAGTAAAACGGCACGACCGGATCGATCACGAGTGTCTGGTTTCGATCATAGCGTCCAATCGCAAAGCTCACCCGATTGTTCTCCTTTACGACATACTTCGCTTCCACAATTCGTTTCTCTGTTGCATCTGACTTGTTGACGAAGGTCTGATAGACATCGGGCTTGTGCAGAAGGATTGCGCCATTGGGGCTCACCAAGTCTCCGTGTGCGTCGACATGTACCTCGGAAGCAACATTTCGCCCGGAGTGAACTGGCTCGTCCGCGCGAAATTGAAATGCGATTTGAGCGGGATCGGCTCCAGGCGCAACCCGCAGATCGTATTCCAGAGTCTGCTGGTTGCCGTAGTACACCAGATCGACTCCCGGATACAGTTCGTGGTTCTCAACCTTCGCGAATGTCGGGATCGAGGTATGCCACTGTTTCGCATCCTTCCCGATAAAGTAGTTGCTCTTACCTGCTAATTCGTCCGCCCCTGTTAACCGCGCGCCACGATTTGTTCCGTCAAAACGCATCCGCAGAGTCGCCTGCGTTTCGTGGTTCGATGGAGCATTCAGGGAGAAGACAGCCTCATTCTTCGTTAAGAACAGCGTGTAGCCGGATCCCCGGGACACAAACTCAACCTGCGGGTCAGTCTGGCCGCGATTTGCCTCGAAACTCATTGGCAGATGGGCAAACGAGTCCATCCACTGTTGCTTCTTGCTTTGCGCATTTACAGGTTTGGGCACACTGGTCTGCGCAGTCATCATCAAACAGCCGGCCAGGAAAAGTGTGACGAGGCACATCGCCTGTCTCGCGATTTTGGAAGTCGATGGAAACAACACACCGGGACCGAAGCCATAGCCTTTCATTGGAGTTCTCCTCGCGAACCGAGTCTCGGCAACAGGTCCTGCCCGCGGATTGGCCTTTTCCCCGAAAGCAACCCCTTGGGCAGGATCTTCTTGCCTTCACTAAATAACGCGACACACGATAAGTTTCGGGGTCAGGGCTAAATGGAATCCCACAAGGGCGCAAGCGCAGCTTGTGTCGGAACCAGCACCACTCGCATGGAAGAGCCTGCGCTAGTTGCATGAAGAGGCCCGCATGACAAATGGACCACTACAACCCGGCTGGAAGAAGGAATATTGTGAATCAAACTGTTCTAAACCCGCTGGGACAATAGACATCGACACAACTCTCAGAGGGATGAAGAGGTACTAACATAAGCTTCCCCGCACACCTAAATAACCAGTCGCTTGAGCAGGCACGGGGCGCTCGGGCCGAGCGCTCCCTTTCCTTGGTTACGCGTGTTGACTTGCGGTGCCTTTGTGTTTCTACCAACGACGGGCAGGAGCCGCACCATCGACATGGAGTATCTCTCCGCTTACATGGCCGGCGTGCATCAGGTAAAGTACGGCATCGGTAATATCTTTTACTGTCGCCTTCTTTATAACCGGCTCTGTGGTGGATTCGTTTGGGTCGTCGGGGTGCATTGGTGTATTCACAACGCCAGGAGCTACGGCATTGAAGCGGATCCCATCCTTTGCATACTCGATCGCGAGGTTCTGGGTCGCCGAATTCAAGCCGCCCTTCGTAATCATCGAGATCGAGCCGTTAGTGCCAGCGATTGGCCGATCTGCAAGCGCCGCAGTGATGGTCACAACACATCCGGACTTTTGTTTCAGCATCTCTTTCACGGTACGCTGAGTGATGTAGAAGAATCCAAGCAGATTGGTCGAGATCAGGGCGTCGAAATCCTCGATGGTGAAGTCGAGGAAAGGCTTGTCTAGGAACATGCCCGCGTTATTCACCAAAACATCGATGGTTCCGAAGCTCTTGATTGCCGCTTCGGCGGCCTGGTCAGCTGTTTGCTGCTTGCCGATATCGCCCTCGAGGAGGACCAATCTGTGCGAGGCAGTCAGTTTTCGATTGGCTTGATGCGAAGTGGCGACAACGTTGTAACCATCTTCCAGGAACGCCTGGACTAACCCCGCGCCAATCCCCCCGGACGCTCCGGTCACGATTACTGTTTTCGTGTCGGACATAATGACCTTTCTTTTCAGGTGCGAACTCGATACAGCCGGGTTACACCATAGTTAAAGCGGTTTCATCCCGCCCGACGTGCCACGCCCTCTTCGCGTGAAGAACCGACGAATCCTCTCACCAATGCGGCAATCTCGTCCGCTGCAGTGTCCAACGCGAAATGACCGCCGTCCACAATGTGGACCTCCGCATTCGGCACATCTTTGCGATAGCGGTCCGGTTCGCCCGGGTCAAACGAGAGCTCATACTTGCCCCAGATCACGAGCAGTCGGGGTTGCTTCTCGCGCATCCAGGCCTGCCAGTTCGGGTAGGCGTCCACATTGGTTCGATAGTCGTAGAACAAGTCGCTTTGGATCTCGGCTTGCCCCGGCTGGTCGAGGAAATAGAATTCGTCTGTCCACAGATCTGGGTCATAGCGTTCGACATTGGGATCGTTTCCGACATGCCGAGTGCGTGTTGCCGCGAACGAGAGCAAGTTCGTGCGCAGCGCACTTTCATTGGTCGCCCGATCGGCCCAAAAAGCTCGGCGAGTCTTCCAATTCGCGCCGAGTCCTTCGTCATGCGCAACCGCGTCCTGAACAATGAGAGCTTCCACACGCTCGGGGTACGCTAGGACCATGCGAAAACCCACCGGCCCACCATAATCCTGCATGTAGAGCGTGTAGCGCGAGAGCCCGAGCGCCTCGGTAAACCGATTCATGATGTCGGCGTAGTGATCAAAGGTGTGGGCGAATTGTTTCGGATCCGGCCAGGCACTATGCCCGAAGCCGGGGTAATCAGGCGCGACCAGATGATAGCGATCCGACAGTTTGGAGAAGAGTGGCTCGAACATCCGCGACGATGACGGAAGTCCGTGGAGCAAGAGAAGGGTCGGCGCGTCTTTCGGGCCAGCCTCTCGGTAGAAGATAGAAAGCCCATCGATCTTTGTGGTGCGATAGAGCGTCAGAGATTTCACGGATGTTCCTTTTCGTCGACGTGCGCCATCAATTCAGGGGACCCGCGAACGCCGCTCCAACATGTGTCAGTTTCTTAGCTCTAGCTTGCGGCATCAACGCGCGTAGCGAGTAAAAACAAGGTCGGTCACTTTGGCCTTTTCGTGGCAGGGGAAGCAACTTTTCATAAACGCCGCGTCGCCAGGCTTGCCATCTGTGCCGAAATGCCCGAACCCCCAGCCGCCGGTTGCGGCATACTTTGTTGAGTCTTTGACCATAAACTGAATGTTCGTAGGCGGTCCGGGGACGAAAGACTGAGCCTGGCCAAAGACTTTGTTATTTTCGTCTGATGGGACGTGACGGTAGTGCAAAGCGGCAATGATCGCGCCATCCGGAAACGGGAGCGTCCCCTTCCGGAAGGCGTTGATCGCTACATCGTTACCCAAGACCGCACCCAAACTGTTGAGGTTGCCTGCTTCATGCGCCGACGAGATCCACTGCCAGTCGCGATACCCGTGAGGAATTTCGGTAACGAAGGGCGCGGCGGGTTGGTCATCGGCATGGCCTGGGGCAGGGGCGCTGAGGGTGACAAGACCAGCCATTGCTCCAATTGCAACCAGGAAGTATGTGAAGCGTGTCATGATGGTGCCTCCATTCAATATGCTTCGGTAGACTACGCGACGGAAGTGCGGCACTCTGCCGACCAAGATCACTTTGCATCCGTTTGGCTGGCTTTAGATAACGAATTGGGAGCAGCAAATTCGTCGAACCAGAAGCCAGTTTTGCGCCCCGCGTTGCCGAAAACGTCGTGAGAGGCTAGACCTTCGATATTTTCATGTTCTTCCTCCTATCCTTGGTTGTGACGATACCGAATGAATTTACCCCGCGCGCTCATCACAACAGAAGCTTGGAAGACGAACAATTGGACGATGGTATTGTCGATACTTTGGTATTGCTCTGGTACGCCCGAGTCTGTAGCGGCACGCCAACAGAGGGATCCCGATAGGCGTACCTACCGCCGAGTGGATTGCGGAGTCCACAATTGCCCGGGTGACTCCGCTGGTTAATAAAGAATTGCGACAACGAAGCTCTCGGTCAATCCGAAGTCGGTCAGTGGACATTTGGGCGTACGGTGGTGCATCATGATGCAAGCGTATTTTGGGGCGCGGTCAATATCCTTTGGGGGATTATGAAGAAGACCACGGCTCCCATTCCTTTTGCTGGCTCTCAGCTCGACCAAACGCGTCACGTTTGCGCTTTCTTCAACAACGATGAGGAAGAGTACCGGGTCCTACTCCCATTCATAAGGGATGGATTCCAGTGCGGCCACAAGGCAATTCATGTTGTAAATCCAGATCAGCGTCAGGATCATCTGCAACGCTTGGCTGAGGCGGGGATCGACTCAACGGCTGCGCAGCAGAGTGGACAGATGGAGCTTCGCATTAACACGGACGTCTACCTTCCAGATGGCCGCTTCGATCCAGATCGCATGATCTCGGTATTCGAGCAGTTGGCCAGCGGAAACTCCGGCGGAGTATATCCGCTGAGCCGTATTTGTTGTCGCATGGACTGGACGGTCAAAGATCGATCGCATGTCGACGATGTCATTGAGTTCGAATCGCGCGTGAATGATGTTTGGCGTCGCCACGAAGACGCCGTCATTTGCACCTATCATCTTGGCCAATTTCGTGGTGACGAGGTGATCGACATAATGCGCACCCATCCGATGGTCATCATCGGCGGTATCCTTCAACAAAACCCTTTCTTTGTTCCGCCAGACGAATTCCTGCATGAATTTCGGCAACGTCGGGCTCGCCGAATTAGTACACCCGCGGCAGCCTGACATGGAAGCGAAAGTCAAAGACCCGGCGCAGGAGATCAAGCGCCTTCAGCGCTGCATCAACGATCTAGTCAGCCTGCTCGCTCTGCCTGCTCTCTGGAAAAGTAAAGAGCCGTCGCAAATCGTTCACACTCTCTTCGATGTACTCATCCGTATGCTCAGGCTGGATTTCGCTTACGGAAGGTTCAAAGATCCCACTGGGTCGGGGTTTCTGCAGATCGTCCGGATCTCTGACTCAAGCGAGCTGAACGTATCACAGAGAGAGATCGGTAAAACCATGAACGACTTGTTTGGGGGTGATGGGCAGAAACCTTTTTCGCCGATACGGAGCAAATTCGGGGACCAGGATATTTCACTTTTTGCCGTACCGCTGGGCCTAGAGCGTGAAATTGGCATCATCGTTGTAGGCTGTGAGCGAGACGGCTTCCCAGTAGATGTCGAAAGCCTTCTTCTGGGTGTAGCCGCGAATCAGGTCGCAATCGGGTTACAAGAAGCACACCTCCTAAACGAGCAACGCCGAGTTGCCAACGAGCTTGACCAACGGGTCGCACAACGGACCCTGGAACTGGCCAACGCCAACGAAGAGTTAAGAAAGGAGATTGGCGAACGCAAGAAGATCGAAGACCGGCTGCGCGAGAGCGAAGCGTCGCTCGCACAAGCTCAATACCTGAGCCGGACCGGCAGCTTTTCCTGGAAAGTAGCCAACGACGAGATCGCATGGTCCGAACAGCTTTATCGCATTTTCGACTTCGAGCCGGGGACGCCGGTGACCATCGAACGGATAAATAGCCGTGTTCATCCCGACGACCTGGCCGCGATGATCGAACGGGTAGCACGGGCACGAGGGTCTGGTGGAGCTTTTGAGTATGAGCACCGATTGCTGATGCCTGACGGCTCTGTGAAGTATTTGATGGCGATCGCTCAAGGACACCCGAGTGCCGAGGGGAAGTTGGGGTACATGGGCGCGGTTCAGGATGTAACTCAGCGTCGATCATCGGAGGAGGCTCTCGCTAAAGCAAGATCGGAACTTGCAAATGTTGCAAGGATGACGAGCCTCGGCGTGCTGACAGCGTCCATCGCACACGAAGTCAACCAACCCCTTTCAGGCATCATCACAAATGCCAGCACTTGTCTAAGGATGCTTTCCGCCGACCCTCCTAACGTCGAAGGCGCTTGCGAAACCGCGCGGCGCACGATTCGAGATGGCCATCGGGCCTCAGACGTAGTCACGCGATTGCGGACGCTCTATAGCAAGAAAGAGCCCGCTCTGGAATCGATGGACCTGAACGAAACGGTTCGAGAGGTGATGGCGCTATTATGGACCGAGATCCAGAAACATCGAGTCACGCTCCGGCAAGAATTTGCGGAGGACCTTCCGGCTGCATTAGGCGATCGCATACAGCTTCAGCAGGTCATCTTGAACTTGATTCGAAACGCGGCGGACGCAATGAGCGCAGTTGACGATCGCCCAAGAGAGTTGCTCGTCAGAACGGAACGGGCCGATGGGAATCGGGTCCGGCTAAGCGTAAGAGATTCGGGAGTCGGTATCACGCCTCAAGCAGCGGACAAGATCTTTGAAGCTTTTTACACGACCAAAACCGACGGGATGGGAATTGGACTCTCGGTCAGCCGCTCGATTATTGAAGCTCATCGGGGACGTCTCTGGGCAACGAGGAACGATGGGCCAGGCACTACATTCTCATTCACTATTCCTTGCGGAGCCGAAGGCGCTGCCGACGTTGAAAATCACTTCAATGCTGAGGAACGCAAAGCGGACGCAGCATAACGACGCCTCGTGGCGATACCAAAGTACAATGGACGCCTCGATCGGAGTGGCGCATTGTTTTGCAATGGACTCCCGTCCAAGCGCCCCGAAGCGTCCACTCGTATCCGTAGTTGATGACGACGAGTCGGTGAGAGAGTCTCTGCCTGACTTACTACGGGAGTTTGGTTTCGATGCAAGCTCCTTCTCGAGTGCTGAGGAGTTCCTAGCCTCCGACATACTCGGCCAAACGAAGTGCTTGATTTTGGATATCGCGATGCCGGGGATGACCGGGCTTGACCTGCAACAGGAATTGCGGCAACGTCGAGAGTCCATCCCGATCATATTCATAACGGCACAGAAAGACCCCGTGAGCCGTGAGCGAGCACTCAAACAGGGAGCCGTGCAGTTTCTCTATAAGCCATTCAGCGATACAGCTTTGCTTGACGCCCTGAATTCAGCGGTTTCAGCAAAATGAATGGCCATCCCAATGAATCTCGTACACACAGTCAGGCGTGAATTGAGGCCAGCACTGATGCCACTCGTATCACCGATCGTATTCGTGGTTGATGATGATGTCTCGGTACGTGAGTCATTGGAACTGTTGATTCAGAACGAAGGCTGGCAGGCACAGACTTTTGCGTCTGCACAGGAGTTCCTCGACAGACCCCGCGAGCTGGCTCAATGTTGCCTGATCCTCGATGTCTCTCTTCCGGGTCTCAACGGCCTGGACCTGCAGCAGCGGGTCGCGGCTGATCGGAAAGATATGCCGATCATCTTTATCACGGGCCAGGGCGATATCCCGATGACGGTCCGAGCGATGAAGGCTGGTGCGGTGGAATTCTTGACGAAACCTTTCAGCGACGAAGTGTTGCTGAAAGCTATTCGCCAAGCGCTTGAACACAGCCGTGTGGCTCTGAGCGAGCAAGCATCCCTGAAGGAACTCAGGACTTGTTACGCATCGCTCACACCTCGTGAACGACAAGTGATGGCTTTGGTGGCTTCCGGCCTCTTGAACAAACAGGTGGGCGGCGAACTTGGTATCAGCGAAATCACCGTGAAGGCGCACCGCGGCAAGGTAATGGAAAAGATGAAAGCCGGCTCCCTCGCCGACTTGGTGAAGATGGCCTCAAAGCTAGGCGTTGCGACTGCTGCCGGCTCCGATGTTATATCGAAGTCTTCATCGTGAATTCTCTTTCGAACAAATTGCTTTCCATTGTCACCGCGTACACTCTCAATGAGAAACCCTCTCCGCAACTTTCAGGACAAATGTCATGGGGCTACTGACGGCCACCGCATCAAGCAATCGACTCGATCGCAGCGCCAGAATCGACCACGCCCTATTCACACCCGATACCAAGGTATGGTCAATACCATCGTCCAATTGATTCGGTCGAGCGCCTCGGGTGTAATCGGCTCATCGCAGCGGACTCCGAGTACTTGGAGAAGGGATGGAGGGTGACATGCCGGAAGCGACCTGGAAGCCTCACGAGAAACACGGACGGTTGGCGAGCCAAAGCGACTTGCCCGATAGCGTCTTCGCCTTTCCCAAACAGAGGAAAGAGCCACTAACCGACGCAGAACATGTACGTAACGCGGTCGCCCGGTTCGATCAAGTCATCGATGTTTCCGATGCCGAGCGTGCCTTGGCGTTCGCGAATATCGAGAAAGCTGCAAAGCACTACGGCGTCAACCTCGCAGAAACGTCGTGGCATGAGTTGGGCATTCATCCTCAAAACAAATAGAAAAGAAGCCTGCCGCTCAAACGTGCTCTGACACGCAAACACCGAGCGCAGAGCCGACAGTCCACGGGTCAGCGCGAGTTTTCGTTTGCAGCGAAGAGCTGATTCAGGTCGCCCGGTAGCGCAGGTACAAATACCCGGCTCTCTCTTTGACGCTGAGTATTTGAAACGATGGCGCAGAATCCGGCAGAAACTCGACTCCTTGCACGATCGCCGGTCGAGTTGCATCCTTACGCCCCGCGATCTGCGGCGACAGCGTCAGAAAGAATTCGTCTATAGCTTCTGCCGCCAGAAATTGTCCAAACAGTGTAGGGCCGCCCTCGTGGAGAAGAGTTTTTACTCCGAACTCCGAGTGCAACAATTGCAGGATCGCCGGGGGCGAGATGCCCCCACCACTCGAATCCAAAGCATGTATCTCAACGGAGCCGAGACCAGCAGCGCCTCGTCGTGTCAGTTCATCTATCCCAGCCGAGGTTGTGATCACAACAGTAGGCATCGCCGGCGTTCGAAAAATCGCTCTTTCCAGATCCAGTCTGCCACTCCCGCTAACGACTACGAGCAAAGGATATTCCGCTTTATGCAGTGGCTTGGCTCGGTATTCTGCATATAAATCTTTCGCATCGGCACAGATGTCTTCGGGAGTCCAAAGGCTCTGCGGACTTGTGTCCTGTACGGTTCGAGCGCCAACTATAACGGCATCAGCAGAAGCCCGCAAAAGGCCCATGATGAAGCGATCGGGCGGATCAGAGCCACTGATGGTCGAGCCGCCAGACTTACCTTTGATCTGGTAGCTGACGACCCCGTCAAGTGTGGAAACAAAATTCGCAATGACAAATGGACGCGCAGCCGGCGATGTGCGAAAGTGCAGATCCCCGTCATACATCTCTCTCAGCTTCTGCGGGAGTGCTGGTTCCGCGCACTCCTGGTCGCAATCCATGAGGGTCCGTACAAGCCTCATTCGCTACCCCTTCTGGAAGGCCTTGAGCTGGGAAAAACCGCGCATCATTGCATGGCGTTAACCGTATGTGAGCGTCGTGCTCTGTCCAACCTCGATAATGTATCCATCTGGATCACGGATGTAGCAGCGAATCTCGCCATACTTGGGGATCGGCTCGGTGATGAACTCCGCACCTCGACTCTTCCACAGTTTGTAGCAGGCCTGAATATCCGCAACGCGGAAATTCATAAAGCTATTGATGTGATTCGGATCGGGAACGCTCAGCGTTACCGTCGGCTTATCCGGGGTTGGACCGCCTCCAACGTTCAGAATCATCCAGATATTCGCAAGCTGAAGGTACCCAGGCGCGTTGCCGTCACCCAGGCTCAGAATGCGAGCGCCGAAGACCTTTTCGTAGTAGCGGGCCGATCGCTCGATGTCCGCGACGGTGAGAAACTGGGCAATACTGATCCCCTCTCGCGGGGGCATTTCGTAGCTCTGTTGTCCGATTTGTACCGCGTTTGTAACGGCGTTCATGGGTGACTCCAATTTCGATAACGTAACTGCCTAATATGAGGTGCGGTCAGCGCGGTGCCCGCAATTGCCTCCTATCGGCGACTACTCTATTAAGCCAGACGCGCGACGATGGGTCTATTGGACGAACGTATCGACCAACACCATTGTAGGGATTCGAATATAGGCAGCTTGTTTTGGTTCTTGCGTATGCTGCCACAGCTGAGGCTCTCCTACCCGGTGCCTGTCCCGAGACCGAAGGGCTTGTGGCAGTAGCTCCAAGCTGGCTCGGTACAGGGCTTCCGAAAGGTAGTTCAGGTCCGTGCTTCCACCCAGCGAAAAGCGCGATGGGTGGGCAGGGTTACTGGTTAGTAAACGAACACTCGATTTAACGGAAGAAGGGCCAGCCTCCCTCTTAAGCAACTCGCTTCTTCTTCCCATCGAGTGCCGGCAGGAGAAGACTCAGAAGCGCTTGATCAGAGAACGGGTTCTGACCTGAGATCAACTCGCGATCTTGAACGACGTAGCTCTTCCACGGAGCGAGCACACTTACGTCACCGCCCGCCGTAGTTAAGGCAAAGTCCGGGTAGAAGAGAACCTTACCACCAATCTCGAGCGGCTCCCGCTGTTGCTCTTCCGCTGTCGAAAAGATAGTCATCTTATATCCGGCATAGATCCAACCCTGAGCCTTTGCCCGCGCTCCAGCGGCATCGCCCGCACTCAGCGCGGCAACGATCTCCTTCGAATTCGGAGAAGCCGAGAGCAGTGAAATCGGGCCATGGCAGAGCACTGCCGTCGGCTTGGATGTTTGATGAAAGTGTCTCATCACGGTGCCGCAGTCGGGATCATCGAGAAGATCGATCATCGGGCCATGGCCGCCAGGGACAAAAACAGCGTCATATTGATCCAAGCCCGATGCGATGACATCCGAGATACGAGTTGGATCTCTGAGCCCAGCCAGGCCGTCGCGGAATAACATATAGTCCTGAAGCTTGGCCGCGTCCCCGCCGAAGAAGTCGGCGACCTCTGAATGCACATCCACTTGGGGCGCGTTGCCTTTGGGGTTAGCGAAAGTGATTTCGTAGCCCTGCTTCATCAGCTCTCGAACCGGAACCGTCAGCTCGTTGAGATAGTAGCCGGCCCCGGTATAAACCTTGCCATCTTTCAAGGGTAAGCCGCGCCCGCTCGAGACCAGTACCAAGATTTTTCCTGCTTTTGCCATTTTGTTCTCCTCTCCGAATCGAGCTTGTTCTTCCGAAATTTCGTTTTGCGCCTATGAAGGGTTATGACTGTGGGAATCCGAACATCAGCCACGACTGATTCGCTACCCAATGCGGGTACAGATCCGTCATGTGATCGAACAACTCCTGGTCAGACGTCGCGGTTTTCTGCAACCGATCGAAGTCCTCGAGGTAACGCTTGGTGTCTTGGATCGCCGAGGGAGAGTCGGGAGCGCCAGGTTTCTTGTGGCCGGCGACAACAATCGCGGGATTCAGCGCCACTAACCGGTCTAGCGCCGCAATCCAATTCTTTCGACTCTCGGGGGTGGTGTCGCCGACATACATGCGGCATTGGTTGTACACAACATCGCCAGCGACGATCAGACCAATCGATGGAACGTATAGGGACGTCGAATCGGGACTATCGGTGCGGCCCTGCTCGATGATGCGCAATTCGTGGCCCTCGAGAGTGAACGTGTCATGCTCATAAGCCTCAGGGGCAACCAACTTCGTGGGCACTTGCCCGGGAAAGCAGCGGCGGGCTAAGCGCTCCACCGGCGGAGTGAAAGCCATCTGCATGGCGTTCAGTGTCTTGGGTGTTGCGATTGCCCGAGCCCCCGGGAAGCGGTCGAGCAGAATGCCCAGACCGTAGAAGTGGTCGAAATGGGCGTGCGTTATATAGATGGTCTCCAGGTTGCGATTGTGCAGAGCAACCCAATCCGCGAGAGCCTCGGCCTCAGCCACGGTCAACATTGCGTCTACCAGCACCGCGTCGTACTCGCCGAAGATTAAAGTCGACGTGATTGGGTCAAAGCCGAGAGCCTCGCCGAAGGGCCTTGGCCGCTCGCCGACCATTGTTTTTCCCGGGGCGGTAAAAACATTCACACCAAGCGTGTTCAAGGCGACAGGCGCAGTCACGCGCGTGGTCTTTTTCGGTCCACTTGGGTCGTCCATTGGGTAGTCCTTTCGATGTCAGACCGAGTGACTGTTCAACGCAACATTCGCAGAAGCGCGACCACGAGTCTATTGGACAAAGGTATCAACCAAGTACCGCAGTATGAATTGGTCCGTAAAGAGCGCTGCGTGCTCTTTTCCGCGAATCCCAATCTGCGGCAGTCCTTTCGGAGGGTGCCCGCAAAGAGATACAAGCGATACCATCGTCTAATTGTTCAAGGCTCTCCCTTCTGCTCTTATAACGTCATGGTGTAGGTTTAAGTAGAATCTGCGTTCGAGAGATGTCATCAGCGAAACATATAATCCAGATTAGTAGAAACATTAGGGAGACTAGATCCGGCATGGCACAGGACTCACGCGCTGTGGGGGCTTCGGCCGCATTAGCTCTTCCGCAGCTCGTCTCATCCGCTCTCACCAAGGCCGCAATTTTTCTCGTCGTCACCATTAATCCAGGTGACGAATGTGGTGCGCGAGTTCGTTCTCTCTGCGCCGATCTCTCAGCGCTTGTGCGCTCCGTCGGCTTTCGGAACATTGAGGGTACGCTCTCCTGCATCATGGGCATCGGTTCCAACGCCTGGGACCACCTCTTCGGGTCTCCGCGTCCCGCGGAACTTCATGCCTTCCGAGAATTTCGCTCCGGCCCGCGGCATGCAATCTCCACACCCGGCGACTTGATCTTTCACATTCGTGCCAAGCACATGGATCTCTGTTTCGAACTCGCCACGCAGATTATGGCGCGACTCGAAGGTGCCGTTACCACAGCAGATGAAGTCCATGGCTTCCGCTTCTTCGACGAACGCGATCTTCTCGGTTTCGTGGACGGGACTGAGAATCCTACTGGCAGTTCAGCCGATGATGCCGTCTTCATTCGCGATGAAGATCCGGCTTTCGCGAGCGGAAGCTACGTTATCGTCCAAAAGTATCTTCACAATCTCGATGCCTGGAACAAGCTGCCCACCGAAACGCAGGAAAAAATCATTGGCCGCTCAAAGGTCTCTGACATCGAACTTGATGACTCGATAAAGCCGACCTCAGCTCATAACGCGCTCACCGTCATCGAAGAAAATGGCAGGGAAATCAAAATCCTCCGCGACAATATGCCCTTCGGACGCGCCGGCCACGGCGAGTTCGGCACATACTTCATTGGCTACAGCCGCTCGCCCCGCACAATCGAGCAGATGCTCGAGAACATGTTCATCGGCCGCCCGCCCGGAAACTACGATCGCATCCTCGACTTCAGTACGGCGGTTACTGGAGGTCTGTTCTTCGTGCCGACTGCCACGTTTCTGGATGAGGTCTCAGCGGATCGGCCCGGGCCAACCGCATCCTCCGGGGCACAGCAAGGTGCCGCCTCAGCGCACGTTAAAACTTCGATGTCCACTGCGCCATCCAACGACGGTTCGCTCGGGATTGGTTCACTAAAAGGAGAAGATTCTCATGAATAACCTGCACCGCGAGCTGGCACCGATTTCCGATGCCGCGTGGGCTCAGATCGAAGCAGAAACGTCACGCACGATCAAGAGATATCTTGCCGGTCGCCGCATTGCGGATATTCACGGCCCCGCAGGCACGGCGTTGCCTGCTGTGGGCACGGGTCATCGGCGCTCGATCGAGGCTCCCGGAGACGGCGTAACCGCTCAACAGCGCGACGTAAAGGCTGTCGTCGAGCTACGTGTTCCGTTCGCGCTCGATCGCCAGATGATCGACGATGTCGAACGCGGCTCAAACGACTCCGATTGGCAGGCGGCAAAAGACGCCGCCCGCAAGCTCGCATTCGCCGAAGACCGTGCCATTTTTGAAGGCTACGCTGCGGCGGGTATCGTGGGCATACGTCAGGGGACCAGCAATCCCAAGAAATCTCTACCAGCCGACGTGCGCAAGTATCCGGAGGCTTTTGCCCAGGCCTTAAGCCAGTTGCGGCTTGTCGGTGTTAATGGTCCCTATTCCATTCTGCTTGGCGCGGATGCTTATACCGAACTCGCCGAAACCAGCGATTACGGCTATCCGGTACTGGAGCACGTCAAACGCCTCGTCGAGGGGAAAATCATTTGGGCGCCCGCCATTGACGGTGCCTTCGTCGTCACCACGCGGGGCGGGGACTTCGATCTTCATCTCGGCCAAGATGCCTCGATTGGCTACTTGAGTCACACCGACACGCATGTTCAGCTTTATCTACAGGAAAGCTTCACCTTTCTGTATCTCACCGCCGAATCTGCTGTAGCTTTCGCGCCATCTAGTTAAGCCGCGGTGATGACTACCGGCCGTTTACTGCGGAACATCATGTGAGGAATACTGTGGCCCACATCTTTCTGCATCTGAGACGAAGTTCCGTCTGGCTCTGAAAAAACTCGACTAAACTCTCAAAGGCTTCCTGCCTCACACCCGATACGAAGGTATCGTCGATACCATTGTCCAATTGTTCGCTCCCTTCATCTCTGGCTTAATCGCATTCGTGCAGCAGGCACGTTTCATCTCACTCATTTTCTGTGAAGGATAAAGTGACCATGTCTGAACTTGTGAAGAAATCTGAGGCGCAAGAAGAACAAGAAGAGAAGATGCAAATACGCGGCGCTGCGGAACACATCGCTAGCTTGATCGTTGGCGTGACCGTCATCGCAGTGCTCGCCATCCTGGCTGCCAAAGCCGTTCCTGCGCAGGACAAGTACTCGCTGAAATCCCCCGGCGGAATCGCGTTCTCCGACTTCAGGGGATACGAGGACTGGTCGGTAGTCTCTTCCGCGCGAACCGAAGAAGTGCTCAAAGTGATCGTCGCCAATCCGACGATGATCAAGGCGTACAAGGCCGGCGTTCCCGGCAACGGCCAGCCCTTCCCTGAAGGTTCCATGGTCGTGAAGCTCCAGTGGAAGCCGAAGAAGAGCACAGAGGCACCTTTCGCCGTCGATGTGCCCGACGTTTTTAAGCAAGCATTCGTCATGGAAAAGGACACCAAGAGATTTCCGGGAAGCGGCGGGTGGGGATATGCGGTGTTCAACTACGACGCTGCATCGGACCAGTTCTCGCCAGATCCCAAAAGCCTCTCAGATTGCGGAAATGCGTGCCATACGGCTGTGAAAGCGAAGGACTACATCTTCCATCCGTACCAGAAGCGCTGAGGGCGCCGGGGACGCTCAATCTCGAGACAATCTAGCTCGCTAACCCGATCGCGACAATAATTAAGGAGACGAACAATGAGTAACACGCCAAGACAGGACCAAAACTCGGTCGTTGCAGTATTCAACCAACACTCGGCAGCAGAAAATGCCATCAAGGAATTGAAGGGTGGCGGGTTTGACATCAAGAAACTGGCCGTCGTCGGCCGCGACTATCAAACGGAATCAGATGTCGTCGGTTTCTATAACACAGGCGACAGGATGAAATACTGGGGCAAATGGGGCGCATTTTGGGGTGGGCTGTGGGGTCTGCTCTTTGGTGCGGCTTTCTTAATCGTCCCTGGCATCGGCCCCGTTGTTGCCGCCGGCTCTATCGTCGACTGGATCATCGCGGGACTAGAGGGAGCAGTCGTGGTGGGAGGACTCAGCGCCCTTGGTGCAGGGCTTGCCAGCATCGGCATTCCGAAAAACAGCATCGTACAATACGAGACTGCGATCAAGGCCGGCAAGTTCGTTCTTGTCGCCCATGGAACTGCTGAGGAGACAGCAAAGGCCCGCGATCTGTTGAAGACTTCCGGTGCCGAGCAAATCGACGCTTACCAGCCCTCGACTGATGCGGCGCTGGCGGCGTGAGCCCGCCGGAGTCGCTACAATTCACCCGCTCGCCTATCACAAATGACCTCATTGAAAGAGGTCATTTGTGTTTTGACACATACTCCCGGACCGATACTATCGTCCAATTGCTTCAAGCCGCTCACCTCTGGCTTAATCATTTCTCCGACTCGCCCTTTCCTCTGGAGGAGTTCCGCATGAAAGCAGTTGTTGTTCACCAATATGGCGGTCCTGAAGTGCTGAAGTTCGAGGAATATCCTGACCCGGTGCCGGGTCCGGGCGAGGTGCTGGTGCGTGTCGCTGCGACGAGTGTGAATCCAATCGACTACAAGCGCCGTGCTGGATTGACGAAGGATTTTTACCCCATGAAGTTTCCGGGGCTTATAGGAGTAGATATGGCGGGCATAATCGTCAACCTTGGATCGGGAGTGGAAGACTTTTCTGTCGGCGATCAGGTGTTCGCCATGGCGGACAATACCTACGCCGAACTTTGCGTCGTGAAAGCCGCCGTTCTGGCGAAGGTTCCCAAGGGGCTCGATCTGATTCAGGCGGCAGCGTTGCCGCTGGTAACGACGACTGGCAACCAACTCCTCCTGGCAACGGAAATCAAAGCGGGCCAGACAGTTCTCGTCGTGGGCGCTGCTGGAAATGTCGGGCGTTCGGCGGTATTCACTGCGAAGACGCGCGGGGCGACTGTGATCGCGGGAGTTTTGGGCAAACAGACCGATGTTGCGAAGACTGTCGGCGCGGATCAAGTCGTCGCAACTGACGACGACACCGCGATTGTGAACCTTCCGCCGGTTGATGCAGTGGCGGATACGGTCGGCGGAAAAACCGCCGAAAGATTGATCGCCAAGGTCAAGCCGGGAGGCGTGTATGCATCGGTTGTCGGCCTGCCGCAGAACGCCGAGATGTACCCGTCTGTAAGAGTTGTGCATGTATTTTCGAAATTTGACAGGAAGACGCTTGAGTTCATGGCAGAAGCAGTGCGAGATGGCAAGCTAGCAATTCCGATTACCCAAAGACTGCCACTCAGTGAAGCGGCCGAGGCTCAGGCAGCGGCAGAGAAGGGCGGCGGAAAGATCTTGCTGGTGGCTTGACATTCTTTTGCGAGCGCCGCCTTGCATCCGAAGAATCAACCAGCACCTGGACGACAGGTAAAGTTCCAGGGAGTTGGGAATCACCGCTGCAGTAATTGGGTATCGCTTCAGATTCCCGCCAGACTTTCATGAGGTGAAGGATATGGACCACAATGAGGCACTCCGGAAGTTTGAACATTTGATGCTCAAACGGGCTGACCAAGCCCAGGAGGCGGCAACCGAGCTTGAGGCTTTGGTTGTACTCCTCCCCAATGAGAAATCTCGACAGCTCGCACATCTCCAGGTTAAGGCAAGTCACCAACAAGCCAAGGACTTTCGCGAACTGGCGGAGAAGGTTACAGAAAGGTAAGGATCGGAGAGTTCGATTGCTCCCCAATGCCTGATGTCCTCCAGGCTTTTTGTTTTGTAGGTCGCTGCAAGGTTACTGCGGCCTTGTCGTAACATCCAAACCGCGCCTATAACGCAACGGCCTCCGGTCCGCGCAGCACCAGCAACCGCCATCATAACCAAGTTCTTATTTACAGATCCTTACACTTGTTTAGCGGGTTGCGCTCTGGGATAGGAAGGATGTTCTAACGCTTGGATGCAGCGTTGCGTCCGCCGACGCAATGGGCGAGCCCCATGAGGCATTCGGAGAGCAAAGATAGCCCCGCGACATGCGCTTTATCTGAGGCCGCGCGGTAAGTCTCTACTTAAAGTTGTCCACCATCATCAGATTTGATTCTGCGAAATCGTCCTGTGTAAAGACAATCGACTTCCCATCACTTGAAGCGCTGATGCCCCACCCTGGATCTCTCTCCAAACTCAGAACCGAATGGGCTTTGCCGGAAGCCAGACTGAAAAACTGAATGGCCGGGCGCGAGAATTTGGAGAATGCGAGGAAGTAAATTCCCTCTGAGGTGAGTGTCCAGTTAGGCCAGCTGTCTCCTCCGATGTCGATCAACTGCACTTCCTCCCGACTCTGGAGATCCATCCTCCAAACGCCCCCTTGTTCATATTTGGAATAGTAAAGATAACGGCCATCGGACGACTCTACGGGCGAGATCCCGCCACGTT
>Ga0209060_10002361_pt1 | contig 17777 bp, 17 predicted proteins | sample Coa_R1_8_FD_187155 | JGI IMG/M metagenome (GOLD analysis project Ga0209060, IMG submission 187155) | Surface soil microbial communities from Centralia Pennsylvania, which are recovering from an underground coalmine fire - Coalmine... | ecosystem: Environmental > Terrestrial > Soil >...
CTCCGCGCTACTCAAGGTCAGCACAGCTCTCAGAGAGGCCCAAGCCAACAAAGACATCGGTGGGCAGATTCGATATCTGACACTGCTCGGCAGCGGCATGACGGAGTTTGGCCGCCCCGAGCAGGGACTGATTTATCTAGATAGGGCGCTTGCCATCGCAGAAGCGGAAAAGGATCTGAGCGAACCGATGCTGGTATACGAAGGAAAGGCTACAGCTTTGGTCGCATCGGGGCGAGTTCCCGAGGCGAAACAACTGCTGGAGCATGCTCTTGATATCGCAAAACAATCGGGAAGCGTTGGCTATCAAGGCCAACTGTCAAATCAATTGGGCTTGTTGGCGAACAAGTCCGGCGATGGAAGAGAAGCCGCACGTCGTTTTCAGGAAGCATCACGGCTTGGAAAGGAGGTGGAGGGTTGGCGGACGGTATCCCAAGCACAATTCGAACTCTCAAAGATCTATGAGGCACAGAAAAACCTCCCGGCGGCAGAGCAGGCTGCGAGGGAGAGTGTCAATGCCTGCCGGCGGGTATCCGATCGCTTCTACCTGCCGCGATACCTCGCTCGACAAGCAGACATAGAGATCAAGCGTGGTCGGATCCGAGAAGCGAAGGCGACGTATGGCGAAGCAGAAGATGTGATCAACGGAATCCTCGTGAACGCCAGTAGTCCCTGGACCAAAACGTCGCTGATCGCAGCGATGAACGATGTGTTCGTGGGCCATCTTCGTTCAGAGATGCAATTTGGCCAGAGCCCCAGACGCGTTTTCCACGTTGTGGAAGAGGCGCGCGGCAGGCCGGTGGCTGATCTGTTAAGAGCGCGACGTGGCACTCAAGCCCCTCAATCCGCTGAACTCACGGCCATTGAGCGAAAGATCTCGGCCCTGCAAATTGCATTGCAGAAGGCGACCGTCACCAAGCAACGCCAGCAAATCCTGGCGCAGCTTTACGAGACCGAGCAGTCAATGGCGCCCCTCACTGCAACCGCGAATCGTTGGATGCGGGTGGCCACACGACCAGTGGAGTTGGAGCAGGTGCAACGCACCCTGGCGCCGGACGAATTGGTCTTGGAGTATGTCCTCGACGAGCCAAGTTCGTACTGTGTGGTGATCTCGCGGTCTTCCGCTCGGATTCAAAAGCTTGCGAGCCGGAGCGAGATCGAAGGCCGTGTGAAATCGCTGTTGAAAGCGGTCCGCGACGGCAAGATAAATTCCGAAGACGCGATGCAGGGCTACGAGGTCGCTCTGAGGCCAGTCGAAGGAGACTTGGCGCGTGCACATCGCTTGATCATCGTGCCTGACGGCCTGCTGCATCAACTTCCTTTCGAAGTACTGAGTGACGCGAAGGGAACCACGGTTTTGCAGTCCTTCGTTGTGAGTTATACGCCGGCCGCGTCGGTATTGGCTTTGCTAAGGAATCGTTCGACGTCTCTCGATAACCGGCTGCCCCTGCTGGCAGTCAGCGCCCAGCCAGCGAGCGTTGCCGGTTCCAATTCAACGAACGGCGATAGTAAGCCATTCGCCTCCACGCTCCGCGGAGTTTACGATCTCGATAAGACCGAAATGCCGGCGCTGCCCGAGGCGAACGGAGAAGTGAGGGACATCGCCGCGATTCTTGGCAAGCGAAGCGTTGTCTTGCTGAATGCGACCGAGGCCGATGTGAAAGCGCAACCGCTGCCTCAATTTGCCGCGATACACTTTGCGGTCCATGGGCTCACCAGCACGAAATTCCCTGAGCGCTCCACGTTGGTCCTCCGCAGCGACGAAACACGGCATGAGGACGGGTTGCTACAGGCACGCGAAATTCTTGATCTCCGGCTCAATGCCGACATGGTGACGCTGTCGGCATGTGAAAGCGGAAGTGGCCAGATCTCTGGTCAAGAGGGCGTTGCGAGCCTGGCCCGCCCATTCCTGGTAGCGGGAGCGCGAAGCGTGGTGGCGAACGTTTGGAGTGCGAATGACGATTTCACCCACTCGCTGATGAAGACGTTCTACACGCATCTTGCAGCGGGACAGGACGAGGGTTCGGCATTAAGGCAGGCGAAACTGGACATGATTCAAACCTTCGGCAAGAATGCTACGCCGTATCTCTGGGCTGGTTTTATTGTGGTCGGTGACAGTGCAGTCAAATTGGCCGCGGGGCTGTAGGAGATGTATCGTGACGGAACTGAATGAAGGGAAGCGAACCGAGGTTGTCGATCGCGTAGTCAAAACGATCGAAACCAAATTCTACGATCCGAAGTTCAACGGCGTCGATATTCGTAATCGCTTCGAAACTGCCAAACCTGAGATCATCCGCCAGGGCGCGCCTGAGGACTTTGAGACATCTGTCAATGACATCCTGAAGGAGTTGAAGAGCAGCCACGTCGGGTTCTTTCATGAGAGCAAGCCACGCGTTTCCGGCCGAATCGCGATCAGCGCGACGTTCACGAAAGATCAAACCAAGGAAGGCGAACGCTGGGTTTTCCAAGATGTGCACGCGAGTGGGCCGGCGGCGCGCGCAGGCATCGTGCCTGGCGACATTCTGCTGAGACTCGACGATCAGGAAACAGTTCCGCCAAGCGCACCGATCTTTCCCCTCGGTTCCTCGAAGGTCCTCACCGTATTGCGGGCCGATGGTACGACCAGAAGAGTTCAAGTCGAAGTGCCCGGAGCGAAATCCAAGAAGCAGCCGGTCGTCGTGCCCGGTGCCGTGGTATCGGCCAAGAAACTCGACAACGGGATCGGCTGGATCAAGATCACGATGTTCCCCGGGATGGTCGGCGTCGAAGTCGCGCGAGACATCAGCGCCGCGGTTCGCGACCTCGGCTGCGATCGTTTGATTTTCGATCTGCGCGGGAATACTGGGGGCGGGATGGGCTGCCTTCGCGTGATGAGCCACCTGTGCGCCACGAAGCAAGGAGTCGGATACAGCCTGACGCGCAAAGTCGCGCAGAACGGATGCAACAAGGAGCATTTGCCGCGCTTTGATCGCATTCCCGACACGAAGGCGGGGCTATTGCCGTTGATCTTCCGATTTGCAACCGCAGGGCGATCCGTGGCGGTCTTTACCGAGGGATTAGGCACCCAAAAGCATCACGGGAAGACCGTTCTGCTCGTGAATGAGCACTCTGCGAGCGCCAGCGAAATGGTTGCCGCGTTCGCATCCGAGAATCGTTTGGCAACCCTCGTTGGAAACAAGACGCCAGGCCGGCTGACCGGCGCGAATTCCTTCAAAGTCGGTTACGGATATCGATTGGCCCTTCCGGTCGTCCAGTACAGGACCTGGAAGGAAACGGTGCTAGAGGGAGCCGGCGTGTCAGTCGACATCGAAGAACCACTCTCGCTAGACGATCTCTGGCGAGGTAAAGATAATCAACTCGCCGCCGCTGCCCGCACTGCTTCCTCGCTGTGAACATCGGATATTTCACTACTTGCTGACGGGCTCGATAATTGACGGAAGTCCCGCCAGTCCGCGCGAACGTCAGAAGAACTTCGTAGTACAATTCAGACCGGACCGGCGGTGAGCGGTCCGATAGAGGTCCTGCCATGAAGAGGTTCGAGTCGAGACATCCTGCGGTACCGGCAATTTGGCGCCCGATCTTTTTCGCCTTCGTTGCCTCGGTTGCGTATGGACAGGTGGTTCTGTTTAACGAGCCATTCGGGATACCGGGCTCACAACTCAACATGGCTATGTGGACGACCGAGCGAGGTGCATCGTCGTATCTCGGACGGACGCAGTTGGCTGACTGGGTGACGCCAGGCGGATTAGGAAAGTTCGTTGTCGATAGTGCCGGAGCACAACTCGCCGTGAACACTTACAATCCTACGGGGTCTTCTTTCTACGGAACACATGCTAAGACACTTCTCTCGTTTCAACCTAGTTCGGCTTCAACAATCCAAATCAGCGCACGACTTCGCCTAACATCTCTTCAACCGGGTATAGTGTACGCGCTATATCTATATGGATGCAGGGACCAAACATCCTGCGCAACAAATCACGACGAGATAGATCTGGAACTCGTCACAAATGCCTTGCAGCCTGGCAGCCCGGCATCTGTTGAGGTCAACAGCTACGCAGCTGAGCCGCTAGGTGCCGGGAGTGGTCAATTGGTAACAGTCCCCGCCGGCTTCGATGCGCTTGCAGAACATGAATGGTCCATACAGTGGTCGCAGCAATCAATCAAGTATTTTCTGGATGGGACGTTGTTGTTCTCAAGAACGTCGCATGTCCCGTCGGGCCCAATGCAGGCCAACATCGAAGCGTGGGTGCCTGATTCTACTTGGCCACAAGCATTCTCGGCCACCGTTCAGCCGACTGCTGCGGCTGCCCAGAACCAGAGATTCTTTGGTGTGCTCAGATCATTGCGAGTTGAGGAAAGCGGCTCGCAGAATTCCGATCCCGCTTTAGTCGAATACCAGGTTACTGGCAGTGCTGATTTGGAGGGTATTACGAGCGGACCGGACGGAGCTGTCTGGTTTGCTGCCAACACGACGGGGAAGATCGGGCGCATAGCAAAAGCCGGATCAGTAACAACGTACTCTCTGAACAGCGCATTTTCGGTCACGAGCATTACAACGGGGCCAGATGGAAAGTTGTGGTTCGCGGGAAGCACGATCGGAAGCGTTACGACGACAGGCCAGATCACAAAATATCCCTTCGTTGGTGGTTACGGTATTGCGGTTGGAAGTGATGGAGCGTTGTGGTTCGCGAGCGGCCCTGGGAATACGATTGGCCGCATAACAACGGCAGGCAGTATAGACCAATTCGCTACTCCTACGGCTGATAGCTATCCGACGAATATAGTCGCGGGTGCCGACGGTTCGCTGTGGTTTGTTGAACATTTCGCGAACAATATAGGTCGGATCACCACGGCAGGAGTGATAACCGAATTCCGGGTTCCGGACTCGCTGAGTGGAATTACTAGAGGTCCAGATGGTGCCATTTGGTTTACATACGAGTATCGCCCCTATATTGGGCGCATAACAAGTAGCGGCACGATCTCGGAACTTCCAGTCTGGACAGGCGCTGGGAATATCATCACTGGCCCGGATGGAGCGCTCTGGTTTACCTCCGGCGGCAATCTGATCGGACGAATGAACACAGCAACTGGGAGTGTCGTTGCATATAGAATTCCAAGTTCTTCGGCCAATCCCGTGTTTCTGTGCACGGGGCCGGATGGCGCCATCTGGTTCACGGAGAACGGAACCGGAAAAGTTGGACGCCTGAGCTTTGCAGGTAGTGGTTTCATTTCCGGAGTAGCCAATGCTGCCAGCTACGATGATTCTGGCGTTGCGCCGGGTGAAACGGTAGTATTGTTCGGTCGGGCGCTCGGCCCTGCCGTTCTGGCCGGTTCGTCGCTAGACGGCACGGGCAAACTGGCAACGAACGTTGCAGGTACCCAAGTTCTGTTCGATGGCGTCCCGGCTCCAATAATAAGCCTGGGATCATCAGAGCGCCGTGGTTGTTCCCTACGGAGTCGCTAGCCGCAGTGTTAGCAACGTGACGGTCAATTTGGTAGCGAGCACGTCTGTGACCCTTAGCCTTCCGGTTGCGCAAGCCCGCCCGGGACTTTACTCTCAGGACCAAACCGGAACTGGACAAGGTGCAATCTTCAACGAAGACGGGAGCCTAAATGGCGTTTCGAATCCTGCACACCTCGGGTCTATTATCACCCTCTATGGAACCGGGGAGGGTCAGACCTCGCCGGCTGGAATCGATGGGTTAATTGCTGGAAATGTGCTGCCGAAGCCCGTTCTGCGTCCCTCCGTCAGCATTGGCGGTGTGAACGCACCGACTATCCAATACTACGGGGCTGTTCCCAACGCACCTGCCGGTGTCTTTCAGATTAATGTCATCGTGCCGCAGACGCTAACACCAGCACAGTATCCAGTACAGGTTCAATTCGGCTCTGCGACGAGCCAATCAGGTTTGCTCGTGTCGAGTAAGCATCCGGTGAACACCGTGAGCTTTCAGCAAGCTTGGCAATCAAGCGGGGGCGCTAGGACTGGAGAAGTTGCCGGGCGCGAGAAAAGCGGAGTAGTTCCTCGGCACCCATAATGGGATTTTCGAGCCAAGGCTCATCTTCGATTTCGTCGTCCAGATCATCGAGATCCACATCCGAATCAGAGGGTGCAAGGAACTTGGTCCGCTCCAGATGATCCAGGTAATCTCCGATTTCTGACGCCGTAAAAATGCAGCGGATTTGATGGACGAAGGCGTGTATCTCTCCGGCGAACTTCGGATCGTCCTCCGACGACATTAAAAAGGTGAGAAGCTTTTCGCCGATCAAGTAGTCGAAGGCGTTCTTCAGCCCAAAGCTCTCGCGGATGTCTTCTGCCGCGGCGCACTGGTCGATCCAGATCTTGTGGAACTCGATGGACAGCTCGCTCATGGTTGTCTTTCTCCGAGGATACGCCGAACGGAAGTGCGGCCGATCCGAACTCGCCGCGCGATTTCAGATTTGCTGACGCCGGCGTGATGCAGTTTATAGATCTGGGCAGCGTGTACGGCCGCGGTTCGAGGCCGGCCTAGTCGTTTCCCGTTCTCCCGCGCATGCGCCAAGCCAGCGCGAGTTCGTTCGCGCAAGATCTCACGCTCGAACTCGGCGAAAATGGCCAGCAGGCCGGCCATCGCGCGACCAACCGGAGTGGTCAGATCCAACGCTTCGGTCAGCGACACGAAGCCCACTCCGAGGTGTTCCAGTTCCTGGAGGGTCGCCAGCAGGTCCGTCACCGATCGTCCCCAACGGTCCAGCCGCCACACCAGCACCAGATCGATCTCCCGCCGGCGCGCGGCTTCCAGTAGCCCCTCGCGCGCTTCTCGCTTTGCCGCACCGGAGTTTACTTCGCGGACCTGCAGCGCGATCGTCCAGCCGCGTCGCGTGGCATACTCGCGCATGGCACGGTTCTGCATCGCTAGGGTCTGCTGGTCAGTGGTGGAAACCCGGGCATACAGGCCCACCCGAAACATTTTCGTTCGGCTGCGTGACCGGCCAAAAACGTCATCGGATTTTGGCTTTGCAAAACCTGATTTTCTGGCCATTCCATGATGTTAGCTGATCCTGGCCGAAGATGATGGTTTTTAGCCGCTCTGTCTCCCGAAGTGCGGGATCAGGCCACAGCCCAGCGGTGGGGCAGCAGTTCGTCGAGCCGAGTGATGGGATGCCAGGCAATGCGCGACAACACATCCTGGAACCAGGCGAACGGGTCCACCTTCACCAGTTCACAAGAGGCCACGAAGCTTTTCAGCACCGCCGCCGTTTTCCCGCCACGGTCGCTGCCGAAAAACGTCCAGTTGTTGCGGCCCACCGCCCAGCCGCGCAGAGAGCGTTCCGTCTGATTGTTATCGATCGACAGATCCGGGTTCTCACAATAACGCGTCAGCGCGGTCCAGTTTTTCAGAATGTAGCTCACCGCTTGGCCGGCTTCGCTCTTGGGCAACAGCTCCTCGCGAATCTGAAGCAGATAAGCGTGCAGCTTCTCTAATACCGGCCGAGCCCCCTGCTCCCGCATCAGCCGCAGATCTTCGCCGCCAAGCGCTCGCTGCCGCGCCAGCTTTTCCACCCGATACAATTCCGCGATCATCAGCAACAGTGTCCGCATGCGCGAGAGATCGTTATCGAGAGCCTGATGTACATGCCGGCGCGCGTGCGCCCAGCAGCCCACTTCCACCATCCCGCGCTCGGGCTTCACGAAGAAAGAATCGTAGGCCACGTACGCATCCGCCTGCAGATATCCACGATAGTTTTGAAGAAACTCCTCCGGCCCCGCGCGCTCTCGCGTAGCCGTGTAGTCATAAACCACCGCCACATGCTCCCGATCTCCCACGTACGGCCAGATTCTCCCCTTGCGCGCTTGCCCACGATTGCGATCCAGCACCTTCACCGGCGTATCGTCCGTACCCACGACTTTGGAAGCCAGCACGTGCCGTTTCAGACGCTCATATAAAGGTTGGAGCAGTTCGGCCGATTGCGCCATCCAGCCGCACAGGGTTTGCTCGGCAATCTCGATTCCGTGCCGCCGAAACATTTTGGCCTGCCGATGTAAGGGCAAGTGATCGGCAAGCTTGCTCACAATCACCTGCGCCAGCACCGATGCCGACGCCGTCGACTTCTCGATGGGCTGCGGCGGCTTGCTGGCCGTCTTCACTGTGCACGCGCAGGCATAAGTGAAACAGGCATCTTCGATCACTTTCATCTGCGCCGGAAGATACTCATAGCGCTCGCTGACTTCTTCGCCGATGCGCCGCAGGTACTGGTCACAGGCGGCGCAATGCTTTTCCTGGTCCGGAAGATCGTGCTCGATCCGTTCGCGCTTCAGATGCCGCGGCAGCGGTTTTCTGCCGCGTGGCTTTCCACTGCCGGATGCGGATGCGCCGGCCGGCGGCTCATCATCGGGAGCTTCCGATTCTTCCGTTTCCGGTAAACTCACTCCCAACTCAGCGGCGAATAACGCCAGCTGTTCGCGTGAGAGTTGCTCACTCTTCGATCCGGTTTTGGCTCGAAGGAGCTGACGCAGCAGGCGCTCGGTGCGATCCAGTTGCGCCGTCAGATCCACAACGATTTTCTGAAGTGTTTCTGGATCGCTTGGCAGCGCTTTGGGATCGACGGGCAAGCTCAAGTGTAACTGGAAAGCGATGGTTCACCAAGAGAAAATGCAACAATCGCCAATGTTTATGCAGCTTCGACGGCTTTGCGCCGATACCGTTTGCGGCGCTTGGCCTGACTCAGATCGATGCCGCTCAACAGCGCTCCCAACTCTTGCGCGGTGATCTCCCGTCGTACTTGGTCCGATTCGGAAAACGGCATCGCATAGGTGCCTTCCTCCAGCCGCTTGGCCCACATGGCAAAGCCGTCACGATCCCAATACAGAATCTTCACGCGGTCCCGGCGTTTATTGGCGAACACGAATAAATGACCGGCGAACGCATCCAACTGCATCACCGTGACCACCAGCGCGTGCAGCCCATCGAAGCTTCGCCGCATGTCACAAGGCGCCGTCGCCAGATACACCCGCACACTGGCTGGCAGATGAATCATCGCGCTTCGCGCAATGCGCTGAGCACCAGCCTGAGCGTCGCGGCGTCCACACCAGGGCCAATGTGAAGCCGGTCACCGGAGGACAAGGTCAGCTCCACCGGCTCCCCACGTTGCTGGCGGAGAGCGGGAGTCTCCACCAGTGCGAAGCCGATCGGCTGGTCCTTTTTCGTGAGCCGCTTTCGCCAAGTATAAAATAACGGGCTGCCCACGCCGTTCTCCTGGCAGAAGGCTTCTACCGTCTTGCCACTTTGTTTGTGACGAGCGATCAGCTCCGTCCAGAACTTCCGTCGCTCCGCTTGCCGTTCTCGTTTGGTCATGCCACCACTATGCACCGCAGCCCTCGGCGCGGCCAATGGTGTTCACCGGATGCTTACGCCCAATGCTAATCCGCGGCAGCAGAATGCGCCTCCGCCCAACGTATTGCAGCAGCCGAACGCTGCTCCGCCGGCCGACAACCGGTCGGTCGCGCCTCCGCCAAGCCGGCAACAGCTGGAGCAGCGGGATAGGGCCGCCGCACCAGCACCGCCGAACCGGCCGCAAGCCCAGGATCCGCAACGGCAGCCGACTCAACAAATGAAGCAGGCTCCAGCGGAGAAACCAGAATCGAGATCCCGCCCAAAAGGCGCTGGAGACAAGCCGGATAAGAATGACGAGAAGAAATGACCGGGAGGTCGCGCGAGCGCCGGGTATCGTGACCGTGGTTCCGGCGCTCGCTACAAAGTCTCCTGGAGGGAAGCTATGACCCAGCGGCAGGCAACACGTCGGCTCCGGAACCTTCGGTACTCAGCCGCTCTTTGCCTGTTGTTCCTGTTCCCTCTCCCAGCCGCATACTCATATTCCGTTCTCACCCACGAAGCCATTATCGATTCGGCCTGGGACAGTGCGATCAAACCACTGCTAATCCAACGATTCCCGGCTGCCACCGCGGACGAGTTGACGCAAGCACACGCATACGCCTACGGAGGATGCATTATCCAGGATCTGGGGTACTATCCCTTCGGCAGCAAGTTTTTCAGCGATTTGACGCATTACGTCCGGAGCGGTGACTTCATCCTCAACCTGATCCGCGACTCCCAAGACCTGAATGAGTACGCCTTCGCTCTGGGAGCGTTGTCGCACTATGCCGCCGATAATCATGGTCACCCGATGGCCGTTAACCGGGCAGTCCCTTTGTTCTACCCGAAGCTGGGCCTGAAGTTCGGAAAGCTGGTAACGTACGCTGATGATCCGTTTTCCCACGCCAAGACCGAGTTCGCGTTTGATGTCTTTCAGGCGGCCAAGGGCCGCTACGCCTCGGCCGCCTATAAGAGTTTCATCGGATTTGAAGTTTCAAAGCCCTTGCTCGAGCGGGCCTTCGAGAATACCTATGGAATGAGACTGGAATCCGTGTTCATGAATCTCGATCTCGCCATCGGATCGTATCGCCGCGCGATCGGGACGGTTCTTCCGGCTATGACTCGGGTTGCTTGGCAAATCAAGAAACAGGAAATCAGGAAGGACGCTCCCAGCGTTACTCGTAAGACGTTCCTCTACAATCTATCTCGTTCCAGCTACGAAAGAGACTGGGGCGCTACTTATAAGCGGCCGGGGATCCGGTCGAAAATCCTGGCATTCCTGTTTCGCATTCTGCCAAAGGTTGGGCCGTTTCGCCCTTTGGACTTTAAGCGGCTGACACCCGAAACCGAAAAGATGTACATGGCCAGTTTCAATTCGACGATTGACCGTTATCGCGAACTGCTTTCGGAACAGAAGGCTGGCAGCCTTCAGTTACGGAACGACAATCTTGACGTAGGAGAGTTCACCATGGCGGGGAAATATAGACTGACGGATTCCGCTTACTCGCGGCTGCTAAATAAATTGCAAGGCCACTACACGGAAATACCTCAAGAGCTCCGAAGCGATATTCTCGCTTTCTACCACGACCTTGACGCTCCCATTTCGACCAAGGCCGACGACAACGATTGGGCCAGAGTGCTCCAAGAACTCGATCACTTGCAGTCTGTGGACGTGGACCTACGACACCCTACGGTTGCCGACGTGGGAGCGCCTGTTTCGAGATGAGCTCCGCGGGTGAAGGCCGCAATCGGATGATCTCCTGGGAAGGTAACCGGAAGCATCGGTTCTCAAGTTTGAGGGTGTTGGTGCTAAGCACCCTCCTGATCGCGCCGCTGTCTGTGGTTTGCGCCGCCGAGCCAACCCTGCTCGATATGGGTTTCCAGCAGATGTACAACCTCCAATTTGCCGATGCTCACGAGTCCTTTAGCCAGTGGCAGCGTTTGCATCCCGACGATGCTTTAGGCCCCGCATCGGACGCGGCAGCCTACCTTTTCACTGAATTCGATCGACTCCATATCCTGCAATCCGCAGTCTTCACCCACGATCAGCGCTTCATCACGGACCACAAGCTGACGCCCGATGCTTCCTTGAAGCAGAACTTCGAGACAGCCCTGAATCGCGCCCTCGCCTTATCGGACCGCCTGCCCCAAGATCCCAACGCCAGGTTCGCTGCCGTCCTGTGCCACGGGCTGCGTTCTGATTACATGGCGCTCATCGAAAAGCGTTTCCTTCCCTGGTTCAGAGAAATGAAGACGGCGCGTGTCTTGGCGGAGCGGCTGCTGGAAAGCCATCCCGACTACTACGACGCCTGGATTGCAGTGGGCGTGGAGAACTACATGCTCAGTGTCAAGGCCGCGCCCGTACGGTGGCTGCTGCGCCTGGGGGGCGGCAAAACGGATCGCACTTTGGGATTGGAGAGGCTCCAGATCACCGCAGAAAAGGGACACTATCTGTTGCCGTTCGCCCGTTTGCTCCTGGCTGTTGCCGCATTGCGTGAGCACGATACCGACCGTGCCAGAAATATTCTGGAAGACCTTGCCAAGAAGTTTCCGCACAATCCTCTCTACGTTCAGGAACTCGCCAGACTATAAATCGTCGTTTACTTTTGCCAAGTAGCCGGGCAGGGACGGTAGCGACAGCAGGTGCGGCATTGGAAGATGTCTCTCGGAGCCGAGAATGCTGCCTTGGAACGTCGGGGTTCGCGTTAGATGCCCGCGAGACCAAAGGCGGAGGGACTCAGCTTTGCCCCGGGCGGTCTAGCGGCCGGCGGCTATTGGCCTGCCCACAAATACCCTCGAATAAGGAGTTGAAAATGGAATTCAATCTGAACGTCCTTCCGCTGATCACGCTCGCAGTCGCACTCTGCACCACGAGTGCACTCGCCCAGCAGAACCAGCCCAAAACCCCGGCGCCTTCGGTTGGGGCGCAGAGCGCGATGGACATGAAGAAGACGCACGCGCAGATGGAACAGATGCGTGCGCAGATGGAACAGATGCAGACTCTGACGAAAGACACAATAGCGAAAATGGCGGCCGCCGATGCGGCCATGAAGAGCCACATGGAAACGGAACAAGCCAGCATGAAGAGCCAGATGGAACTACAGCAGATGCATCAACACATGCCTACGATGCAGGGCCCAATGAACATGCCCAGGCGGTAATTGACCACCTCCAAACCATTACCGATCCATATGCAAACGAGGCAAAGCGGCGATGCGATTGACCAATAGAACAAGGGCCGTTCCGAGCAGGCTCCCTGCACAGTCATAGTAAGAGGGGGATACGGGTTGATGTGGGCTCCCGGTGGCGGAGCGGCGCCACTTGACCACATGAGGTCACTCTTCTGCTCCGGCGGCAACGGGGAACTCTGACTGCGCCCCGAACGTCCGACGAAAACGCGAGCAGTGGCGATCTTGTTCGTCACGTGGCTATGCAGGCGTATGCCCAGTCGCCGAGACGAAAGTGCCTCTTTCGAAATGAGCCCGCACGGTTGGCCGTTGTAACGCACCAAAAGTTAGGCCACGAAAGTGCTCGTTCCACCTATATGGATATCTTTGAACGGTACCTTCTAACCCTGGCCGTCGCTGCCGTCCTGGTTGGGCCTGGAAACGCCCAGACCGCGGAGCGACGGGCTACTTTCACGGGCGGTGGCGGTAACGACACCGGTAAGTGCACCATCGAGGTTTCGGTGGACGGCTCCGCAGAGGTCGAAATCCGCGGCGACCGCGGTTCTCTGCGAACGCTATCCGGACAGCCGGCGCAATGGCGTCGGTTCGAGTGTTCCGGGCCGATACCCACGAATCCGGGCGATTTTCGGTTTAGCGGAGTCGATGGTCGCGGCAGACAGGAGTTGGTTCAGGACCCAAGAAGCGGCCGTGGAGCGGCCGTGGTGAGAATTCAGGATCCCGATGGCGGGACCGAGGGCTACACCTTCGACTTGGTGTGGCGCGGCGCAGCCCTCGGCTCTAGTCCCACTGGCTACCCCTGGGGTGGCAGAGATCGCGCGAATTCGTCAAATGAGGCCGTCCGTGCCTGCGAGGATGCCGTCCGGGAGAGAGCGAGTCAGCAGTACGGCCTCCGCGACATCGATTTCAGAAACCTGAATATGGACGACAACCCGGGCCGCAACGACACAGTCATGGGCTCGTTCGATGTGCGCCAGGGCAATTACCGCGACACCTACCGTTTCTCATGCGCGATAAACGTGGCCAATGGCGCGGTCCGGCGAGTGGACATCTCTCAGGAACGGGATGCGGCTAATGCCGATCGCTATTCGGGCCGAGAAAATGCGACGTCCGCATGCCAGCATGCAGTCGAGCAGCGAGTTCAGGAAGATGGGTATAGGAACGTTCAAGTCAATTCGTTGAACGCCGACAACCGCCGAAACGACTGGATAACTGGGACCGCCAGAGCGCAGCGGGGCAACAACGGCCGCTCCTATGATTTTGACATCGGCTGCTCGCTCGATCTGAATAGCGGTATCGTTCGGTCGGTGCAAGTGAATCGTCGGTAAGGCGGTCGTCGCATGAGGTATTTGCATGCAGAAGAAAACGGCTGTCGTCACCGTGACTGCCGGTTGCATTTTGGCAGGTCTGGGGTCATGGGCTCTGCTCCGAGGCAATTCCGGAATTCAATACCGGACAGCGACAGTCAGTCATGGCGACATTAATGTAACCATTTCGGCCACGGGTAACCCGAACGCGGTTGTCACCGTTCAAGTTGGGTCGCAAGTGTCAGGCATCGTGATGGCCTTGTACGCTGACTTCAATACAAAGGTTACCAAAGGCCAATTGATCGCTCGCCTCGACCCCGCGTCGCTTCAGGCCAAAGTGGATCAAGCTCAGGCGAATCTCGAAACCGCACGTGCTACCGCCGCCAATGCCCAGGCTGGTATTCAGAAGGCTCAGGCGGCAATCCAGGCCGCAAACGCCTCTGTCGCCGCCGCGCTAGCCAATGTAGTCAAGGCACGCGTCACCACTGAAGATGCCAAGATCAAGGGTGACCGACGCGTGCAACTGGCCAAGGCGGGCGTCCTCTCACAGGAGGACGTCGACACCGCGGAGGCGACATTCCACACAGCTGCCGCTGATCAAGATGCCTTCGCCGCCCAACAGCGCGCGGCGGAGGACAACGGGAAGGTTGCGCAGGCGGATTGGAAGGTTGCCGGCACGCAATTGACGGCAAACCAGGCGCAGGTGAGGCAGTTCGAGGCGGCCCTTCGATCCGCACAGATCGACCTGGCCTATAGCTACATCAAAGCGCCCGTGGACGGCGTAGTGGTGTCGCGAAACGTAGATGTCGGCCAGACGGTGGCGGCGAGCTTGGCCGCTCCGACGCTGTTTCAAATCGCGCAGGACCTTACCAAGATGCAGGTGGATACCAACGTATCGGAGGCAGATGTGGGCCGCGTGAAGGTAGGCCAGCCCGCCACGTTCACGGTGGATGCGTATCCCGGAAGCGTTTTCAGGGGGACCGTCACCTCCATCCGCAAAGCCCCCATCAATGTGCAGAATGTGATCACGTACGATTCGGTAGTGGGCGTTTCGAATACGGATTTGAAGCTCTTTCCCGGCATGACCGCGAACGTGAAGATCTTAGTCGACCAGCGTCCGAACGTACTACGGGTGCTCAACGCCGCGCTCCGTTATCGTCCGGCTTCTGGGACCCCAGCGCCGGGCGCCTCCGGCAGGGGCGCAGCGCCCGAACAAGCAGTTTCCGTGATGGACCCCAACAATAAACAGCGGCGCGTGACCATCACGACCGGCCAAAGCGACGGTACGTATACAGAGGTCACAAGCGGCGGCCTGAAAGATGGCGATCTTGCGATTGTCGCGGAACTGGTGAAAGCCGGCGCTCCTTCCACTAGCACACCCGCCTCCCAACGAGGCAGCAAAGGTACGGGGTTCTAGAGTGGCAGCACTCATGGCCGCGGTAATTGAAATTAAGGACCTCGTGAAAGATTACATCCTCGGGGATGTGCCCGTGCATGTATTGAAGAACATCTCGCTCAAGGTTACCCGCGGGGATTTCGTGGCGATCATGGGCCCGTCCGGGTCCGGCAAATCCACGCTCATGAATATTCTGGGGTGCCTGGACAAGCCTACGTCCGGAACGTACGAGCTCGATGGCATCAGTGTCGGACAGCTCAACCGCGACGAGTTGGCTGAAATCCGGAACAAGAAAATAGGCTTTGTCTTTCAGCAGTTTAATCTCCTGGCCCGGACGAGCGCGTTGGAGAATGTCGAGCTGCCGCTGATGTACACCGACACGCCCGCGGCAGCACGGCATGACCGAGCTGCGAAGGCTCTGTTCTCAGTGGGCCTCGCCGGTCGCGAGGCTCATCAGCCGAGCCAGCTCTCCGGCGGCCAGCAGCAGCGCGTGGCCATCGCTCGCGCGCTGATAAACAATCCACGGATTATCCTGGCCGACGAGCCAACCGGGGCCGTCGATTCCAAAACCAGCATCGAGATTCTAGCAATCTTTCAGCGGTTGAATCGGGAGGAGGGGATCACGATGATCGTAGTCACGCACGACCCCGACGTCGCGACGTACGCGAACCGGAATATCCACTTCAAGGACGGCATAGTACAGAAGGACGAAGTGCTTGCTCATCCTCGTGACGCCCAGAGAGATCTGGAATCGCTTTCCGCGGAACCTGTAGCGGAATTGGCTTTGGTATGAATCAGCTTGTCGCCAGTGTGAAAATCGCGTTACGCGCGTTGAAAGTGAACCGGACCCGCTCGGCCCTCACGATGCTGGGCATCGTGATCGGCGTGGCAGCGGTCATTGCGATGGTGGGAGTCGGTACCGGTGCCACGGCCCGGATCCGGGCCCAAATCCAGAGTATCGGAAGCAATCTGATCATCGTCCTACCCGGCAGCCTCAGCAGCAACGGAGTCCGGCTCGGCTCCGGCGCTGTGGCGACGCTCACGGAGGATGACGCCAAGGCAATCGCAGCGGAATGTCCTTCCGTGTCGGCAGTCGCTCCCTCGGTGCGTGGCGGCGTGCAGGTGGTTTACGGAAGCAACAACTGGGCCACGACTGTGCAGGGCGTAACTCCGGATTACATGACCATCCGCGACTACACCATGTTGTCGGGTCTGTTCTTCACGAACCAGGATGTAGATGCGGCCGCCAAAGTGGCCGTGCTGGGTGAGACCGTGGTGCAGAACCTGTTCGGAAACAGGGATCCCACCGGACAGGTGGCCATCATCAAAAACGTGCCTTTCACCGTGGTGGGCGTGCTAACACCGAAGGGCCAGTCTCCCTCGGGCCAGGATCAGGACGACATCATCCTGATGCCGATCTCCGCGGCGAAGCAAAAAGTGCTTGGCACGAATAAGGCGAATGCCAGGGCCGTCAGCACTCTGATGGTGCAGGCCAGCGGGCCGGCCGCAATGGACCAGGCCCAGCAAGAGATGGAAGCGCTACTACGCGAAAGGCACAGGATCCTGGACGGCCAAGAAGACGACTTCAGCATCCGCAACCTGACCGAAGTGTTCGCGGCGCAGGAGAGCTCCGCGCAGGTAATGTCGATTCTTTTGGGCGCGATTGCCTCCGTGTCCCTGATCGTGGGCGGCATCGGGATCATGAATATCATGCTGGTATCGGTCACTGAAAGAACGCGCGAGATCGGCCTTCGGCAAGCGGTCGGCGCCAAGACACGTGACATTCTTTCGCAGTTCCTGGTGGAAGCGGTGACGCTATCCTTATTAGGCGGGATCATCGGAATCGTAACTGGATTGGCGGCTTCGGCGCTGATCTCGCACTTCGCGCAATGGTCGACCCAGGTCAGCCTTTTGTCGATCCTGATGGCGTTTGTGTTTTCGGCGCTGGTGGGAGTGTTCTTTGGATACTATCCGGCGCGGAAGGCGGCATACTTGGACCCGATTGAAGCTCTCAGATACGAGTAAGAGTTGCCCAACGGAACGCAGCTCCAGACCCGAGGGGCCGCGGCCCGATGGTCCACCACCTGTTTCGTTCACGTCGCGACCAGATACGGTCACATGGCCTCACGTGGTCAGATCCTGGAGTCGATTCAGGATGGCTGAGTCGCCTCTCCGCGGGGCCATTGCATAGTGGCGCATGGCGTGATGAGCGTGCTGCGCGCCGGTTAAGGATGGTGCTCGGACTGCTCCTACGTTTAACTATGAACCTCAAGAACGCTGCATTTCTCGCGCTTGCCGGGATGGTCCTGGTGACGCTTCTGTTGGTATTCGGTTTCATTGGCGATGTCTTCGGCGTTGCCCGAGGCGTCGTTCCGTCGATGAGATTGGCGACATCCTTCATCTATGCGTTCGCCGGGTTCAGTGTGGTGGTGTTCCTTTACTTCTTTCACAAGGCGCGCGTCTGAGGGTCAGGAATCCGAGTGTAGCTCTGTAATCGAGAGAAAAGGTGTCGAATGAAAATGAGATTGATGATCTTGAC
>Ga0209060_10002368_pt1 | contig 17740 bp, 12 predicted proteins | sample Coa_R1_8_FD_187155 | JGI IMG/M metagenome (GOLD analysis project Ga0209060, IMG submission 187155) | Surface soil microbial communities from Centralia Pennsylvania, which are recovering from an underground coalmine fire - Coalmine... | ecosystem: Environmental > Terrestrial > Soil >...
TGGTTTACGCCCAGCTCGCACCATTCGCCGACCTCATTGGCTCTCGCATCGCCGTGAAAGGCCCCAAGCTGTGCCTCCAGCCGGCTTCGGCCCAAGCCATCGGGCTCGCGCTTCACGAACTCGCCACTAACTCGAGTAAATTCGGGTCACTCTCGACAGAAACGGGTCGCCTGCACATCGGCTGGTCCGCCACTAATGACAACTTCACGATGGGCTGGGCCGAGCGCGAAGGACCGCCGGTATCTACACCGCAGCAACGCGGGTTCGGCACCACCGTTCTGGGAGCGATGATGGAGCGCAGCGTCGATGGACAAGTCAACATTGATTACTCCTCCTCGGGTCTGACTTGGCGCTTAACCTGCCCCGTTGCGAAAGCGCTGAGCGGCTCCGGGAGTTGATTTCGATACAAAACACCAATACAAAAGGCGGGAGGCTGGCCTTAAATTACCTCGTGAATACAGTCAGTTAGACGGCGACAGGCAGGTGTCCAGCCGTCCGCACCAACTTGGGGGTGTTGTTCTGGTTGGGGGAATTGCGTAATGCGGCGTTCGCTCTGTTTGCGGGTCATCTGGCTGCTGCCGGCTCTGGCGATGGCCGTTGCGTTTTCCGGTATCGCCCACGCCCAGGAGCGGGTGGCGCTGGTCGTCGGCAACAGCAAATACGTCAACGCAAACCCTGTGCCCAATGCGGTGAACGATGCGCGCGTCATGGCGCGGGTGCTGCGCGAAATCGGCTTCGCGGTCGCCGACGGGTTCGATCTCGACCGGGACGGGATGGAGCGTCGGATTCGCGAGTTTCTCCGCAAGTCCGAGGGCGCCCGTGTGGCGCTGTTTTTCTATGCGGGACACGGCTTACAGGTTGACGGCCGCAATTATCTGATCCCGGTCAATACCAAGCTGGAGTCTGCGAGCGATCTCGGCTTCGAGACGGTCGGCCTCGACAACGTCCTGGAAAACCTCGACGGCGCATCTCGCACCAACATCATCATCCTGGATGCGTGCCGCAACAATCCTTTTGCGCGGGCCTATGCATCACGTCTGGGCGCCACACGAGCCGTTACGGTTCTGTCAGGTCTCGCCGGATACTCCAATCTCGGCACCGGCACCCTGATTGCGTTTTCGACTGCGCCGGGGTCGGTGGCGCTCGACGGCAATGGCGCCAACAGCCCATTTACGGCGGCGCTGGCGCGGCACGTCCGGACGCCCGGCCTCGAGGTGCGCCAAATGCTCACACGCGTGCGCGCCGAGGTGGCGGCTGAAACGCATGGCAAGCAAATCCCTTGGGACAATTCTTCGCTCCTCGGCGAGGTCTATCTGGCTGGCGTCGGCAAACCGGAGCAGCAACGGGTCAATATTTCCCCCGTGAGTCCCGCACCGGCGGCTGATGATATTCTTTGGAGCGCCATCAAGGATTCTGCAGTCGCCGCCGTGTTCGACGAGTTTGTAAATAAATTCCCGATGAGCCCCCACGCGCGGGAGGCACGGGGACGCGCCGACGAATTGAAGGAAAGCCAAGTCGCAATGTTGCCGTCAGCGAGCGGCACACAAATCGGCAAGCTCTTGAACACGCCGACCAACGCTCCGATCGCATCATTCATGCGCCACAATGGCGGCTGGTCGGTGACCCTCTCGTTTGCCGAACCCGTCACCGGGATCTCCTGGCGTCTTGGCGAGACCGGCAATTTTCGCGAGACCGGTTTCATCGACGCCTTCGATCCGCGCACCCGCAGGCGCATGCCGAACCCGGCAATTCAGCTTGATGGGGACCAACCCGCCGCGACAATCTTTGTGCGTTACGTTGATGCGAACGGTAGCCTCCAGGGACCGTTCCCGATACGTTTCGATCCTGCGGGCGCCCTTGAGCGTGAACAGCGCAAAATCCTCGAGATGACGTCCGGGAATTGGCTCTCTTTCCGCGACTACAACGGCCTATTGCTCTACTACACCCATCTGATGTCGTATCGTTGCGCGATCCGGGAGGTCCGCATCGGACTGGATTCCACGATCCCGGATCGGGCGCTCGCGATGCCGCCGTGCAATCAGAAGGACCCGATGGCCATCCCGGCCGATGTGCAGCCTTATCTCAAAGTGCCGCCGAGGACGGGGTCGGTTTCGGTGGAGATCACCTATCGGGACGGCAGCGTATCGGAGGTCAAGACATTCCGGCGGTAGCCGCGGTTCAGGGAGGGGCTTCATGCGAGCATTGGTGTTGCTACCAGCGACCGTCGTCGTCCTGTGTTGCGAGCTCGAGATTGTTGCGGCCCAGGGCGCGGATGTCGTCACACAGGGCAGTCCCGATACGTTCATCGGCGGCAAGCCGGCGGCGCGGGTCGGTGACGGCGCTGCGAGCGGCTCCGCTGTTGTGGAAGGCTCGCCTAATGTTTTCATCAACGGACGCCCGGCCGCGATCGTGGGCGGGCGGACGGGATGTGGCGGCGTCATAATCGGCGGATCGTCGAATGTCTTCATCAACGGCAAGCCGGCCGCGCAGGCCGGCAGCCCACTCGCGGACTGCAAAGGGCGCTGACCGAGGCAAGAGTCCGTTGCCGGGCCGGAGGTTGAGGGCGCAAGACCCAAACGAATGAGAGTCCCGCACGGGCCCCAGGGGCTCGCGCAAAAGAAGAGCGCCCAACAATTGCAATCAGTGTTGATCCCTGTCCGGGGATTTGGCATTATCACATTAGGGGTGGGGAAGCATATTTCATCTGCGCGTTTTCGCGTCTGCGCGTTTTCCCCCAATCGTTGAGTGGCGTCTGTGGGGGCACGCGTTGATGTGCGCCAATCCGTCGTCCAATGTCGATCTTTTGCTGATCAACCCGCATGGGCGGGAGGCGCTCTATCAGGAACTTGGGCGGGAGCTGACGGCGATCGAACCGCCGCTATGGTGTCGGCTTATCGGCGGCTACGCGCGTGACCGCGGCTACCTCGTCGAGATTATTGATGCCGAAGCCCAGGGTTGGGGTCCGCAGACCGTCGCCTTGAGGGTGCTCGAACGGCGGCCGCGCCTGGTCGCCGTGATCGTGTTCGGCCATCAACCCTCGGCGTCGACCCAGCAAATGGCCGCCGCAAGCGCAGCGGTCCGAGCGATCAAAGACAGAATCCCCGATCAGGCGGTCATCATCATCGGCGGCCATGTGGCGGCGCTGCCCGAGCGCACGATGCGGGAGGAGCCGGTCGACTTCGCGTGCAACGGCGAGGGGCCCATAACGGTAACACGGCTTCTCGACGCGCTCCGGGCGGGCGCGCCTTTCGCGTTCGCGGACATACCGGGTCTCGTCTGGCGGGACCGGGATGCGATCCGGAATAACACCGCGGCGCCCCTCATTGCGGATCTCGACCGTGATTTGCACGGCCAGGTGTGGGATCTCTTGCCGGTGGCCAAATATCGCGCGCACAATTGGCAATGTTTCGGCGCGAGCGAGGTGCGTCAGCCCTATGCGTCGATCTACACCTCGCTCGGCTGCCCATATCGATGCGTGTTCTGCTGCATCAACGCGCCGTTTCGCACCAACCGGTATCGCATGCGCAGCGCCAAGTCGGTTGTGGACGAAATCGATCACCTTCATGGGGTATATGGGGTAAAGGTCTTCAAGATCGCTGACGAGATGTTCGTGCTCAATGAGCGCCACGTAGCGGCGATCTGCGACGAACTCATCTCGCGCGATTACGACCTCAACATCTGGGCCTACGCACGCGTCGATACCGTCAAGCCGCACCTGCTGCGCAAGATGCGGCAAGCCGGAATTCGCTGGCTCGCGCTCGGCATCGAGTCCGGCAGCGCGCACGTTCGCGACGGCATCGCCAAGTCGTTCGGCCAGTCCGACATCATCGACATCGTGCGCGAGATTCAGCGGGCCGACATCAACGTCATCGGCAACTTCATCTTCGGCCTGCCCGATGACGACGACTCGACCATGCAACAGACGCTCGATCTCGCAATCGAGCTCAATTGCGAGTTTGCCAACTTCTATTCCGCGATGGCGTACCCCGGCTCGTCACTCTATGCGACAGCCGTGCAGAAACGCTGGGACCTGCCGCGGACGTGGAGCGGGTTCTCGCAGCACAGCTATGATTGCCTGCCGCTGCGGACGGAAACGCTGTCGGCCGCGCAGGTGCTTCGGTTTCGCGACGATGCCTTCCGTCGCTATTTCACCGGCCAACGCTATCTCGACATGGTGACGAAGAAGTTCGGTCGCCAAACGCGTTTGCATATCGAGCAGATGACCCGTCACAGGCTGAGACGAAAAATCGTCGAGGAGGTTGGCGCGTCCGAACGGCTCGCATTTGCCGAACACGCGTGAGCCGGCCATGTCGCCAGCCTCGCCGCCACCGGATCGATGCCTGGCACCGGTCGATATTCTCGTGCTCGCGGGCGGCCTCGGCACGCGAATCCGGCCGGTTCTCGGCGGCACGCCGAAGGTGCTGGCGCCGATCCGAGGGCGCCCATTCCTGTCCTATCTGTTGCGGTGGCTGACCAATTTCGGTGCGCGACGGGTGCAGCTCGCTTTGGGGGAAGGCGCGGCTGCAGTGCAGGGATATTTGCGGGATTTTTGCGATCCTGCCCTGGCGGTGACCGCTGTTATCGAGCCGCATCCGCTCGGCACGGCGGGCGCGGTGCGATTCGCCCGGGCGCGGCTGCGCAGCGATCCGGTTCTGGTGATGAACGGCGATAGCTTTGTTGGCGCCGATCTGTGTGCGTTCCTTGCGTTTCATCGCGCAAATGGGGCCCTGGGCACCATGCTGTGTGCAATGGTCGACGACGCCGGCCGCTACGGCAGGGTCGTGACCGAAGACAACGCACGCATCCGGCAGTTCGTAGAAAAAGACATCGCATTCAGGGGGCGTGCGATGATCAATGCCGGGGTCTATCTCATTTCGCGAGCGCTGCTCGACGCGATCGCTGCGATGCCGGGACCGTCGCTCGAACGCGATGTGTTTGAGCGCCTGCCCGCTGGTTCGCTGGCCGCCTTCAGCGGCGAATTTGATTTTATCGACGTCGGAACGCCGCAAGCGCTCGCGGCTGCCGCGGACGTGCTCGCGCCCCTTTCCGGCCGCGCTGCAGCGGCAGAGGCGGAGAGCGCGGGATGATCATCAGCCGCACCCCGTTCCGCATCCCCCTGTTCGGCGGCGGCACCGACTATCCGGACTGGTATCGCGAGCATGGCGGCGCCGTCGTCGGGACGGCCATCGATAAATACTGCTACATCAGCGTGCGCCAGTTGCCGCCATTTTTCGAGCACCGCACCCGCATCGTGTATTCGCGGGTTGAGCTGGTGCGCGAGGTATCGGAGATTCGCCATCCGGCCGTTCGCGCGGTTCTAAGCGACATGGGACTCGAGCTTGGCCTGGAAATTCACCACGACGCCGACCTTCCGGCTCGCTCCGGGCTCGGGACCAGTAGCTCATTCGCGGTCGGGCTCATCAACGCCCTCCATGCGTTTCAAAGCCGAATAATCGCGAAGCGCGAACTTGGCCGCGCCGCGATTCGCATCGAACAAGAGATCCTCAAGGAGAACGTCGGTTGCCAGGATCAGTTGTGGGCCGCGTATGGGGGCTTCAACCGGATCGATTTTCTGCCAGACGACACCTTTACGGTCACGCCGGTCATTCTGCCGGCGAGTCGCCTGGCCGAATTGCGCAATTCCATCATGCTGTTCTTTACCGGGTTTCCGCGTTGCACCAGCTACATTGTGCACGAACAGATTCGCAACATCGGCCGCCACACTTGCCAACTTCGCGCCATCCGGACCCTCGTTGAGAGCGCCGTCGACATTCTCGTCAACCCCAATCAACCGCTTCGCGAGCTCGGTGCCCTGCTGCACGAATCGTGGCGGCTCAAGCGCGAGCTGTCGAGCAACGTATCCAATCCGCATATCGATGAGATCTATCAGGCCGGACTCGACGGCGGCGCGACCGGCGGCAAGCTCCTGGGCGCCGGCGGAGGAGGCTTCATGGTGTTCCTGGTCGACCCGGAAAACCGCGAGCGCCTGCGCCAACGGTTGAAGAAACTCATCCATGTTTCAGTCGGCTTCGACAAGGACGGCAGCAGGATTGTTCTTTATCAGCCCGAGGGGCTTTGAAGAGGCCATTGAGAGCAGTTGATCGCTTGAGCCAGTCTGAAGAAGCATCGGCCAAAGCCATGACGTCGGAGGACTCACAAGCCGATCGTACTCATTTGAAATGCGACTGAGATCGCTCTAAGCATTCACATAAACCGTATTGCGGATCATCCGGAAACCCTTCACCAGTTCTCGGACGCCGTCATCGAGCGAATATCTGGTGCGGTATCCGGTCGCTTCGATGCGCGCATTGGAGACGATGTAATCGCGCTTGTCCGGATCCTCCCCGACCGGTGCTTCGAGATAGATGAAATCCGGCACCTCGGCCTTGATCCGCTCGCACAGCTCCGCTTTGGAGAGGTTGGCGTCCGAAAGCCCAACATTGTAGGGGCGTCCGCGCATGCAGTCGAAATTGTCGATGGCGTGCAGGAATGCGCGCGCCACGTCACGAATGTGAAGGTAGTTACGCTTGAAATGAGCCTCGAATAGGACCACGAAGCGGTCCGTGACGGCCCGGTAGACGAAATCGTTGACCAGAAGGTCGATGCGCATGCGCGGCGACATGCCGAACACCGTGGCGAGGCGAAGACTGATCGCATTTTCGCGACCGAGCACGATCTCTTCCGCCGCGACCTTGTCGCGGCCATAGAGCGATACCGGGCGCAGCGGCGTATCCTCAGTGCAGAACTTGCCCGCCTCGCCGATGCCGTAGCCGCTGTTGGTCGTCGGCATCACGACACGCTGGCCGGGTGACAGCATCTTGCACAAGGTCGCGATGGCGTCGCGGTTGGTGCTGGTCGCCGCGATGGGATCCTTTTTGCAAAGCGGCGCGCCGACCAGGGCCGCGAGGGGAATGACCACATCGGCTTTCGAAACGAGTCGCGACAGGGTGCCCGCCGTGCGGGCATCGCCGTTGACGACATCAAATTGCGGATTGGCACAGAGATGCGCGAGGCTGTTCTGGGCATACATGAAGTTGTCGAGCACCGTGACCCGATGGCCCGCGATCAGGAGTTCGGGCACCAGCACGGAACCGAGATAACCGGCGCCGCCGGTGACGAGAATTGACAATCCGTGCGCCATTACGGTCCTCCGGTTATCCGGGCACCCGATCAAGCACCTCGCGCAGCCGCTCGATCTGCCGCGTCAGGTCAAACGGATGGTTGCCGACGAAAAAACCGGCCTCATGGACGAGGTTCGCATTCGGAAGATCATTCACGCACTCATATTCGAAATGCCGGATCACGTCGTGGCGGGTAATGCAGCCCCCGGTGATGATGCGATACGCGATATCCGCGCGCTTCAATGCCGCGAGCGCAAGCGCGCGTGATGGACCGGCCTCTGGATTGAGAATGAGGGTGAACGAGAATGCCGAACTCCTGCCGTTCTCGCGCTGGATGATATAGCGCTCATCACTGCAGAATTGCTGCTGGAACAACGCCCAGTTTTTCCGGCGTGCGCGCGTCATGGCGGGCAGCTTCTTGAGCTGCTCGATACCGACGGCGCCCGCAAGCTCCGTCGGACGCAGGTTGTAGCCGGGCAGAATGAACCGATAGGCCTCGTAGAAGTCGTCGTCGTGCTTTTCATAGATCGTGGAATCCTCCGGCAGGTCGCGGACCCATCCGTGAGCGCGCATCGCTTTCACGATTTCGTAAAGCTCCGGGTCGTCGGTCGTCACCATGCCGCCTTCGCCCGTCGAGATGTGGTGCGAGAAGAATGAGCTGAAGGTGGAGAGATGCCCGAACGTGCCGGCCTTGCGGCCGTGAAGCTCGGCATCCAGCGATTCACAATTATCTTCGATGAAATACATCCCGCGGTCGTCGGCGAAGCGCCGCATCACGTCAAGCGCCGCCGGGTTGCCGAGAATGCTGACGCCGACGATCGCGCGCGTGCGAGGTCCCGCCATCGCTTCAAGCTGGCGCACATCCATGTTGATGGTGTCGCGCTCGACATCGACAATCTTCAGCTTCAGTCCGTATTGTTGCAGCGGAGAATAAGTCGTGGCCCATGCAATCGCCGGCACGATGACCTCGTCGCCGCGGGCAAGCGGTCGCTCCTTCTTATAGAACAGCGCCGCGACGCAGAGCAGATTCGCAGACGATCCCGAATTTACCATCACGGCATAGCGGCGCCCGTGATAGGCCGCAAACGCTTCCTCAAATTCGCCGACGCGCGGGCCCATGGTGAATCGATTCGACGCGATCACGCGGTGCATGGCGTCGATTTCCTCGGGTCCCCAGGTGTTTGCGGCAAGTTCGTAGAACATGTTCTAAAACGGGCCACGGAACTTGAGCTGATAGGCAAGCTTGGTCCGCGCCGGGTCCGGGGTCCACGCCGGCTCTTCCGGGCGCACCATTGCGTGGGCGACTTTGGCGATCTTGGCGGGGTCTGGATAGAACTCGCGTTCCAGCGCTGGCGTGGTTGGACAGGTGGTCGGCGCGTACCCCATCCGGCACACTCGGATGGCCGTGCCGTTACGACTTGCTTCCGCCACACGCGCGACGATTTCGGCGCTGGCGCCGCAATTGGTCCAGGCATTGTCGACCACGAGCAGGCGTCCGGTGCGTTGGACCGATCTTATGATCGTGTCAATGTCCAGTGGCGTGAGCGAGATCGGGTCGATGACTTCCGCACGAATCCCGATTTCGGCGAGCAGTTCGCAGGCGCGCAGGCATTCCAGCAGCATGTTGGAAATGCCCACGATGGTGATGTCATCCCCTTGTGTGCACAGCCGCGCCTTGCCGAACGTTGTTTCGTACGATGCCGCCGGGACGAAGGCTTCCGTGTAATAGAGAAGCCGATGCTCGACGAAAATGACTGGATTGTCGTCGCGGATTGCCGCGATCATGCAGCCCTTGGCGTCGTAGGCGTTCGATGGCGCCACCACCTTGAGCCCAGGAACGTGCATGAACATGGCGTGCAGGCCCTGGGAATGCTGAGCGCCCTGGCCCCATGACTTGCCTATCATGCTACGCACGACCATCGGGACGCGGACCTGGCCGCCATACATGTAGCGGCTCTTGGCTGCGACGTTGATGAGTTGGTTCATGCACAGCAGCAGGAAGTCCATGCGGATATGGACGTGAATGGGCCGCATGCCCGCCATGGCGGCGCCGATCGCGAGGCCTGTCATGGCATCCTCGGACAGCGGCGTTCCGAATACGCGATCGGGGCCGAATTCCTCAACGAGGCCGCGGGTGGAGCCTTGGATGGCCTTGTGGTCGTCGACGTCGAGGCCGAACAGGAAGACGCGCGGATCACGCCGCATTTCCTGGGCGACCGCCTCGCGTAGGGCGTCCGCATAGGTCATTAGTCGACCATCAGGCGCTGGCGAAGACATTTGCGTAGAGCGCCTCGGTTGTCGGAAACGGGCTCGTTTCGGCGAAGCGTACGGCGTCGCTGATGTCGCGCTCGATCTCGGCCTCGATCACAGCCCGTTTCTCGGGAGCGATCAGCGCCGCAAGCCGCGCAACCTGGTCGTTCTTGAGCCAAGGCGTCATCTCCGCCACCGACCGATAGCCGGCGTCAAAATCCGCGTTCGGACCGACATGTTCACGCCACCGGTAGACGTGGCATTCGATGAAGATCGGACCGGCGCCGTCGCGCAATCTCGCAACCGCGGCAGCGGCCAGCGACCGCAGCTTGAGCACGTCGCCGTCGTCACATCGATAAGCCGGAATGTCGTAAGTCGCCACCCGTTCGCACAACTTGTGGGTCGCCCAACGCCGGCTGAGCGGCGCATGAATGGCGTAGAAGTTGTTTTCGCACACGAACAGAATCGGCAGCTTGCGCAGCGCCGCGAAATTGAGGCTCTCGGCAAAGACACCCTCCTCGGTCGCGCCGTCGCCGAAAAACGCAACGACGATGCGGTCGGTCTTCATGGATTTGAGGGCAAACGCATATCCGATCGCGACCGGGATGGTGCTGCCGACCACGGCCGATGCGCCCAGCACGTTGCGGCTGATGTCGACAAGATGCATGGAGCCGCCCTTGCCGCCCGCTACGCCGGTGGATTTGCCGTAGAGTTCCGCCATCATCCCGTTGAGCGAGCCGCCTTTGGCAAGATAGGCTGCGTGTCCCCGATAGGTTGGCGCGATCACATCATCGGCACGTAATGCATCGCAGATGCCGACCGAGACGGCTTCCTGACCGATCGACAAATGCACCGGACTTTTGATGCTGTCCGTTGAATAAATGCGAACGATCTCCTCCTCGACGCGTCGGACAAGGCGGAGCGATCGGTAAATTCGCTCAATATCGGCCGTTTCGAAATGGCCGGTAGCGCCGTCATCGGCTGTGACCGCGGTCATAGGGAGGGTCTTGGTTGGCAATTGCGGTGGGCGGTAATTTGTGGGGAGGCAATATACGCGATGTTTGCTCATGGCAACACAGGTTGCAACGAGTTGCACGGCTCGAATAAGTTGCGATCGGCGACTTCGTCTGCTTAAAAAACACCTCCACCTTCCCGAGTTCGTAGCCAGGGTTGTCCCGGGCACCCATTGTCGTGGCCCTGCCTTATTCTGCGAGCCCGAGAAGGACAGGGGAGATGAGGCGATAAGATCAGTTCTCTGACTGCTTACAAAGCGCGCTGCAATGATTTCCGCCATTCTGGTTGGCAGAAACGATGATTACGACGGAGGCTTTCGCCACCGTGCCGCGTTGTCCATCAATATGCTGGCCGAGCAACTCGGCGAGGCGGATGAAATCATTTTCGTTGACTGGAACACCGAGGACGGCAGCGCGACCCTGCCGGAGGCGGTCGCCGGTTCGTTAACACCGCGGGGGCGAAGGCTCATGCGCACCCTCCGGGTGGGTGGCGACGTTCACGGCGAATACGTGCGACGGGGCGCACTCATGCCGGTCATTCCGGTCGTCGCCTACAATGTAGGAATTCGACGCGCGAATCCTTCGAGCAGGTGGATTCTCATCACCACGCCGGACCTGCTGCTTGTCTCGCGTGAAGCCGGGCGCCCGTTGACGGATATTGCCGCGGGGCTGCCCGACGGCGTTTATGGCCTGCCGCGCTTCGAACTCCCGCGCTGGATCTGGCAAGTGCTCGATCCGCGCGACCCATCTGCTGCAGCGGCGTGCTTATCGAGCTGCAGCAAACGCCTCCACCTCGAGGAGGCCGTACGGCTGCCGCCGCCGATTCTGTTCGATGCGCCCGGTGACTTTCAGCTGGTGCTGCGTGCGGATCTTTTCGCAATCGACGGCCTTGACGAAGGCATGTTCCTGGGCGCGCTGGGGCCAGATTCAAACCTTCTCAAGCGCCTCCAGCTCAAAGGCCGCAAGACCGCGAGCCTGGAGCGGTCCTTCGCCGGCTATCATTGCGATCACACGTCGTTTCCCGGTTCGTCGCATCGCGTCGGACGCATGGAAAACGACATGGGGCTTTTCTTCGAAGAGGTCACGAAGGCGGCTCTTCCATTCCAGCGTCTCAGCTGGGGCTTAGCTGATCGTGCTCTGCCGCAGGTGAGATTTTCGGAACGCGAGGCGCCGACCGCGACACCGCGGAACACACGGAGTGTCGCTTCAAAACGCACGTGGCTTCTGGCAAAAAGGCTTGCCGATGTCGCCGCTGCGGTCGGTCCGGGGCAATCCGCGCCTTACGATACGACGCCGCAGTTCAACCGGGTGTCCTATCCGACGAGGCACGTGGTTCCGTTTCTGCTCGACCGCATATTCGACGAGACCGGATCGATCCATTACGTGGGCGTCAACGACGTCCTGACGAGGCTTCTTGCTGCCGTCCTCAAGCGGCTCGAACCGCAACGGCAGCTCACTTGCCTTCGCCCCGAAGATCGGACCGGTTTCCAGCAACGTTACGAGACCATCCACAATGAGGATGCCCCGCCGCTGGTCATTTTCGATTTTGGCGTGGACGCCGGAGCGACGGTCAACAATCCGTCCATTCAGGAATGTGACGCCTCAATCCGGCAATCGCTTTGGGATGTTCGCGAAAGCTTTGCGTGGTGCATCGAACGGGAGCGTGCGCTGTGGCCGCCCCGCGACTGCGCACCTCGCATTGTCGCGATCAACGCAATCAACACCGAATTCGAAGCGTTCGTGCTGTCCTCTCTGGATTGCAGCCTGTCGCCCTTCGCGACGCGAATGCGGAGCGGCCGCGTGTGTCCCGAGTCGCCGGTGCCGGTCGTATCGCACCCTGCCGCGGCTCACATGGCGGGGCGGCTCGGACGCAGTCGCGGCGTCCACGTCGATGAATTCGCCCGTTCTTGGGGAATCGCGGAACGCATCGCGCGGGAGCCGGCGGGCCTTAGTCTTTATTCTGGCTGGCGTGCGCCATCGGTTGAGTCGCTGCTGGATTGGCCCGGCCTGTCAGCCGCGATCGCAGTGCCCGACCGGCGAATTGCTGAACTCAGATCGCAAATCGCTGCTTCGCGTGAAGGGGCGGCGATTGTGACGCGCCGGCGCCCTGGAAGCAGCGTGCCGGCTTCGAAGCTTGCTTCGGCCGCGGACTGGGAGGACCCAGGCTGGTATGACGTCGCGCGCTGGTATCTGGGAGGCGATCGATCCTACAATGTTTTTCAACGTCACCGGCGCGATTGGGAACATATACATTTTTTATTCTGCCTCGATCGCTTCGGCCTTCTCGATACCGACGCCGAGATCGTGGTTCTGGCGCGCTCTCCCGACCGGTTTGCCGCCATGCTGGCGCGGCGCGTGCGAAAGGTTCATCTGGTGAACATCGGTTGGAAACCCAACCGCCGGTTTTTTCGCGTACCGGAGCTTCGGCTCGACTCCAGAATTCGCGTGTACAGGGGCTTGTCGGATCCGGCGTTTCGAGAGGTCACGGCTGCGGCGGTCATTGCCCAGCGCCATCGCACAGGATTTTTCGTGGATTCGATTTTGCGGCGCGCGTGTCGGGCGCTAACGGCGGACGCCCTTTTGGGGGTTTCGTTCGACGTTTGCGTTCGCGCCGCGAAGGGGCCCAGCCTTGCCCGGTTGTTCCATCCGTTGCCTGAGGTAGAGGATACCGAAAAGGGCGAGGTGTGCTGTTTGGCGTCAGTCCCGCCCGAATTCAAACCGCTCTCGTCTGCGGATTGGAGTCTCGACCCGGAGTCGTTCGAACTCGTCGCCCCGCCCGCGGACTGGCGATGGCGTCATATGACTGCGGAGAGGGGAGGACGGCGTATCACCTCGGCAATTCGCTGGTTTCGGCGCGGTGCCGGCTGACGGGCTTCCAATCGCGCGAGCAAAGGATGGCGCAGGACAACCGCATGAACGATCGTGTGTACGATCTTTTCATAACGCATGCCTGGCGCTACCACGACGACTGGACGCGCCTCGTTGATCTGCTTGACGGCTTCTTCGGCCAGTCGTGGCGGAACTTCAGCGTGCCCTGGTACGATCCTGCCCTTGACCTCAATACCGAGATTGGACAGCGGCTCGTTTATCGTTGGCTTGAGCAGCAGTTCATTCCAAGTTGCGCGGTGATCTTGCCGTCCGGCGTCTACGAAAACAAAAGCGCCAGAAAGTGGGTCGAAATCGAAGTCGGGATGGCTCGGATGCTTGAAAAACGCATCATCGGGCTCCCGGCGTTCGGCAACGGTTTGATGTCGCCGGAGGCGGCCGGCTTGGTCGATGTCGTTTGCCCCTGGGATGCGGCGCAACTCGCGGCAGCGCTCGATGCCTCATAGAGCGTCCCGAGGAGGTAAGAAGATGCTGCAATTTCCGCAGAGCACGCTATAGTTGTCCTGATCGCGTTTCGGTTGGTATTGCACCGATGTGCGATCGCGGGGGCGACAATGGCGAATAACGTGGCGGTCACGCTTGCACGCGCGGACCGGACCTGGCAGGTCGAAGGCGCGCGCGTCTGCTTCAGCGTTCATCGGTGCTTCGCGGTCGATGATGACGAAAGTCGCGCATTGCTGGGTCGATTGGCCGACCACCTGCTGCGCCAACCCGGCCTCGCATTGTGGGATGGGCCGCTGCTCGATCGACTTCTGCGCATTTCACCGCAGCTGCGCAAACATGTAAGCGCGGTCGTAACCCGGGAGGGACCTGCGGTCGAAAATCTGGTCTATGGCATCCCGGTTTGTGGCGTCGACGCGCTGCCGCGGGCTGTAAAGACCATCTTTCTCTGCCAGACTCGGGCGGTCGAGCGCATGATTGCCAAGGCCGCTCTGCCGCACGGTCCCGCGGTGATCAGCGCCGAGATCCTGCCGGAAGTTGCGATCGAAGCGATTCCGATCCGGGCCTGGACGCCGATCGTCAAGAACATCTATCCGATCAGGCTGCCGGAGATACGTTTCTCCGGGAAGTCCGATCTCATCCTGCTCGATTGTCCGGCGCGCAATCTTGCACTGATGCCCAACGGCCTGGGTTACGTCCATAACGCGCTGAAACGGAGCGGCATCGCTTTCGAGACCTTCGATCTCGACATCGTTGCCTACCATCATTATCACGTCGGCCGCCTCTTCGATGAAGGCGGCACGATCGTGCTGCCGGGCGGTCGCGAGATGCCGACCGATCCGTGGCAGGCGGAAAACTATGACCTCTGGGCCGATCCGGAGGTTCTGGCTTATTTCAGTCCAATCATGATCCAGGCTGCCAACGCCATCATAAAGGCGAGGCCGAAGGTATTGGCGCTCTCCATCCAGCAATGCAATGAGGGATTCTCCCGGCTTCTTGTCGAGCGCGTGAAGTCCGCGCTCCCAGAGGTCGTGATCCTGGTCGGCGGCTTTAGCTGTTACAACGCGGATATCGGTCTCAAGGCATTTCCCGCGGCCGACTACATGTGCATCGGCGAGGCCGATCTCACGGTTGGTCCGCTGGCAAAGCAGCTTGTGGCCGGCGAACGGCCGAAGGATCTGCCCGGCGTGTTGTCGCGCCATGACACGCCGGATCGCATCTTCGTGCCAGCCCCGATGCCGCACAATCTCGATCTGCTCGATTTTCCGCGCTATGAATGGTTCGATCTCGACATTTATCGCAATTTCAACGGCTACCAGCTGGTGCCGATCATCGCCAGCCGGGGCTGTCGCTGGTCGCGGTGCACATTCTGTGCGGAGCGCTTCTACTGGCGAATTCGCTCGGCGCCGAATTTCGTCGATGAATTGGCGTGGCTGGTCGATCAGGGGTGCACGCTCTTCATGTTTAATGAGAGCGACCTCAACGGCATGCCGGAAAAGCTCCTGGAAATCTGCGACGAAATCATCGCTCGCGGCATCAGGGTCCGGCTTACCGGACAGTTGCGTATCCAAAAGACGAGCGACCGCCCATTTTACGACAAGCTTCGGGCCGCGGGCTTCGTCGCGCTTCGTTTCGGCGTCGATGCGTTCTCGGCCAACACGCTGCGTTTGCAGAAGAAGGGCTATACGGTCGATATGATCCGCCAGAACCTCCGCGACTGCTGGGAGGCGGGGATTTTCACTGAGGTCAATTGGGTGATCGGCGTGCCCGGCGAAACGGATGCCGATTGCGAGGAGGGCATCGAGCTTATTCTGGAGAACCAGAAATACATCGGCCGGCTGGCGAACATCAATCCGCTGATTCTCGTGAACGGCAGCGTTTATTGGCTCGATCCGGAACAGCACGGAATCCGCTTCCGCATCCCGAGGGAAGAGCTCTACGCGGCCAATCCGCGCTACGTGCCTGCGGAATCATGGTTCAGCGTAAATCCATATATCGACGCGCAGGTCCGCAAGGAACGGTTCGAGCGGATCGTCATGCGGCTGCACGACGCCGGCTTCAAGGTCGGGTCCTGGGCGGAGCGCGTCATCGCCGACGTGCGGCACGCGCGCGATCAGGCGAGAGGGCCGGGCCGTCTCAAGCGGGAAACCGCCGATCCGCGAGAAGAACCGGTCGCCTGCGGATCGCTGCCAACCCACAAAATTCTGCGATTTCGCAACCGGTACGTCGCGGTGCCTCACGCACTTGGCGAGGTGGATTTCACTCGCACGGGATTCAGCGACCTCGCCGGTGTGTTAGTCGCCGAGACGGAAGCCGAGCTCCTGGCCGAAATCGAGCATGGGAGGCGCTGGGCAGACTCGCGCGGGCAATACGACCCCCAAGAGCGCCAGAAGACCGCCGGGGCGCTCTATCGCGCGGACAGCGCCGGCGGCGCCGAACAAAGGCTGGAGGCGATTGCGAAACAACCGCGAATTATCCGGATAAATGGCGAATATATTGCCGTTGCGCCGGAAGACCTCTCCGGCAGCGGCGTTACGGTTGTTCGCGCCGTCAGCAAAGGCGCGCAGCCGACACTCCTCACGTCGCTCGCACGCTATAACGTGGTCGAATTCGATGGTCTCTTCTTCGGCATTCCGCAGGGACTGGCGTTCGATTGGGACGATCCGCATTCACCTTCGCAACCCGACGTGATTGTCGCCGGCAATGTGCGGGATGTGATGCGATCGATACCTGATTGCAGGCGGCGGCGGGACGAGACGCAAAATGGCTCGGAGGCGTCGAAAGGCAGCGGACCGGCAGGTGACATCCATGGCGTCCCCATCCTGGTCGGCGCGGTCGAAGACTACAACCTCGTGAGCTACGAGGGATTCGTCTATGGGATTCCGCAGGCGCTCGGCAAGATCGATCTCGCGGAAGTAGACGTGATGACGTTCGACGGCGTCATCCGCGATGTTTCGCGCCAAGTCGTCGAAAATGAGATTGGCGAGATTATTGCCATGCGGCGTCAGGCCGCCGAATGAGACCGAAAATGCCATGAAAACAGTTCTGTTCAACGACACCCTCGCTGCGCCTGTGGTGAGCTTGATATTGCTCGATTGGAACTGCCGCGAGAGTTTCCACGCGCTTGACTATCTCGCCCGCCAGGACGTGCCGCGCGACGACTACGAGATCATCTGGATCGAATTTTATGATCGCCGTGCCGACGAAATCGATCGGCGCATTGCGGCCGCAGAGGCAAAGGGGGATCCGCTTCCGGTAGACAACTGGATTGTCATAGAGATGCCGGCGAATGTCTATTACCACAAGCACGTCATGTACAACGTCGGAATCGCGCAGGCTCGCGGAAAGGTCGTCGTGATCTGCGATTCCGACGCGATGTTCGAGCCGTCGTTCGTGCGTACGGTGTGGGACGTTTTTGCGGCCGATCCGGAAACCGTGCTGCATATCGACGAAGTGCGCAACATGCGGCGGGATTTCTACCCGTTCAATTATCCGAGCTTCGAAGAGGTGCGCGGGAGCGGCGCGCTCAACTGGCAGGACGGCAGGACCAGGGGCCTTGGCGACACGACCGATCCCCTCCACACCCGCAACTACGGCGCTTGCCTCTGTGCGTGGCGGCACGATCTGATCGCGATTGGGGGTGCCGACGAACACGTCGACTATCTCGGGCACATCTGCGGCCCCTATGAGCTTACGTTTCGCCTCGTCAACCTGGGGCGGCGCGAGGTCTGGCACCCATCGCATTTCATCTACCACACCTGGCATCCCGGAACGGACGGCCACAAGAATTACGTCGGCCCGAATGACGGCCGCGGCATGTCGAAGACCGCACTCGAAATACGCAAGTCCGGTCGCGTAATGCCGTTGCGTGAAAATAAGGCCATCCGCCTGGAGCGGATCGGGATGAAGCTCGAACGTAATTGCCTCGCCGACGCTCTCATCGATCCGGCCTACGAACGCATTTGGAACGAGGAGGAAGTGGCAAATTCGGGCACATTCGCGCTTTTCACGGCGCCGCAGGAGGCGCCG
>Ga0209060_10002369_pt1 | contig 17739 bp, 28 predicted proteins | sample Coa_R1_8_FD_187155 | JGI IMG/M metagenome (GOLD analysis project Ga0209060, IMG submission 187155) | Surface soil microbial communities from Centralia Pennsylvania, which are recovering from an underground coalmine fire - Coalmine... | ecosystem: Environmental > Terrestrial > Soil >...
TTGATCTATCTGCCATTACATCTTCTCCAGCGCCAGGCCGCGCATCTCGGCCACGGCATTCTTGTCGCGTAGCTGCTCGAGAGCGTCGATGGTGGCTTTGACGACGTTGTGCGGATTATGCGAACCGATAGACTTGGTCAGAACATTGGGAATTCCAGCAGCCTGCACCACGGCGCGCACCGGGCCGCCGGCGATCACGCCCGTGCCTTCGGGGGCCGGCTTCAGCAGCACCATGCCGCTGCCGAATCGTCCTAAAACCTGGTGGGGGATGGTAGTTTCGAGCAGATGAATCTTGCGCAGATTCTTCTTGGCGGATTCGATGCCTTTGCGAATGGCGGAAGGGACTTCCTTCGCTTTTCCCACGCCGAAGCCCACAACTTTTGCCGACGAGTCTCCGACGACGACCAGCGCAGAGAAGCTCAGGTTCTTGCCGCCCTTGACCACTTTTGTCACGCGATTGATCGACACCACCTGCTCTTTCAGGTTGAGCGACTGCGGATCGATCCTTTTGACCACCATAGATGCCATCTGCTAGAACTCCAGTCCCGCCGCGCGCGCCGCATCGGCCAGCGCCTTGATGCGCCCGTGGTAGATGTACCCGCCGCGATCGAATACTACCTGCTTGATTCCCTTTTCCCTCGCGCGCTCGGCGATGGTTTTGCCGATCAGCTTCGCGCCTGCCACATTACCGCCGCTGGCCTTGACTGGAGCCGCGGCCTTCTTGGGAGCCTTTTTGTCAGCCTTCTCGCCCTTGCCGGCTTTTTCGGCTTTGGCAGCGGGGGCTTCGGCCGCGGCCTGCTCGGGCGCTGGGGGCGGCGCGGACGCCGCTCCTGCGCGGAAATTCTTGTCGGACGATGCTGCCGCCACCAGCGTCTGCCCCTTGGTATCGTCCACGATCTGCGCGTAGATATGAGACAGGCTGCGGAAGACCGCGAGGCGCGGGCGCTCCGGCGTGCCCTGCACTTTACGCCGGATCCGCTTGTGAATGCGCCCGCGAATCTCGTTCTTATTGGTTCTCTGGATCATGCTTTCGCTCCTGCGCCGGTCTTACCCACCTTCTTGCGCAGCACTTCACCGGTGTATCGAATCCCTTTGTTCTTGTACGGATCGGGTTTGCGCAGCGCCCGGATGTTCGCCGCCACCTGCCCGAGTAGCTGCCGGTCGAAACTGGACAAGACCAGGTGAGTCTGCTTGTCGATTTTGAGATCGACGCCATCCGGCAACAGAAACTCAATCGGATGCGAATAGCCCAGGGTGAACGTGGCGATGCGGCCCTTGATGTCGGCGCGGTAGCCGATGCCCACAATGTCGAGCTCGCGGGTAAACCCGGCGGAGACGCCGTGAATGGCATTGGCGGCGAGCGCTCGCGTCAGCCCATGCAAAGCAGCGTGTTCATCGCCCTTCCGTTTGATCTCGATCACTCCGTTGTTTTGCTGCACCTCGATGCCGCTGGGAAGTGGTACGGTGAGCTTGCCCTTCGGCCCTTCGACCTGAAGCTGTTCGCCGATATTGACTTTCACGCCCTTTGGCAGGGGGATCGGCTTGTTTCCGACTCTAGACATAAATCACCAGATCTGGCAGAGCACTTCTCCGCCAACGCCTTCCCTATGCGCGGTGCGCCCGGTCATCACGCCGCGCGCCGTAGTAAGGATGTTAATTCCCAGGCCGCCTTGGACGCGTGGAATATCGTCGCGGCCCACATACACGCGGCAGCCGGGCCGCGAGACGCGCTCGATGCGCGTGATCACCGGCGCGTTCGAGGGCGAGTACTTCAAATAAATCTTGATCACCTTCTTGACGCCTTCCTCGGCGACCTTGAAGTTCGCGATATAGCCCTCTTCTTTAAGGATGCGGGCAATTTCCGTCTTCAAATGCGAGGCGGGCACGTCGACTTTGGGGTGGCGCGCGCTAATCGCGTTGCGCACCCTGGTGAGCATGTCGGCAATGGGATCGCTGGTCATTCGCTCCTCCTTACCAGCTGGCCTTGATCACGCCAGGAACTTCGCCGTTCAGTGCGAGCTGGCGGAAGCACAGGCGGCACACGCCGAACTTGCGCAGAAATGCGCGCGGCCGGCCGCAGCGCCAGCAGCGGTTGCGGTGACGGATTTTGAATTTCGGCTTCTGCTGCAGATCCTTCGCCATCTTTGCGGTGGTTGCCATCTTGTTCGTTCTCTCCTCGCTACTGCCGGAACGGCATGCCCATGGCCTTCAACAACGCCAGCCCTTCAGCGTCGGTGCGAGCCGTGGTGGTAATCGAGATGTTCATGCCCTTGGTCTTGTCGACCTTGGCGTAATCGATCTCGGGAAAAATCAACTGGTCGCGGATGCCCAGCGTGTAATTGCCTCGGCCGTCGAACGATTTCGTGGAAACGCCGCGAAAATCGCGCACGCGGGGAAGGGCTACGTTCACCAGGCGATCAAAGAACTCGTACATGCGATCGCCGCGCAGCGTGACCATGCAGCCGATCGGCATATTCTCGCGTAATTTGAAAGCCGCAATCGATTTGCGGGCCTTGGTGACCACGGCCTTTTGTCCCGTAATCTGTCCCAGTTCGTTGACCGCGCCATCCATGAGCTTGGCGTTCTGCGTCGCCTCGCCCAGCCCGATGTTCACGGAAATCTTCTCAAGCTTGGGCACGGCCATGACGTTCTTGTAGCCGAACTCCTTGCTCAGCCCGGGAACGACGGTTTTTGTGTAGTGTTGTCTCAGTCGTGCTGCCATAACGTTACTTCTTATCCAGCGTCTGCCCGCATTTACGGCAGACTCTCGTCCGGCGCACTTTCCCGCCGGGTAGATTTTCCATGTGGTGCGCAATACGCACCGGCCCGCACTGCGGGCACAGAATCATCAGGTTCGAAATAGCAATCGGACCCTCGCGCTCGGCGATGCCGCCCTTGATCTGCTTGGCGGGATTCGGCCGCGTGTGGCGCTTGACCATGGCGATGTGCTCGACGAGCGCCTTGTTGGTGAAGGGGTCCACGCTCAGCACCCGCCCGTTCTTGCCTTTATCGCGGCCCGCGATCACGCGTACCTGGTCGTTCTTCTTGATTTGAATCCGTGTCTTGGTTTCCGGCTTATGCTTGACGATCGCCATCAGATCACCTCCGGCGCGAGTGAGACGATTTTCATGAATCGTTTGTCGCGCAATTCGCGCGCTACCGGGCCGAATACGCGCGTCCCCACCGGCTCGCCGGTTTCGTTGATCAGCACCGCGGCGTTCGAATCAAAACGGATGTAGGTCCCGTCTTTCCGGCGCGTCTCTTTGCGCATCCGCACGATCACGCAGCGGACTACTTTCCCTTTTTTGATGGCCGAATCCGGCGCCGCTTCCTTGACGCTCGCGGTCACCACGTCGCCCAAGCCCGCGCGCAATCCGAGGTCGCCGCCGCGCGGCAGGATGCATTGCAGCCGTCGCGCGCCGCTGTTATCGGCAACATCGAGAATGGTACGCATGCCAATCATAGGTCGCTCCTAAAGTCGCTCACTTTAGGTGTTAGGTTGCAGGCTCCAGGTGTCCGCCAGCTAACACCTAAAACCTGGCACCTAGCACCTTTTTAAACTTTCACGTCCAAATCCGACGGCTGCATCGAAACCTGCGCGGCGCGGCGGATCACTTCTCCCAGCTTCCACCGTTTCAGGCGGCTCAGCGGGCGGCATTCGACGATCCGGACGACGTCGCCGAGCTTCGCCTCGCCGGTTTCATCGTGCACATAGAATTTCTTGCGCTTGGTGATAATGCGCTTGTAGAGATTGTGCGGAACGCGGCGGCTCACCTGGACCACGATGGTCTTCTGCATCTTGGTTGAAACCACTTCGCCGACCTTTTCCGTCTTATGCCCCTGCTTTTCCTCGGCCATCTACTTTTTCTCTCCCGCTTGCGCCGCCATTTCCCGCTCGCGCAGCACCGTGAAGATGCGGGCGCGGGTTTTCTTGATGCTGCGCACCTTCTTGAGCCCGTCCATCTGGCCCATCGACATCTGGAGCTTCAGGCGGAACAGTTGCTCTTCGGTGTCGCGCAGCTGATTTTTCAGCTCCGGGCTGTCCAAATCGCGAATCTTCTGGGATCGCATCGCTTTACTCCGCGGCCACGCGTCCAACCAGACGCGTCCTGATGGGCAGCTTGTCGGCCGCCAGTTGCATGGCCTGCCGCGCGGTTTCCACGGGCACGCCTTCCATTTCAAACAAAATCTTTCCGGGGCGAATCACGGCCACCCACTGCTCGGGCGCGCCTTTGCCCTTTCCCATACGGGTTTCAGCCGGCTTCTTGGTGATCGGCTTATCGGGGAACAGCCGGATCCACACTTTACCGCCGCGCTTGATAAAACGCGTCATGGCGACGCGCGCGGCTTCGATCTGCCGGTCGGTTACCCAGCCGCACTCCAAGGCTTTCAATCCGTAGTCGCCGAACGAAACCGACGAACCGCGCCAGGCCTTCCCGGCCATGCGTCCGCGCTGCTGCTTGCGGTATTTGACCTTCTTGGGCATCAACATGGCGGTTTAGCTTTTCTCCTCTTCGGGCTTGGCTTCAGGCGCCGGTTCCGGAGTTTCGATGCGGCCTTCCTGCTTCCAGGCGGGTTGCGGCGGCATCAGGGGCGGCATTAAAGGCCCCCCACTACGCGCGGGGCGCGGCAAATCGGCAGGCGGCGCCTGGGTCGCGGCTCCCGTGGGTTCTGAGACGGCCGGTTGCGGAGCTTCGCGCCGGCGATCACGGTCGCGGTCCCTGTCTCTATCGCGGTCGCGCCTCGGCTCCATGCGACGTGGCTCCGGCTCAGACGACAGCCCAGACCGTCGCAGCTTGGTATCCAGAATTTCGCCCTTGTACAACCACGCTTTGACGCCGATCACGCCGTAAGTCGTGCGCGCCTCGGAAAATCCGTAGTCCACGTCCGCGCGCAACGTGTGCAGGGGAAGCTGGCCCTGCAGATACCATTCGCTGCGGGCGATTTCCGCCCCATTCAGCCGGCCCGAGACGCGAACCTTGATGCCTTTGCAGCCGAATCGCAGAGCCGAGTCTACGGCCTTGCGCATAGCCCGCCGGAAATTCACACGCTTTTCCAGCTGCAGCGCAATCGATTCCGAAACCAATTGGGCGTCGAGTTCCGGCTTATGCACTTCCTGAATGTCAATAAAGACCTCGCGCTTGGTCTGCTTGGCGAGATCCTGTTTCAGCTTTTCGATCTCCGCGCCTTTGCGTCCGATGATGATGCCCGGCCGCGACGTGCGGATGGTGATGCGCAGCTTGTTGCCCGGACGGTCCACTTCGATCGAACTCACGCCCGCCGACTTCAGCCGGCCGCGCAAGTCCTCCTTCATTTCCAGGTCTTCCTGCAGCAGCTTGGGATAGCCTTGCTTGGCGAACCAGCGCGACCGCCAGGGCTTATTGAAGCCCAGCCGGAAGCCGTATGGATGTACTTTCTGTCCCATCTACGATTCCTTTTCCGCCACTTTGACGACAATGTGCGCCATGCGGCGTTGATAACGATAGGCGCGGCCCATGGGCGCCGGCCGGATGCGCTTCATCCGCGGCCCCTCGTGCACATACGCTTCCGATACATAAAGCTGGTCGACATCCACATCTTCGGAAAGATTCTGGGCGTTGGCGATGGCCGACTTCAGCACCTTCTCCACCGTGGGGGCGATGCGCTTGTTGGTGGTGCGCAGCGTGGTGATGGCCTGGCCGGCCTGCTGGCCGCGGATCAGATCCACAACCAGCCGCGCCTTCTGCGCCGATACCCTGATGTAGCGAGCTTCTGCTTTGGCTTCCATGTCACTATCCCCTACGCCGGCTTCGCGGATTTCTCTGTGGTTGCCGCCGCTTTCACCGAGTGCCCTTTAAACACCCGCGTGGGCGAAAACTCGCCCAGCTTGTGTCCCACCATATTCTCCGTCACGTACACGGGAATGAACTTCTTGCCGTTGTGCACGGCGATCGTGTGGCCCACAAATTCCGGCAGTATGGTCGAGCGCCGCGACCATGTCTTCAGAACCTTCTTCTCGTTGGCGCTGTTCATCGCGTCGATTTTCTTTTCCAGATGGCCGTCGGTAAACGGCCCCTTCTTAACGGAACGGCCCATGGCTTATCTCTTCTTCGCTTTCCGGTTCACGATCCATTTATCGGTGCGCTTATTGTTACGTGTCTTGAAGCCGCGCGTGGGCTGGCCCCATGGCGTCACCGGGTGCCTGCCGCCCGACGTTTTGCCCTCGCCACCGCCGTGCGGATGATCCACCGGGTTCATCGAAACACCGCGGTTATGCGGCGTCTTGCCCATCCAGCGCGTTCGCCCTGCTTTGCCGATCGAGACGTTTTCGTGATCCAGGTTCCCCACCTGGCCTATGGTCGCCATGCAATCGTCCAGGACACGGCGTACTTCGCCCGAAGGCAGCTTCAGCAGGGCAAGCCCGCCTTCTCTGGAAACCAGCTGCGCCTGAGTGCCCGCCGATCGCGCCATTTGCGCCCCTTTGCCCGGCTTCAATTCGATGTTGTGGACCACGGTGCCGGCGGGAATGTTTTTTAGGGGTAGGGCATTGCCGACCAGAATGTCGGCTTCGGGGCCGGACATCACGGTCTGCCCGATTTTCAAGCCATCGGGCTGCAGGATGTAGCGCTTCTCGCCGTCTTTGTAATGCAGCAGCGCGATTCGTGCGGAACGGTTGGGATCGTACTCGATGGCCGCCACCGTCGCGGGAATGCCTTTCTTATCCCGCTTGAAATCGATGACCCGGTAAGCCTTTTTGTGGCCGCCGCCAATGAAGCGGGAAGTGACCCGCCCGCGGCTGTTCCGGCCGCCGGTGCGCTGCTTGGATTCGACCAGCGATTTCTCCGGCCGCTCCTTGGTGATGTCTTCGCGCGACACCACCGTCTGAAACCGGCGCGTCGGCGTAGTCGGCCTGTATGTTTTGATCGGCATGTTAAATCTCCGCCCAGTCCGGCGCTTTCTCGCCTTCTTTCAGCCGCACGTACGCTTTTTTCCAGTCCGACCGGAAGCCCGTGAACCGCCCGCGCCGCCGTTCCTTGCCCACGAAATTGCACGTGCGCACTTCGTCGACTTTGACCTTGAACAGCTTCTCGACGGCCGCCTTGACCTGAACCTTAGTGGCCTTGGGCGCGACTTCGAAACACAGCGTGAGCTCCGCTTCCTTCTTGGCCACGCCCTTTTCGGTGACGAGCGGCCGTTTGATTACATCGTGAATCGTCATGCCAGCGCCTCCGAGAGTTTCGTGGCCGCGGCCTGCGAAAGCAGCACGCGATCGTGTCCCAGCAGATGATAGGCGTTCACCTCGCGGGTTGGCACGAGCGTCACGCCCTGCAGATTGCGCGAGCCGAGCTGCAGATTGCGGTTTTCGCCGTTGTCCACCAGCAGAACCTTGCGCTTCGCTTCCAGCTGGGCAAGCGCCGACTGCATGGTCTTGGTCTTGTGATCGCCCAGGGAAAAGCTCTGCACCACTTTCAGTTCGCCGTCGCGCAGCTTCGCGGTAAGCGCCGAGCGTAGCGCCCCCAGAACCATTTTGCGCGGCAGCCGGTATGAATAGTCGCGCGGTACCGGGCCGTGCACCGTGCCACCGTGCCGCCACAGAGGCGACCGCACCGAACCCATACGCGCGCGGCCCGTGCCTTTCTGTTTCCACAATTTCTTGCCCGAGCCCGCTACTTCCGCCCGAACTTTCGTCTTGTGCGTGCCGGCGCGCTTGCCGGCCTGGTAATGGCGCACCGCCTCGTAAAGCAGGGCGTCATTCACCTTGGCGGCGAATACAGCGTCGGCCAGGTCCACTTCGCCGACCTTCTGGTTTTGTAAATCCACCACGTCCACGAGCATCGCCGTTACCTCTTCGCCCGCCGCACGACGACATACCCGCCGTTCGGTCCGGGAACCGCACCCTTCACCATGAGCACGTTGTCCTCGGCATCCACTTCGATCACCTCGAGGTTCCGGACCGTTACGCGTGCGTGGCCCATGTGGCCCGCCATGCGCATGCCCGGAAGCACCCGGGAAGGGAAGCTCGAAGCGCCGATCGATCCAGGCGCGCGGTGAAACATCGATCCGTGCGTATCCGCGCCGCCCCGGAAATGATGCCGCTTCACCAGACCCGCGAAGCCGCGGCCCTTGCTCACGCCGATCACATCCACTTTGTCGTTCGGCTTGAACTGGTCCACCAGGACTTTGTCGCCGGGCTTGAAATCGTCATCGCCCGGGCGCAGCGTGAACTCGCGCAGAAATTTCGTGCCTTCCGCGCCGGCTTTCTTCAAGTGTCCGGTGGCCGGCTTGTTAATGCGCGCCGGCTTCACGAACTCCACCAGGCCGAGCTGCACTGCGTCGTAGCCGTCGATGGTGGGCGTTTTCCGCTGCACCACCAGGCAGGGTCCCGCTTTCAGCAGCGTCACCGGAACGGCTTGCCCGTCCGGCCGGAAGACCTGCGTCATTCCAATCTTCTTGCCAAGAATTCCTGGACTCATAGAAACCTCAGGTGCCAGGTTTCAGGCGCCAGGTTCCAGCAGCCAGCGTGTGCTGCCAACTGAAACCGGGCACCTGACACCTTACTTATGATCTTTTCCAAACGCTTTGATCTCCACATCCACGCCCGCCGGAAGATCGAGCTTCATCAGCGCGTCTACCGTCTGCTGGGTCGGCTCGAGAATGTCCAGCAGCCGCTTGTGCGTGCGAATCTCAAACTGCTCGCGCGACTTCTTATCCACGTGCGGCGACCGCAAAACCGTCGTGATGCTGCGTGAAGTCGGCAGCGGAATCGGTCCCGCCACGCTCGCCCCGGTCCGCTTGGCCGTATCCACGATTTCCGTCGTCGATTGGTCGAGCACCCTGTGGTCGTACGCCTTCAAGCGGATGCGAATGCGTTCTCTCAGCGCCATTGCTTTATTCCAAAATCTCCGTCACGGTTCCGGCGCCCACGGTGCGGCCGCCTTCGCGAATGGCGAAGCGCAAGCCCTTATCCATGGCCACCGGCGTGATCAGCTCTACCGCCAGGTTCACGTTGTCGCCCGGCATCACCATCTCCGTACCCGCCGGCAACTCCGCCACTCCCGTTACGTCCGTCGTCCGGAAGTAAAACTGCGGCCGGTATCCCTTGAAGAACGGCGTGTGCCGCCCGCCTTCTTCCTTCGACAGCACGTACACCTCGCCCCGGAACTTCTTGTGCGGCGTAATCGACCCCGGCTTCGCGATCACCTGCCCGCGCTCCACTTCGTCCTTTTCCACGCCGCGCAGCAGTAATCCCACGTTGTCGCCCGCTCGTCCTTCGTCCAGCAGCTTCTTGAACATCTCCACGCCCGTGATCACCGTCTTGCGCGTGTCGCGGAAGCCCACGATCTCCATTTCCTCGCCGACCTTGCAGATCCCGCGCTCAATGCGGCCCGTCACCACCGTGCCGCGCCCCTGGATCGAGAAGATGTCTTCAATGGGCATCAGGAACGGCTTGTCGATGGCGCGCTCCGGAATCGGTATGTAGCTGTCCACCGCCTCCATCAGCTCGTCGACCTTCTTCTCCCACTGCTCTTCGCCGTTCAGCGCCCCCAAGGCCGACACCCGCACCACCGGCAGATCGTCGCCCGGAAACTTGTAGCTCTTCAGCAGCTCGCGCACTTCCAGCTCCACCAGATCGAGCAGCTCCGCGTCATCCACCATGTCCACTTTATTCATGGCCACCACGATGTACGGCACACCCACCTGGCGCGCCAGCAGAATGTGCTCGCGCGTCTGCGGCATGGGACCGTCGGTCGCCGCCACCACTAAAATCGCGCCATCCATCTGCGCCGCGCCCGTAATCATGTTCTTGATGTAGTCGGCGTGGCCCGGGCAATCGACGTGCGCATAGTGCCGCTTGGCGGTTTCATACTCCACGTGCGCCACCGCAATCGTGATGCCGCGCGCTTTTTCTTCCGGCGCGTTGTCAATGGAATCGAAACTGCGGAACTTCACCTTGGGATTATGCTTGGCCAGCACCTTGGTGATGGCCGCCGTCAGCGTCGTCTTGCCGTGATCGATGTGCCCGATCGTCCCGATATTCACATGCGGCTTCGAGCGATCGAATTTTTCCTTTGCCATGGTTCTGCCAGTCTCCTCAGATTCTGTTTACTTCGAAATCCCCTGTACCCGGCTCACAATCTCTTCGGAAAGGGCCGCCGGTACTTCCTCGTATTTGCCGAAGTGCATCGTGAAGCTGCCGCGCCCCTGCGTACGCGACCGCAAATCCGTTGCGTAGCCGAACATCTCCGAGAGCGGAACGCTCGATTTGATGATCTGCGACGTTCCCCGCAACTCCATGCCTTCAATGCGCCCGCGCCGCGAATTCAAATCGCCGATCACGTCCCCCATGTACTCTTCCGGCACCACCACTTCCACCGCCATGATCGGCTCGAGCAGTACCGGTTTCGCACGCCGCACGGCTTCCTTCACGCCGATCGATCCCGCCAGCTTGAACGCGATTTCGGACGAGTCAACGTCGTGATAGCTTCCGTCAACCAGCGTGACCCTGATATCCGACATCGGGAAGCCCGCCAGCACGCCGCCTTCGAGCGCCTCCGCGACGCCCTGTTCCACCGGCCGGATGTATTCCTTGGGCACCGAGCCGCCGAAAATCTCGTTCACGAACTCGAATCCCGAGCCCTGCGGCAGCGGCTCCACGCGCAGGTTCACCACGCCGTACTGTCCGCGGCCGCCGGTTTGCTTCACGTGGCGCCCTTCAGCCTCGGCGTTCTTGCGAATGGTTTCGCGATACGCCACCTGCGGTTTACCGACATTCGCCGCCACCCCGAACTCGCGCATCATGCGGTCGACGATGATCTCCAGGTGCAGCTCACCCATGCCCGAGAGAATCGTCTGGCCGGTGTCCTGATCCGTCGCCACCCGGAACGTCGGGTCTTCCTGCGCCAGCTTCTGGATCGCCATGCCCAGCTTTTCCTGGTCGGCCTTGGTGCGCGGCTCGACCGCAAGCTGAATCACCGGCGTCGGGAACTCAATCGATTCGAGCACGATCGGATGCTCGTCATCGCAAATCGTATCCCCCGTTGAGACGGTTTTCAGTCCCACTGCCGCCGCAATATCTCCCGCCAGAATCTCCTGGATCTCTTCTCGCTTATTGGCATGCATGCGGAGCAGACGACCGATCCGCTCCTTGCGGCCCTTGGCCACGTTGTAAACCGAATCACCTGCCGCAAGCTTGCCCGAATACACCCGGAAAAACGCAAGCTGGCCGACATAGGGGTCGGTCATGATCTTGAACACCAGCGCCGAGAACGGCTCGCTGTCCGATGCCTTCCGCGTCAGCACCGTATTCGGATCGTCCACCGCCGTACCTTCGACGGGCGGAACATCCAGAGGCGACGGCAGGTAATCCACCACCGCATCCAGCATGGATTGCACGCCCTTGTTCTTAAACGCCGTGCCGCAAATGACGGGGAAAATCTTGAGCGCGATGGTCGCCTTGCGAATGCCCGCGCGAATTTCGTCGTTGGTCAGCGGCTTGCCTTCGACGAATTTCTCGAACAGATGATCGTCGTGCTCGGATACCGCCTCGATCATGTGCTCGCGGTATTCCTTTGCCTTTTCCTGCAGATCCGCCGGAATATCGACCACGTCGTACTCCGCGCCCAGCGTCTCGTCGCGCCAGATGAGAGCTTTCATCTGCACCAGGTCGATGACGCCCTTGAACTGGTCCTCCGCGCCTACCGGAAGCTGAATCGCTACCGGCTTGCAATGCAGCCGGTTGACCATGGTCTCGATCGAATGGAAAAAGTCCGCGCCCACGCGGTCCATCTTATTGATGAAGCAAATGCGCGGAACCTGATATTTGTCCGCCTGCCGCCAGACCGTTTCCGATTGCGGCTGCACGCCCGCTACCGCGTCGAACACCGCCACCGCGCCATCCAGCACGCGCAGCGAACGCTCCACCTCGGCCGTGAAATCCACGTGTCCCGGCGTATCGATGATGTTGATCTGAATGTCGCGCCATTCGCAGGTCGTGGCGGCCGAAGTAATCGTAATGCCGCGCTCCTGCTCCTGCTCCATCCAGTCCATGACCGCCGTGCCTTCATGCACCTCGCCGATCTTATGCGTGCGGCCCGTGTAATAAAGGATGCGCTCGGTCGTGGTGGTCTTGCCCGCATCGATATGCGCCGCAATCCCGATATTTCTCATCCGCTCCAGCGGAACCGTGCGTGCCATGGTCTAAGCTCTCACCACCGGTAATGCGCGAATGCCCGGTTGGCCTCCGCCATGCGGTGTACGTCATCCTTCTTCTTAATCGCCCCGCCGCGCATGTTGGCGGCATCATTCAGCTCGTTAGCGAGCTTCTCCGGCATCCCTTTTTCCGCGCGGCCCCGCGCGTTGATCAGGATCCATCGGATCGCCAGGCTCGTGCGGCGCGTCTGCGGTACTTCGATCGGCACCTGGTAGTTGGCGCCGCCCACGCGCCGCGTCTTCACTTCCAGCAGCGGTTTGCAGTTCTCGACCGCCTTCTTGAACAGCTTCAGCGGATCATCGCCCGTGCGCTCCCGGATCTTCTCCATCGAATCGTAGAAAATCCCCTGCGCCGTGTTCTTTTTCCCGTCCCACATCATGGAGCAGATGAACTTCTCCACCAGCGTCGAGTTGTACACCGGATCCGGCAGAACTTCCCGATTTTGCGCGCTTCTCCGTCTTGGCATTGCTTACGCCTTTGGCCTCTTGGCTCCGTACTTGGAGCGTCCCTGTTTCCGGTTCGCCACCCCTGCCGTGTCCAGCGCCCCGCGAATCACGTGATAGCGCACTCCCGGCAGATCCTTTACGCGTCCCCCGCGGATCAGCACGATCGAGTGCTCCTGCAGATTGTGCCCAACCCCGGGTATATAGGTTGTGACCTCGATCCCGTTCGTCAATCGCACGCGCGCCACTTTTCGTAGCGCCGAATTGGGCTTTTTGGGAGTCGAAGTATAAACACGCGTGCAAACGCCCCGCTTTTGGGGGCAGGCCTGCAGCGCCGGGCTGGCAGTTTTCCACCGTGGCGGTCTGCGCCCGCTGCGCACCAGTTGATTAAAAGTCGGCACGAACCTTCCTCTGCGTGATTTTTTCTATCGTGACGCCGCGACCCGATCACATGCCTTTCTGCCAGATGCCAGATACTGCAGACTGTGAACGGTCAGAATCAGAAAACACACCAGTCAACCCAACAAATTGCTTACTGGCTGCCTTCCTTAGCGAGAACTTCGGACAAGCCCATGCTCCAGCGTATGGAACTTCCCGCTGAAACCTCGGGGCCGACCCCCGGCCGGCCCATATTCACAATACGGGGGTAGCACGGGAGCAGAAGAACTAACTCGCGAAACCTTTCAATAATATCCAAAGGCCGCAAAATGTGTCAAGGCGGCCGGTTGCGGGGTAGTGGCTCAATTTGAAATTTGTGCTAAGCCCCGTCTAGCGTATTCCTGAACCAGGCCACGAGCGCCTCTCGATAGCGCATTGAAGCCTTATGGTAACGTTTGACGGCATTGCTATATTCGCGGGAGGTTTGGAGCATGCCCATCCGTCCATCTGGATGAAGCATGCCCAGATCTTCGGCAACACCGAACGCGTCCCGGTATGCAGCCCTGGCGCGGTTCATTTCCTCCTTGGCTGAGAGCATATCGGCCTTAAGACGCCTGGCCTTATCGCTGTACAGGTCCACCGTCGCAGGATTCTAGCAGTGCGGTGACGCGATGTATATCCGTAGTTGCCCCAGGGTCCGGTAAACAGAGCCACTACCGGTTGCAGACAAGGTCATGAATCAATTGGAGCGCCGGAGGGGGGCGGGTTTTTCTGCGGTTTTATCTTAGGACCCTCTCCCCGGTTTCGCCTCGCGTCGATGTCCTTCGCGCAATCGACGCACACAGCGTCATCGGCAATGTAAAGCTGGGTCTCTGCTCCGCAGTAGACGCACTTGTCAGCTTGGGGAAGTTTCCGTAGCACATGCGTTTCTCCGACTCGGTCTGTTACGCAATTGTGTTATACGAAAAACTGCCTCTAAGAGCTAGATGGGAATAACCCTCGTGTAGGAAAAAACTGCAGCGTGACGAGACATCTGCGACCGCCCTGGCATGGTTATACCGCAATGCGCTGCCTGCTTGATCGTCACCAGTACGCCGCGTCTGGGCGAGCTGGGGTTACCCGTTCGCTCCCGCTGGCCAGATCGATGTTGAACAACGCATAACTCATGCCGTTCCATCGAACATGAATCATCTTTCGATGCTCCCGGTCGACTTCTCCACAAACCTCCACCACTTCCCCCTCGGGAATGAATTCCACGCTGTTTTGCTCTGCGGGCAAACCTACGGCCAATATATCTTCATTAATACGGAACCACATGATTTCCGCAGGGTAACGCATTACAAATTTCAAGAATAGTTGGGGAATACCCTAGCCGGCCAAACGGCGAGCGCACGAAGAAACAATACCCGTTCCGCTCGTAAACTAGGTCGCCACGTGGCTTTCGTCGAAGTAGCTCATCGGCCCACTAACCGAAAGATATCCTTGAGCGCCGTCAGGAGCGCGTGTCACCATGACCCTGGGCCTCAGATGGAAACGCCAGCTGCTCTGCCAGACGGAGTTGCAGTGTGGCGGCCTCTAGAGGATCTGGGGCCTTAAACCGGGCCGAGTATCAACCGAACTGCTCTTAGTCGCCGATATTTGATTCGCCAGTCACAGGGCATAGAAGTAGGTCGGTTGGCCGGACTATTGCGGCTTTTCGGTGCGCGTTGTTCCCCTTCAACTAATACAAGTCTGAGGAAGATTTTCGCGCGATAACGCACGTCTTTTTATTGACGAAAGACATTGTTCGTGTACAATTCGGCGGCGTTTACCCTTTTCGGACACCGGAGGATTACATGAAGGTTCTGCATGTCGTTTTCACTGGCGTGTTCGCTCTGACGATCTAGTCCGTGCCGAGACCATTATCTATTCGGCTACCCTGAATGGCGCAAATGAAGATCCGTCTGTAGCCTCGCCGCCGCGACCGCATTCACCGCCGGCCTGGCCGGTGGGTTGGCGTATTTCAACATCCATACGACCGATAATCCAGGAGGAGAGATCCGGGGCCTTTTCGAAGCTAAGTCCACCTCGTCGGTCCCGGAACCGGCCAGCGTATTGCTATTGGTCGCCGCCGCTTGCGTAATTCTGCTGCGCCCACGCCGCACGGTTCTGTAAAGCAGCGTCAGGGGATCAGTTTGCTCCCCTTCCTGTAGACGAGGCGAAGCCGGATCGGCGTGCCGGACAACAGGCAGGAGACGGCGCCCTGTTTACGGGGGGCAGCCCGCATTACCGGGCTCGCCGCAAACTCGGCTCGCGCGAGTGCCATCGACAGCCCGCGAAGGCAGAGTCCAACGCAGCAAAAAACCACACCCGCCAGCACCAATAGCGGCAGATCGCTCGCCGTCTTTGGCATGGCGGCTGTCCCATGACCCGCCTGAACCTGAGGTACAGGCGCCATGGCGGGGGCGTCCGTCGGCGAGCCGGCATCCTTCACCATCCCGGGCCGAAGATAAAGGATGTTCTCTTTCGTGGCTGCAATCAGGCTCAGCGCCTGGCCCGTCGGATAGATGAACTGCTCCTCGCGCGGATACGGGTCCGGTTTCGGCCACCATGCCTTGATGGCGCGCCAATGACCCTCGGGGCTCTGATAAAAACTGAATATAGCCTTGTCGTCCAGCGGCGGCCGTAATTCTGGAATGGAAGTGATGGTGGCGTACACGCGCGATTCGTCGGCGCTGAGAATCTCCAGCAGGTTCGCGCCCGCCGGAGCGCCCGCCGGCGCCGGACCTTTCAGACGGATCACATAAGAGCCCGGCTGCAAAACGGTCCCTGGGACCTCTGCCGCCTGCGCGAGGACAAACGCACTCTTCTTCTCCGATGTCTGCGCGTCTGACGGCGTATGAAAACCCAAAAGCGCAAGGCACAGGAAAGCAGTAGTGCTACCGGCGGTTCGCGTGAACTTCATAGAGCCTCACTGGTTAATGGGGGGAGGGAAGGCTTAAGTGTAGCAACGCCTGAGTGCTCGCCGAACGAGGATATTGCTGAGGTGTGTCGGAAAAATCCGACCATGGCCAAGTTGACTCGACAATTCGGATGGGTACCTGCCGGGTTTCGGCTGATCCGAATCCGGCCGCGACCGCCCGTCTTGCTAACCTCAGACGATAAGAAGGAACTGAGAAGGATTGTAGGAGAGCTCACGTGAAGGCAAAGAGACACTCGGCATTGGGACGGCGTCTGATCACATCGGCAAAGGAAATGGTCGCCCATGCGAAAGGTGAACTGAAGCTTCAAGAGTACGAAGTTAGACTCCCTCCGCAGGTGGACGTCCTGGCGATCCGCCAGCGGCTGAAGCTGTCCCAAACTCAGTTCGCCCGCCGCTTCGGCTTCAGTCCACGTGCTGTGCAGGACTGGGAGCAAGGCCGCCGCAAACCGGAAACAGCCGCTCGGGCGTATCTGCTTGTGATCGCCCGGGAGACGAAAGCGGTGGATCGGGCGCTGCGCGGGGCGGCGTAGGGAAAGCATGGTTTTCCGCGCATTCGCGTTGCTCGGTCTCCTGTCGCGGCTTGCGTGCGCGGCCGGCCCGAATGAATGGGCTGTACCCGCCTGTCCGACGGTTCGCTGCGCAGGAAGATCTATCGGGGACAACCTAGGAGCCCTCAGGTTCTGTGTGCCCCGGCTAGTCAGGTTCAAACGGGCAACCGGTGAGCACGGCGATGTGCACTACACGATTACGCAACGCCGTCACGGGCGTGCTTTCGAATTGCTTATCGTATCGGGTCCCGTACTTCCCAGGCGCGATACCGATTTGGATGAATGGCTGTGATTCCCGCAAGTGGCACATCCCTAACGCCGAGGGTGAGGATTGTCGGACTACGGCGGAATCCGGTCGCTCACGCTATCTGACGCTGAATTTACCTATGGGGTACGCTTTCTATCGGGACGTGGCGCCCGATGTCGCCGCCAAGTTTGATCGCATTATCGACTCGATGTGTTGGGCCGAGTGGAACAAGACGCAGCCGTAGCTTATGCCGCCGGAGCCGCCGCTACATTGGCCGCCGCGCTATCGAACTTCACACTCACCAGCCTCGATACGCCTGGCTCCTGCATGGTCACGCCGTACATGGCCTGCGCGGATTCCATGGTCTTCTTCGAATGCGTAATGATGATGAACTGTGTGTTGGCCGACATCTCGCGCAGCAGCCGCATCAGCCGCCCGATATTGGCTTCATCCAGCGGGGCATCCACTTCGTCAAGCACGCAGAACGGGCTGGGCTGGTAGCGGAAAATCGCCATCAGTAGTGCGAGCGCTGCCAGCGCCTTCTCGCCGCCCGAGAGCAGCAGCACGTTTTGCAGCTTCTTGCCCGGAGGCGAAGCTATGATGTCGATCCCCGATTCCGCTGCGTTCGTCTCGTCCGTCAGCCGCATTTCGCCCATGCCGCCGCCGAAAAGCGTGAGAAAAGCATCGCGGAAATTGCCGTTGATTACTTCGAAGGCCTCGGCGAACTTCTGCCGGGACACTTCATCAATCTCCTGAATTGCGCGCTCCGTGTCCCGGATGGAATCGAGGAGATCCTGGCGCTGCGCGCTCAGGAACTCGTGCCGCTGCTGGCACTCCTCGAATTCTTCAAGCGCCTGCGGATTAATCGGGCCGAGTGCCTCGATGCGCGCGCGAATCTCCTCGTACTGTTTTTCCGCTTCGGCCAGAGCCTCGCCATCCGGCAGCGTCTCTTCCGCCGGCATCAGTTCTTC
>Ga0209060_10002371_pt1 | contig 17729 bp, 16 predicted proteins | sample Coa_R1_8_FD_187155 | JGI IMG/M metagenome (GOLD analysis project Ga0209060, IMG submission 187155) | Surface soil microbial communities from Centralia Pennsylvania, which are recovering from an underground coalmine fire - Coalmine... | ecosystem: Environmental > Terrestrial > Soil >...
GGAGAGATGAAGGGATATGCACCCATGACACCGATGATGAAAAATACGGCCTACCATGTTCTGGTCCGCGCGGTGGGGAAGTGCCCGAACCGCGTGGCGGCGCACCCCGATACAGGGAAGGTCTATGTCGTCAACAGTTGTCAGGGCTCTCTCAGCGTCCTGGATACCCGCAGCGACGCTGTTATCGGTACGATTCCGGTGGGCAAAGGCCCGCGGGCCATCGCGCTCAACCCGCCCACGGATCGCCTCTATGTGGCGAATGGAGGCGATGGCACCCTCAGCGTGGTGGATACCGGAACGGATACGCTGATTACGACCCTCTCCTGCGGCGGCAATAGCCCAAGCGCCATCGCCGTCCAGCCGCTCACCCACAAGATCTATGTCGCCAATGCGGGCGATAACACCGTGGCCGTCTTTGATGGGCAGACGAATACGCTTCTGACGGTCCTGACCGTCGGTTCGGTACCCTTCAGCCTCGCCGTCCAGCCGGCGACCAACCGGATCTATGTGGCGAATTGGGGCAGCTATAGCGTGAGCGTGATCGATGGCGCGACCGACACACTGGTGGAGACGATCCCGGTAGGCGTTACGCCGATGGATATTTCGGTGAACCTGGCGACGAACCGGATCTATGTCACACATATCCTCGGCAACAGGCTCAGCGTCATAGACGGTGCAACGCATCGGGTGATCAAAACAGTGCATGTTGGGAGCAATCCGTATGGCGTCGCGGTCAATGCAGCCACCAATACGATTTATGTGACCCGATCTCCCAGCAATATGCGGCGAGGCTCGCTGAGCGTGATCGATGGCGAGACCAACCAAGTGGTCGCCAATATCCGCGCGGTAAGCGGTATGATGGGATTGACGGTGACACCAACCAACAAAGTCTATGCCGCCAATGTGCTGACGGATACGGTCAGCGTCTTCTCCGAGAGTTAGATCCTTTTCATACATCTTCATACATCGGCAGGGGATGTAGGGGCGCAGCAAGCAGTATCCTTGTCGAAAGTTCCACTTGCGTCCAGGTTTGGACCTGCTGTTACCGGCTTGAGGGTTCGGATCGTCATTTGTGACAAGGCGACCTCCCCCCAAGATTGGACATCCTGAGCTAACCAGGACTTGACAGAACGCCAACCACGATCTATCTGGGTTTGACGTTGATACCATAACAGCAACCAGGTCAGGATCAAACTCCTGTAGATCATTACCTCAATCCCGTTCTGGGTGCGACTGAGCAAATGATCGAAAGAGAGGTGTTGTTTGAGTAACTTGAACAGGATTTCTATGTCCCAGCGATCCCGACACAGACCCGCTACTTCCGTAAAGGGAGAGGGACCCGCATGTTGCGGGTCTTGGGAGAGCGGGAGGTTGGTCATTAACTCAAGTGCGGTCCAGACCTTGCGGCGCGGATCCCAACGCCAACCCGTGATGAGCAGCAAGGGCATGCTATCCCATTGTGCCTGCTCTTTTGGGGTCCTTGCCCATTGCCGAAGACGACGCTCTCCCCCTGCTGCAGCACATAGGTGGCTTGCCCTTTCTGGGGAGGGGTCTCGGCAGACGCGGGGGTCGGGTTGACAAAGAGCGTTTGCACGCTCTTGAGAGATTGTTGGCTATGGGGGTGATCCAGCAAGAGTTTGCGGAATGTCTCGTAGGAAATCATACTTTCTTCTACGAGACCAAAGGGCGCAATGTCAACTTTCGACAAGTATGCTGCTTGCTGCGCCCTATCTCCAATGCCTCGGCAGGGGAAATCTGCGAGGGAATAGCGAATTTGGACTGCGTGAAGCGCGACCTAGTCGGCCCCTGCCCTACAAACGGGGGTTGGTCAGCTTCCGTCCGGGTAACCGCCCCGGTGCAAAACCATCGGAAAGTGCGGGAGTGTTTCGGGGCTCCGAACCGAGGCGCGCCATCCGCCCGGCGGAGGTTCCAGCCCCTCGAACAGGGGCGACCTTGCGCCAGGGGCGCCGACCAGAGGCTCCAGCGCGGCGCGAAGCCGGCTAACGAGCTGGGCGCCGAAGCGGATTTGCCAGCGCTCCTCGATCTCTCCTACCAGCTTCAGGTACGTGTCTCTGGCTTGCCCGCCTTTCGGGGTGAGCGTAAGCGCTTTCCGCTTGCTATCGGGCGCCTCCTCTCCGACCACGGCGAACCCGCGCTTTTCCAGATAGCTTAATGCCATCGCGATTGCCTCCTTCGACACGCCGGACAGGCGAGGCAGATCGCGGATAAGCGGGCTCTGCTCCCGGCACAACCGAAGGATATTCGCGCCGATGGCGATACTCACGTCCGCCTCGCACTCGAACTCGATGGCGAACGCGACCAGCGCACGGGCGAGGAGAGCCGATAGCGGCAGAGGGGCGACATCGTCGGGTGGATGCCCGGGTGGCACCGGGTGATCACAAAAGGATGCCCTGGTAACCAGCCCATACCCCAGGATCGGGAGACAGTCCGGCAGGTTGGCATCGAACTGGCCTACGAGGGCGGACAGGAACGCTCGCAGTTGCTCGATTGCGCCGGCGCCGAAGCGCTGTTGCCAACGTTGCTCTATGACGTGGCCCATCGGTATCCACACGCTTTGAGCCATCCGTCCGCCAGGAGTTGCCCGGATCACACTATGGGGGCCCGGGGATTTCGAGCGGCTGCCCGCCGACTCCACCGTGATGTACCCCCACCGCTGCATGCCATGCAGGTTCGTCATCGTTCGCGCCCGGCGTTCAAGCTCTCGCACTGTGATGCCCTCGTCCCCCACATACTGCATACAGTTCGCCCACATGGTAGACGATGTCAGCCACGGAGTATGCAGCGCACCGGGCGTTGCGCCGTGATTGGCCGTCCGGTGGGGCATCTGCCGTTCCGCCTCGTTGTCGCACTCGATCGTGAACGCGACCCACACCTGGGAGAGCAGGGTGACCAGCGGGAGGCGCGCCTCCGCGTCGGCAGCGTGCATCGCGAGCGCCGACGCGTCAACAGGCGGCTTCTTGACCCCATGCGGATTCTCCCAGCGATTTTGATCCGACGGCATCACGTTGATTCTCCTTGGAATTCTGAAGGAACTATACCCGGAATAGTTTAAGTATTACGCTCTGCATCGGAATCGGAAGGTCGAGGTGGCGGTCCACCTTGAACTGTCACGGAAATCCAATTGGCATCGTTCTTGAAGAGCGATCCGTATCGAATAGAGACATGTCTCCCTAGCCTGACGCCCTCCCCTTCAGGTATAAAGATTTACATCCTAGCGCGAGACGCCCCCGGAGGAGTATTAGTATGAATGCAGGCCACTATGACCCAGGCCGTCTGTTTGTCTTGCTCGTCGGTTGCGCGCTGAGTTTCGGGCTGCTCTGCCCGGCCAATGCGCAATCGCGCCATTCCGCCCAGGCGCCGGAGGCATCCAGCGAGAAGCCCGAAAATCCGGCGCCCCGGTCCGGCACGCGCATTCCCAAACCCCAGGTAGTGGAACTGGGCGATACGGTCGCGATCATCCCCTGGAACTACAAAAACGGCAAAGATCCCGCCGTGGAATCCGCCCATGAAGTGTGCAGCCAACTGCTGTTGGCGACGGGCTTGAATGTCTTCCTGATCAAAACGGCGACCGGCGCGATGCCCCCTCCCATGACCGGCGTGAGCGGTTCCAAAAAAGTGGATTCGCCCTTCGCGCATATCTGGAAGGAGGGGAAGAGGGCAGTAACGCAGGACGCTCCGGACAAACCGAACGCCGTCTTTATCCTCCCCACCCTCGACGAGATGATCGAGATCGGAGAGCGGCTGAACACACGCTATGTCCTGGCCGGGCGGGCGCAGTGGCGTTCGCGCGATGTGTGGATCGGGGTGTCCAATCGGATCAAAGCGATCTGTACGGTGGATCTGGTGATCCTGGATGTGAATAGCCGGCATCTCGTGCTGGATGCCCACGGCGTCGAGGGGGACAGCACCGAAAATAAGAACCTCTACGATACGTTCAACAACATCGTCTCCCTGAACCCGCTGCCCCTGGTGCTGCCGGGGTCCATCACGCCGCAGGAGCAGCGGGCGGTCACCGTGGCTATCTCACGCGCGATCCATCCCTGGCTCAAGGCGGAACGGGTTCGCATGGCGCTCTCTCAGGCCGACGAATCGAGCGAGGGGGAGTCCGAGTTCCACCCGACCCCCAAGTTCTCCACCCTGATCCAGCCCCCGGACGATCTGGAGGCGACCCTGCAGGTGACGACGAAAGACCCGAAGCCGCTGGAGGCCATAGACAAAGATGTCGCCAGGCTCTACGCCCTTCACGACGTCACCCTGGAGTATAAAGATCCGGACAAGCTCCGCCTTACCACGAATTCCCCAAAGGATGGCAAGGAGACGCTGCTCTTCGATGGAGAGCAGCGCAGCTTTACCATCGAGAAAGGCAAGAGCGGAAAGGAGCAGAACCTCTCCGACACGCCCTTCAAGCGCTCCTTCCTGTTTGAGTATTGCGGTGTGCTGACGCAGGAGATGTTCGAGACGCTGCGGGCGCGCTTTGTGAAGCAGGAGCCGCTGGAGGGCGTCCCGACCGTGGTCTACGACCTGACCTACTGGGGGCAGGATGAGGGTCCCTACTGCCGCGTCTGGATCGATCCGGAAAAGCGCCTGATCTTGAAGAGGGAGTGCTTTGATAAGGATAGCAAGCTGAAGACCATCGAGCGCTACAAGCAGCCGACCGAAGTCGCGCCGAACCTCTGGCTGCCCGGCTCCGTAGAGATGGCGGATGGCAAAGGAGCCGTCTTCACCACCGTCAAGCTCACCCGAGTGAAGGTCAACCAGGGCATCCCGGACAGCGCGTTTAGAAAGAGGCCGTCCTGAAAAGGGCGTTTTTGAGGTATACTAATTGGGCTGCATACGACGCAGCCCTTTTTCTTGTCTCATAAGGAATACATGGCTTCTATCGAATTACAACCGCGTCGCACGAAAGTCAGCCTGATCAATCTGGGATGCGCCAAGAACGAAGTGGACAGCGAGGAGATGCTGGGCCTGCTGGAGACTGAGGGCTACGCCATCGAGACCAGCCACACCCCGGAAGAGGTCAGCGCAGACGCCGACGTGGTCGTTATCAACACCTGCGGCTTTATCGAGGCGGCGAAAGAGGAGTCGATCAACACCATTTTGGAGGCTCTGCAGCGCAAGGAGCGGGGCGAGGTGAAGCGGGTGGTGGTGGCGGGATGCCTGGTGCAGCGCTATGCCAAAGAGCTTGCCGCCGAGATGCCCGAAGTGGACGCCTTTCTGGGCACAGGCCAGATGGGTGCGATCACGCAGGTGGTCGGCGACACCCTGATCCGATCCGAGCAACTGCTGCAGGTGGCGGAGAAGCCCCACCATCGCTGGGTGAACACTCCCACCCGCGCCCGTATCGGCGCGCCCTGGACCGCTTACCTGAAGCTCTCCGAGGGCTGCGACCACGCCTGCACCTTCTGCGCCATCCCCTCCTTTCGGGGCAAGCACGTCAGCAAACCGATGGAGCGGATCGTCGCCGAGGCGGAGCAACTGGCCGCGCAGGGCGTAAAAGAGCTGAACCTGATCGCGCAGGATTCGACCCAATACGGCTACGACCTCTATGGCAAGATGCGCCTGCCGGAGCTGCTACGTGAGCTTTCGCAAGTGGATGGCGTCCGCTGGCTGCGGCTCTTCTACTGCTACCCATCGCGGGTGAACCGGGGCGTTATCGAGGCGATTGCCAGCACGCCGAAGGTCTGCCACTATATCGACATGCCGCTGCAGCACGCCGACAACGAAATGCTGCGCGCCATGCGCCGTCCCATGACCTACGACGGCTATCTGAAACTGCTGGCGGACTTCCGCACCGCCGCGCCCGATGTCGCCATCCGCACCACCTTTATCGTCGGCTTCCCCGGCGAGACCAAAGAACACTTCGCCACCCTGGAGCGCTTTGTGGAGGAGGCGCAATTCGACCGGGTGGGCGTTTTCGAGTATTCGGTGGAGGACGGCACGCCCAGCGCAGCAATAGAGCCGAAAATCCCCTCCCGTACCAAGCGCGCCCGCAAAGAGAAGCTGCTTGCGCGCCAGCAGGCCATTGCGCTGGCCTGCAATCGGAAGTGGGTGGGCCGTGAACTGGATATTCTGATTGAGAGCCGCTCTCCGCTGGAGGTGACGACAGCGGTAGGGCGCTCGTTCCGCGATGCGCCGGAAATCGACGGTAAGGTCTATGTGCGCCGCTGCACCGCCCAGCCCGGCACGTTTGTGCGCGCCCGTGTGCTGGAAGCCCGACCCTACGACCTTGTCGCCGAGCCGGTCGCCGCTTCCGTCTGATCCGTACTCGCTCTTGTTAAAGAAGGAGAACATTCCGTGGCAACTGCCGTGATGACGAAATCCAATGAGCCGCAGACCGAAGAGCAACTCGCGGCGCGTTTTGCCGGTGATCTGATCTATCGCGCGCTGATCGAGGCCGACGAGCCGCTCAAGGCGGCGGAGGTCGCCCGCGCCGTCGGACGCCCCGATGTGGACACCAAGCTGGCCCGTGTGATCCTCTCGACCAACCCTCAGATGACCGCCGTAGACCGCAAATGGACCCTCTGGACACGCTATCTGGATACTCGCAGCACAGTGGACCATAACCTGCAGCGCATCCTGAACACGTTCGGGCAGCCGGCGCGCCTGCCGCATCTGGCGCGGGAACTGAATGCGGTCTATGGACGCCCCGCCGAGATCTATGAGGAGATGCTGGAGCACCTCACGCACGACCCCACGCGCTACTTCCGGATCGGAACGGACTACATCGCGCCCGTCAACTGGCTGCTCGACGTAGAGGGCGTAGAGGACGACGAGGTGCTGTTCGACAACTTCCTGGACGATAACGACGTATTTCCCTACAAGGAGGCCGCAGGGAAGGTGGGCCTGGACGCGCATAAGCCGGCGACCGCCGCTGCGCTGCTGGACGCCGTCGGCAAGCCCCTCCGCAATAAGGCGCTCCAGTTCCTGGCCTGGCAGACGGATCGCGAAAACTTTAATGCCGCCGCGTTCTATGATCGCCTCTTTATGCAGAGCGGCGCCATGCCGCTCTCGGACGGCACCTGGATCGGCCCGAAAACAATGGAGAAGCTGGCGGCGCACTTCCTGGTGCTGGCCGAGCAGGAGGTGAGCGACAACGCCGAGGCCGAGGCGCAGGAGGCCGCACAACCGCTGGTGATCGGCGACAAAGAACGCGAGCAACTGGTGCAGGCCGTCCTCGATAGCGACGAGACCGCGTTCGCCCCGCGCCTGCTGGAAGATAGCTTCGATGTCACCCCCGAGTATCGCACCTATGCCGAGGACCTGCACGCGGTGATCCGCACCCTCGCTTCCGATGACCGCGTGCTCTGGGTGGGCGGCGACCGCTTCCGCCCGCAGGGAACCGTTCCCGGCTATGTCTTCACGGTGCCCGGGTCGCTCGAAATCCCCGAGTACAACTTCACCGATGTGGACGGCAACCCGCTGGATCAGTTGCTGGAAGACGAGGGCTTCGACGGCGGCCTGGAGCGCGAGATCATGAGCCCGCTGGTACAGGATGTGCTGGATGAGGAGCCGGTCGGCCACCCCGATCCGAACCCGCCCTCCAACGCCCGTGCGGTCATCAAGTACCACCACAAGCAGATCGGCACGCTGCCGCTCTGCCAGTTCGCATCGGGCTTCTTCCCGCCGGAGCCTGCCGTCCTGGAGACCGACTTTATCCTGCCCACCGGGCAGAAGACGCGCGTCTGGATCAACAACGAGACCCGCCTGCTCTACGGCCTGCTGGACTGGTTCGAGTCTATCCCCATCGATTCGGGGGCGACCTTCACCCTGGAGCGGCAGGCGCCGGACCGCTACCTCATCAACTACAACGATGAGAGCGAGCCCTCGATGTTCATCAGCCGCAACCGCATCAACGAACTGCTGGCGCTGCAGGAGCGCGTGGAGAACGAGGAGCTTTCAAGCTTCGAGATCGTGCGGGTCATCATGGAGCACTACCGTAAGGGGATCGAGTTCCTCACCCTGCATACGGAAGTGAACATTGTGCGCCGTGCCACCCGCCGGATGGTAGCCTCGCTGCTGTCGGAGTACCACTGCTTCTTCCAGCGGGGCGGCGCCTGGGTCTACGACGCCAAGAAGCTCTCGCAGGGCTTCGACAAGAGCAAGCGCAAGTATCTGGTCAAGTAGGCAGTAGGCAATAGGCAGTAGGCAGTAGAGAAGGGTTTTTCCTACTGCCTACTGCCTACTCTCTACTGCCTTTGGAGTGCTTCATGTCCGTTCGCGTTCGTTATGCGCCGTCTCCGACAGGTTCGCCCCATGTGGGCAACCTGCGCACGGCGATCTATGACTGGCTGCTCGCCCGTAAGACCGGCGGGAAGTTCCTGGCGCGCCTGGAGGATACCGACCGGACGCCCAAGCGCTATGTGCCGGAAGGCATCTACGACATCGAATACAGCCTGCGCTACCTGGGTATCCTGCCGGACGAGTGGTGGGTGACGGGCGGGCCGGTCGGCCCCTATGTGCAGAGCCAGCGCCTGGAACTCTACCAGCAATACGCCGAACAGTTGATCGCCTCCGGCGACGCCTACCGCTGCTACTGCACCCGCGAGCGGTTAGAGCAGATCCGGCTGGAGCAGCAGGCGAAGGGCGAACCTACCGGCTATGATCGCCACTGCCGGGACGCGGCCCAACGCGAAGCGATGCGCCTGCAGAGGCTGGAGGCGGAGGGCGCAGAGCCCTCTTCTGTGGTGCGTCTCGCCATGCCTCTGGAGGGTGTGACCATCCTGCACGACGAGATCCGGGGCGACATCACCTACGAGAACCGCCTGCAGGACGACCAGGTGCTGCTCAAGTCCGATGGCTACCCCACCTACTTCCTGGCCTGCGCCGTAGACGACCACCATATGGGGATCACCCACATCTTGCGCGGCGACGACTGGCTCTCCAGCGCGCCGAAGTTGGTGCAGGTCTTCAAGGCGCTGGGCTTTGCGATGCCGAAGTTTGTGCATCCGCCGCTCATCGTCGGCGCGGACAAGAAGAAGCTCTCCAAGCGACACGGCGCGACGCAGTTCACCTGGTTCGTCGAGCAGGGCTACCTGCCGGAGGCGCTCATCAACTTCCTGGTGCTGCTGGGCTGGTCGGCGGGCGATGAGAACCGGGAGCTCTTCACCATCCCGGAGCTGATCGAGCGGTTCTCCATCGAGGGCCTCTCGGAGCATCCTGCCGTCTTCGATTACGAGAAGCTCAATTGGATGAACGGGCACTATATCCGCGCCAGCGAGCCGGGGCGCATCATCGGGATGTGCCTGCCCTATCTCGTCAAGGCGGGTATGATCCCGCCCCCGCCGCCTCACGATGCCGCCGACGCTGAGAAAGAGCGCTATCAGGAGGAATTAGAGTACGCACGGCGCATCATCCTGTTGCAGCAGGAGCGGATGAAGACCATCGCGGAGGTGACGGACCTGGTCGGCTTCTTCTTCCAGGAGCTGAACTACCCCGACGGCTACGACGAGAAGGCGGTCGCCAAGTGGTTCGGCGTGCCGCACCTGAAGGCGTTGCTGGCAAAGGAGATCGCCGCCTACGAGGCGCTTCCGGAGTGGACGGTGGGGAACCTGGAGGCCGCGACCCGCGCCATCGGCGAGGAGTTGGGCGTCAAGTTCGGCGAGGTGATCCACCCCACGCGGGTCGCCACGACCGGGCGCACCGTCGGCCCCGGCCTGTTCGAGACGCTCTGGGCGTTGGGCAGGGAGCGTGTCCTGAACCGTCTGCGCACGGTACAGGAGAAAGTATAACCCGTCTTACAACCAACCGGAAAAAACCGCCTGACGCGTCGTCAGCGTCAGGCGGTTTTTCAAGCGCTTTTTCCATAAATGTATTTGATCTTTGGGGTCGTTATTGGTTAATCTTGTGCTATCCCAGCGGTCGTTTGCTTGATAGAAACTTTCCACTTTTGTTGCTCGTCACCGTGGTCAAGAAACAGACAAGTTTGTTACCTCTTCTTCCAGGAAATTGATTACAAAGGTAGGAGTGGCAGCCAGAATGGGTAATTACAAGAAAATGTCATTTTACGAAGCCGAACGGCGGATAAGAGCCTATCATGAAGCAGTTCACGCTGTGATAGGATACAAACTCGGATTTAAGATTAAGAGAATCGCGTTCAAGCAAGGAGGACAACATGACGGTACAATCGAGTTCGATATTGATTCTGACCTCGAAAACGTAACCAACAGGCATCCCAAGCCAAAGCGTGAAGAAGTAGAACGATACATGACCATGGTTGCCGCAGGTGGAATAGGCAACCTAATTGCGCTTCCCATTGATGCGAGTCTGATTTTAAATACCTGCGCAACTGGCAAATCCGATAGGGAACAGTTGAGGCATTTTGCCTCACAAACCAGTGCCAAGCCTTCAGACAAAAAATGTCGCTTTGAATATATAGAGCATGCGAAAAAGCGGGCGTGGGTTCTTATTCAAAAGCCGCAGATCATGTATGCAGTTGAATGTCTGGCAGAGAAAATGCTCACAGGATGTGAAATCCTAGATGGCGTCGAAGCTGAAGCATTGATCGGCAAGGCGCTTTCCTCTATGTGTCCACCTGTTAACACCATCAGCAATAAGATATATGATCTATACGAACTTGGCAAATGGTGTGCCGAGGACGATGAGGGGAAATCTGGCACATCGGCACTTCAGGTTTATTTCCAATACAAGGGCATTATGCTTGTCTGACCGCATATTTGGATTCTTTTCACCGCAATTTCACCTGCCTCTCGATGCTCTACTCAGTTACATTGGCAGAGCCAGCGAATTATTTTCGGGCGAACATAACGTGAGGGCGCATATCAGAAACTTAAGGTCACTAATAGTTGGTATAATTAGTATCTAAACAGCTTGTGCTTTAACAGCTTTGCGGCGAACCGGTATTGGAGAGTATGCAATCAACTGTAATGAGGGTTTTGCACTTTGCACATAGGCTGTTTATCAAACACGAGCCAGGTCAGCAAGCGAGCACATAGTACCGATCCTAGCAATACGATATCGACATTCGCGCCTGTAGGCGGAGATGATGCCATACCGGAAGTGTTAACGAGATCAGGCTTTTTGCCCCCGATTGCTGGGGCGACCGTCAGTTTTGATACGATAAAGGAGGAGCGGAATGCCACGGGCTGAGATTATTCTCTTGCAATTTGACATCGCTGGACATAGCCGAATCCAAATACCGCCGGTGAATCTACAGAAGGCCAGAAAACTACTCCAGCGGTACGTTTCCGCACTTGTGGAGGTCCAAGCGAGTACTACCGTTATGTGGGCCGGAGATGGTGGATGGTGCTGGTTTAAAGTTGATGAAGCCACCAACTTCACATGGGCAACCGATGCTGCGATTGATATTCTAGCCATGGTGCCCCGCATCAACGAAATACTGCTCCGCGACGACATTATTCGGAATCCTCTGGAGATCCGAATCTCCGCGGACACTATGAATGTGGAACTTGATGATGATCCAACGCACTTCTGTGCGGAACAGATGAACAAATTCCTTAAGTATGAGCGTAACATCGGTCTCGTAAGCTCGCTTGTAATAACACGCAGGATCTACCAGCACCTCCAGTTTGCCTTTCAAGAACGGTTCAATAAATGGAGAAACTCGCCAGAACTAGAGACTGATCTGTACGTTTACGATGGAAAGAAAATTCGTAATGAAACACTTAAACGTGTCGTTAATCAATCTGACGACTCAGAAGATCATGTCGCCGATTTCGTCCAGGTGACGATCTTTGAGGGTGATCAATACCAAGAACTGGTCCAACATGCTTATGCTGACGTTGAACTTTCCGAGGAGCCATTGCACGTTGAAGCAGTAAGATTTCTCGCCTTCCGGAATGCTTTGGCGAATGCAGTCATCGACTCCGCTTCGGAATATGATAATCAACGTGAATTCCTACTTGCTGCAGCGGAATCACCATACGATGTGCTTCGGGAAATACGATACGAACCGCATAGGCGGACCGAGAGGGACGAAGGGCTGCGGGAGACCTCCAAGGCTCAAGCAGACTTCAACCCTATCGGACGTGCCATTGGGTGGTGTACGGAAGGGAAATCCTTTAGAGGTGGCGAGGAACTTCGCTTCTTCAATGCTTCTGCGCTGGGATTCGTAGCGGAGATCGGTGATAACACACTCCTTGACCACGTTTTCGCAGGGACATTACTCATTCGCTCCATTACGGGTGGTGTCGAAAGGCATGATGACAATCTGCCGCTTCGCTCCGACGATAACATCGAGCAGTAGTCCGGTCTTATACGTCAGTCGGCACGACTGATGAGATATAGAGGTTCCATGAATCTCGGGAATGAGGTGTAGAATGCCGTATTGGATTGCAGTTGAAGTTGAGAACCCTACAGAAGCACCCAAGAGCTTCACGATCCCTGCAGGTCGCGTGTTCATGCCGAAGACGTTGGGCAAATCACAGTCGCTGGTTGCTGTCAACAGTGTGAATGGAACCGTCTCACCTAAGTCTATAAACACAGTTTATGTTCCGACAGAGTGTATTGATCCTCCGCTTCCCCCGCCCGCGAATGTACCAATGTCGGTCACTGTGTTTGGGCAAAAGCAGCGCCGCCAGCGTACGTTTCGTGGCAGGTAATGTTGTCAACAGATTTTGTGAACAAGATATATTCAGATCGCCACTATATGCGGTGACTGCTGGTGTATATTGAGATCCAGATCTGAGTTCGGTCGGATTCTATTGCAGCGGCGATCACATCCTGAACCCTGCCCCTCCATAAAGTTCGGGGAGATCACCTGATCGTTGAGGATAGCGTCCACAAACAGACGGTCGCCGACCGAGAGATGGGTAAAGACAAAGAGGCGGTTGCTCTGGTCGGCAATGCCCCAGAAACGGTCTGGAATTGGCTGGTGCATCGTCTGTGCCAGGATGTTTTTCTAACGAGCGACAGAATATGTTCGAAATCAGGCTCTGCGACGAGGAAAAAGCGAAGGTAGATCACGGCTTCCGTGAAGGACAGCGAGGATTTCTACACGGTCTTCTGTTGGCTCATAGAGGATGCGATAATCTCGCACGATGATCTCACGATAATGGGCCTCGGGGAGTTCCGGTATGATGCGTCCGGAGAGAGGAAAGAGTTGCAAACGCCGGGTTCCTTCTTTGATCGTCTGACGTATCTTTTGAGCGGCCTTGGGACTATGATGGCGGATATAAGCGGCAATTTCACGCAGATCTGTCATCGCCTGCCCGGACCAGACGATCTTTAGCGGACGCCTCTCCATAGCGCTACATCCACTCGTCTAATAACGCTTCCGCCTCTTCCTGAGTGTAGGTTTTCCCATTGGCAACATCCTGCTTGCCCTTGGCGATATGCTCCATTAAAGCCAAACGCCGTTGTTGCAGTTCATAAGCTTCAGCGTCTATCAGAACGACGGTAGAGTGGCCCTGCCGCGTGATAACTAATGGTCGCTTTGTTGTCTCGACCTGTTCGACAAGCCTCTGCGTTTGTATGCCAAGTTCACTGATGGAGAGAGTATCTCCTTCGGTAGGAATAGCCATGCTGCAACAACCTCCTTGCGGAACAAACCATGGATCTCATTCTACCGCGAAATATTTCCTCTGTCAACACGCGTTTTATCGGAGAGTTTCCAGTCCATATCCGGTATTCTGATGGGCATGGTTTGAATCTGGTGCGGTTTGGGGTATTCTTAACGCACCGGGTTTGTCGGCAGAAAAATGGGGCGCAGCATGAGCCATAGGAGCTACCTTCAGCAAGATGAGACTGCTTGATCTTCGCGCAGAGCGGATAACCGCACTCCAGCAGACGTGGACGCACCAGTGGCACGATGCCGCGACACCGCCGGAGGGGGAGACGCCCCGGAGCCAGATCGAGCAGAACCATCGGATGAATTTCGCCCTCTGGCATGAGGAGGACATCGCCCGCCGGGACGATCTGGGCGCGGAGCGCATCCGCCAGGCCAAGCGTACCATAGATCGCTGTAACCAATCCCGGAACGATGCTGTCGAACAGATAGATGCATGGATCGCCGAACAACTGCCCAGCCGGACGGAACCGCCGCCGGTCCACTCGGAGACGCCGGGGATGATGATCGACCGCCTCTCCATTCTGGCCTTAAAACAGTACCACATGGCGGAGGAGGTGCAGCGAGAGACCGCCGATGAGGCGCATCGGCAGCAGTGCCGTATCAAACTGGAACGGATACAGTGCCAGCTTGCGGATCTGCGCGATTGCCTGGAAATTCTCTTGCAGCAACTGGTCCGGGGAGAGCGCACCTTCAAGCTCTATAAGCAATTTAAGATGTACAATGACCCGGCCTTGAACCCGCAGTTGTATCAAAATCTCGGGATGAAATGAACGATCCGACTTCCTCTCGCTGCCCCGGAGACAAATTACAAGCCGCCCGTCCGGCTTCCATTATCGTGCTGGCCCGCGAGTGTATCGGCGACCTGGTCTGCACGACCCCCGCGCTGCGAAGCCTGCGCCGCCTCTATCCGCAGGCGCATATCGCCCTGGAAGTCGGGGAGCGCGCCCTCTGCGTTCTGGCCAATAACCCCCACATCGACGAACTGATCCGCCGCCCCGACCGCCAGGGGGCTTCCGGCAAGTGGAAGTTCCTCCGGCTCCTGCGCCGGCGCAAGTTCGATCTGGCGGTCCTGCTGGACGACAGTGCGGATATGCCGCTCATCGCCTGGCTCGGCGGGGTGCCCCGACGGGTCGGCTTGACCCGTAAAGACCGGTTTGCGCACCTGCTGACGGACCGCGTTCCCTACGACGAGACCGGCCATGAGATGGTGGACAACTTCCTCCGGGTCGTGGGCTGTCTGGGCGGCGACATCTCCGACCCCCTACCCGAGATCTTTCCATCGCCTGCCGACGTGCAGTTTGTGGATCGGCTGCTGTGCGAGGCGGGGATCCGACCTGAGGAGCGGCTGGTCGCCCTGAACCCGGGTACGTCGGCCCTGTCGAAGAACTGGCCCCCGGAGCGCTTCGCCGAGCTGGGCAACCTGCTCTCCTCCTGGCCTCAAGTCCGCCTCCTGCTGCTTCCCGGCCCCGGAGATGGGGAGATCACACAGGCCATCGTCGCGGGAATGCGCACGCCGCCTCGGGTGCTGGCGGGGACGACGGTCATGCAGCAGGCCGAGATCCAGCGCCGCTGCGATGTGCTGGTCACGGGAGACACTGGTCCCATGCACCTCGCCTGCGCGACGCAGACCCCCGTGGTCGCACTCTTCGGCATTACCGACCCGAAGGATTTTGGACCGGGCTACGCGCCGGGCAACATCGTGATCCGCAAGGTCTCCGGCTGTCCGGGCTGTACCTGGAAAGCCTGCGCCCATCAGAACCGCTGTATGCGCCTCATCGCCGCCGAAGAGGTCGCCGGGGCGGTACGGGAAGTGCTCTGCCGGAGCGGAGAGTAGGAGCGCGTGCGGTCCCTGCTCATCGGCGGCAATCCGGGGCGCTGGAACCATGCCGACCCCGCCGCGCCCTATCGCACCGGCAACGGCATCGAAGCGTGGGCCTATGCGCTCCAGGGCGATTACTGGGGGCCGGATGCGCCGACGCAGGAGGTGATCGCACGCTACGATCTGGTGGTTGCCAACCTGAACCCCTGGCTGATCCCTCCCTTTGTACCGCTGGCCGAAGCGAGAGCGCAAACAACACGCTGGGTCTCCCTGATCGAGGGCAGCGGGGAGGACTACCTGGACCCGACGCCCTCCCTGCGCCGCCTGCTGGATGCCTCCGACCTGGTCGCCGTGTTGAACGCGCGGACGACCGGCTACTTTCGCGCCCTGACCCGCGCGCCCGTGGCGTGGGTCGGCCTGCCCTACCCGGCGGAGGCCATCGGCGCCTTCGCAACGCCGTGGGAGGCGCGGCGTGAGGAGGTCCTGGTCTGCCCTCGGGTCTATCGCGGGCCGTCATTCGCCGTCGCGGAGGCACTGGGGCTGCCCGTGCGCGCCTACTTCCAGAAGGTCTCGCGCAAGGTGAAGAACCTGCCGACGTTCCTGCACCACGGCTACTACCAGCCCGACCTGAACGCGCACCTCTGGCGACAGGAGAAGCCGGATGCACCGCGTATCGCGTGCCTGGAGCGGGAGATGGAGGATTTCTGGCGGGAGGCGGGCGGGTGCCGGCTCTGGGCCAATCTCGATCCCCGCACGACCTGGGCGCGCTATGTGCTGGATGCGGCGGCGCTGGAGGTCCCGATCATCGCGACCGAGAATACCGACCACGCGCCCAATCTCTTTCCGGAGACGACGGTACGCGACGCCTACTGCGTGGAGGAGGCGATCCTCCTTGGGAAGCGCCTGCTGGGCGAACCGGAATTCGCCCGCCGTGTCGCCCGCGAAGCGCACGCCCGGCTGAAGCGCTACACGCCGCAAGCCTGCCTGCGCCGCCTGAGCGACGCCCTGAACCTGAGCCTGGAGACGATCCCATGAGCGAAACCGCCGCCATCGCCAATCTGCAATCGCAGAGCGCGGACCACTACTTCACCAATGACCGCGCCAACATGCTCGCCTACCTGCCCGCCCAGACGCACGCGCTGCTCGATGTGGGCTGCAGCGCGGGCGGCTTCGGCGCGCTGGTCAAGCGGGAGCGGGGCGCGGAGGTCTGGGGGATCGAGTACCAGCCTGCGGTCGCCGAAACGGCTAAGGCGCGGTTGGATAGGGTCTTTGCCGGGGATGTGGCGGAGATCCTGCCCACGCTTCCGGACGCGTATTTCGACTGCGTGACCTTCAATGACGTGCTGGAGCATCTGGTCAATCCGTATCAGGTCCTGCTCGACACGGCGCGCCTGCTCAAGCCGGGGGGGTATATCGTCTGCTCGATCCCGAACCTGCGCTACTATAAGGTGATGATCGAACTGCTCTTCAAGAAGGACTTCCAATACCGCGATTTCGGCGTGCTGGATAAGACGCACCTGCGCTTCTTCACTCAGAAGAGCATAAGGCGCATGTTCGAGGACCTGGGCTATGCGGTGGAGAGACTGGAGGGCATCAACGGCACACGCGCCCCCCTCTTTTTCCTCTTTAACGCCCTCTTCCTGGGCGGTCTCTCCGACATGCGCTATCTGCAATTCGCCTGTGTCGTCCGAAGGAAGTAGCTGCCCATGCGCCTGCTCTCCTATATTCTTCGCGATATAAAAATTACGCTGGTCTTCCTGACGGCCTATCTCGTCGGGCGCATGCGGCGGGGCGGAAAACGTTCTGCCATACGGAACGGCCTGCGGGTCTCGATGGAGGCGGGTGGACTGGGCGAGCAGGACGGGCGCAGGGAGTTTACGGGCATAGGGCGCTATGCGGACGAACTGATTACCGGCCTGCTGCGCCTCCGCCCCGACATGGCGCTGCGCGTCTACACCGAGGGGGACTATTCGCGCCCGGAGGTGGGGGAGCGCTATAGCAACATCCCCTGCCGCAATCGCACCGCGTTCGCAATCCGGTTGGCCCGTGATCTTGCCGCAGGCGACCTCGATATTCTCCACCTCACCGATACCGACAGCTACTTCTCCCACTTGCTGCCCGCCCTGCTCGCCCCGGTCTCCGCCATTACGGTGCACGATGTGACGCCCATCGTCTGGCCGGGCTACCTGCCGGGCTGGCGTCGTACCGCCTATCGTTGGGTGCTGCGCCGGGCCTGCCGCAAGTGCGCCATGGTCTTCGTCAACTCGGAGTATACGAAACAGGATCTGCAGCGCGTCATTGGCGGGGAGTGCCCGAAGATTGTGGTGACCCCGCTCGGTGTAG
>Ga0209060_10002378_pt1 | contig 17658 bp, 13 predicted proteins | sample Coa_R1_8_FD_187155 | JGI IMG/M metagenome (GOLD analysis project Ga0209060, IMG submission 187155) | Surface soil microbial communities from Centralia Pennsylvania, which are recovering from an underground coalmine fire - Coalmine... | ecosystem: Environmental > Terrestrial > Soil >...
GCGCCGCCAACGCTTCTTTGGATTCGGCCGCACCCACAAAGCCGACCGGAGCCCCGATGATCGCGGCCGGCCGCGGCGCGCCAGCATCGAGCAATTCGAGCAGACGGAACAGCGCTGTCGGTGCGTTTCCGATCGCCACCACCGCGCCATTCAACCTGCTGCCCCACAACTCCAACGCCGCAGCAGAGCGCGTCGTACTGAGTTCTTCGGCGAGCGCCGGCACGGCGGGATCGCGTAGCGTGCAAACCACCTCGTTGCGCGCAGGCAGCCGCGACCGGGTAATGCCGTGTGCCACCATTTCGGCATCACACAGGATCGGCGCGCCGCGCGCGAGCGCTGCGCGGCCCGCTTTGACTACATCGTGTCTGAACACGAACTGCCGGGCGGCTTCGACCAAGCCGCAGGCGTGGATCATGCGGATCGCAACTTCCGCCTCCTCGGCGGAGAAACCGGACAGATCGGCTTCCGCGCGGATAATCGCAAAGGAGCGTTCATAGATCGCCGTACCGTCACGTAAATACGGCTCAGCCATGGGCCGCCTCGTGTGTCCTTGCAGCGCTTCGTGAAATCTCCACACTGAGATTGGCGGGGGTGACGTAATGGTCTGGGATCGCGCGGGCGGTGCCGTTCCGCACGATGCCGCAGCCGTTCGAGGTTCCCACCACCGTGAGGGCAGCCGGCATGGGATGCGCGCAGCCCTTGGGGCACCCCGAAATGTGGACCGCGATTCCGGAGGCTTGGTGGTGGCCTGCGCCGGCGCCGCTCGAGCGGAGAGCCAGCGCCAGCTCTGACGCGAGCGCGCGTGCCGGGATCAGCCCCGCCGCGCAAGCCGGAGCACCGGGGCAAGCCGCGATCCAACGTCGAAAATCGTCAGCGCGTGTCACAAAGCCCAATTGCTCTGCCGCGTCCGCCAGGCGGCTCGCGTGCGCCGCCGTGGCGCCCGTCAGCAGCAGGGCTCGGCCGGGCGCCGGCCTAATCGCGTGTGTGCCGAGACCAGCAGCGATACCCACGAACTTCGCCAGGATACCGGCCTGTGCATGGCCGAATGCGAACCCAATCCCGACCGCAGCGGTGCCATCGGGCGCGGAATGAAGGCCGATCACCTCGGCGGCGGCGCGTGCGGGCGGGGACCGGGACAATCCGATGCCACAGGGCAACGACGATCGAAGTGCCTCGACGCCTTCGGCGCGGAGGATATCTGCGGCACGGCCTGTCGGCCCGCGGCCGGCGATCGCTGTGAGCAGGCCGACGATCACATCAACGACATTCTCCGGCGTGATGGCGCCGAGCCAGGTCGCGGACTGGCCGTCACCGCCGAGCCCGACATGAAATGAAGGTCGCCGGCTCCCTGCCGCACGTAATCTCACATCTGCGGACAGGGAATCGAGGTGGAGACTGCCGCCGCCATCCACGACGATCGAGACCTTCGGGGACAGCACCAACCGCCTCTCCGCAATTGCTCGCCGCAACGCGGCGGCCACGGCAGCAGTGTCGACCATCGGGTCGGCATCCGGGATGAGCGGCCCTGCGATGACAGAGACGCCCTCACTGGCGGGGATTCCAAGCGCTGAAACGGCCGACGCGAACAGCGGCGCCGAGATCGGCGTAAGCCCGCGCATTTGCAGGCTGCCGCGCGCAGATATTTCGATCGTGCCGTTACCATGGCGGCCGGCCGCCTCGCAGAGATCGATGAACGCGTTGCAGTGAATCGGCCCGATGGGGAGGAGACGCGCCAGCAAACCGTCACCGGTCGGCATCGGAGCCGAAAGGCCCGGACAGACGCCGCGTCGGCGCTTGCCAGGCGCAGGGGGCGCTGCGGCTTCTGCTCGCTCTCCCCTTGTGGGGGAGAGTTGGGGTTGCACCGTCATGTCGCCGCCTCCGCCATCACGGCCGCAAGATCGGTGTCGATGTCGTTACGCCGTGGATGCCACCAGCCGTGGTGTCGGGCCGCATCGAGGCGCTCTGCGATGGCGCGCGCGGCTGCTGGATTCTCACGGAGCAGAAATGTCCGCACCTGCGGGTCGCCCAAATAGGCATCGTGGACAAGGTCGAAGAGGGCGCTCGGGACGGCATCGGTCGTTTGCGCAAATCCAATCAGCCGGTCGACCGTTTCGGCAAGCTCCGCGGCGCCGCGCGGCCCATGGCGCATCTGGCCGAGGATGAAACGCGGGTTGACCGCGCGGGCGCGCACGATGCGGGCAAGCGCGGCATTGAGCGGACGCGCGCGCGGGCGGTGCGGATCAGTCACGTCCAGCACGACCAGATCGGGAGTACATCCGAGCGCGGCTGCGGCTGCCGCAAAGCCGCCGACAAAGGCCACGTCCTCGGCGCCCTCAAGCAGGTCGCGCCCGGGATCGTCGCCCGGATGGACCAGCAAATCGGCCGCCGCGACGCGTTCGGCGAACGCATCCGGCATTGGCATCGCGGCGCCTTCCGGGCCACCGTAGGCATGGGAAGCCGACGCGAGATATGCGGCACCGATCTCAGCACGGTCCATTTCTCGGCCGATCAGATCGTCCACGCCGGCCCCGTACGCGCCGGGCGCCGTGCCGAAGATACGAGCGGGTGGGCCCGCCACTCCGGTTCGGCACCCGGCGGCCAATGGATTTTCATCCGCGCTCTCGTCGCGAGCTGCGATCGCGCGCACGGCGGCATCGATGAGTGCGATCTGCGCGGGGAAAAGATCGCGGAACAATCCCGAGATACGCCACGTGACGTCGATACGTGCCCGCCCGATGGCGGCAGGCGGCAGCACCTCGATTCCAGTGACGCGGCCGGTAGCCGCGTCCCAAGTCGGTCGGCAGCCCATCAGGCTGAGACCTTGCGCTATCTCTTCGCCGCCGGTGCGCAACGTGGCGCTGCCCCACAGGTCGATGACGAGCGCGCGCGGCATTTCGCCGTGGGCTTGGAGATGGCAGCGGACGATTTCGTCCGCGGCGAGCCGTCCGAAATCCATCGCGGTCGGGGTAGGCAGCATCCGCGGATCTGCAACGTACAGATTGCGGCCGGTCGGCAGCACGTCGCGTCTTCCGCGCGTCGGCGCACCGGCCGGACCGGGACCGACTCTCCTGCCGTCGAGAGCCGCCAGCAGTGCGGCGCGCTCCGCGGCGGCGCTCGCATGCCAGGACGGGTCGGCGCCCTGTGCCGTGGGCGTGCGGCCATAGATGTGGAGACCGTCCTTGATGGCGAGGTCCTTGAGATCGCATAGCCAGGCGTCGATGCGGCGCAACACCTCGCCGGCGTCAGCATTCGCGTCAACACCGGCTTCGCGCCCGAGCCCTGTCGGTCGTGCCGTCTCGACGATAAGTGTGGCGAGCTGCTGGCGACGCTTGCGATCAAGTCCTTCGGCTTGGACATATTCGTCGACCAGACGTTCGAGCCTGAGCGCATCGCCCGAAAGACCGGACGCAACCAGCGGGGGCGGCAGATGGCCGATCGTGATGGCGGCAATCCGACGCTTGGCCTGCGCCGCCTCGCCGGGATTACTCACGATGAACGGATAAAAAACCGGCAGGGGTCCAACGACGGCCTCCGGAAAACAGGCGGCCGTCAGGGCCACCGCTTTGCCGGGCAGCCATTCGAGGGTGCCGTGGGCGCCCATATGAACCAGTGCGTCAGCGCGGAAGACCTTTCGCAGCCACAACCAGAACGCCACCAATGCATGGCGCGGCGGCAGGGCCGGATCATGATAGTGCGCTCGCCGTTCGCTCGCGCGCCCGCGATCCGGCGGCAGCGCCACCACGACATTGCCGCAAATGCGCGCGCGAAACCGAAACGCGCCGTCCTGCACGTCCGGATCGTCCGCCGGGTCGCCCCAGGCGGCGCCAAGGCGCGTCACCAACTCCCGCGGCAGATCGCCCAAGAGCTGCACATAATCGGCAAGCGCCAGAGAGGCCGATGGGGCGTTTGTGCAACGCTGAGTGCCACCTCCCCCTGGAGGGGGGAGGTCGGCCCGCGCCAGCGGGCCGGGAGGGGCTGACAGCCGTGCCGCAGCCCCCACGCTACCTTCCCCCGCATGCGGGGAAGGGGCAGGGAGGGGGGCGCACGTGGCGCCGCCGTCACCCCACCCCGGACTGCCTTCGGCAGTCCGACCCTCCCCCTGCAGGGGAGGGTGGCCGTAGGCTACACAGCCTTTGCAGAGGCCTTCCAGCAGTGCCCGCGGGGTCTCTGGCGCATCGCGCACGCCGTAGCCTGCCGCCGCGAGGTCGGCAAGCAGCGCCACCACACTTGCAGGCACGTCGAGCCCGACCGCATAGCCGGCGCGTCCTGGCGCGCCTGGGTAATCGGGCATCAGCACGGCGACGCGCCGCTCGGCGCGCGGCTTGGCCTGCAAGCGCACGAGCGCGGCGGCGCGATCCGCAACGGCCGCGATCCGATCAGGTTCGGGTCGGTTCGTCAGTGCCGTAAAGGCGAGTTCGGCGGCCGGGGACAGCGGGTCCTTGAACGCGATGGCGCCCGCCAGCACGCGGCCGTCCAGTTCCGGCAGCACCACGTGCATCGCGAGATCGGTTGCGCCGAGCCCGCGCGGGCTTTCCTGCCACGCCGCGCGCCGGGTGGTCGCGATCACAGCTTGGAGCACCGGCACGCCGGCATCGTCGAGTGGGGTCGGCTCACCGGCATTCCCGCCTGCCGCGAACGCGGTGGTGGTGATAATGACGGCCGGCCGTAGCCGGGCCAGCGCGTCGCGGATAAACGCTGAGGCGGCATCTTCCTTGAGACTGGTGATCGCCAACGGCGCGGGTACGAGCCCGCGCGTCGCCAGCGCCTCGCACAGTACATCGATGACGGCCGTATCGCCCGCGAGCAGCAGCGCCCGATAGAAAATGATCAGCACGACCGGACAGCCGGGTGCGGCGCTTGCGGCAAGCCGGTCGATGTCCACCGCGCCTTCGCCCGGCAAGTAACCGGTGAGGCGTGGCACCGGCTGCGGCTCGGCGAGGTCGAGGTCCGCCCCCGCATGGCGGCTGAGGCGTCGCAACAACGCACGCAGATTTTCTCGCCCACCCTCGCGAAAGAAACGCAACAGTATTTCGAGTTCGCTGGGCGGCAAGGTCGAAGCCTCTGCGAGTCTCGGGTCGTCGCGATCTTCGCCAGGAAGCAGCGCGAGCTTGATGCCCTGCGTCCGCGCGATCACCGAAAGCTGCTCCACGCCGTAACGCCACCAATCGAGTCCGCCGATCAGCCGCACCAGGATCACCCTGGACCGAATCGCCACCCGTTCGATCCACAGATCGACGGACATCGGATGGCGCAGGTCACGAAGGTGCGCAAAACGCATGCTCGGCAGTGTATCTCGCTCAAGCGCCCACGCAGCCGCGAGCCCGGACAGATCGCTGTCCGCGAACGACATCACCACCACATCCCCGGGCGGCTGCCTGAGGTCGATCGGCTCGACAATTTCATCGAGGCTCGTGCTGGTGGTGGTCAGCAGGTGCATGACTTACCCGAGCAATGTGCGGGTGACCTCGGCGCGGTCGAGTCCTTTGAGGCCGATCACCACGAGGCGGCCCTGGCGCTCGTCGGGTGCGGCCCAGGCGCGATCGTATTGATGGGAGACGCGGGCCCCGACTGCCTGCACAAGGAGCCGCATCGGCTTGCCTGCGACCGCCGCGAATCCTTTCACACGGAATACGTTGTGCCCGTCCGCGAGCGCCGCGACACGCCTGGCGAGCGCGGCCGGATCGGCGATTTCCGGCAGCGGCACCACGAAGCTGTCGAAATCATCATGGTCGTGTTCGATTTCCTGGTCATGGAGGGTGCGGCGGTTTGCAATGTCGTCCTCAGTGCCGATTCCAAGGCCGAGCAGAGCGGCGGGATCGATCTTGCCGTCGGAAACCGCCACGGTTTTCACGGTCCGCGGCAGTCGGCTGGTCACGGTCGCCAGCGCACGCTCAAGGGAAGCGGCGTCAAGGAGATCGCGCTTGTTCAACACCACGAGGTCGGCGCATGCGATCTGATCCGCGAAGACCTCCTCCACCGGATCGTCGTGATCGAGCGACGGATCGGCCGCGCGCTGGCGGGCAAGCGATTCCATGTCTGCCGCCACACGCCCCTCCACCACCGCCGCGCCATCGACGACCGCCACGACGCCGTCGACCGTGACCCGGCTGCGGATGGCCGGCCAATGGAAGGCCTGAACGAGCGGCTTGGGCAGCGCGAGACCGGACGTCTCGATTACGATGTGCTCCACCGCAGGCCGGCGCGACAGGATCGTGTCGAGAGCCGGCACGAATTCGTCCGCGACCGTGCAGCAGAGGCAGCCATTGGCGAGCTCGACGATGTTTTCCTCGGGGCACGCCTCGTCGCCGCAACCTTTGAGGACCTCGCCGTCTATCCCGACATCGCCAAATTCATTGACGATGACGGCGAGCCGGCGGCCCTGCGCGTTGCCAAGCACGTGCCGGATGAGCGTGGTCTTTCCGGCGCCGAGAAAGCCCGTGATGATGGTGCAGGGCACGCGGGCAAGCGAACCGGTCATCGGCAATCTCCTGTGAAATCGAATGGCGGGGTGCGCGCCACGAGGCCCCGCTTCAAGGCCTCGGGCCGGCCGCGCCAGGGCATCAGGCCATCGGGCGCGTCGGCAAACAATTTCGCGCCTTCGACCAGCGCATCGGCGCCGCGCACAGCATCGAGACCGCCGAACACGTACGTCCATGCGCCGTCCCGCCGCACGGCGGCGCTCAGGCCGCGGTTGCAATTGGCGAGGCAGCGGATCGGGCGAACCGCGATGCCGGTGCCTTCGGCCGCCCGCGCGGTCGCGGCGGCCAGCACCTCGCCCGGGACCGGCATGAGATCGAGCGGGCGGCCTCCGCGGCAGGTGATGCACACATAGATCGTGACTGCAGACGTGGTGCCGGCAGGGCGCGCCGGAACGGCCGCCGTGTCGCCCACCGGGCTGTCTGGCTCGTCCAATGTCGTGAAGTCTGCCAATGTCACCCGTCCGCTTGTTGGGGCATCAGCCCCGGTCCGGGTGCGTGGCGGCGTCTAGCCCTCCGACCCTCCCCGGCAAACTGGAGAAGGCGTTATCCTGCCCCGCTTGCGGGGGAGGATAGGGAGGGGGCACGCCGCAGGGAACGCGACCGACGCCGAGGCACCCCGCCCAGCGCACGCCCGAATCGACGGTAGGTCTCCTGGCTTGCGGGTCACCGCCCGGCACCGCCTTCCCGGTTTTCCCAGTGGCTTAGTGGTACGGGCTCGCCGCTTACAGTTGCGGGGGCAGCTGCGGCATTGGCCCCCTCCCTACCCTCCCCCGCAGGCGGGGGAGGGTAGGGAGGGGGCCGCACCGCATTCCCTGTTGTCTCTCTATCGAGAGACCGTCGATCGCCGCTACTTAGCGGTCGCGGCGCATCATTTGTCAATAATCGTTGACGCGGTTTTCCAGGTGCGTGTCGCCCGGGTCGCGGGCCTGCCGGCCTGCGGGCGTTCAGGGCGCAACGGCGCGGCGTATTGCGCCGGTCCGGCCGGAGGGCGGAATACGGTTCGCTATTCCGCCCTACTGCGCCTAAACGTAGGTTTCGCGCAATGCGGCAGCAGTGCAAGACGTGATCGGCTCGACTATACCCCACCTTACGCTTGTGCTCGGCGGCGCCCGGTCTGGGAAGAGCCGATATGCCGAGGATCTGGTCGCGACTCTGCAGCCGCCGTGGGTATATGTCGCAACGGGAGAGGCGAGGGATGTCGAAATGGCCGAGCGAATTGCCGCTCATCGGCGGCGGCGCGGCCAGGACTGGCGTACCATCGAAGCGCCGCACGACTTGACCGCGGCATTCGCGGCTATTCCGGGCGAGGCGCCGATACTGGTTGATTGCCTGACCTTGTGGCTTGCAAATCGCATGCTGGCGGGGGCCGATCTGGAGGTGGAAGTCGCGCTTTTCGAAGTGGCGCTCGAAAGCCGGCAGGCGCCCGTTGTCCTCGTCTCCAACGAGGTCGGCTTTGGCATCGTCCCGGACAATGAACTGGCGCGACGCTTTCGCGACCTGCAAGGTCGCCTCAACCAGCGCATCGCGGCGCGTGCGGACCGGGTCGTTCTCATGGTCGCCGGGCTACCCATCATGGTGAAGGACGCAAAATGACGAAGAATATCGACGACACCGAGACCGAGCGTCATCGCGCCAAGATGGCCAAGCGCAAGGCCGTTCAGGACGCCGAAGTTGCCGAAAAGACGATCGAAAAGGGGCTTCTCATCGTTCATACCGGCACCGGCAAGGGCAAATCCACGGCGGCGTTCGGCCTGGCGCTGCGGATGCTCGGGCGCGGACACCGGGTCGGGGTGGTGCAATTCATCAAAGGCGCCTGGCACACCGCCGAGCGCGACGCACTTTCGAAATTCGGCGAACAGGTGTCGTGGCACACCATGGGGGAGGGCTTCACCTGGGAAACCCAGGATCTCAAGCGCGACATCGCTGCCGCCGAGCGCGCCTGGGCGAAGTCGCTGGAGCTGATGGCCGATCCGACCTTCGGCCTCGTCATTCTCGACGAGCTCAACATCGCGCTGCGCTACGACTATCTCGACCTTGCAGCAGTGATCGCTGCATTGCGCGACCGCCGTCCAGGGCTGCACGTTGTTGTCACCGGCCGCAACGCGAAGCCGGAGCTGATCGCAGCGGCAGACCTGGTGACCGAAATGTCGCTCGTGAAGCACCACTTCGCGGCCGGCGTGAAGGCCCAGCCCGGCATCGAATTCTGAGATGGCGGCGCGTGCGCTGATGTTTCAGGGCACCGGCTCTGACGTCGGCAAATCGCTGATTGTTGCGGGCTTGGCGCGGGCCTTGGCCAATCGGGGCCTGAAAGTGCGGCCGTTCAAGCCGCAGAACATGTCGAACAACGCCGCAGTGACGACCGACGGAGGCGAGATCGGCCGCGCCCAGGCGCTGCAGGCGCGCGCGGCCCGCGCTCGCGCGACCGTCCACATGAATCCGATCCTGCTGAAGCCGCAAAGCGAGATCGGCGCGCAGATCGTGGTGCAGGGCCGCGTCCATGGCGTTGCCAGGGCGGCAGCGTATCAGGACCTGAAGCCCGAGCTGCTGCGCTTTGTTCTCGACAGCTTTGCCCGCCTCAGGCAGGAAGCTGATGTGGTGCTGATCGAGGGCGCCGGCAGCGCTTCGGAAATCAACCTGCGGACCAACGACATCGCCAACATGGGGTTCGCACGAGCTGCAGATGTACCGGTGGTACTCATCGGCGACATCGACCGAGGCGGGGTGATCGCGAGCCTTGTCGGCACCAAGGCGGTGATTGTGCCGGAGGATGCCGCGCTGGTGCGCGGCTTTCTCATTAACAAGTTTCGCGGCGATCCCGCATTGTTTGCGTCCGGCATGGCGGCGATTGCGGACGCGACCGGGTGGCAGCCGCTCGGCCTCGTCCCGTTTTTTTCGGATGCGGGACTTTTGCCGGCGGAGGATGCATTGGCGCTCGATCGCGCCTCGCCCGCCAAGCCGCGCGCGCGTATCCGCGTCGCAGTGCCGATCCTGCCGCACATCGCGAATTTCGATGACCTCGATCCGCTTGAGGCGGAACCCGCGGTTGAAGTCGTCCGCGTGCGACCTGGCGGAGCGCTGCCAGGCGACGCCGATCTCGTCATCCTGCCCGGATCAAAGGCCACGATGGCGGACCTCGCGGCGCTCCGAAAGGCGGGTTTTGATATCGACATCGCGGCGCATCGGCGCCGCGGCGGCACCGTGATCGGCCTGTGCGGCGGCTACCAGATGCTCGGCCGCACGGTCCGCGATCCAGCCGGCATCGAAGGTCCTGCGGGAGAGGCCGAGGGCCTGGGCCTGCTCGACGTCGAGACGGTGCTGTCCGGCGAAAAGCGGCTTGAGCCCGCATGCGGCGAGGCCTGCGGTGCCCGGTTTTCGGGCTACGAAATGCACATGGGCGTGACCACCGGCCCGGATTGCGCCCGCCCCTTCGCGCGCCTTTCCGATGGCACGAAAGAAGGCGCGATGTCGGCCGATGGACGCGTGATCGGGACCTACATCCACGGGGTGTTTGGCGACGACGCCCAGCGAGCGGCCTGGCTGGCGCGGCTCGGCGCTGGACCGACGGCGATTGCGCATGATGCGCTCATCGAGCGCACGCTGGATCGCCTTGCCGCGCACATCGCCGCCCATGTCGATGTCGAGTGTCTCCTCAAGCTGGCACGATGAAGAGCGCAGCCAGCGTTGCGAAGACCGCGATCAGTATGGCATCGGCACGTCGGAACAGCACCAGCGCGTTGCGAATGTCGGCGGGCGTGGCGTCGCGCCGGCCGCGCCCCATGGTGGCATCATCGACTTCGACTCCGCCGTAGACACGCGGTCCCGCCAACGCGAGATCGAGCGCACCCGCCATCGCGGCCTCCGGAAAGCCCGCATTCGGCGATCGATGCCGGGAGGGATCGCGCACGACGGCCTGCCAGGCTTGCGCTGCCGATGCTCGGCTTGTCGTTGCGGCGGCTGCGATCAGCAGCAGCGCCGACAGGCGCGATGCCGGCAGATTGACGAGATCATCGAGGCGCGCCGCCGCCCAGCCGAACGCTTCGTGACGCCTGGTCCGGTGCCCGATCATGCTGTCCGCAGTGTTGATCGCCTTATAGACGGCGGCGCCGGGGAGTCCGCCGATAGCGAGCCAGAGCGCGGGCGCCACGACCCCGTCGGAGAAATTTTCCGCCAGGCTCTCGATGGCGGCGCGCGCGACAGCGGCCTCGTCGAGCGCCTGCGGGTCGCGGCCGACGATGTGCGACACGGCCTTGCGGCCAGCCGGAAGGCCTCCGGTTTCCAGCGCGATGGCGACCTTCTCTACGTGGGCATAAAGACTTCGCTGCGCCAGCAACGTGCTCGCCGCGAGCGCCGCAAAGGCAGTGCCGAGCGGCAGCCGTAACAGGCTTCGTTCGAGCAGGTATGCGACAGCTGCGGTAAACCCGATCAAGATGGAAAGCGAAGCCACGCCCGTCAGCTGCCGGCTGGCGCTGCTCATGCGCTCATGGTTCAACGTGTCGTCGAAAAAACAGATCAGGCGGCCCATCCATGTCACCGGATGTCCGACGTATCGCACCAGCCAGTCCGGATAGCCCACCAAAGCCTCGATCAGCAGCGCAAGGAATGCGAGCGTGACAAACATCGAACCTGCGCTCCTGCACGGCGGAAATCTCGTAGCCGCGCGAAAATTGTTTCCGGATGCGCCTGAACCTTTGATTGACCTTTCGACCGGGATCAATCCTCATTCCTACCCTTTACCGCCCCTGTCGCCGGACTTGTTTGCGCGGCTGCCGGAACCTGCCGCGGTTGATCGGTTGGGCGCGATTGCGGCCGAGGTCTATGGCGCTCCGTCGCGAGACCACGTCATCGCGGCGCCCGGCACGCAGATTCTGCTGGCGCCGGTCGCAGCGCTGGTGCGGCGGGGGCGGGCCGCAGTGCTTAGTCCTACTTATGCGGAGTTCAGCCGGGCTGCTGCGCTGGCCGGCCACCAAGTAGCCGAAGTCCGGGACATCAGCCAACTCCGGGACGTCGACCTTGCGGTGCTGGCGAACCCGAACAATCCGGACGGGCGCATCTTCAGTAAGCGAGAGTTGCTCGATCTCCTTCATGCGCGAAGGCATCGCGACGGCCTCCTGGTCGTAGACGAAGCGTTCATGGACATAGGACCGCTCGACGCAAGCATGTGCGGCGAGGTCGCGCGCCACGGCATCGTAGTGCTCCGGTCGTTCGGCAAGTTCTTCGGGCTGGCCGGATTGCGGCTGGGCTTTGCGCTGGCGAAGCCAGAGATTGCGGCGCGATTGGCAGCATCGCTCGGACCGTGGGCGGTGGCCGGCCCCGCGATTGCGATCGGCGAGATCGCGTTGGCGGACCACGCATGGGCAAAGGCGATGCGCCAACGCCTTGAGGCGGACGTGCGTCGGGTTGATGCGGTGCTCGCCGGAGCCGGACTGCAAGTCGTAGGAGGAACGTCGCTGTTCCGGCTGGTCCGGACGTCCGCAGCCGATCGTCTTTTCGATCAACTCGGCCGCGCCGGCATTGTGGTGCGCCGATTTCCGGAGCATCCCGAATGGCTCAGATTCGGGCTTCCGGGCAGCGAAGCCGCATGGAGTCGGCTTGAGGCGACACTCGCAGGCTAGCCTCCCAATCAAAGCGTCGTCGTCAACCCGCCGTCGACCGCGATCTCCTGGCCAGTGATGTACGCGCCTGCTTCCGACGCAAGCAGGACGGCTATTCCGGCGAGTTCACGGGGCTTGCCCCAGCGCCGTAGCGCCACGCGGCTGTTCACGAAGGCGACGAAATCCGCATTTTCAAGCAGCGGAACGTTGAGTTCCGTCTCGAAATAGCCCGGCGCGATGGCGTTGCACGTGATTCCATGCTCGCCGAGTTCCGCGGCCAGCGATCGGGTGATCCCGGCGAGCGCGCTCTTTGCCGCCACATAGCCGTGAATGGTGGCGCGACCGCGCCTAACCGTGATCGAAGTCGTGAAAATGATGCGGCCATAACGTTGTTTGCGCATCGCCGCCGCAGCGCGTTGCGCCAGAAAAAAACACGCCGTCACATTGGTGGCGAGCATGCGGTCCCAATCCTGCGCCGTCCACTCGTTGAGTGCAGCCCGGTGGGTCACGCCCGCATTCGCAATCACGATGTCGAGCCTGCTCATCTGGCTGATGGTTTTCTCCAGGGCCGCGCAGGCGGCGGCGTGATCGGTCACGTCGAACGCGGCGGTTTCGATGTGGAAGCCGCGACCCCGCAACTTGTGCGCCGCGGCTTCCAACGCGCCTGCATGGCGAGCGTTAAGGACGACTGTTGCGCCCGCTTCAGCGAGCGCCTCGGCCATTGCAAAACCAAGCCCGCGCGACGCGCCCGTGACCAGTGCGACGCGTCCGTCGAGCGAAAATAACGGCATGCCAGTCACACGTTCTATTCCCAAGTCGGACTCAAATCGTCGCTTCGATCATGGCGCGCAATTCCGCCGTGACTTCCGGCATCACGCCGAACCACGCTTTAAACGCAGGCCTCGCCTGGTTGAGCAGCATGCCCAGCCCGTTGACGGTACTATTGCCGCGCAGCCGCGCGGCTGCGAGAAGCGGCGTCTCTCGCGGGACATAGATGATATCCGACACCAACGCGGATCTTGGCAGCTTGTCGAGCGTGAGATCCAGCGCCGGCTGCCCCGCCATGCCCTGGCTGGTGGTGTTGATGAGCATCGCGGCGCCGTCAATCGCAGCATCGCGCTCGTTCCAGGCCACGGCCTTGATGGGCGCCCCGAATTCCCGCGCCAGCGCCAATGCCCGCTCGGGGGAACGATTGACGAGGCGAATCTCTTGCGCCCCTTGGTCGATGAGGCTCACCAGTACGGCCCTGGCGCCGCCGCCGGCGCCAACCACGACGATGGGGCCCGCATCGGCCCGCCAATCCGGATATGCTTCCAGAATGCTTTGGATGTAGCCGAAGCCGTCATAGTTATAGCCGTCGAGCGAGCCGTCGGGCGCAACCACCACGCAATTGATGGCGCCGATTCGTCGCGCCATCGGATCCACTCGATCCACGATTTCGAAGGCGGCTTCCTTATGAGGAATCGTGAGATTGCAGCCGGCAAAACCCAACGCCGGAAGTGCCCGCAATGCCGCGCGAAGGCCCTCGGCCCGAATGGCGAGCGGAACATAGGTCCCGGTGAGCCCGTATTTGGCGAGCCAGAAATTGTGAATCGCGGGCGAGCGCGAGTGCATCACAGGCCACCCCATGATTCCGGCCATGAGAAAACGCTCTAGATGAGACATACGAATTCCATCGGTTGAAGCGCTGGTTGATACATGAAGGCGGGGGGCCAAGGCGAGGCGTTTCTTCGATGCGACCCCTTACCTGACGAGCAATCCAGTGTCCCGCGGGCCTATGTCTGCCGATCGCATGGCGCACCTCGGATCACTTCTGCGGGCGATGAGAGGGCGCGTCAATTTTCCACCACGCCCTGCCGGGCTGCGGATGAGACACTGGTGTCCTCCGAACGTGTATTGTCGCGTAATGAAACATCGAGCGAACAGATGGTTGCGCCCAAGCAATGAGAGGGTGTCATGAGGAATTTGGCAAAGCTTCTTGGTCTCGTCGCCCTCTGCAGCATCCCGTTGCCGGCACATGCCCAGGACTACCCAAGCAAGCCCATTCGCCTGGTGGTGCCGTTTCCGCCGGGTGGACCGAACGACATCATCGGGCGCGTCCTTGGGCAAAAAATGCAGGAGCTGCTCGGGCAGCCGGTTATCATCGACAACCGCCCCGGCGCCGGCGGTGCGCTTGGCACCGACAATGTCGCGAAATCGGAGCCGGATGGCTATTCGATCGCGATTGCCAGCGCCGGCGCATTGGCGATCAGCACCGCCCTGCAAGAGAAAATTCTCTACGACCCGCTCAAGGATCTCGCCCCCGTGACGCTCGTCGCCAAGGTGCCCGAGCTGCTGGTCGCCTCAACCACGGTGCCGGTCGCCAGCGTCAAGGAGTTGGTCGCGCTCGCCAAGGCTAAGCCCGGCACCATCAATTATGGCTCGACCGGGCCCGGCAGCATGCCGCATCTCGCGGGCGAGTTGTTCCGCACCAGCGCCCAGATCGACATTGTCCATGTCCCGTATCGAGGCGCTGCGCCGGCCGTGAACGATCTCGTCGGCCACCAGGTCGACATCATGTTTCTCGACGTGCCGGTTCTGCTGCCCCAGATCCAAGCCGGCGCCGTCAAGCCGCTTGCGGTCGGGGGGCGGTTGCGGGTGCAGTCGCTGCCGGACCTCCTGACGATGAATGAACTCGGTTACCCCCAGATCGAGGCCGACAACTGGTACGGCATGGTGGCTCCCGTCCGCACGCCACGCCCGATCGTCGCGAAGTTGAATGCCGCCGCCGTCGCCGCCATGAAGGCAGCCGAGGTGAAGGATAAGCTTGCCAGCCAGGGAGCGATCCTGGTCGGCGACTCGCCGGAGGAATTCGCCGCCTTCATGGCCAGCGAAATCGCAAAATGGGCCAAGGTGGTGCAGGCCGCCGGCATCAAGGTCAACTAACGTCCCCCTCTTGTAAGTCCCCTTCGATGGCTGCCGCGGACGTTTTTGTTTGCTTAGGGAGTTCCTCGATTTCGACGCCGGTTAAATCAATACGATAGCCTAGCGGGTGTTCGGCAACGAGGTTGTATACACCGGCTGAGACTTCGTTGATCTGAAGTGACCAATTCGGAAGGCCATCTATTTTCGTCTTCATGGACCCAGAACCATGTCAGGCAGACTTGAGGGCAAGGTAGCGATCGTCGTAGGTGCGGGCTGCGTCGGACCCGGATGGGGCAACGGCCGCGCGACGGCTGTGATCTTCGCGCGCGAGGGCGCCAAGGTCTTTGCGGTCGACCGCGACGCGGACTCCATGCGCGAGACCATTGAGCGCGCCCGTAATGCGGGCGGCGAGATCGCGACCCACCTCTGCGACGCGACGGACAGCAAGGCGGTTGCCGCCATGGTGGACGCCTGCATGGAGGTTCATGGGCGTGTCGACATTCTGGTCAACAATGTCGGCGGCTCGGCGCCGGGCGGTCCGGTCGAGTTGTCGGAGGACCGCTGGCACAGACAGCTTGACTACAATCTCAGCACTGTCTTTCTTGCCTGCAAGCATGTCCTGCCCGTCATGGTCCGGCAGAACAGCGGCGCCATCGTCAACATTTCCTCGGCTTCGGGAATTCGTTTCAGCGGTTCGCCGCAGGTCGGATACGCGGCCAGCAAGGCCGGTGTCGTCCAGCTTTCTCGCGTCGTCGCGGTGCAATACGCCAAGCACAGTATCCGCGTGAATACCGTGATCCCCGGCCAGTTGCATACCCCGATGGTCGAAGCCCGGCTCGCCGGACAGCGGGCGGGGGGCGATGTCGAGGCCCTGCTCAAACAGCGCCTTGCCCGCATTCCGCTCGGATTCATGGGCGACGGGCGCGATACCGCGCACGCCGCGCTATTTCTGGCCTCCGACGAGGCGCGCTTCATCACCGGCACTGAAATCGTGGTGGACGGCGGCATGACGGTCCGGTGCGATTGAGGAATCAATGCGGGCTGCAGGCGCAACGGCCCCACAAGCCCACGCCACATCAGTCGTAAACAGTGTCCACGTAGTGATCTGAGTCGACGATGGCCTCGATCACGGTCGGGCCAGGGGCGGCCAAAGCCTCCGCGACGGCCTTTTCAAGCGCGATGGCGCCGCGAACCCCGACGGCGGGCACGCCGAAATAGTGCGACGGCGGTTCGCCATAGTGCTCGGACTGCAACTCGGTTCCATAGAGTGGAAACTGGCGGCGTATCTGCTTGACCTTGATAAGGGCAAGCCACCTGTCGTCGAGGACGACGATTGGAAGTGGCAGCCCGAGGCGCTTTGCGGTCGCGACCTCGCCGCACGTCATCTGGAAGCAGCCATCGCCGATCAGGCAGACGACGGGCAGGTCGGGCCGCGCGAGCTTTGCCGCGACAGCCGCCGGCAACCCGAACCCCATGGACGACCATCCGTTGGTGATCTGGAACGTTTTCGGCGCATGCGCGGTCCACTGGCTTGCGATCTGATGCGTATGGGCGCCGACATCGAACGACAGAATCCCTTCGTGCGGCAAAGCACGGCGCACGGCGTCGATCGCCGCGTGGGCCGTGAAGGCCGCGGATTTCGTCGGGGAGTCGGGCCGCAACGCGGCCCGGAAGGATTTTCGGTGATCGGCAAGCACTGCGGCCGGCCACCTGTCGGCAGCGATCGGCACTGTGGCAAGCCGCGCCAGCGAAGCGTCGAGGTCACCAACCACTTGATGAACAAGCCTAACGGCGGGTGTGACATCCGCCCGTTCGATGTCGATGTGGAGTAGAGGAACGTCGCCGATCCAGGCTTCATATTCGACCTCGACGGTGTCGTAGCCCAACCCAACGATCAGGTCAGCGGAGCGCAGCAGGCGGCGCTGCATTTGTCGGCACGCACGTTCGATGCAGCCGATCGCGAGTGGATGGTCGTCATCGATCATGCCTTTGGCCATCGTGGTGGTGGCAAATGGCAGACCATGACATTCGATGAGGTGGCGCAATCGCTCCGGATTATCGATGCGCATTGCGGATGAGCCGACGACCGCGATCGGCCGCCTGGCGCCGGCGATGAGCGCGCTGGCGCGTTCGACCTCGGCATCCGGCGCTGCCGCGATTCTTCCCCGAGCCGCCCGCTGCGCAATTTGCTCCCGCGCCGGCGCGAGTGCCACATCCTCGGGCAGGTCGAGATGAACCGGCCCCCGCGGCTCCGTCAGGGCAATGCGGATCGCGTTCTGCAGCGTCTCGGTAATGCGTCCATTTTCCAGCCGAAAGGTCGCTTTCGTGATCGGCGCAAAAAGCGCATGGTGGTCGATCCACATCTGGATGCGCCGGCCGAGCTGCTCGGTGTTGAGATTGCACGTGATCGCGATCAGGGGTGACCGATCCAGATAAGCGCAGCCGACGCCGGTAGCGAGGTTCGTGGCGCCGGGGCCCAGCGTCGCGATACACAAGCCGGGCACGCCGGTCATGCGTCCGGTTACATCGGCCGCGAAGCCCGCCGAGCCCTCATGGGCCGTGAGCACGAAATCAATTCCGCCTGTACGCATCGCTTCCATCAGCGGCAACACGTTGCCACTCGGAATCCCGAAGCCCCGTTCGATGCCGGCCGCCTTGAGAGTGGCGACAATCAGATCGGCGTT